>Ga0265314_10004712_pt1 | contig 12519 bp, 10 predicted proteins | sample 4126metaG_FD_203106 | JGI IMG/M metagenome (GOLD analysis project Ga0265314, IMG submission 203106) | Rhizosphere microbial communities from Carex aquatilis grown in University of Washington, Seatle, WA, United States - 4-1-26 metaG | ecosystem: Host-associated > Plants > Roots > Rhizosphere >... | reverse complement strand
TGCCCCGTGTCGTTGGTGCCACTGGTGGCTTGTCCGCCAGTGCGGGGTCGTCCCCTCCTGTCGTCGATGTAGTTTCTTCTCGTCGTGATGAAGCGAACGCCGCGCACTTCACCCCCGCGGCCCTCGACCGCCTGCGCTGGCAGCGCGACCATGAATTCCGCTACGCCCGCACCGAATGGAACAACCTGGCCGCGGACCTGCGCAAAATGCTCCACGAGCGCGAACCCGGCCCGAGCTTCGGGAAACTCCCGCCGGAGCGCCGCCCACCCGCCGACATTCCCAAACGCAACGCCGCCGCAAAGTCGAACAGAACGCGCAAAACCAACGCCCCGGCGCGCCGCACCAACGCTCAAACGCCGTGCGCCATCCACCTGGGCGGTGGAATTTGAAATCCTATGGCAACGAATCGCGCGGCCGATGGGCTGCAAGCCACATTCACGCCGCGTTGCCAACGTCGGCATGGGTCCCATACGGCCGCGACCCATGGCACCCGAACGGCGGATCGAATCTATTTAAGGACGCACATCCGCGGATTGGAAAGCTTCGAACGACACGGAGCAAGCTCGTTCGACGAGCAAGGCCAACGGCGTCGTTGCGTGGCCTTTGCCTTGGCTACGCGGTGACCGCGCCTTCGCTCGCCGAGCGGACCGTGCGCGCGTACTTCGCCAGCACGCCGCGGCTTTCACGCGGCGCGGGGGCCTTCCAGCCCTGCTTGCGCTTGAGCCACTCGCCTTCGGAGATCTCCGCATGCAGCAGCTTCTGGTCGCCGTCGATGGTGATGATGTCGCCGTCCTGCAGGAACGCGATCGGGCCGCCGACCCAGGCTTCGGGCGAGACGTGGCCGACCACCAGGCCGTGCGTGCCGCCGGAGAAACGCCCGTCGGTCAGCAGGCCGATCTTTTCGCCCAGGCCCTGCCCCACCAGCGCCGCGGTCACGGCGAGCATCTCGCGCATGCCCGGCCCGCCGACGGGACCTTCGCCGCGGATCACGACCACGTCGCCGGCCTTGATTTCGCGCTTCTGCGCCGCCAGGAAGCAGGCTTCTTCGCCTTCGTACACTTTCGCCGGGCCGGTGATCGCGCGCGACTTGAGCCCCGCAAGCTTGGCCACGGCGCCTTCCGGCGCGATGTTCCCGCGCAGGATCGCGATGTGCCCCGTCGCATGCAGCGGCTTGTCGAGCGGCAGCACCACGTTCTGGCGGCGGCGGTAGATGCTGGTCACGTCCTTCAGGTTTTCGGCGACGGTCAGGCCCGTCACGGTCATGCAGTCGCCGTGCAGGAAGCCTGCTTCGAGCAGCGCCTTCATCACCGCGGGCGTGCCGCCGGCTTTGTGCAGGTCGTACATCACGTAGCGCCCGCCGGGCTTGAGGTCCCCGATGTGCGGGACCTTCGCGCCGAGGCGCTCGAAGTCTTCGAGGCCCCACTTCACTTCGGCTTCGTAGGCGATGGCCATGAGGTGCAGGACCGCGTTGGTCGAACCGCCCAGCGCGAGCACGGTGGTGTAGGCGTTTTCGAGCGACTTGCGCGTGATGATGTCGCGCGCGCGGATGTTCTGCTCGACGAGATGCACGAGGGACTGGCCCGCGAGGAACGTCTCGCGTTCCTTGGCCGACGTGACGGCCGGCAGGCTCGAATCGTAGGGCAGCGCCATGCCCAGCGCTTCGATCGCGGTGCTCATGGTGTTGGCGGTGTACATACCGCCGCAGGCGCCCGCGCCGGGGCAGGCGCCGATTTCGATTTCGCGCACGCCGGCTTCGTCGAGTTTGCCGGCCTGGAAGCGCCCCACGGCTTCGAAGATCGAGACGATGTCGATGTCGTCGCCGTCGGGCCCCGTGCCGGGCATGATCGAGCCGCCATAGACGAAGATCGAAGGCAGGTTCATGCGCGCCATGGCCATTACGCAGCCGGGCATGTTCTTGTCGCAGCCGCCGAAGGCCAGCAGGCCGTCATGGTTCATGCCGCCGGCGACGACTTCGAGGCTGTCGGCGATGACTTCGCGCGAGACCAGGCTGTAGCGCATGCCCTGGTGGCCCATCATGATCCCGTCGCTGGCCGTGGGCGCGCCGAAGATCTGCGGAACGCCGCCGCCCGCGCGGATGCCTTCGATTGCGTGCTTCGCGAGGCGGTCGAGGTGCGCGTTGCAGGGCGTGATGTCGCTGTGCAGCGAGGCCACGCCGACCATCGGGCGCGTAAAGTCTTCGTCGTGGAAGCCGACGGCGCGGAGCATCGCGCGGTTCGGCGCGCGGCCCATGCCTCCGGTGGTCAGGCGGCTGCGGGGGTTCTTTTCGGAAGCCATGTGCGGTCCTCTTTAGAAAGGAAATTCAGTTCAGGTCTGGGCCCAAAACAGGCTCGGAGCGTAGCGGTTGGGCACGGGAAATTCAAAGCCTCCGCCAATTAAGGAGAGAAAGCAGGCACCGGGCGGCTCGAATAAGCGCATATCCGCGCAGCCTTTGAAGTGGAATTCAAACAACGTGCGTTGGCGCCAGGCCGGGCCTGCAAATTGGGCTTGGAAGGGAGTGACTAAGCAGTACGTGCTGGTATTATTTTCGGTGTGCTGTTTCCGCCGCTTCCCTCTGGAGTTGCGCAAATGGACTTTCGGTTCCTTTCTTCCGCCCAGGTCGAGCACTTCCTCGCGAAGGGCTACGTGGTTTTGAAGGGCTGCTTCTCGCGCGAATTCGCCCAGGGTTGGACCGACTTCGCCTGGAAGCGCGTGGGTTACGATCCCCGCGATCAGAAAACCTGGAAGGAACCGCGCCTGCATCTGCCGGCGCAGCGCCACGCGGAAGTGAAGACCCTCGCGCCGCAAGCTTGGGGCGCAATTTTGGAACTGGTCGGCGGCGAAGCACGCGCCGTGCAGCCGTACAACTGGGCCGACGCGTTCATCATGAACCTCGGCATCGGCGCCGACCGGCCGTGGGAAGGGCCCTCGGCCAAGTCGCCCGGCTGGCACAAAGACGGCGACTTCTTCATGCACTTCCTCGATTCCCCCGAGCAGGGCCTGCTGACGCTCGTGATCTGGTCGGACATCCAGACGCGCGGCGGCGGGACGTTCATCGCGCCGGATTCCGTGGGCGTGGTCGCGCGCTATCTGGCGCAGCACCCGGAAGGCGTGCACCCGTTCAAGTTCCCCATGGGCGAGTTGATCGGGCAGTGCAAGGAGTTCGTGGAGATGACCGGCGAAGTCGGCGACGTGGTGCTGTTGCATCCGTACATGCTGCACGCGTCGAGCCAGAACGTGCTCGGCATCCCGCGCTTCATCACCAACCCGCCGATCCATCTTAAAGAACCGATGAACTTCAACCGCGCCGACGCGAACGAGTTCTCGCCGGTCGAACGCGGCGTGCTGCGGGGCCTGGGCGTGGAGCGCTACGACTTCAAGCTCACGGGCCCGCGGGAGAAGGTCGTGCCCGAGCGCGTGAAGATCCAGCAGAAGATGCTGGAGGAAGAGAAGGCGCGCCTCGCCGCCGCGAGCGCGTCGAAGGCCTGACGCACACCTGGATGCCGTTCAGCATGTATGGCGCGTCTTGAAGCGCCCGGGAGTTTGAGGTCTTGAATCCACGCAAGTTTCTGCCGCAAGAGCTCAAGCTGCTGGCGATCCTGACCGCCGTGCAGTTCAGTTCGGTCGTCGATTTCGTGATCATGATGCCGCTGGGCCCGCAACTGACCCAGGACCTGCACTTCCATTCGATCCAGCAATTCACGCTGGTGGTCGGTGCGTACAACTTCGCGGCGGCATTCTCCGGATTCATCGGAGGGCTGTACATTGAGCGCTTCGAGCGCAAACGCGCTCTCTTGTTCCTGCTGGCGGGCTTCATTCTGGGCACGGAAGCCTGCGCGCTCTCGCGCAGCTTCTACACGCTGCTGGGCGCGCGCTTTTTGGCGGGGCTGTTCGGCGGCGTGCTCGGCGCGGTCGCCACGGCGATCGTCGGCGACCAGATTCCATACGCGCGGCGCGGCGCGGCGATGGGCATCTTGATGTCCTCGTTTTCAATCGCGCTGGTCGTGGGCGTGCCCGCGGGTCTGGAGTTGGCCAACAGTTGGAGTTGGGAAGTGCCCTTCATGGTCGTGGCGCTCTTTGCAACCGCGATCCTGATCGCGGCGTGGTTCCTCTTGCCGGAGATGAAGCGCGCGGACGCGGGCCCGCCCAGTGCGCCCTGGGCCACCTTGCGCGAAGTCTTCCGCGAGCCCAACCACCTGTGGGCCTTCGCGTTGACTTCGATCATCATGTTCGCGGGCTTCAGCCTCTTTCCGCTGCTGGCGACGTACGTCCAATTCAACATGGGTTTGGCGCCCCAAAATATAAAATACATGTACCTGATCGGCGGGCTGATCACGGCCTTCACGGGTCCGCTGATCGGGCGGCTGGCAGACCGCTTTGGCAAGCACCGCGTGTTCTTCATCGTGGGCTTCGGTTCGATTGCGCCGATTCTGATCGTCTCGCACACGGGCTTCCTGCCCACGGCGTGGATTCTGGTGCTGACGACCTGCTTTATGGTGCTGATGAGCGGGCGCTTCGTGCCGGCGATGGCCATGATCACCGCCGCGGTGAAGCCTTCGGTGCGCGGCAGCTTCATGAGCCTGAATTCATCGTTTCAGCAGTTGTCCGGCGCAATCGCGACGCTGGTGGTGGGCATGATCGTGGTGCAGTCGGAGCAGGAACCGATCCAGCATTACGGGCGCGTGGGGGTAATGGCGGCGATCCTGACGTTCTGCGCGCTCTTCATCGGCCTGCGCCTGCGCACGCACCAGGACGCGCCGACCACGCCGCCGGCGCCGGGCGCGCCAACCGAAGCACCCGCTCCGGAAGTCGCAGCCGCCGAGATGTAGGACGAAATTCAAGCTGCGTTACTTTCGGGCCGGCGCGCTGAAACTCGTTTTCACCAGGAAGACTTCATAGGGATTCCAGGTCGACAGCGTGAAGTAAACGCTGACGGTGCCGTCTTCGGCGAGGTTCGATTCCTGAAATAAATACGGCCCGTACATCGAGCCCAGTTGCGCGTTGTCCTGCGTGAAAGGCTCCCCGTCTTTTTTAAACAGGGGCGCATGGTTAAGCGTAATCGGATCGTCCTTGGCAAAGTGAATCAAGGTTTTCAGATTCTCGCGCTTGAGCACCGTGACCGGATCGGGCCAAGGCCCCCACGGTGTTGCCGCCAGACGGATTTGCAGGTGCCCGGGCTTTTCCTGGTAGGCCAACAGGAAGCGCCCCAGTTTCTCATTCCAGACCGCGGAATGCTCCCCAAAGCTCGGGCCCACGGCACTCCAGTTCTGAATCAGGGGCGCGGCGAGGTGCTCTTGGTGGCCCCAAGTCGGCTGGCCCTTGTCGAGCCCCGTGCAGTACCAGAATTTCGATTCGTCCTTCGCGCCTTTGGGCTTGAGGGCTTCCAGGTCCGCGCCCGCGGCGACCGCCAGGTACAGGTTGCTGTGCCGGTAATGCCACGAGCTGCCCAAAAGGAACACGAGCGTCTCGGCCTTTTGCAGCGCTTCGGGCAGCCCCGCCCGCAACTCGGCGCCGATCGCGGCCTGCTCGAGCACCACCGCCGCCACGTGAATGAACTTCCCGCCGCTCTCCGCTTCCGAAGGCGGCTCGCTGGTGTTGGCCAGGTCGGGATGCGTGGAGAAATCGCACAGCTTGGTCAGCGTCGGTGGCGCGCCTTCCTTCCACTCGCTGCTGGGGTGGTCCGAGCGCGCCAATACGCAATCGAGCATGAAGACCGGTTCGCCAACCTTGCCCTGATGATGAACGTTGTAAAAAACGTACAGATGGTCCTTCAGCGCAAACCCGCCGGTCGGCACGTCAAACGTGCCCAGGTCCTGGCCCTTGGCCAGCCCGGAGATGGCGGTCTCCCAAAAAATCGGACGCGCGGGCTCGGCGGTCTTGTTCTTAAAAATCTGCAAGCGCGGACAATTGGCGTAATCGGCCTTCGGAGTTTTCTCTCCCGCGGCGAGGCGCTTTTCGAGATCGGGAATGAAATTGCAGCGCGAGAAATCGGGCTTCTCGAAAAAACCGATGCAGTCGCCTTTGCCCCAGTGGTCCGTCGGGTTGAAGTGCAGCTTATCGCCGTCGCGCTTTTCGGCACAGGAAAGCGTGTCGCCGAAGAGCAGCACGGTCTTGTCCGCGAAGCTGACGGGAATGCCCAGGTCTACGCCAAAGACGCCGTAGTTACTCAGCGTCTGGCTGTTGGTCGGGCATTTGAAGTAGATGCCGTTGAAATGAAGCTGAAACAGTTCGCCGGTGAGCTGCAAAAGCGGCGCGGTGCTGCCTTCCTTCCATTCAACTTCCTGTCCCGGCGCTCGGCTGGAGAGTGCCAGGACCACGCTGCATACCGCGGCCAATAGGCGCATCGCTCAGACCTAGTTCGGCTTGTAGACGAAGCTGACGTGCTGGCGTTCGGTGATCGGACCCAGGATGCCCGATTTCACGTCGATGGTCACCGCGTATTCCGCCGTGCGCAGCCGCTCGAAGAAGGCCGGCTTCACTTCGCCGCTCTTCAGGATTTCGAATTTCGCTTCAATGGGCGGCTGGCGCAGGGTTTCGACGCCCGAACGCGGGTCTTTGTCGATGATCATCACGTAGGTCACGAGCGTGATCTTGCGCAGGTCGCCGAAGATGTATTCTTCACCCGAAGCCCCGTGGAACGCGGGCTTGTTCACGATGATGCGGCGTCCGTCGCTGTCGCAACTGTAGGTCATCTTGATCGGGCTGCCCCAGGTGGGCGTGGCGGCCTTGTTGGCTTCCACGGCAAAGCTCGTGCGCTCGCCCTTGCGCATGATCACCGATTCCTGGTTGCGTTCGATCAGCGCGAACACGATGTCGTAGGCGCCGACGGGCACGTCGGCCTGCGGGTTCTGCTGGTCGAACGAGAACGACGCGTCCTTGCTCTGGATGATTACCGTCTGGATGCGCAGGTTATCGGCCTTCATCGGCTGCTTGAACGAGTTGAACATATCGACCTTGCCGGTCTCGACCTTGGCCGGGCGCACCTGGATCGTCTGGCACGCCGGGGGCACGACGATCTCGAAAAGCTTGCCGTCGACAATGATCTGGTGGCCCAGGAACGTCGCGGGCTTGCCTTCCTGCATCACCGCGTCCTTGCCGATGTCGTCGTAGCGCCCGTTGCCGTTGTCGTCGAAGAAGAGCACGTTCTTGCCTGCGATTTTGGCCAGCCGCGCGAACTGCCGCACGAATTTGAATTTCCCTTCCTCGCCCATGGGCATGAAGCGAAACGCGTACGAGCCCGTCGTGCCGTCCTGGTACGAGCATTCCCAGATAAAGGGGCCGATGCCGTCGGGGTTGTCCGCGCGGCCGACTTCATTGCTGCCGGCCTTGCCGTCGCCGTCCATGTCCACCCAGATCGAGCCGCCCTTCAACACCGCCTGCAGCGCGGGGCGCGGCTTGTCGTCCTTGCCCTTGCCTTCGTGCGGCAGATCGAGGTCCAGCGGCTTGCCGTCGGCGGGCAGGGTGTAGACCTTGGCCAGATCCGGGTCGTACATTCCAGGCGTCGCGAATTGTTTGTAATTCTGGAGGCGGACTTCAGTGGTCGGAATTTTTTCCCAGGCTTCTTCTTCGGCGCTGGCATTCCAAGCCCCAATACCAAAGGCGAATATCAGGCTTAACAGCAATCCAGGGCAGACTTTAACAATTGGCATGTGTGCGTACCTCCGGAGAATAGACGTACTCCAAGCCGCTTTATTGTCACCATTTTTCCGGTCTTTAGCGAGTCCGGAAAGGGGCGCCGGTTGGAGAAGCTTAGCGGTTGTGTTTGCGGCGCGCGCGTTCCAGCTTGCGGCGCTTCTTGATGGCCTTGCGTTCTTCGTCGCTCAAGACCCGCCCGCCCTTGGGGCCCGCGCCGGGCATCATCTTGTCCACGAATTGCGCGGCCTTGCCGAGCGACGAGAGCTGCTTGGTCACGTCTTCGAACTGCTTGAGCAATTTGGAGACTTCGATCAGCGACGTCCCCGAGCCCGCCGCGATGCGCTTCTTGCGGCTCGCGCCGATCACCGTGGGATTCTTGCGCTCTTCGGCGGTCATCGAGCAGATCACCGCTTCGACCTTCGCGAAGTGTTCGTCGGACGCGTCGAGGTCCTTCATCGCCGAGAAGCCTGGAATGCGCGCGAGCAGATCCTTGAACGAACCCATCTTTTTGACCGCGCGGAGCTGCGTCAGGAAATCGTCCAGGGTCAGGCGGTCCTTCAGCATCTTGTCCTGGAACTTGAGCGCCTGATCCTTGTCCAGGACCTGCTGCGCCTTCTCGACCAGGCTGACGATGTCGCCCATCCCCAGGATGCGCGTGGCCATGCGCTCGGGGTAGAAGGCTTCGAGGCGGTCGAGCTTTTCGCCGACGCCCACGAACTTGATCGGCTTGCCCGTCACATGTTTGACCGAAAGCGCCGCGCCGCCGCGCGCGTCGCCGTCGAGCTTGGTCAGGATCACACCGGTGATCGGCAGGCGCTGATCGAAGAGCTTCGCCGAATTCACCGCGTCCTGCCCGGCCATCGCGTCGACCACCAGCAGCACTTCATGCGGCTGGGTGCGCTTCTGGACTTCGGCCAGTTCCTGCATCAACGGTTCGTCGATCGCGAGACGGCCGGCGGTGTCGAGCAGCACGATGTCGCGGCCCGTCTGCTTCGCGTGCGCAACCGCGTGTTCGCACAGGTCCGGCGGCTTGACGCCAACTTCGCTGAACACGGGGATCTCGAGCTGCTCGCCGAGCGTCTTAAGCTGATCGACGGCCGCGGGGCGCTGCAAGTCGGCCGCGACCATCAGTGGATGGCGGCCCTTCGATTTCAGAAAATTCGCGAGCTTGCCGACGGTCGTCGTTTTGCCGGTGCCTTGCAAGCCGGCCAGCATCACGATGGTCGGGCCGCTGGGCTGGATCAGCAGGTCGGCCTGCCCGCCGCCCATCAGTTCGACGAGTTCGTCGTGCACGATCTTGACGAGCTGCTGGGTGGGCTCGACCGCCGAAAGCACGTCCTGGCCCACGGCCTTCACGGAGACCTTCTCCATGAAGTCCTTGACCACCGGCAACGCGACGTCGGCTTCCAGCAGCGCCATGCGAACGGTGCGCAGGCCTTCCTTGACATCGGCCTCGGAGAGCTTCTTGCCCTTGCCGCGGACTTTATTGAAGAAGGAAGTTAAGGAGTCGGTAAGGTTTTCAAACATGCCAGCCTGTGCCTTGTGTCTTGCGTGTAATGGGCGTTATTGAAACAAGTTCCGTGAACCGGGGCAGTCTTGGCGCAACGCGCGAAAAGTCAAGCCGACGTTGGCCCATTGGCTGTTTGTCCTTAGCGCTTCGGCGACGCGTACCGTTTCATATTGGCGGGTGGTGGAGATGGCGGCAGGCCCACAAACGTGCGAACTTCGGCGGTCATGAATTGGAAGATTAAGTTAGTGGAGAACCAGCCGTGCACCCAACTGAAGAAACCCGGTTGTTTATTCTTCTCCAGATAATCAAAGAGCGGCTTACCGGAAAATTGAGGCGGCCAGAGAATCCGGCTTGCAAAGTCAGCAGAGAAGGTGAGTCCCAAATGTAATTCAGTATTCAATGCTGTTGAAAGGTCTTTGAGGAATTTCTCGCGGTCTGGCGAATAGAACGAAGCCTCCTGCCAGCCCTCTTCTTTCCCCGTCACAAAAATGAAAAAGTAATCCGTAGTATACGGTCCGTTTTGATTGGTAGATTCTCCAAATACTTTCAAATCAACCAATGGAATCGCCCACGAATCCCATTTCGACGTGTACTTGATCGTCGTTCCGTCGATCCAGAGTTTGCCATCTTCGTCGGACATGGTGTGCTGGTCCTCAAACAGCTCATCTACCAAAATCATATCACCAATTGATCACATGCGTGAATTGACTTTGGCGCCCGCCTGTCAAGAATCGGCTCTTCTTTTAGAGGAACGCCGCATGCCTGCCATCGAGATCGTCGAAGCCGACTTAAGCCGCCCCGAGCACCAGGACGCCGTCGTCAGCCTGATTGATGCCTACGCGCGCGACCCCGTGGGCAACGGCGCGCCGCTGCCCGAAGCCGTGCGCAACGCGCTGATCCCCGGCTTGCGCGCGCATCCGACCACGCTTGTCTTCATCGCCTATAAAGAAGGAAAGCCCGCCGGCGTCGCGGTCTGCTTTAAAGGCTTTTCAACGTTCGCGGCCAAGCCGCTGGTCAACATTCACGACCTGGCCGTGCTGCCCGAACAGCGCGGCACAGGAGTGGGCAAGCAACTGCTCGCCGCGGTCGAAGCGAAAGCCCGCGCGCTGGGCTGCTGCAAGCTGACGCTCGAAGTCCAGGAAAACAACCACCGCGCTCGCAAGGTGTACGCATCGGTTGGATTTTCGCGTTCGACGTACCAGGAAGAAGCAGGCGGCGCGCTGTTTTTATCAAAAGCGCTGTAGATCACGGAGCTTGCAGCGCACGCCGCACGGCCTCGCGGTATTGACGCGGACTCTGTTCGAACGCCTTCTTGAATTGCCGGCTAAAGTGAAACGGGTCCGCGAAGCCGCACGCGCGCCCGATTTCGGCAACGCTTTGCACTCCGGAGGCGAGCAGTTCCTGCGCGCGCCGCAAGCGCAAGCGCTGCAAATATTCGAGCGGCGCCTGGCCCGCCGCATTCCGGAAAACATCGTGGAAGCGGCTCTCCGACAGGAAGAGCGTCCGCGCGAGGTCCGCGCGCGTGAGGGGCTCGGCGAAGTGCGCGTGCATGAAGTCGAGCGCCGTTTGTACGCGCGCCTGCCCGCCCAGACGCGCGGCGGCCTTGGGACGCAGACGCGCATGCGTGGCGATTTCCTTAAACACCCGCGCGGTGAGTTCATTGCGTTCGGCGATCGCAGCGAGGCCATAGGGCTCCGGCCCGCTCAGTAATTCGACGTGACGCGCGTTGGCCGCGCCGATGATCTGCCCGGCGCGCGGAGGAAGAAAGTGCGGCACGTCGAAGAGTTCGAAAAACTCCACGCCGCCCAGCACCGTGATGCGCAGGTGCGACCAGCGATACACGGAATGCGCGGGGCCTTCGTTCCATGCCCGCATCCGCAAGTGCGGGGCAAAAACGTAGCCGCATTTTGCCGGCATGCGTTCGGGTGCGCGGCCTTCCTTTTGAATCCAGATCTCGCCGGAGAGCGCCTGGCCCGCCACCGTGAATGGATACGTGAACCACGGATCCCGCAGGCGCCTGCGATCCACCCCGCAGCGCACGATTTCGACGCGCAGGTTCTGGGCCAGCGGTGACGCGGCAACGTCCATGAGGGCTCGCTAAACAGTACAATCCGACATGTAGAGGCGCGGAAGTTCCATTCCGCGTCGCTTGAGTGTGTGAGATATTCACTGCACGCCCACGCCACGTACAGGAGAAAAAGACATGTCCGTCCCCGCCCTCGCAGAAGCCCCCACGCAGACCCTGCAACTCACCGTGCCCCATGTGGTCACGCCCGAGGAACAGTTCCTCTTCGATCTGCAGGGGTTCCTGCTGCTCAAGAACGTGCTGAGTCCGGAGGAATGCGGACGCTTTCTCGCGATTCTCGAAAAGCTCGAAGCCCAGCCACACGACGACCGCGCGCGGCAGGAGAGCCACAACAAAACGGGCCGGCCTTCGCAGCCGACCCTTGAAAAAGCGCCCGGGCAAACGCGTTTGAACGGCTTGCTACGCCTCGATCCGGCCTTCGATGCGCTAATCGCGCACGCGCGCATCGCGCCGTATCTCGAAGCGTTCGTGGAAAGCCCGCAACTCGCGAATACCTGGTCGATCACCAAATCGCAGGGCCACGGCGGCGGCGGCTGGCATCGCGGCGTCGAACCCACGCATTACCACGTGCGGAATGGCAAGTTGCGCACCAGCATGCTGAATGTGATCTGGTTTTTGACGGACAATGGACCGGAAGACGGTTGCGTGGTCGCGCTGCCTGGCGGGCACAAGAGCAACTTTGATTTGAAGTGGAGCGCCTACCGAGGGCTGGCCATGCCTGGCGCGCAAGCGGTGACGGGCAAGGCCGGCGACGTGTTCCTGTTTTCCGAAACGGTCCTGCACAACGGCCTGCCCAAGACCACACCCGGCACACGCACGAATCTGTACTACAATTATGTGGGCAAAGAAATCAACGTGATGACGTATTCGCCCGAGCACAACTTTCACTTCTGCATGCCGGATTCAATTCGCGCGCGCTTCAACGAGAAGCAACGCGCCTTCACGGAGTGGATGGGCTTTGCGCGGGGGGTGGAGTAGGGACGACCGTAGTCGCAGGAGCTGGGGTATCTACCATCCTAATTGCGGCCATAAAATTACTCGCTTCGAATTCGTTAAAGGCTTTTGTAAGTGTGATGCGTAGGCGCTGGTAGTCATTTTCGTTCTGAACTTTTCCTGATAGGTAGGCGCCTCCTCCAGAGTATTCAGAGATTGTAATTTGTGCATAGGCCGGATCGCTTTCAAGCACAAAGGTAAGCAACCGCTGCTCTTCGAGGAACTGACGATGGTAAAGCATGCGCGTACTGTCTAACCCACCGATCAATAGGCCCACCCCAAAACAAAAGATGCAGGC
>Ga0265314_10004709_pt1 | contig 12523 bp, 10 predicted proteins | sample 4126metaG_FD_203106 | JGI IMG/M metagenome (GOLD analysis project Ga0265314, IMG submission 203106) | Rhizosphere microbial communities from Carex aquatilis grown in University of Washington, Seatle, WA, United States - 4-1-26 metaG | ecosystem: Host-associated > Plants > Roots > Rhizosphere >... | reverse complement strand
CTAGTTACAGAATGAAGGATCAAATCGAACCCTGAGCCTCTCCAAGCGACATGGAGCTTCGCACCGCCGCAGCCGAATTTTCAAACCGGCGCTTTTCCTCCAGTTTCGCGCCGCCGGCAACACCGGTCTCATCTCGAAATCCTTCCTTCAGCCTTTTGCCTTCGTCCTTCCGCCTTTCTGCTGTAACTCCCGTGAATATCGGATCTTCCGCGCGGTGTTATCGGCTCCTCGATCCCTCCTCCGTTTTCTCTCCCCACTAGTCCCTCGCCCTCGTCCCATCTCAAATCTCAAATTTGAAATTTCAAATCCTCCCCGGCCACTCGCCACTCGCCCCTTGCCTGGTCTCATCTCGAAATCCTTCCTTCAGCCTTTCGGATTATCCTTCCGCCTTTCGGAAAAACCCTTCCCTTATCCCAGAATATCCCCCCTTAAGCCGTAATATCCCCCCTTAAGCCGTAATATCCCCCCTTATCCCAGAATATCCCCCCCGCCCATTTTCATTCACAACAACTTCGGCCCTAAAGGGATACATGAACCTGATCTTAACCCACTCGAAAACACCCGCCTTGATTACCAACCACTTGCATACTCGAACATCAAACACATGGGCCACCCCGGGTTCCTGCGCCCTCCGGCCGCCGTGAACAGGATTCACCCGCAAGGACCCCGAGCATCCAGAAGACACCAACGCCATGGTTCGACGACGCGCGCCACGAGCCCCCAGCCCCATCCGCGAAGCCGACCGCAGCGGCGCTTTCATTCCGTCCGGGCAAAACCCTATAGTCCCGGGCGGCAGTCGCTGTGGGATCAGGGGATTGGAACGAGCCCCAGTGTGTGTATGAACGATCTGTCGCCCGGGTTGCTCCCTGTCTACCAAGCAAGCTCGAGAGTCGCAAGTTCTCGCTTCTGGGGTGATAACCTACCGAGCGCTGGGGCGGCCCTGCCGACCACCGACGACCGGGAGAACCTCGCCGAAGGCTTCGGCCCCGCCGCACAACACCTAAGAACGCGCTTTAGAAATAGGTCGGCTAGGGATTGCGAGCGCGGCGGGGCGGATGGCTAGACGCGACGAAGGCGCATTTTCTTTAGAAATCTGTAACTGAGGAGCAACGACGCCAGACGCCCCGCCCCGCCGCAAGACCGCCTGGGATATTTTTAAAACACGCTCTAAGCTCCATTTAACCTATGAACGTCATCGTCGATTTCTGCCTTGTCCCCATCGGCACTGAGGTGTCGCTGTCCCGTTACGTCGCGGCCTGCGAAAACGTTTTGCGGGAGGCCGGATTGAAGACCGCCTTGCACGCGAACGGGACGAATATCGAAGGAGACTGGGACGCTGTGTTCGCCGCGATCAAGCGCTGCCACCAGATGGTCCACGAAATGGGAGCGCCTCGGATTAGCACCATCATCAAAGTCGGCACGCGCATCGACCGCGCGCAGACGATGGAAGACAAGGTGAACAGCGTCTTGGAGAAAATGGGAAGCCCCAACCCGAAGAGATCCCCAAAGCCAACCTCACTGAAGCCCATTAGGGTAGCCCGAAAGACGAAGTGATCGGCGCCGAACAAAATCAAAATCAGTTGCGTCGATTTCTACAATGATGATGCGCTGGTTCCCTGCTGCCCCGTCTAACTTCGTTGAGTTCCATGGGGCTCGCCGGGGATGAGGCTTTCCTCATGTTCCGCCTTCGGCTCTCAATGCTGGGTCAAACGAGCATCCGCGAATGTGCCTCCGGATCAGGATCGCTGCTGGAACGGCATTGCGGCTGGCTCATTTCGACCGCGCGGCTTTTATGTATGCGACCAATTCGTCGTTCCCTGCCTGCTCGGCTCCCTGAACCAACTCGTCGCTGGTCGGGGCTGTTGAATCGAACTTGAGGATATCATCCGCAAGAGCCTTGGCCTCGGCATTCCGATGAAGACCGGCAAGCGCTTCCAGATATTGCGAACCGCTTGACACGGCTCTTTTGCGGAAGGAACTTTCGAGCATGGCTCTCCTGGCGTCGTTTTGTTCGAAGTGAGCCAGCATCGTTTTCAGGTTCGCTACCTGCTGGGAGAAGATCGCCGAGGGGTCGCCGTTTTGGAGAATATCCTCATACCGCTTTGCGCTCAGGAGCTGCTCCACCAGGCTCTCCCGCATGACGCGACGTGATGGGCTGTTGGGCGGCAAGCGGTCAAAGCACGAGAGACTGCATTCCTTCTGCCCAAGCGTGTCATTTAGGCGCAGCAGATCCCGCGTCGTCTGGGAATCAGCCGGCCCGGAAAGAACCGCAGTTTCCCGGTCGTTGCGACGCGTTTCCAAAGCCTCTTGGGCTGGTGGATACTTCTTGCTCAAGGTCATGATGTAAGTGAGGAGGAAGCTCGATCTTACCCCAACAAATGAGGGATCGTTTTCCAATCCGTGGTCGAAGCACCAGAGGTATTCATCCAGGGCCTCGGCGTATTTCTGCTTCTCGACCAGGGCCTGCGCTAAGCTCATCCGAGCCATGGCGTTGTTCGTGCCTTTCGCCTGCACTACCGCCCTGGCTCTGCTTACCGAATCCTTGCCGCTCAGGGCTGCATTGAAATCGGGGATGAATGCGGCGGGTTCGCGGAAGCCGATCAACCGATCAATTTCCGTCCCGTCCGGGTGGAGCAGGAGGACGGTGGGGTAGGCATCGATCTGGTAGCGCTTGGCCAAATCGACTTCCTTTTCGGCGTCGATCCGCAGTGCTACGGTCTTGCTCTCAAGGAGTTTCACCACCTCGGGGTCTGTCCATGTCTTTTGGTCCAGCAGTTTACATGGGGCGCACCACGCCGTATAAAAATCGACCAAGACAATCGTGCCACCCGCCTTGGCCTTCTTGCACGCGTCTGCAAAGTTCGAGTCCAGGAAGGGCGCCGCCGATGAGCTTGAAACGCCGGCAAGAGCCAGCGAGAGGAGGGAAATCCACCAGCGGTTTGTTTTCATAAACGTGCCGTAATTCCGAATACCAAGAATCCGGGCGAAGGAAGAGGGAGGTTTCTACGTCCGTATGCGTGCACATCCGCAATACTCGCACGCTAAGGCCGAAGTCGGTGGAAAGCAAGTGACGAGGACCCAACCCGTTCCTTCCAACCGAGGAAGCCCAAAAGGGGGCCCGTTCGGAAGCTCAGCCCCGCAGCGCCCAGCGTAGGATCTCGCCCAGCTTGGGAGCCTTGCCCTGCATGATGATTCCCACCCGGAATATTCGCGAACCGCCGAAGACCATGAGCCAGGTGAAACACAGGATGCCAACCAGTCCAACCCAAGGCTGCCATCCCGACACGCCGCCGGGCATGCTTTGGCGCATCAGCATGATCATCGGTGTGAACGGCGGGAACAGCGAAGTCGCCACGGCGAACGTGCTGTTGGGTTCCTTTAGCAGAGGCCCGATCATGAACATGGGAATCAACACCGGCAACAGCGGCAGTATCCCCATGGTCTGCGCGTCTTTGGCGTCCGCACAGGCCGAGCCGAGCGAGATGGAAATCGCCCCCACCGTGAGGATCGCCGCCACCGCGTAGATCAAAAACCAGGGCAGGAGCGTCAGCGGAAAGTAACCGAACATCCCCATTTGCAGCAGCGCGAAGCCGATGGAACCGATGTAAAAAAGCGACCCGGTAAGCGCGATTCCCACGCTCCCAATGAGCTTGCCCAGCATCAGTTCGAAGGGCGTCGCGCAACCCAGCAGCACTTCAGCAATGCGGAGACCTTTCTCCTCCATCACCGCACCGAGCAGCGGCATCCCACCCATCATCACAATCACCCAAAGCATCATCATGGCGATCAGCGGAGTTCCCACCGCCTCGAATTCACCGCTGTGCTTGGCCTCCTGCACCTTTCCTGTTTGGGCATCTTTTGAGACCAGACCCATTCCCTCGACCCCGGTCCACAGGAACAAATTGGTCGCCCGCGAATCGTCAATGCCGGCGGCCTTGAGTCGCAGTCGGCGCAACTGCTCATTCACCGGTTGCTCCAACCACCGGCGAAGGTCGTCCAAGGCAGCCGATTTTGCGTGGTAGGAGATATGCGCTGATTCCTGGTTAGTGCCGGGACTGACGACGTCGGGGCCGATCTCCAGGAAGGCGTGCAACTCTCCCTGCCTCACTTGTTCGGACAACCGCAGCCGCAGTTCCGCCGAGTCACCGGTCCCGGCGCTCACCGGTTCCAGTACGTAGGAGGGCTTCACCTTCTTCCCGGTTTTCGCGTTATAGACTTCCTGCTGGTTGCGTTTCGCGGCGCTCTGCACAAGCGACTCAGCCATTTTGCCCGAGCGATCGACGATCGCCACCCGCTGATCCTTCACGTCCACCTGTCCGCGCAGCCCGACCATGGCGATGAGGCTGCCAAACATCAGGAACGGCCCGATGACTAGGCCCACAATGAAGCCCTTGGTGCGCACGGAGGCCAGATACTCTCGTTTGGCTATGAACAGGGCTCTACGCATGGTTTACCTCCTTGGCGGCGGGCCCGGCGATCCGCACGAAAATGTCGTGGAGAGACGGGGTTGCAATTTCGAATTTCAAGACGCGTGCGCGTCCCACCAGGGCCGAGAGGACTTCCTGAGGATTCGCCCCCGGGGCCAGCACCAGCTCCTGCATTTGTCCGTAATCTTCTACTCGCTGCACGCCGGGCAAGGAGTGTAATGAAACCGTAGCGTCCTCCACCCGCACGCGCAGGGTGTCGGCCCCATGCTGGTCTTGGATCTGCTTGAGCGTGCCGTCCAGCACCTTGTTACCGCGGAAAATCATGCACACAAAATCACACATCCGCTCGGCCTTCTCCATATCATGGGTGCTGAAAACGATGGTGGTTCCTTTCGCGCGCTGGTCAAGGATGGCTCGCCGGACCACGTCCATGTTCACCGGGTCCAGCCCGCTGAACGGTTCATCCAGTACGAGAACACGAGGTTCGCCGATCATCGCCGCGATGAATTGAACCTTTTGCGCCATTCCCTTGCTCAGCGTCTCAACCTTCCGGTCTGCCCACTCCGACAGCTCAAATTGAGCCAGCCAGCCGTCGATCTCTTTCCGCGCGACCTTGCCGGTGCGGAGTTGGCTGAAAAAACCGAGCACCTCGCGCACCTTCATCCGCCGGTAGAGCCCACGTTCTTCCGGCAGATAGGAGATGCGCGGGTCACGCGATCCCGTCCGGAGGTCCCCCAACACACGAACCGACCCCGAATCCGGCGGGAAGATGTTCAGGATCATCCTGAGTGTAGTGGTCTTTCCGGCGCCGTTTGGGCCAATGAACCCGTAAATGCTCCCTTCAGGAACGTGCAGTGAGAGGTTGCTCACGGCGACGTGCGCCCGAAAGCTCTTGTTGATACCCTCGAGTTCGATCGCGTTCATGCCAGGCAAAACTCTGCGTAACCTTAGTGATTCCTTATTAGCTCAGGACTTTGTGCATAGCCGTGGCTATCCGCGGTGGCCCAACCGCAATCGGTGGCCATCCAACCGACGCCTCGAAAACTCTCCAGACCAGCGCTACCAAGCAAGGCGCTGCGGCTGATCCTTTGGCCGCGGCCGCGTGAACCCTGCCCTCGCATTTCCCCGAAACAATCCGACGCGAAGAATCCCCGATGAGCTGCGGGGTGGGGGCACCGCCCCTCGTTCATCGTTCTGGTCATTGAAATGTTAGACGAAGTCATGTGGTATCCCTCACGGAGCAAGCGCTCTTCGCATTGAGGCGGCGACCCCTGGCTCGCAGAAGCTACTCTTGCCGATGGGCGCGTGGGATAGGCGAGGGGGGAACTCTCGCCCGCTCAACTGCCAGCCTCACCCGTGTGCTCCTCCACTTCTTCATCGACCGCCTCCCAGCGTGGGTAAACTTCTGCCGGGACCTCGCCTCTTCGAATCAACTCTTGCAGATCACGAATGATCGTCCGTCGTGCCACATGGAATTGGCGAGCCAGCGCGGAGATGTTGGGACGATCGGGAGAGCCCTGGACCCTGCGACGGATCTCGGTCTGGCGCGTCAAGCGGTCAGTGGACCGGCTGAGCAGATCCCCGATGTCCACTCGTTTGGACCGCTCCAAGGCCTCAAACTGGCGCACGATCTCCGCCTCACCACATTCGGTAAGGGCGGTTTCAACCGTGCGGGCGAGCTCGGTTAAATCCAGAGGTTTGGTGAGGCAATAGTGCGCGCGCCTGGGTCCCTGCAAGGCTTCCATGAGTTGGTGCACTTCCAGGGCCCCTGAAACCACGATGATCGGCACGTAGGGCAGCAGTTCTTTGAGCTCGGGCATGAAATCCAAGCCTTTCTCGCCTTTGGCCAGCACGTGGTCTAACAGGATCAAATCGGGTGGTTCCTTGGCCAACCTGGTCATCGCCCCAGAACCTGTCCGCGCGCGAACCAGCTGGTAGCTGGAAAGAGCTTCTTCGTACAGCTCGTACTGTAAATCATCATCCTCAATGATGAGGATACGTTTGGGGTCGGACATAGGTTTATCATCCCCCTTTCAGGCCGTTAAATCAAGGGCTCGCGGAGGCGAACGGGCTTAATGCTGGCTTCATTTACCTTCGCGTAGAGTGGAGGCATGAAACGATTCGCGCAGCCGGAACCCAGCAATCGATCGGAGCGTGCCGGTGGCCTCCACGTTTATGTCGCCCTCACCTGAGACCCGGGAGAACCGGGAGTTCGCTTCGGAAATCAAATTCGTGATTTCCCCGGCGGTGGCGGATCAGGTTCGCCAATGGGCCCGTGGTAGCCTGGAGCCGGATCCGCACGCCTCGGAACCGGGTAGCGACGCCTACACGATCACTAGTCTCTATTTCGATACCGATGACTTTGACGTGTTCCATCGTCGAGGTTCGTTTGGGCGCGCTAAGTACAGGATTCGGCGCTACGGCTTCGACACGGCCGCGTTCCTTGAGCGAAAGCTGAAAACCCACGGCATGGTGGCCAAACGGCGCTCCGCCGCAGCCCTGGATGACCTCTCGGCTCTGGGGGAAGGTGAGGACGCCCGGCCCTGGTCGGGCGAATGGTTCCATCGGCGGCTGCGTGCTCGTCGACTGCACCCGGTGGCTCAAATCTCGTATCGTCGGACTGCGCGTGTGACCCGAACCAGCCATGGCCCCATACGGCTGACGCTTGATGATAACCTTCGTGCCATAGCGGGGGGCGACTTCTCCTTCAATTACACCTCTGAGGCTACGAGGTTGCTGGAGAACCGAATTATCCTCGAACTGAAATTCCGCCACACCATCCCAGTGCTGTTCAAGCTCCTGGTCGAGGAGTTCGCTTTAAACGCTGTGCCCATTTCCAAATACCGCCTGGCTGTCATCGCCTTGGGTTTGACGCCGTCGTCCACTGTGACCCAAGGGGCATGGGCCCCCGCCCGTGCATTTCGCAGCCCGTCCAATAACCAGCTACCGGTCTTGAGTTCGATAGCATGCTCCTGCGCCGCTTCGTATGCCTGAATTCCTAAAGCACCCGTTTGTCAATGGTCCAGCAATCACCCCATTGGATGTGGTGATTCGGTTGGTGATCGCGCTTGGTCTAGGGGCAGTGGTTGGGTTGATCTATTGTCGCACGCGCAAGAGCACCGCTGCGTCTGCCTCACTCATCGTCACCTTGGTGTTGCTCACTATCTTGATTGCTATCGTCACTCAAGTTATCGGGGACAATGTCGCGCGAGCTTTCAGTCTGGTGGGCGCACTCTCCATCGTGCGCTTCCGCACGGTGGTTCGGGACACCCAGGATACCGCCTATGTCATCTTCGCGGTGGTAGTTGGCATGGCGGTGGGGGCCAAGGATCTTGGCGTTGCCCTCATCGGCATCGCGGTGGTCGGGTTGGCCGCCTACCTGATGCTAGCTCGTTCCACGCTCTTCAATCCTGCTCAGCCGGTCTTCTTGATGAATCTACGCCTGGGCATTGGACTTGATCCTGAGAAGACTCTCGGTCTGGTGTTTGACGCTCATTTGCGCGAACGGGAACTGATGTCAATCGCCACAGCGAGACAGGGCATTTGCCTCGATCTGATCTATCAAACCAGGCTGCGGCCTACCGCCTCGGTGGAAGATTTGGTGAAATCTCTCAACCGAATTGAAGGCGTCCAAAGCGTGCAGCTCCAACAGCGCGACTTCGCCCAGAACTAATGTGCATTCCCCTATACACCTACCCCAATTATGGACATCCAACCCTCCCTCCTGAGATGCAGCCTATCCGTCATGGCCAAGGTCTGCTTGCTCTGTGCGCTGGCTCAGACGCCTGACGATCCTACCCGCCCTGACGGTGATGGTCCCCCTGACTTCGGTGGACCGCCCCCATTTGGACCGCGCGGTTTTGGCCCCGGGCCGGGAGGCTTCGGTGGCGTACGCGAGAAAGAACAACTGGTCAAGAAATTCGACAAGGACGGAGACGGCCGGCTCAACGCGGAAGAACGCAAGGCCGCGCGGGAGTTCTTGAGTCAAGAGAGCAATCAAGGAGGCCGACGACGAGGTCCACGAGGCGGCTTTCGTGGCCCGGGCTGGGGCCGCGAGGCCGACGAACCCACTAGTCCAGGGCCAAAGCTAGTCCCAGCGGACGTCAAATCCTACCCGGATGCGCCTCTCTACGATCCTTCGATCGTCCGGACCCTGTTCCTCCAGTTCGAGGACGGCGATTGGGAAAAAGAACTAGCCGAGTTCAAGAATACCGACGTGGAAGTTCCGGCCAAGCTCATCGTTGACGGGAAACTCTACGAGGATGTCGGGGTGCACTTCAGAGGCATGTCCTCGTTCATGATGGTGGGGGAGGGGCGGAAACGCTCGTTGAGCCTGTCCATGGACTTCGTCCGCAAAGACCAGAACCTGGGTGGTTACCGCACGCTGCATCTGCTCAACTCCCACGAAGACCCGACTTTCTTGAGGTCGGTACTGTCCTATCAGATCGATCGCGACTATCTGCCGGCCCCAAAAGCCAACCTGGTCCGTGTAGCCATTAACGGCGAATGCTGGGGCGTGTATGCAAACGTGGAGCAGTACAACAAGGAGTTTGTCAAAGAGTGGTTCGGCACGACCAAGGGGGCGCGATGGAAAGTCCCGGGAAGCCCGGGTGGGCGAGGCAGCCTGTCCTATTTGGGCGACGATGCCGCAGCTTACAAAAGGATCTACGAGCTCAAAACCAAAGACAATCCCAAGTCTTGGGCCGACTTGGTGAACCTCTGCAAGACGCTTAACGAAACGCCTGCCGATAAACTGGAAGCCGCGCTCGCACCGATTCTCGATCTTGATGCGGCGCTGAAATTCCTGGCTCTCGATAACGCATTAGTCAACAACGACGGCTATTGGATCCGGACCAGCGACTATGACATTTATGAGGACACCCAGGGGCGATTCCATATTCTGCCCCAGGATTCCAATGAAACCTTCATGAGGCCTGAAAGCCCTGGGTTCGGAGGGCCGGGTGGCCGGAGAGGTTTTGGCGGGCCTGGAGGGCCGGGTGGTTTCAGCGCTCCGCCCTCCTCGGCAGATCAACCGCGGGGCCAGGGAAACGGCGGGGCCGATTCCAAAGGCGCGCAGGATCGGCGCCCGGATAACCCGCAGGATGGCCGCGGTCCTGCACAGCTCCGGGCCGAATCCGGGTCCTGGTGGGGGCAGCGCAGGGGACCCGGTGGCATGATGCGTGCCGCCATCAAAGGAGTCGAGTTGGATCCGCTCATCGCCGCCATGGACGCTGACAAACCGTTGGCTTCAAAGCTATTGGCGGTCCCGTCGCTGAAGGCCCGCTACCTAGCTGATGTGCGCGAGATTGCGCAAAACTGGCTGGATTGGAGCAAACTTGGTCCCGTGGCCAAACAGTACCACTCGCTGATAGCCGATTACGTCAAGGCCGATACCCGCAAGCTTTACTCAACCCAAGCCTTCTTGGACGGGCTCGAGGGGGATTCCCCCGATAGCGGCGGCTTCGGCCCTGGTCGACCGGTGATCAGCCTGAAAAGTTTTGCCGATCAACGCCGGGCGTATCTGCTCAACTACGTAGAAGGCAAAGGCGTAGAGAAATCGCAATAGTTCCGCTCTGAGTCTGGCTTCACGATGGGGCTTGGATTTCGGTCTGGATGGACGAGTCCCTCCCGGGCTCCCTTGGGTTTTGCTGGGTCCTGTTGGGAGCTCAGCCATTGGCGCGCCACTCAGGCAGTCTTCTGCACAGCTTAATGTTGCCTTAATGGAACTTTGTCTATATCTAACCGCGCAACGATCACAGATGCAAAATTCATGAAATCAACTTCCGGATTATTCCTGCTCGGAGTCACCCTGGTCGGGCTGTCGGCCTACGCCGACGACCAATGGGACATCAAGAAAGTGGATGTCAGCAAACTTCCCCCGGCGACCACGACCAAAGGCCTCACCTACGACAAGGACATCAAGCCTATGCTCGAGGCTTCCTGCCTGAGATGCCACGGCGCCGAAAAACCCAAAGGTGGCCTTCGGCTGGACAGCCGAGAGGCAGCCCTTAAGGGTGGCGAGGACGGTAAGATGGTAGTCCCGGGCGACAGCAAGAAGAGCTTGCTCGTGGCTGCCGCCGCTCAGGCGAACGACGAGGTCGCTATGCCACCCAAACATCGCGGTCACGGGCCGGGCGGTCCTGGTGGTCCCGGCGGACCACCTCCTGGCGGCGGGCCGGGCGGTCCTCCTCCCGGAGGCGGTCCCGGCGGACCTGGTGGCCCCGGTGGCGCAAGAGGTCCGGGCGGTTTCGGACCGCCCCCCAAGCCCTTGACCGCCGAACAGGTTGGGTTGCTTCGGGCGTGGATTGACCAGGGCGCTAAGTAGTTGTGCGACCGGCAGGGGCCCGAGCGGATTCGTCCACGCGGGCTCCGGTCCCGTGGAAGGTCCCGCGGACCTCACTTTGTCTCCGCCTCGTGCGCGCTAATGGCCGGCCTGCGAGTCGGCCATGAGCCGGCCGCCAACGTAGGTTCGCCACACATGGGTTCTGGCGATCTGGTCTTCGGGACAAGTGAGCAGGTCGGTGTCGCAGACGATCAAGTCAGCAAGCTTGCCAGGTTCGAGCGAACCGAGCTTGTCGTCGCAACCAAGGATCTTGGCATTGTTGATCGTATAAAACCGGACGGCCTGCTCCCGGTTCAGCGCCTCTTCGGGGTGGAGCTGCTGCTCATAACTCTTGGCCCTGCGTGTTACGGCCGTGGCCATGCCCAGGAATGGGTTATACGGGTTGATCGAGCGGAGGGAGCCGATCTTCTGCATGTGGTCCGAACCGCCCCCCGCAATCGCCCCGGCCTCGAAGAGGCTGCGCAACGGTTGAAAATAGCGAAGCCGATCGTACCCGAACTGTTTAGCAAGGCTTCGCGTATCGAGGTAAAGCCAGGCAGGTTGGATGTCTAGCATGACCCCCAAACGGGCGGCCTGCTCGACCGCTTCCCGGCTCATGAAGTTGGAGTGGCTAATGCATGCACGAGTCTTGCGTATGGGCATCTCTTGGTTAACTTGCTCATAAGCGTCCAGGAGGGCGTGAACGGCGCCGTCACCCACCGAGTGGGCGGTAAACTGGAGGCCGGATGCAACCGTGATGCGGACCATGGGGACCAGGCGCTCGGGCGGGATGAACAGCACACCCCGGTAGCCAGGGTCCCGGATTGAGTAAATCTCGCTCACGCCCCACGGTTGACGCATGTAGGCACTGCCGGTGAGCATCCCGCCGTCCAGGTACATTTTTATCCCAATGATCCGCAGCCAGTCATCCCCATGAACTCGCAACGGATGCTGGCTGACCCGTCGAATAGTGTCCTCGATCGCCTGCAGCGGCCCGATTGAGTCGACATGATGCGAGATGCTCACCCGTACGGTGAGCTGGTGGCGGGCACGGAGGTCCTCGAAAGTTTCGATCTCTTCTACCCCGGCGTCGCGGTCGCAAACGCTCGTGATACCGATCGCGTTGTAGTCCGCGAAGAGCTTCCTGAGCTGTTCTGCTCTGTCGTTACGGGTGGGTGGTTTGCGGTCGCTCTTAACCTTCACGTAGCGGGTGCAATTGCGGAGTATCCCCGTCGGCTCTCCTGATACCGGGTCCTTTTCGACGAAACCGCTTCCGCCGTCGCTCACCTTGAAACGGCGGTCGATCCCGCTCACCTGCAGAGCCATGCTATTGAGGCTGGCATCCGGCCCAGTGGCGAAGATGACCGGGTGATCTGGCGCTGCCCGGTCAAGCTCCGCGCGTGTCGGGTATCGTTGCTCTTGTAGGCGAGTGATGAAGACTTGCTTAACCTCGACCCAGTCTCCCGGCTTTGCCGCTTTCGCGCGCGCTCGAATGAAATCGAGTACATCTTCGATCCGTTCCATGGTATCCGTCCGGGGGACTGGCACTGGCGCGAAGGGGGTAAGATCTGATTTGATGCGGGGCGATGAACAGAAAGCATCGCCGCTCGACCGGCTCGCCCGAAGTCTCTGCCGCCGAAATGGGACTTCACCAATGCACCGCGACTGAGCGGGCGCGGTGGATCGAACAGTATCGGCGCAGTGGTCAGAGCCAACGGACTTTCGCCGCCACTCACGGTTTAAAGCTGAGCCAACTCCGGTACTGGATCTACAG
>Ga0265314_10004707_pt1 | contig 12526 bp, 13 predicted proteins | sample 4126metaG_FD_203106 | JGI IMG/M metagenome (GOLD analysis project Ga0265314, IMG submission 203106) | Rhizosphere microbial communities from Carex aquatilis grown in University of Washington, Seatle, WA, United States - 4-1-26 metaG | ecosystem: Host-associated > Plants > Roots > Rhizosphere >... | reverse complement strand
AAACCCATCGCCCAGCGCGCGGCGGCCGGGCCGGGGCGCGGCATCTACACCCACAAGCACGCGATGGAGCTGCCCGGCGTGACCATGGTGCTCGCTTCGGACAGCACCAAGAGCGCGCCGCGTTTGCTACCCAATCTGCTGGTCGGCTCGGTGATCGCGCTGGCGCTGGGCCTGCTGGTCAGCCTGGCCGCGCTGTGGCGCCACATCGCGCGCCGCCTCGCCGCCGAGGGCGCGCTGCGCCAGCAGATGGCGTTTCGCACGGCGATGGAAAACTCGCTCGTGACCGGCCTGCGCGCGCGCGACCTCGAAGGCCGCGTCACCTACGTCAACCCGGCCTTCTGCCAACTGGTCGGCCTGCCGGCCGAGGAACTGGTCGGCAAGGCGCCACCCATGCCCTACTGGGCGCCCGAGGCCATGGCCGAATACCAGCTGCGCTTCGCCGGCGTGCTGGCCGGGACCATCACGCCGCAGTTCGAAACCATCTTCCAGCGCTCGGACGGCACGCGCGTGCCGGTGCTGATCCTCGAAGCGCCGTTGGTCGACAGCGAAGGCCGGCAGACCGGCTGGATGGGCTCCATCCTCGACATCTCCGACCGCAAGCGCATCGAGGAACTGAACCGCCAGCAGCACGAGAAGCTGCAGACCACCGCGCGCCTGGCCACCATGGGCGAGATCTCGTCGATGCTGGCGCATGAGCTGAACCAGCCGCTGGCCGCCATCTCCAGCTACACCACCGGCGCCCTGAACCTGCTGGGCCGGGCCGAAACCAATGGCGCGGCGGTCGATTGCGCCACCTTGAAGCCGGCGCTGGAACAGGCCAGCGCCCAGGCCCAGCGCGCCGGCCAGATCATCCGCAGCGTGCACGAATTCGTCAAGAAGCGCGGGCCGGAGCGGCAGGATATCGCGGTGCAGTCGCTGCTGGACGGCATCCGCACGCTGATCGAACTGCAGGCGCGCAAATACTACGTGGCCCTGCACACCAACATCCCGGCCGGCCTGCCGGCCATCCGCGCCGACCGCATGATGATCGAACAGGTGCTGATGAACCTGAGCCGCAACGCGATCGAATCGATGCAGGACATCCCGCAGGCGCGCCGCATCCTCAACATCGTGGCCGAATTCGATCCGGCCACCACGCAGGTGACGGTGGCGGTGATCGACCAGGGCCACGGCATACCGCAGGAAGTGGCCGAGCGCCTGTTCTCGCCGTTCTTCTCGACCAAGGCCGAGGGCATGGGCATGGGCTTGAATATCTGCCGCACCGCCATCGAATTCCATGGCGGCGCATTGAATTACAAGGCCAATCCGGATGGCGGCACCATCTTCACCTTCACGCTGCCGGCGGCGCAGGCCTGAACTAGCCCTGGCTGCGCAGGAATTCGATAATGGGCAGGTTGGCCGCCGGCGGGTCTTCCGCCACCGGCAGGTGCCCCAGGCCGGGCAGCGTGACCATCCGCGCCTGCGGTATCGCCTGCCGCACCTTGGCGCTCAGCGCATAGGGAACGGTGGCGTCGCGGTCGCCCCACAGCAGCAGCGTGGGTGTGCCCTGCAGGCCGACCTTGCTGTAGTCCGGCAGCGACGGTGCGGTGATCAGATGGCGGCCGGTCGACAGCAAGGCCTGGCCGAAACCCTCGTAGCGCATCTGGACGCGGAAGCGCGGCGCCCAATCCGGAAAGCGCTCGGGATGCGCAAAATCCTCTCCCTGGCTGCGCGGCAGCGACGGCAGGAACCAGGACCAGAATATCCAGTCACCCAGCACCGGCCAGGCCATCACGCTGATGTCCTGTGCCTCGGTGAACGGCGCGATCAGTACCAGGCTGCGCACCCGCTCCGGATGGCTGGCGGCGAAATGGCCGGCCACCGCGCCGCCCATCGACAAGCCCACGATGTCGGCCTTGGGCATGTGCAGCGCGTCCATCAACTCGCCCAGCTGGCCGGCCAGCAGGGCGCGGTCATAGCGAACTTGCGGGCGGTCGCTCAGGCCGCGCCCATACAGGTCGAAGCTGGCCACCCGGTAGCCGGCGCCGGCCAGGTCGCGCAAGGTGGCGTCGAACACATAGCTGGGGACGGAAAAGCCATGTACCAGCACCACCGGCTTGCCGCCGGCCGGACCGGCCAACTGGTAATGCACCACGCCCTGCGACAGCGTCACGTAGCTGCCGCCCTCCTTGCTGCGCGCGGCGGCATCCAGCACCGCGTGTTCGTCGCTGCGCAGCCACGGCAAAGCGGCGATGCCCAGCACCAGCGCGGCGCCTCCCGCCAGTAGAATTTTCTTCATCGCGTATCCCCATCATGTTTTTTTGTGCACTCATGATAGTGAAATGGCAGGCCCCAGTAAATACCGTTTCGGTCTACAATTACCGCCACTACTGCAAGGAAAATCCATGCTGCATATCGTTGATGATGAAGAGGTTGTGCGCGACTCGCTATCCTGGCTGGCATCGTCGCGCGCCATCCCGGCGCGCGCCTATGACAGCGCCGCCAAATTTTTACAACAAGTGGAGCTGGGCCAGTTCGACGCCGACGGCGACTGCCTGCTGCTGGACGTGCGCATGCCGGACATGAACGGCCTGGCCGTGTTCGACCAGCTGGCCGCGCGCGGCCTGACCCAGCGCATCCCGGTGATCTTCCTGACCGGCCACGGCGACGTGCCGATGGCGGTCGACTCGCTCAAGCGCGGCGCCTTCGACTTCTTCGAAAAGCCCTTCAACGACAACCAGCTGATGGACCGGGTGCAGGAAGGCCTGGCCGGCTCGCGCAAGGCCGGCGAGATGGCGGTGGTGCATGCGCGCCTGGCCACGCTGTCGGTGCGCGAGCGGGAAGTGCTGGACCTGATCCTGGCCGGCAAGATGAACAAGGTGGTGGCCGACCAGCTGGGCATCAGCATGCGCACGGTGGAAGTGCACCGCGCCCACATCTTCGACAAGATGCAGGTCAAGACCGCCGTGGAGCTGGCCGGCCTGCTGAAATAGCGCGAATAACCCGAAACCGCCGCGCCACTCTGTACGCTGGCGCACCGAGCGCCGCACCGGCGCATGGAATACTGGCCCTTGAACCTCATTCAAGGACTTCGCCATGCGCCTGCCACTGATCTCCCCCGCCGACCTCACTGCCGAGCAACGCCCTCTTTACGACGACATGCGTAAAGGGATTGCCGGCCATTTCAACGCCTTCATCGTCGAGCGCGAGGACGGCGCCCTGATGGGCCCCTGGAACCCCTGGCTGCACGAACCGGCAATCGGCAAGGCCATCTGGGACCTGACGCTGGCCATGACGGCCAACGCCAGCCTGCCCGACAACGTGCGCCAGATCGCCATCCTGGCGGTGGGCGCGCGCTACGACGCGGCCTATGAAATCTACGCCCACATCGCCGTCGCCGAGCGCGAGAAGATGTCGGCGCAGCGCCTGGCCACGCTGGTGGCCGACCTCAAGCCCGCCGACCTGGACGCCAACGAAAGCGTGGCCTTCGACCTGGCCTATGCGCTCAGCCGCGGCGGCGTGCTGCCCGAGCCGCTGTACCGGCTGGCCGTGGCCACCTTCGGCCAGCACGGCACCAACGAACTGATTTACCTGGTCGGCCTGTATGCGCTGGTCTCGACCACGCTGAACGGCTTCAACGTCCCGGTTCCGGAACGCGAATAACCAACCCTCTTTGAAAGGCATCATCATGAACCTGCAGGATAAAGTCGCCGTCGTCACCGGCGCGGCCAGCGGCATCGGCAAAGCCATCGCCAAACTCTATTTCGACAACGGCGCCAGGATCGTCATCGCCGACGTCAACCTCGACGCGGCGCAAGCGACCGCGCGCGAATTCGATCCCAGCGGCGAGCGCACCATGGCGGTCGCGATGGACGTCACCAGCGAGTCGGAAGTCGATCAAGGCATCGCCTCCGTGGCCGCCAGGTTCGGCGGCGTCGACGTGCTGGTTTCGAATGCCGGCATCCAGATCGTGGCGCCGATCGAGGACTACGCCTTCGCCGACTGGCGCAAGCTGCTGGCGATCCACCTGGACGGCGCCTTCCTGACCACGCGTGCCTGCTTGCGCCTGATGTACAAGCAGGGACGCGGCGGCAGCGTGATCTACATGGGATCGGTCCACTCCAAGGAAGCGTCGGTGCTGAAAAGCGCCTACGTAACGGCCAAGCATGGCCTGGTCGGCCTGTGCAAGGTGGTGGCCAAGGAAGGCGCGGCGCACAACGTGCGCGCCAATGTGATCTGCCCCGGCTTCGTGCGCACGCCGCTGGTGGAAAAGCAGATCCCGGAGCAGGCCGCCGCGCTGCACATCAGCGAGGAAGGCGTGATCAAAAAGGTGATGCTGAAGGAAACCGTGGACGGCGAATTCACCACCGTCGACGACGTGGCGCAGACCGCGCTGTTCCTGGCCGCCTTCCCCAGCAATGCGCTGACCGGCCAGTCCATCGTGGTCAGCCACGGCTGGTTCATGCAGTGATCAGCAGCGCGTGATCACATCGCGCGGACCCAGTTACCCTTGTAGAGTATCGGCCCGGTCGGGCCGTTCGGGTCCGGCGAGCCGCCTTTCGGCTCCAGGCTGACCGCCAGCAGCGCCACGTCGGCGCCGATCGCGCTGGAGGTCAGCGCCAGCTGCACCGCGCCACGGTCGGCCAGTATCCCCAGCGAACGGGGATGGCCCTGCTTCGGCACCGCCCACAGCTGCAGCGTCTTGTCGGCGGCGACCGGTGCATTCCCCACCAGCCGCACGTTCAGCGCCTGGTGGCGGCTGTCGGCGGTCAGCAGCAGCGCGGTCTGGGCCTTGTCGTCGGTCAGCGTGGCGACGTAGTCGATGCGCGGCGCCTGCGACATTTGCGTGGTCAGCGCTACCGCCAGCACCAGCGCAACGGCGCTCGCCACGGCGCCGAGTCCGCGCCAAAAATTTACCGACTCGCTGCGCCAGAACTGCCAGCCCGGCGCCGGCGCCCTCGCGGCCAGGTTCAGGCGCTGCTCGATACCGCGCCATACCTGCGCGCGCGGCTTGGCCTCGGGCGCGAATTCGGCCATCGGCGTCAGACGGTCCTGCCATTCGGCGACGGCGCGGCGCAGCGCGGCGTCGTCATGCAGCCAGCCCTCGAAGCGGCGGCGCGCACCGCCCTTCAGCGTGCCCAGCACGTATTCGGCAGCCAGCTGTTCGCGCAGCGCGTCGTTGTTGCGGACGAGGTTATGCATGCTCATGCGCGCTCCCGCTTCTGCAGGCAGGTCTTCAGCCGGTCCAGGCCGCGCCGTATCCAGGTCTTGACGGTGCCGATCGGCAGCGCCAGCTGCTGCGCCACTTCGCTGTGCGACAGGTCATGGAAGAAGGCCAGGCCGATGGCCTGCCGGTGCAAGCCTTCCAGCGCCGACATGCAATAGGCCAAAGCCTGGGCATCGCTGCTCAATTGCAGCGCCTCGATCGGGGTGGCGCCTGGGTCCTGCAGTGCATTCATGATTTCGCTGTCAAACTGTTCGCCATCGATTTCGGCGGTCGCATCGCTGCGCCGCAGCAGGTCGAACGCCTTGTTGCGCACGATGGTCGCCATCCAGGTCATGGGGGCGGCCAGCTGGCTTTGGTAAGTGCCGGCGTTGTTCCAGATCGCGACGAAACTCTCCTGCAGTACTTCCTCGGCCAGTTCGCGCTTGACTAATATACGCAGCGCGAAGCCAAACAGTTTCGACGAAGTGGCATCGTACAGCGCGCGGAAGGCGGCGGCGTCGCGCCGGGCGGCGCCCTGCAGCCAGCTGCGCAGCTGTTGCGGATCGAGGGAATGGACGTCGGATGGCACTGCTTGCCTCGGGAGTGGTGGTGCGTGGGTCGGATAGCAAAAGTACCATATTTCAGTCCCGCCAAGCCAAAAAAAATAATCTTATCGAATCTGAATCCGCCCACCGCGGCGCTGCGTATAAGTCCCTGCAGCACAACGCAGCCTAACTTTTTGGGGAGGATACAAGATGTCAACGATAGTCAAACAGCTGGTGGGCCTGGCCGTATTGGGAACACTGAGCAGCGCCGCCATGGCGTCCAGCCACCGCGAAGCACCGTTTATCAGCCAGAATCCCAAGGTCGACGCGACCGACTTCTACATGTTCCGCAGCTACGAGAGCGGCCGCAGCGGCTTCGTCACCATGATCGCCAACTACGTGCCGCTGCAGGATGCCTACGGCGGCCCGAACTACTTCCAGCTGGACCCGAACGCGCTGTACGAAATCCACATCGATAACAACGGCGACGCCAAGGAAGACCTGACGTTCCAGTTCCGCTTCACCAATACCAACAAGGATGCCAAGTTCACCATCGGCGACAAGCAGGTCTCGATCCCGCTGGTGATCAACGGCGGCGCCATCGCCGGTGTCAACCCCGCCGGCCTGAATGTGCGCGAGACCTATACCGTCAACGTGGTGCGCGGCGACCGCCGCAGCGGCACCCGCAGCGCCGTGGTCAACGCCGACACCGGCAGCGCCACCTTCGACAAGCCGATCGACAACATCGGCAACAAGTCGATTCCGAACTATGCGGCCTATGCGGCGGCCCATATCTACAACGTCACCATTCCCGGCTGCGCCACGCCGGCCCGCATGTTTGTCGGCCAGCGCAAGGATCCCTTCGTGGTCAACCTGGGGGAGACCTTTGACCTGATCAACATCAAATCCCCGGCCACCGAGTTCGCGGCCAACGCCGAAAAAGCCGCCAAGGACGACCTGGCCGACAAGAACGTCACCTCGATCGAGCTGGAAGTGGCGGCCTCCTGCCTGACCGCCAGCGGCAGCAGCGATCCGGTGATTGGCGGCTGGACCACGGCCAGCGTACGCCAGGGACGCCTGATCAACCCGACGCCGGGCAGCGGCGGCCCATCCAAGGAAGGCGGCGCCTGGACCCAGGTGTCGCGCCTGGGCATGCCGCTGGTGAATGAAGTGGTGATCGGCTTGAAGGACAAGGACACCTTCAACCACAGCAAGCCATCCGGCGACAGCCAGTTCGCCACCTATGTGACCAATCCGACCTTGCCGGCGCTGGTGGAGATCCTGTATGGCAGCGCAGGCGCCAAGGCGCCCACCAACTTCCCGCGCAACGACCTGGTGGCGGCCTTCCTGACCGGCGTCAAGGGCCTGAACCAGCCGGCCACGGTGACCGCGTCCGAGATGCTGCGACTGAATACCTCGATCGCGCCGGTGGCGATGGGTGCGCAGAAGCGCCTTGGCGTGATCGACGGCGACAACGCCGGCTTCCCCAACGGCCGCCGTCCGGGCGACGACGTGGTCGACATCGCACTGCGGGTCGTGATGGGCAAGCTGTGCACCCTGAGCATCGGCTGCGTGCCGAGCGACGCACCGGCCGGCGGCCTGCACTTCACCGACGGCGCCTACCTGGACGACAGCTTCTTCACCGCTGCCTTCCCCTACCTGAAAACGCCGCTGGCCGGTTCGCCACAGCAGTAAAGGAGCACATCATGAAATGCATCGTGAAATTCCTCTGCCTTACTGCGATGGTGGCGCTGAGTGCTTGCGGCGGTAACGACCATGGCGGCCCGCCCGCCACCACGCCGCCGGTGGTCACGCCGCCGGTGACGATGGTGGATGCTTTCTACTCCGCCGTGCTGGCCCTGCTGGGCGACAGCAGCGACAGCAAGGAGCCGGTGTCCATCGACTCCGTCGCCGTGACTACGCCGGACAACACCGAGCCGGAAGCGGTGAAATGAAAGCGTCGCACTACCTGGGCGCGGTGGCGGCGGCATTGCTGGCCGCCACCGCGCCCGCCGCACCCTACATCCCCGCCAGCGGCCAGCAAGTGATCGAAACGCTGCCGCGCCGCGGGGATCCGGTTCAGCAGGAACTGCGCCGCCTGCGCAGCCAGCTGAACGCGGCGCCGGCCGACATCGTGCTCGCCACCACGCTGGCGCGCCGCTACATCGAGCTGGCCCGCAACGAGACCGACCCACGCTACTTGGGCTACGCGCAAGCGGCGCTGGCGCCGTGGTGGAGCCAGCCGGCGCCGCCGGCGGAAGTACGGCTGCTGCGCGCCACGCTGCTGCAAAGCACCCACCACTTCGACGCCGCGCTGTCCGACCTGGAAGCGGTGCTGGCCGCACAGCCCAACAACGCGCAAGCCTGGCTGACGCGCGCCACCGTGCAGACCGTGCGCGGCGACTACAGCGGCGCCACCGCCAGCTGCGCGCGATTGTCCAACCTGTCGAATGAACTGGTTACCATCACCTGCATCGCCAACGTCGGCGCGGTCACCGGCCGCGCACTGCGCAGCGAACAGCTGCTGGAGCTGACCTTGCAACGCAGTTCCAATGCGCCCGAGGACATGCGCACATGGGCGCTGACGCTGCTGGCCGAGATGGCGGCGCGCCGTGGCGAGGCCGCGTTGGCGGAAGCGCGCTTCCGCCAGGCGCTGGCCCTGGCCCCGCGCGACAGTTATCTGCTGGGCGCCTATGCCGACTTCCTGCTGGACCAGCGCCGCGCAGCCGACGTGGCCAGCATGCTGCAGGACCAGACCCGCATCGACGCGCTGCTGCTGCGCCGCGCGCTGGCGCTGCAGCAGATGCCCGGCAGGGAGCAGGCCCTGGCCGGCGACGTGGCCGAACTGGCCGCGCGCTTCCAGGCCGCCCTGCTGCGCGGCGACACCGTGCACCAGCGCGAGCAGGCGCGCTTCGAGCTGTACCTGCGCCATGACGCGCGCGCCGCGCTGGAACTGGCGCGCCGCAACTGGGCGGTGCAGAAGGAACCGGCTGACGCACGCATCTACCTCGAAGCGGCAGCCCAGGCACGCGACATCGCCGCCGCGCGGCCGGTGCTGGACTGGCAGGCCAATGCACAGAAAGCGGGGACATGATGAATCGATTGATATTGCGCGCACTGCTGGCCTGCACACTGCTTTGCGGTGCGGCGCTGCCGGCGCACGCGCACAAGCCCAGCGACAGCTACCTGTCCCTGACCGTCGGCGACGCCGGCAAGGACAGCCACCAGATTGAAGGCCAATGGGATATCGCGCTGCGCGACCTGGACTTCGCCATCGGCCTCGATCAGGATGGCGACGGCCGTCTGACCTGGGACGAGATCCGCGCCCGCCACGGCGCCATCGCAGCCTACGCGCGCGAACGGCTGACGCTATCGGTCAAGGCCGGCGACTGCAGCATCACGCCCGGCGAACAGCTGATCGACAATCACACCGACGGCGCCTACACCGTACTGCGCTTCCACGCGGCCTGCCCCGGCGGCACGGACGCGCTGACCATCCACTACCGCCTGTTCGCGGACATCGATCCGCAACACAAAGGCCTGCTGCGCATCAGCCACGGCGGCCAGTCCAGCACCGCCATCTTCGATCCGCAGCATGCGCGGCAGACGCTGTCGCTGTCGGCGCCGGACCGCTTCGGCCAGTTCCGCGACTACGTGCGCAACGGCGTGTGGCACATCTGGATCGGCTACGACCATATCCTGTTCCTGCTGTCGCTGCTGCTGCCGGCCGTGATGCTGGGCGCACGCGGCGCGCCGTCCGAGAGCCTGAAAGCGTCCTTCCTCGACGTGCTGAAAGTGGTCACCGCCTTCACGCTGGCGCACTCGCTGACCTTGACGCTGGCCAGCCTGTCGCTGGTATCGCTGCCGTCGCGCTGGGTCGAATCGGCGATCGCCGCTTCGGTGGTGCTGGCCGCGCTGAACAACGTCTGGCCGCTATTCCGAGGGAAGCGGCCGGTGGCCGCGTTTGCGTTTGGCTTGATCCATGGCTTTGGTTTTGCCAGCGTGCTGATCGACCTGGGACTGCCGCAAGGGGCGCTGGCACTAAGCCTGTTCGGCTTCAACCTCGGCGTCGAGATCGGCCAGCTGTGCATCGTCGCCCTGTTCCTGCCGCTGGCCTACGCCCTGCGCGGCACCTGGCTGTACCGCCAACTCCTGACCGGCGGCTCGATGGTGATCGCCCTGGTGGCAATGGTTTGGCTCGTCGAGCGGTCGCTGGATTTGAAACTCACTGAAATCACAGCGGTCCTTTGAACAGCGTGATTTGAACGAAACCGCTTGCCGCCTTGCGGCCAGCGTTATCGAGCTTTACCTGGGATTGCAGGAAGTCGGTGCCGTCGCCTGCGACCGGGAGTTCCAGTTCGAATGCGAGCGGCTGCGCGCTGCGCGATGCCTTTTCCAGCGTGGCGGCAGCCAGCGCGAGGTCGAAGCCGGGATCGGACTTCAGATGGCCCAGCTGGCGCAGCAGCTCTGCCGCCGCCTGGTAGGAGGCCTTGATGGATGCGTCGCTTTTCAGGATGCCGGCGCCTTCAAAACGGAAGGTCGTGACGAAATATTCGCAGCCTTGGTGGTGGATGTCTACAGTCATGCCGGACGCCAGCTCCACCCGCTCGCGCGCTTCGTGGCTGGAGACGGTGTTGAAGCGGTGCGCTTTGATCCCAGCCTGCGCGGCCGGGAACACCGGCGCCGGCTCGCCTCGCACGCAGGCCTCCTCCCCGGCACAATGCCCGATCGCGGGCGACGCAAGAACGGCGGTGAGCAGCAGCAGGCAAAGGCGATTGGTCATGGTTTCCTTGTGGTGAGTGCGACAGTCTAAAACGTCCAGTGGGCGATGGGAAGGAATACTCACCACGGCACGTTGGCCGAAGCGGTCGCCGACGCCGCGGTGGCCGGCAGGTTCAAGGGGTCTTTGCGGCTCGGCTGCAGCACCATGGTGGCGCGGCGGTCGCCACTGGCGGTGCCGCCGGGCAGCTGCGTCACCACATAGCACTCCTCGCGGCTCTGGTATGCGATCCGCTCGCCGCTGGCTTCATCGGTCACCGCGCCGTCGGTGGTGCGGCGCGCCTTGGCCTCGACCAGCAGCTCAACGGTCTCGCTCCTGTCGTCATACACCACGCGCCGCGCCTCCCCCTCCATCCACTGGTTTTGCGCGCCATCGCGCTTCTGGCGGAAGAACACCGGCTTGCCGCCGGCCTCGGCAGTCATCACGATGTGCTGGAAGCCTTGTGCGTCCTGGGTCAGCACCGCCTTGTCGGCCTTGATCAGCAAAGTCCCGCGCCGCAATTCGACGTCTCCGCTGAGCATGGTGGTATGCGTGACCAGGTCGGTGCCGCCTTCGCGCGACTTGATCTCGGTGGCCTGGAAGCGGTCGGCGCGCTCGGCATGGACGTCGCCGGCAGATAGCAACGCGATCAAGGCCACGGCGGTGGCTTGCAATGTGGGGGACATGATCGGCTCCTGCTGGCGGCAAAGCGTGGAGCATGCGGGCAAGCGCCGTCCAGCGCCAGCGCTTTGCGCAAAGTACCGCGCTACGCTACCTGGCGTGGCAGGCCAGCGCCCATTCGACGTGCTCGCGCACCAGCGGCGAAGGATCGTCGCGGCGGGACTCCAGCGCGGCCAGGATGGCCGGATCGCCCTTGGCGCCGGCGGCAGCCGCGTTGCCCAGGCCGACCGCCAGGTTGCGCAGCCAGCGCTCATGGCCGATGCGGCGGATAGGACTGCCTTCCAGCTTGCGGTTGAAGTCTTCCTCGGTCCAGGCAAACAGCTCCACCATGGATGCGCCGCCAAGCCCATTGCGCTCGTCGAAGTCGGGCAGCACGGCGCGCTGCGCGTACTTGTTCCACGGGCAGGCGGTCTGGCAGTCGTCGCAGCCGTAGACCCGGTTGCCGATCAGGGGACGCAGCTCTTCCGGGATCGCGTTTTTCAGTTCGATGGTGAGGTAGGAGATGCAGCGCCGCGCATCCAGCTTGCCCGGCCCCAGGATGGCCTGGGTCGGACAGACATCGATGCACGCGCTGCAGCTGCCGCAATGCCGCCCGGTCGGCGCGTCCACCGGCAGCGGCAGGTCGACCAGGAACTCGCCCATGAAGAACATCGACCCGGCCGTGCGGCTCAGCAGCAAGGTGTGCTTGCCGCGCCAGCCCAATCCCGCCTTCTCGCCCAGCGGCAGCTCCATCACCGGCGCCGAATCGGTAAACACCCGGTAGCCGAAGTCGCCGATCTCCGCCTTCACCTTGTCGGCCAGCTGCTGCAGGCGCGCGCGCAGCACCTTGTGGTAGTCGCGGCCCCGCGCATAAACGGAGATCACCGCCGCCGCCGGATCGGCCAGCCGCGCCGCCTCGCGCTCGCGCCAGTCGTCGCCGCTGTCCATCGGCAGGTAGTCCATGCGCGCGCTGACCACCCGCACCGTGCCCGGCACCAGCTCCGCCGGGCGGGCCCGTTTCATGCCGTGGGCGGCCATGTAGTCCATCTCGCCGTGCATGCCGGCGTCCAGCCAGGCCTGCAGGCCGGCTTCGGCGTGACTGAGGTCGACGTCGGTGATGCGCACTTCGGCAAAGCCCAGTTCCACACCCCAGCGCTTGATGCTGAGGGCAAGATCGGCTAAATTGGATTCAGACAGAGACATCGGCGGTGTAGGAGGATGCGCGCGCAGGCGGTTACAATGCAGGCAATACAGCAACAAGACCCTATTCTATTCGATGCAGCACTTTAAAGCCCATCTCCACGACGAAGCCGGCACCGCCGCCCTGGGCGTGGCACTGGCGCGCGCGCTGGCGCCCGGCCTGGCGATCTACCTGCA
>Ga0265314_10004706_pt1 | contig 12529 bp, 8 predicted proteins | sample 4126metaG_FD_203106 | JGI IMG/M metagenome (GOLD analysis project Ga0265314, IMG submission 203106) | Rhizosphere microbial communities from Carex aquatilis grown in University of Washington, Seatle, WA, United States - 4-1-26 metaG | ecosystem: Host-associated > Plants > Roots > Rhizosphere >... | reverse complement strand
ACTCCGGCTTCATGCGCCGGTCCTCCCGTTTCGCCGACTGCGGAGCCCCGGCGTCGAAAATCGAATGCATCTGCTTTTCACTGTAAGAAACAAGCACCCGGTGTTCATTGCCGCGCGTATCCTCCGATACCACCTCGCGAATCCGCCTGGTTGCCGGGTCGATCCAAACGGTTTTGGGTGTCGCTGAACCATATTCGCTGGCCATCCCACGGCTCAGAAATGGGTGGGTGTACGCGGGATATTCAAAGTCATAACGATCCATGCCGCGGTCGGTGGTGTGCGTCACCTTCGGCGAGACGACTCCCATGGTGATGTGCAGGTCGGCGAGTAACTCATCGTAGGTGGTCGGGACTCGTTTGACCTGGTCGATATCGAGGCGTTCCATGGGCCAGATGTCCCGGCGCTGGATCACATCCTTCTCCGGGTCATATTCCCAATCCTCCCCCGTGACCGGATTCTGATAGCTGATCGCCAGCTTGTCCTTCTGCTTTGTGCGTTGCACCAGTTCGCCGGTCTGCAGATTCTCTTCGATGCCCGGAAGCGCCTCCGCGCCGGTAATCGCCCCCGGTTCGACAGTCGTGATACTCACCCAGCCGCCAAATCGCACCGGGGCCGGCGCCGTCTGGGCGATGGCCGGCGATCTCCCCATCAGCGCCGCCGCAACAAACATGCACGCAACAAAGCCTAATCGACGCCCGGAGATGCAACACATCATCGAGAACATCCCTTCTCACAGCGACCCATCCAAATGGAACACGCGTGGGGTCGGGGAAGGTTGCGAATACCAGACCCGCCGGCACTGCCAGAGGAGATCCCGCGGGCAAAAATGACACAGGCGTCCGATCCCACGTTGGACCGGACGCCTGCACCGTTTATCGTTGCCGCCTTGCGGGAAAAGTTATGCCGTGCCCACGACCAGCGAGCCGATGCCGTTGGAGATCAGGTCGGATTCGCTGCGCGTGTCGTAGAAGCCCCAGGGGTTGTAGGTGGTCACCCATACCGTGCCGCCCGCGTCCGTGGAGATGCCGGTGATCACATACACGTGCGATTGCACCATGTCCGGAGCCGAGGTGCTGGTCTGGAACAGCAACGGCTCATTCGCCGCCAGGTCATTTTGAATCGTGCTGGCGAGGGCGGCGTTTGTCATCATGCCGTACGAGATCGACAGGTTATTGTCATTAAGCGCCGAAAGCGCGACGCCCGGGAAACCCCATCCCAGCGAGGCCATTGTGTTGGTGCTGGTGCTGCCGTTCCATGTCCGGAAGGCGGCATAGGCTTTCTCCAGGACCATTACCCAGACTTCGCCGTTGGCTTCGTACTGGAGCGTGGAGGAAAGTTCATCATCCGTGTGAATTACCACCGGCTGATAGGTGCCGGTGTTCTGATTCCAGTATTGAAATGTCACCGCCCATCCGCCGCCGGTGTCGTTCTTCTCGATCGATTCAATCCGGCCCGGATTGCTCAGCGCCACGCTTCCCGCGGCGGCGAGAAAATAGCAGTCCGCGATCGGCCCCTGATGGAGGGCGGTGATCTGCGGCACGCCATCTGAACCAAACAGCGCCGCGGGATCCGTCACAGCGAACGTGGCGCCGAAATCGCCGGGATTGGGCGCCCAGACGTTGAGCACGCCGTTGATCGTCTCGGTGTGCCAGTCATACGCCTCCTGCACGGGTTGCGTGACCAGCACCGGGGCGACGAAATTCGAGAGCCCGTCGCCGTTGGCTTTCCGGGCAATCAGGGCGTCGATGGAATTGACCTTCCCGTCCCGGTTGAAATCGTAGACGCTGGTGAGGGGAGCCGATGAAAGCAGCGTCATGGGATTCTGCCGCACGGCGTTTTCATCGAGGGCACTGACCACCAGCGGATTGCCGCTGGCGCCGCCGGTATCGCCGGGAAGGTTGCCATAATAGAACGTATCGCCCGCCGCATTGAGACTGACCTGCAGCCACTGATTGACAATCGCGCCGTCCGTCCACCGGATCGTGATGCGCGTGCTGCCGCCGAGGCCCGCCCCCGGCGTGGTCGTGATGGAATACGGCGCCGGAGCAGCGGCCCATGTGGAGGGGTCCCCCGTCAGGCCGGCACGGAATGTAAAGTCGCTGGCGCTGTAGGATGCAGCCCCATTGCTTACATCGATGAGAATTTCGTTGATGCCCTTGGAATAGCTGCTGACATTGAAGAAGCTGGCCGCCTGCCCGGGCAGCAGCGCGGTTTTGTCGGGCGCCGCCGCATCCCCTTGCAGGGGTGTGCCCCCATAAACAAGGTACCGGCCCACAACGGTCTGGCCGGTTCCCGAGGCGAACACGTCGACCCCGGCGAGTGTCGAGGCGGTCGTGATTTTCTTGTTCTTCTTTTTGCTGCCGGAGGGGACCGCCGAAAGGTTGGCGGCAATGTTCGTTGCGGGCGACAGATCGTTACCCGATGAATGGCCAATCGCGAACGCGCTGTTGGGCAGTGCGCTCAGTAGCACGCGGGATTCAAGCCCCTCCAGGATTTGCCGATCCCGGGCGTGAATTCGAGCGTCGCGCCTGTCATGTCGTCGATGGAAAAGGGATGAGAGCATGAGGGGGATTCCTCCGTTCGTGCTGTGCGCCCGAAGCGCACCGGGGGTAAAACAAAGAGCGCAGACCACCCACATGCCGCGCGTGCCTCGCGGTTGCCAGTTCGGATTGACTAAATTTCCCTGCCAACGAGGATCCGGAAGGATCCAGGAAGGTCTTCTACACCACGCACACTGTCCAGCTCACCAAGAGAAAACGATATGATTCTTGCAGTCGTTCCTTATTCTCATAGAAAGTGTGAACTTGGAAGAACTGCGTTATTTGGTTACACCTGACTTCGTACGCTCGGGCAGCGCTTCTCCAGTAAAAATTCTCGGCCGCCCCAAGTAAGTGAATTCACCTTCACTGTTCAGGCGGCGCAGGGAATCTCCAAGGTGGTATTGCACCTGCTGCAAGTCAATCAATTCGGATTATCAGACACCATACAGCGAATTTTCGATTGGGCAACTGTTATTATCAGAATTTCGAAAATTCCTGATGCCCTTAATGATCCGCGCACACCGCGAAAACGCTTTCCAACACTCACACAAAACTCAGATACTTGGCGCAGCGGGCGCCATCACCATATCCTCCAAAAGATGCACCACGCCTTCATCGCCCTCGGCTCCAATCTTGGCAAACGCCAACTCGCCCTGCGCACCGCGCTTCGCCGGCTAAACGAAATCCGCGACACACGCCTCGTCACCTCCGCGACTTTCTTCCAGACAGCGCCCGTCGATGCCCCGCCCGGCTCACCTGATTTCTTTAATTCCGCCGCGCATCTCGAAACCGCCCTTTCCCCGGGCGAGCTTTTCGCCTCCCTGGTCCGCATCGAGGAAGACCTCGGCCGCCGCCGCGATCCAACCCTGCCGCCCAACGCCCCGCGCACCATCGACCTCGATCTGCTCCTCTTTGACCAGGAGGTGCTCGCGCTGCCGAACCTCACGATCCCGCATCCACGCATGCATCTCCGCCGGTTCGTGCTTGCGCCCCTGGAAGAGATCGCGCCCGAGGCCGTCCATCCGACCACCGGAAAAACCATCCGCGAACTGCTGGCGGACCTGAATCTCGCCGGGCCGCCCGGGACCGCGCCGCGTGGTGTGGATGCACTATCATCGGGCCCATCGGGGGATGGCCGATGAATGTATTTCGCACAATCCAGTCCTATCGCGAATGGCGCAAAAATCTTCCAGTTGAGCTGGTCGCCCCGTTTGTTCCGACGATGGGCGCGCTTCACGACGGCCATGCGTCTCTGGTGCGCCAGGCGCGCTCCCTCGCCGATGCCGCGCCGGCGCCCGGCAAAGCTGTGATCGCATCGATCTTTGTCAACCCTACGCAGTTCGGCCCGCAGGAAGATTTTGCCAAATATCCGCGCACGCTCGATTCCGACCTCGCGCTTCTGGCCACCGCCGGCTGCGATGCCGTGTTTGTCCCCGCCGCGACGGAGATGTATCCGCCGGTGCAAAATATCCCGCCCGACGCGGCCCGCGACAATGCGCCCAATGCCGCTAGCCAGAACGCGCTCATGACCACCATCGACCCGGGCCCGATGGCCGATCTGCTCGAAGGGGCGCCCGTCGGCGGCCGGCCGGGCCACTTCCGCGGCGTCTGCACCGTCGTCGCCAAGCTCCTGCTGATCACCCAGCCCACGCATCTCCTCCTGGGTCAAAAAGACTTTCAGCAGCAGGCGATCCTGCGCCGCATGTGCGCTGACCTCAATTTTCCTCTCGATGTCGTCACCTGCCCCACCCTGCGCGAAGCCGATGGCCTGGCAATGTCCAGCCGCAACCGCTACCTCTCCCCCGAAGAGCGCTCCCGCGCTCCGGCAATTCACGAGGCGCTCATGCGCGCCAAAGATCTTCATGACCGCGGGGAGCGTTCCGCTGCCGCCCTCGATGCGATCATGCAAGAGCACCTCTCCCGCCGCGGCTTTGTCGTGCAATATGCCCTCGTCGCCCACGCCCAGACCCTCATCCCCTTTCACCAGGCGCCCTCCCAGACGGTCACCGCGCCCGCCGTCCTGCTCATCGCCGCGCGCCTCGGCGCCACCCGCCTCATCGACAATCTGCTCCTTTAAGCCGCGCCGCCTCCATCGCCTGCTTGGCAGACGTGCCCCCACGCCGCATAATCCGCCCAGAAGAAACACTTCCGCTCCCCGCGGCAACTACACTGTCTGGACATCCCATCCTGGAGCTCTCATGTTCAGTCTCTCCCGTGGTTTGTGTGCTGGTATCTCGATCCTCTCCTGCGCCCTGGCCTCCGGCTTCTACGGATGTGCCACCGGCCCCGGAAATCCCGAGGCCATCGATACCCGCCCCAGCTACCCCGTCCGTTACGCCACCGAGCGCATCAGCCCCGCCGTCGTGCAACTGGATGTCGTCACCGAGCATTTCTCCCGCGGCCAGTCCGTCCCCGATCGCTCCATCGGCAGCGGCTTCATCATCGACAAGAGCGGCCACGTCCTGACGAATTTTCACGTCGCCGGCCGGGCCAAACGCATCGATGTCACCCTCGCCGATCAGGAGCACGTTCGCGGCACGCTCATCGGCTCCGATCACTGGACCGACCTCGCGCTCGTACAGATGGATATGGATGAGGTCCACCGCAAGGGCCTCGCCTTTGAAACCGCCACCCTCGGCGATTCCTCCGAAGTTGCGCTCGGTGAACCGGTCATGGCCGTCGGCACGCCCTACGGCCTCTCCCGCACCGTCACCTCCGGCATCGTCTCCAACACCGACCGCTCCTTTGAAGAAATGACCATGGAAGGCGGCTACGAAACCGGCTGGTTCAACAACTGGATCCAGACTGACGCCGCCATCAACCCCGGCAACTCCGGCGGGCCCCTGATCAACCTCAAGGGCGAGGTCATCGGCATCAACACCCGCGGCATCAGCTCCGGCAACAATCTCGGCTTCGCCATCCCCATCAACGTCGCCAAGGCCGTCATCAAGGAACTCCAGGCCCACGGGAAAGAAACCCGCAGCTACATTGGCGTGGAACTTCAGCCCCTCCAGGACCTGGAAAAGCATTATGAACTCGCCACCAACCGCGGCGTCCTGATCCGCAACGTGGATGACAACTCCCCCGCCAAAGCCGCCGGCATACAGGCCGAAGACATCCTGCTGGCGGTCAACGGCACCCCGGTGAACGCCCGTTTTCCCGAACAGCTCGCCGCCGTGCGCAAGCTGATCAGCGACTTTCCGCTGGGCAGCAAACTCCAGCTGACCGTCCAGCGCAACATCGTCTCGAGCGCCGCGGTCGTCACCGCCTCAGCCCTCCCCGCAGGCGCCAGCGCCACCGCCCCGGCGACTGCCCCCGCCTCCGGCCCCGCCACCGCCCCGCGCGGTGAAGTGCACACCCTCGCCCTCACCACCGACAAACTCGAAAGCGCCATCACCGAAGAGCAGGCCGTCAGCGCCTGGGGCATGACCGTGCGTGATCTCACCCGCACCTACCTCCGCGACAGCCGCATCCCCTACACCAAGGGCGTGCTGGTGACCGGCACCCGCGTAGGCTCACCGGCCGACCGCGCCTCCCTTCAATCCGGCGATATCATCATCCGCGTGGATGACAAGCCCGTGACCAGCACCGAGGAATTGCAGGCCGCCGTCGACAAATGGCAAAAGAGCCCCCCGCCGGTCGTCGGTGTCGATGTCGCACGCGATCGCGGCCAATACACGCTTGCACTCAAACCGTAACATCCATGCCCCGCACACTCCCCCCGGACTAAAATGTCCGCGTGGGATTTTTCATCTAAAGGAGCCTCTGATGACCCGTTTCTCCCGCCGCCTGATCGGGATTTCCCTGGTTCTGGCCTGTGCGGCGTTTTCCCTGCCGGCCCGCGCGGAGGTCGATATCGACGCCAAGGCCAAGTCCGTCGCTCAATCCCTCGTGATCGTTGATTTCACGCTCCGCAACGAAAACACTTCCCGCGAAGGCTCCGGCCAGGGAATCCTCCTGAGCAAGGACGGCGTGATCCTCATCTCCGACTCCCTCATCACCGAAAGCCTCCCCAAGGAATGGATCACTGATATCAAGGTCCGCCTCCCCGGCAAAAATTTCGCCCCCGTCCCCGCCGCCTTCCTCGGCCGCACGCGCAACCGCCTCTTCGCCTACCTCAAAACCGAAAAACCCGTCGACGCCCCGGCCTTTGACATCGGCGACGCCGGTGACATCAAGCTCGGCGAAGAAGTCTTCAGCACCGCCATCTCCAGCGAGTCCGGCGGCTACGTCACCTACGTCGGCAAAAGTGAAATCCGCGCCATCCTCCCACTCTCCCACACCGTCGGAAACACCGCCTCCTTCGGCCTCACCCGCGGCAACAGCCCCGTCTATGACGTGGCCACCGGCAATTTCCTCGGCATCACCCTCCCCACGCTCGAAGAATCCATGATTATTCGCCTCGGCGGACAGGATCAGCGCATTGGTCTGCTCGACCCTGACCAGAGCGCCACTTTCCTGCCGGTCAATGAAGTCACCCCCGCCCTCAAAAATATCCCCGAAGCCCCCTTCGATCTCCGCCGCCCCTGGCTCGCCATCGATGAACCCACCGGCCTGCAGGAAGACGTCCGCGCCCTCAAGAAAATCGACCAGCCCTCCGGCGTCGTCATCGGCTCGGTCATCCCGGGTGAAGCCTCCGACAAGGCCGGCCTCAAGGCCCGCGACATCATCCTCACCATCGACGGCAAGCAATTCTCCAACAGCCCCGTCGCCGACCTCATGGTCACCCATTTTGAACGCGCCATCGATGACAAAAAGCCCGGCGACAAGATCACCCTCGGCATTCTCCGCGACGGCCAGAAGATGGACATCCCCATCGCCCTGGGCGAAATGCCCCGGATTCCCGCTGAAATGAAACACGTCTTCTCGCCCCTCGTGGGCATCACCACCCGCGACCTGGTCTTTTCCGACGCCTACTCCCGCCGCCTCCCGCAGGACACCAAAGGCGTCATGGTCGCCCTGGTGAAGAACGGCGCCCCGGCCTCCCTCGGCAGCACCCCGCTCCAGGCCGGCTACCTCATCACCAAGATGGACGATCAACCCGTCGACAACCAGCAGCAATTCCTGGATGCCGTCCAGAAGGAATCCCAGAAGACCGACCTTAAGGAAATGGTCTTTGTCGTGATCCAGCCCACCGGCCAGACGCAGGTGTGCCGCGTGGATCTCTCCAAGTAGCCTGTTAACCCGTTAAGAATTCGCGGGGAGCCCGCAACATGCTTGCTTGCAGGCCCGTCAATGCATACGCTTCTACCAGCGGCAGCGACGCTTGAGGTGGAGAAATCCGGCGTGCGTCCGACGTCCTTGAGCGCTGCCCTTCAGCTCCCCCGCCTGGCGGCGGACCGCTGAGCGAACATCGAGGTTTGCCGGACGCATGCCGCGGATTGGCTTTAGGGGCAACGGAGGCCCACAACCGTCCTGGCGGTCGCAACGCGGACCGCTTCAAAGGACCACGGAGCCGGAGTCTCCAACCGCCCCATCGAAGCCGGTCTGAACTTTAACAAGGGGCCCGATCCGGATGGCCAAACTACCCGCCTCCCCCTCGTCAACGAAATTCTTCGTCCTGGACACCAACGTCTTGCTCCACAACCCCGGCGCGCTTTTTGCCTTCGCCGACAACCACGTCATCATCCCTTTTGACGTGCTTGAGGAGCTCGACAAATTCAAAAAGGATTCCACCGATGTCGGCCGCTCCGCCCGCACCGCCATCCGCCTCATCGACCAGATGCGCGAACGCGGCCACCTCGCCGACGGCGTCCAGTGGAACGGCCACGGAGGCACCATCCGGGTCGCCATGGATTCCGCCCGTGAACCCGTCCCGGGATTGAATTTCGACAAGCCCGACAACCGCATCATCGCCGTCGCCTGGCACCTCGCGCAGGAAGGCAAGCACGCGGTCTTCATCTCCAAGGACATCAACGCCCGCATCAAATCCGACGCCCTGGGCATCATCACAGAAGACTTCGAGAACCAGAAAGTCGACTACGAAACCCTCTATGCCGGATACCGCGAGCTCACCGTCCCCCCCGCTCTTATTGACCGCCTCTATTCCGAAAAACGCATCAGCATCGCCGATCCGGTGCTCGCCAAACTCGAGCCCAGGCTCCACCCCAACGAATACGTCCTCTTCAAAGCCGGCGGCGAGGAAAGCCAGACCGGCCTCGCCCGCTACGTCCCCGCGCTCCAGGCCGTGCTCCCCCTTTCCCGAACACGCAAAGCCATCTACGGCATCCTGCCGCGCAACGTCCAGCAGACCATGGCACTCGACCTGCTCCTCGACGATGACGTGCAGATGGTCACCCTCATGGGCACCGCCGGCACCGGCAAAACCCTCCTCGCCCTCGCCGCCGGCATGCACAAATGCTTTCAGGACAATTCCGGCGGCGGCGTGAAATACGAACGCCTCCTCGTCGCCCGCCCCATCATGCCACTCGGCAAAGACATCGGGTTCCTCCCCGGCACCAAGGACGAAAAACTCTCCGCCTGGATGAAGCCCATCTTCGACAACCTCGAATTTCTCCTGGCAGACCGCCGCGTCCACTCCGGCGAAACCGCCAACATCGAGGCCAAACTCAAAGGCTACCTCGACTCCGGAAAACTCGTGCTCGAAGCCCTCACCTACATCCGCGGCCGTTCCATTCCGCACCAGTTCATGATCGTCGACGAGGCCCAGAATTTAACGCCGCACGAAATCAAAACCATCGCCTCAAGAGTCGGCGAGGGGACAAAACTCGTCCTCACCGGCGACGCCGAGCAGATCGACAATCCCTACCTCGACGCCAACTCCAACGGCCTCTCCTTCACCATCGAAAAACTCAAAGGCTTCGACCTCGTCGGCCACGTCACCCTCGCCCGCCCCGAACGCAGCGGCCTGGCCAGCCTCATCGTCAAGGAACTCTAGAAACGCGCGCGAATCGCATCCGCCACGACTAGCCTTGCGTGGCAACGCAAGGCCCTACCGCTCACCATCGGGAGGCACTCCCACGTCATGCCCCGACTTCCAAAAACAAAACCCCTACCCACCGAAGTCCCCTCCGTCCGCATTCTCCCGATGAGCAACAAAATCCCCGGCTTCCAAAACCGCACCATCGCCGAAGTGCAGCAACTCTATTTCCTCAACAAACTCCCCAAAAACAAAGGCCGCTTCCACTACCTCTCCACCGGCCTGAACGCCCCGCCCGGCACCATCGTCCTCTTCCAATTCCAAGCCCACATCATCGCCACCGCCATCTTCGAGCGCGACGAGAAATTCGACCGCCCCAAAACCGATCACGCCGGCATCCTCCACTTCCAGCCGAATTCCTTCCGCGTCTTCAACCCCATTAACGTTGAAACCATGCGCCAAGCCTGGCCCCACTTCCGCGCCTTCGGCCACGCCAAACAAAGACTCAATCCAGAGCGTTATGATGCGTTTTGTCGACTACTCCACAGTATTCGCTCACCGCAATTAATTCGAAAAACCTCGCCCGCTGGAACAAAAGCCAGGTGACAACCCTGCCGCACCAAAAACGCATGTTCACGCGCAACACCCAGCCAGTCGTATTTGCCATCCGTGATAATCCGGATCGGACCATCCCCGAAACATCCTCCGATCGCGACAAAATATCGATCGCCCGCGGCAGCGTCATACCACCCCAAAACGAGACACGCCGGCCGATATATGCGACCATAGAGATACACCCACGCCCGTCCGCCCGTACATATGGCCAAAGACAGGGGTCACTCATGAAGTGCTTTTGGTGTGCATTCGTGCTGGCGCTGGTATGCGCATTCGTGATTCGAACCGCACCCGCCCAGATGACCCGCAGCGACCCGGCGGCGAATGCCAGCCCCAGCCTCGATGAGATCGTCAAAAATTTGGCAAGCCCCGACGTCGCCCAGCGCGAGACGGCCGAGCAGTATCTGGAGAAAATCCCCGCTGACCAGTACGACACCCTGAACCAGATCGCCGGCATGCAGGCCAACGCGGATGTTGAACGCCTCCTTCACGCGCGCACCCATGAAATGGTCTGGGACCTCGCACAAACCCAGCCCAGCGTGCCCTTGCCCACCGCGGCACACATCACGGGGCGATTGGTCGATGAAGCGGGCGCGCCTATTGTGGGGGCGAGCGCACGGGCGATCCTCCCGGTTTGCAGAGAGCCGCCGCAAATTGTGGAGACAGTGAAAACGGATGCCCAGGGCCGCTTCGATCTTTCCGTGCCGTTTCTCGATGTCAATTATGCTGTCCTTCTGGAGATTCCCGGTTGGGACAGCGCCCGGATAAAAGCAATCCTCGTGAAGCAAGACACCGAGGCCGGTGATTTTGTTCTCAAAAAACGTCCCGCACAAAGCATCCACGGATCCGTCATGGATGACGCGGGCCGGCCCGTGGCTGTCCGCGATGTCCAGATCGTCGGCGCCTATGGCATCACCCGCAGCGCGCCCACGGACGCACAGGGCCATTTCACCATCGACGGCCTGCCGAGCTATATCGGGCAGGCAGTGGTGCATTCAGGCACCCAGACGACGCCCCTGAAAATAACGCGGGCCGGCGACATCACATTGAATCTCGTTGAGGCAGGAAGTCTTTCCGGCAACGTCGTGGGTGATAAGGGCCAACCGTTGCCGGGGGCCATCGTCCTCGCGCAGCCCGCGTTCGACAGTGGCTTCCAATTGCAGGGGACGACCACCGCCAATGGAGCGTACACCATCCCCGATGTACCGCCGGGACAATGGCGGGTCTCCGCCGTTTCGCCCGCATTCAGCCATCGGCCGCCGCAGGAAATGTTCGCCAAACTTCCCCAGATCACCTTGAAACCCGGCGAAACCGCCACCGCAGACATTGCCATGGAACGCAAGGCAATCGTCTACGGACGCGTGATCGATAGCGCCGGCCGGCCGGTCGGCGGCGCCATGGTCGGGACAAAGGACACCTGGGCCCGCATGGATATCGATGCATGGAGGATGGTGCAGACCGATGCCCAGGGACGCTTCATCATCGGCACAGGCCAAACAGCGCGCCCCGGAAGCACACCGGCGAATCACCTGGTTGTCTTTTCGCCACGGGATGGTTTGGCCGTTGTGCCGCTGGGCGACCTGTCACCAGGCGACGTGCGCGAACTTACCGTGAAGCTCGCCGGCAGCATGCACGTGGCGGGTCGCGTCGTGGATCCGTCGGGCAGGCCGATCCAGGGCGTCTCCGGCGGAACCGTCGCACAGACCGACGCCGACGGACGCTTCGACCTTGGCCTTGTCCCGCGGCCCGCTTCGGGACACGCGGAATTGCTGTTGCTCGCGCCGCGGCCTCCCGTCAATGTATTGGAGATCAGGCCAGACGGAACGCGCGCCATCACCACCGGCGAGCCCGAAATTGCCGACCGCGCGCACGCGCCGACCTTCTATGCCAACCAGAGGATCCCCCTGCCGGCCGCGGGAGATGCGCCGGATATGAAGATCACCCTGCAGCCCGCTCAACTCCTGGAATTCACGGGAATCGTGCGCGATGCACGGGGCGACCCCGCGGCAGGCGCGGAAGTTTATCTCCTCGCCGGAAACATCACGAAGGATTCCTGGTTCCGCATGGTCCAGCCCTACAGTGCCGGAGTCGTCGATACTTTTGCAGTCAACGTCGCCACAACCGGGCCCGATGGCCGCTACACGCTGTGGAGCGTGCGGGAGGAAGGGGATACCGTCCTGGTCGCCGGGGCCACGCACTTCGATTTCGCACACCTCGCCCTCGGCGTGTATGCCGGCGGCAAGGAAAAGCTCACCGAAAAAATAGCTGTCCCAGAGTCCGGCAAGGTAGAGACGAACATTCAGCTGGACAACCCTCAGATGGACGGCCCCTGATGAGCGACTCTTCTATGCCGCCTCCACATATTCGGCCACGGTGGTCGAGCGCGGCGGTCGAGATCCCTTCGCCCGCTTCTCCTCAAGATAAATGGCCACCGCTTCCCGCAAGAGTCGCCGAACGCCAGCCCGTGTGACCGCCGCCACGCCGATCCCCGGCA
>Ga0265314_10004703_pt1 | contig 12532 bp, 13 predicted proteins | sample 4126metaG_FD_203106 | JGI IMG/M metagenome (GOLD analysis project Ga0265314, IMG submission 203106) | Rhizosphere microbial communities from Carex aquatilis grown in University of Washington, Seatle, WA, United States - 4-1-26 metaG | ecosystem: Host-associated > Plants > Roots > Rhizosphere >... | reverse complement strand
CCATATTTCCGGTCCATTCTGGCGTGTCTTTGGGAAGCGGGCCGAACGCAGGAATGGTGGCTGACCTGGGAGGGATCGAACTCACACATTCCCAATTGAAAATGCCCCTTTGAAATGCGGGCAAATTCTGCCTGTTTTGCCTCAATATCGGCCCTGGAGACTTTTGGCCTTCAGCTTGAAGAAATGGGAGGCTCAGAGACCCGGTTATCGCCAGCTGGTGCCGTCCGGAACGTGGTTGGAATTCGGGTGACGCGGTCTCCGAGCACATGAAGGTATCGTGTCAGGCGGCGAGGTCAATTGGCTGATCTATGGGTTGTGTGGCGAGGGTTTGCCAGCCATCGACTTTGCGCATGTTGATCTGTCCCGAAGCGAGCAGCGCCCAGAACAACATGGCGGCTGTGTCGGCCGACGGCAGCACGGTCTGGGTCTTGATCCGTCGCTTGAACTCCTCGTGCAGCCGTTCGATCGCATTGGTGGTGCGCACGCTGCACCACTGGCTCGGCGGCAGGCGAGTGAAGGCGAACAGGCGCTCGCCCGCTTCCTCCAGGCTGTCGGCGACGGCGCGGTGCTTGAGCCGCCATTTGCGGAGGAAGGCCTTGCGGCGGGCCTCGATCTCCTCGCACGTCTGCGCATAGATCATGTCGGAGTAGTCGGCGGTGATCTCCTCGTGCAGGCGCTCGGGCGCGTGCGCCAGCAGGTTCCTGTGCTTGTGCACCGTGCAGCGCTGGACCGGTACGCCGTCCCAGATCGCGGCGATCGCCTTGTCGAGCCCGGTCGCGCCGTCGACAATGAGGAACTCGGGCCGCCTCAGCCCACGTCTGACGAGATCATCGAGCACGCTGCGCCAGGCCTCGGCGCTCTCGCCGCCCATACTCTTGATCGCGAGCAGAACTTTCTGCCCGTCCGCGCGCACACCGAGCACCACCAACAGCGAGATCGCGGTCGCCTTTCGGTCGAGCCGCACGCGCACCACCGTGCCGTCCAGGATCAACCGCACGATCGGCTCGTCGGCGAGCGAGCGCGCGTTCCAGGCATCCCAATCGCTCTTCACCTTGCGCCAGGTCCGGCTCACCGTGTCCTTGCCCACCGCGCCGCCAAACAGGGCCGCGAGCGCACGGCGGACCCGGCGCGTGTTGGTGCCGGCGAGATACGCGCCCGCGATCAGCGCGTCGGCCGCGAGCGTGCGGCGCTGATAGGCGCGCAACGTCTTGCTCTTCCACTCCGTCGTCCGGCCATCGGCGGTCTTCAGCCTGGCCCGCGGCATCGCGATCTCGACACGGCCGAAGGTTCCCAGAAGCGAGCGCGGCCGATGGCCGTGTCGGTGGCCGGTGACTGCCTCTGCCTCGCCCGCCGAGCTGTTCGATGGCTTGGCACCGCGGACGTAGCGCGGGCGCGACAGCACCGCATCGAGTTCGCCGTGGATCAGTTCTTCGATCAGCCCGCGGACCCGATCGCGCACCGCGCTTTCGATCGGATCGAACCAGTTGTCGAAAAGACGGGATGTCGCCTCATCTGCGGGCTGCACGGAATCAGAGTTCGTAGTATGGCTGGTCATGGCGTGGTCTCCGGTCCGGCGCTTCAACGCCGGATGATTCGAGGTTGATCACCTCGGAGACTACGCCACCCTCATTTCCTACCAACCCCGCGACGGCACCCGCCAGCTGGCGGTCAAATTCCATGCGGAAGGGTTAGCCGGATGGTCAAAAAAATCTGTTGCACTGCACACGCGAACTCACTTGCCGTCCTGATGACAGGCCGAAAGTACGTTCACGCCGCTGAGCCGTCGTGGACCCACAAGATCAGTGGTCTTCTGAAACTCGAACAGCAACTCGTTTGATAGTTTGGCAAGATAAATCGCCTCGTTTGCCGTCAAGCTCGGGCGAGATTTAACTTGCCGCGTCGCTGTCCGGCCCGCGCGCACCCATTTGAGATCGAGCACCTTGAAACGGGCAACCACCTTCGAGGCTGGAGTGAACGTCATCGGGATTTGTCTTGTTTTTGTTTTATGGGGGCACGACGCGACTTAAGCGATCAGCGCCATTTGACTGGGTTCGAATTCCAGCCATGCCGTGGCGCCGATCGGAAAATCCTGCATCGGTGAGGTCGTGACCCTGAGCGTATGTGCACCGTCGCGGGGCCTGACGACATAGTCCCAGTGTTCGCCTAGGAATGCGCGCTCCACCACCACGACTCCGACGGCGCCATTCCGCTCAGCCGGCGGCGTCTCCGACAGCCGCATGCTGTGCGGCCGCACTGAAAACATGACCTTGCTGCCGGCTGCAACAGCGCGCTCGAAGCCAGCGCGCGGCAGCGCAAAACCGTCGAATGCGATCTGGTGTCCGTCGCTCGAGCCTTCAATGAAATTAGTGCGTCCGATGAAGCCCGCCACGAAACGCGTTTTCGGCCTGTCATAGAGCGCGCGGGGCACGTCGACCTGCTCGATGCGGCCCTGGTTCATGACCGCAATCCGGTCCGACGTCACCATGGCCTCTGCCTGGTCGTGAGTCACATAGACGGTCGTGACGTGAAACTCGTCATGCAGGCGGCGGATCTCGAACCGCATTTCCTCGCGCAAGGTCGCGTCGAGATTGGACAGCGGCTCGTCCAGCAGCAGCACGGAAGGCCGGATCACGATCGCGCGCGCAAGTGCGACCCGCTGTTGCTGGCCGCCGCTGAGCTCGGCCGGATAACGGTCGGCCAGATGGCTCATGTGGACTACTTCCAGCATCTCGCCGACCCGCCGCTTTATCTCGGCCTTGCCGATCTTCCGCAGTTCCAGCCCGAACGCGACGTTCTGCTCGACCGTCATGTTGGGCCAGATCGCGTAGCTCTGGAAGATCATCGACATCTGCCGTCGGTCCGGAGGCACGGAGCCCGAGGGCGATGAGAGAATCCGGCCGTCCATCTCGATCGTGCCAAGCGTCGGATCGACGAAGCCCGCGATCATCCGCAAGGTCGTGGTCTTGCCGCAACCGGAAGGCCCGAGCAGAGAGACGAATTTCCCCGATTGCAGTTCGAGATCGATGCCGTCGACCGCGAGGAAATCGCCGTAGCGCTTGCTGACGCCTGTCAGTTTGAGCTTGCTCAACTGTTCCTCCGCAGCATGAAATCACGTCCGATCACTTTGGATCCGATGGCTGCGATTACGACGGTCACCACCAGAAGTATGACGCCAAGCGCGGCCAGCACCTCGAAATTGCCTTCCTCCGACAAGTCGTACAGCATCACCGAGATGACACGGGTGTTCGGCCCGACCAGAAAGATTGCCGAGGACAGTTCGCGCGTCGCCGGGATGAAGACCAGGATCCAGGCGCCGGCAAGGCTCTTCTTCAACAGCGGTATCAGCACCTTGCGGATCGCCAGCAGGCGGCTGCCGCCGAGCACGCGCACTGCCTCTTCCATTTCCGGATTGATGCTGCGCAGGCCCGCCGCGCTTGAGGTATAGGCGATCGGAAGAAAGCGGGTGGTGAAGCCTAGGATCAGGATCGTCGCCGTGCCATAGAGCGCCAGCGGCGGCGAGGCATAGGCGGCATAGAAGCCGATCGCCAGCACGATGCCCGGCACCACGAACGGCGCCATGCACAGGAACGCCAGCACGTTGCTGAACGGCACCAGTTTTCGATTGACCACATACGCAATCGCCAATGTCAGGCTGATGGCGGCAAAGGCAGTGATTGCCGCATACAGGAAGGTGTTGATGATGGTCTGCTTGGCCTGGGTTTGCTCGAATAGCAGATAATAGAAATTATGCAGGGTCAGATTGTCGAGGCTGAAACCGCGGCCCCAGGCCTTGGCGAAGGCAGCCTGGATCAGCACCAGCATCGGGAGAAACACCGAAAGTGCGCCGACCAGCAGCGCATAAGCCAACATCGCCCAGCGCCACGGTCCGAGCGCGATCATCCGCCGTTCGCCGCCCTTGCCGGTGACGGAGGTATAGCCTCTGCGGCCCACTATCCGGCGCTGTATCCAGAACATCAGCACGGTGATGGCGAGCAGCGGCATCGCATAGGCCGCCGCCTCCTCGACACGAACCGGATATTCGAAGAATTGCCAAAGCTGCGTCGACACGACGTTGAAACGGGCGGGTAGCGCGATCAGCGCCGGCGCGCCGAACAGCGCAATCGCTTCGAGGAAGCTGATGATGATGCCGCCGATGATCGCGGGCGTCACCAGCGGCAGTGTGATGCTCAGCATGGTCCGCAGCGTGCGGGCGCCGAGGATGTTGGCGGCATCCTCCATCTCGGAGGAGACAAGGTCGAGCGCCGAACTGGTGAAGACGAAGGTATAGGGAAACGACGTGACGGCAACGACCAGGATCAGGCCTGTCATCGAATAGATGTTGAAGATGCCGTGGCTGGCGCCGGTCAACGCGATCCAGACCTTGTTGAGCCATCCCGAGTTTGGTCCCGCCAGCAGGATCCAGCCGATCGCGCCGAGATAGGGCGGCGTCACAAAAGCCGCGAACACCATCAGGCGGACGAAGGCCTTGCACGGCATGTCGGTCCGCGAGATCGCCCAGGCGATGGGAACCCCGAAGCACGTGGCGAGCAGGGCGACGCCAACGCCGAGCTCCAGTGAATGCGCAAGCGCCTCGAGATGTCTGAGGTTGCCGTAGGCGGAGCGGTAGTTAGCAAGCGTCAAATGTCCAGTACCGGTCTCCTGCAGGCTGGAAACGACGAGCCGCAGCACCGGATTGAGGATCAGGAACACGAGCGCGGCGATCAGCGCCAGCCACAGCAGCATGCTGGCATCGAGACGCCGCAACCTGGAAACGACACCGGCAAAATGGACGGCGCGGGCGTCGAGGGAATTGTCGGTCACGGCTTCTCACCCTATCGTGACTTAGACGCCAAATGTGTCGCGCCACTGCTTGATGACTTCGGGAATGCCCTTGACGATCTGATCGACGGTCGGCCGGATGGTCTTCAGGTCCTTGGCCGATTTGACGCCCTTGGGCGCCGAGACCTCGGGGCGGATCGTTTCGTTGAAATGATCCACCCAGATCTGCGACGCCCCCGGGCTCATCAGGAACTCCATATACAGCCGCGCCCCATAGGGATGCTTGCAGCCTTTCATGATTCCGGACGGCGCGATGATCAGCACGGTACCGTCGGTCGGATAGATCATCGCCAGCGGGTTGCCCTTCTGTACGCTCTCCATCAGCGTGCCGACCGGTCCGGAGCCCGCGATCGCGCTCTCGCCCGCGTTCAGCATGGTGACGGTGTCGTTGATGGAGCGGCCGACCCGTGGATTGTTCTTGGCGAGCTTTTCGAAGAAGTCCCAGCCATATTGGTTGCGCAGCGTCACCGCCCAGGTGCCGACATAGCCGCTGAAGGCGGGATGGCCGAGCGCGATGTTGTCCTTCCATTTGGGATCGAGCAGATCGGTCCAGTTCTTCGGCGCGTCGGCTTCCTTGACCTTGCCGGTGTTGTAGCCGATGCCGATCATGCCGGCCGAGGTGACGAAGTAGGTGCCGTCCGGATCGTAGTTCTTGTAGATGTCGAGCACCTTGCTGGACTTTTCGGGAACGTATTTTTCCAGCGAGCCGTTCGCCTTCAATGCCACGCAGTGTCCGATGTCGGTCGTGCTCAGCACGTCGCACTGGATGGCGCTGGCCTTGATTTCCTGGGTGACGCGCTGATAGGCCACCTGCGCGGTGGTGCGCAGCACGTTGACCTTGATGCCGGGATAGACCTGCTCGAAGCTGCGGCCGAGCGCCTGTGCCGTGATGTCGTCGGACTGGGCCGTGTACCAGGTGAGTTCACCACCCTCTTTCTTGGCGGCCTCATAGAGTTCCTTCTCATGAGGTGACATCGAGGGCGCGGGCTGGGCTTTGGCGCTTTTGCCGGCACCGAGCGTCAAAAGCGCCGCACCGCCCGCGATGAAGTTACGCCTCCGAATTGGGAACATCGCCGATCCTCACCTGAAATTTTGTTTCTTATTCAGGCGATTATGCTGGCAATCCGCGCGGGCTTCAATTCATTCCGTCACAACGCAGCTCACACTTTGGAAGGACACGGCATTGCGCCGCACCATGGTGGGTCGTCAACGCGGCTCGTGTGAAGTGCACACCGCGCTCGGGCCGCGACCGACTGGATCTGTTCCCAAGACCAAATACTGGGATTGTGCTGGGGCTTGTTTAGCCAAGGTCATCCGCGCCTTGTGGGGTCTCGCAACAAACGCCCCGACAAACTGGCAAGGGCCATTTGATTGAACTAGCCGATGAAATTCCGATTAGCGCGAACAGTCGTCGGGGGCACGCTTTCCAGCAATCCGGTCGCCGGTCCATTCCAGCATCGCCTGGGTGCTGGCCTGCGCCGCCCTGCCGTGGCCGATGTTCGGCATCGACAGCATCTGCAGCTTGCTGCCGGCCTTACATAGCCCGGCGTAGGCCCAGGTCACGTCGGGGATGGATGATGACATCGTCGTTGCCTTGCGCGAGAAAAGCCGGAATTTCGGGCGGCAACGCCGCGGGGGAGTTCTCGGCTAACAAAGTGTGCCAGGATTCGACATCAGATGGATGCTTGGTGGTAAGAAAATGCTGCTCCAGCGGTTGCTCGGTGAGCTGGCGCCTCCTGAAGTCGAACGGCCCCTCAATGCATTCCTCCGCCAATTGATTGATCGCGGGTATCGCACGCGAGTCGATCACCTTGGCCATCTTCGCGTCGAACACCCGCTGCCAGGACCACCACGTCATCGCGGTGATATTCTTGCCGCCAACGGAAGCGATGTCTTCGTTCATCAGCTTCACCAGATCTGTAGCGGGCGCCGCTGCCGCGACGCCGAGCAGTTCCAGCTCCGGCGCATAGGTCTTCGCGATGATGCCGGTGAACAAAGCGGGTGAGTATCTCGGCCACCCTTTCGGGCTAGGGCGGACGCAACTACGTCAATCGCCTAAAAGCTTCTGGCGGAGACGCAATGTGCTACTGCACCTACCAGGCAGTGCGATCGAAACTTATCTCTGCCGATAGTCTTTCCAAAACGGGAATATTCGCGGATGAGGCCGGAGACTTTCGGTGGATTCTCGCTAGAGTTGGCGATTTTCAGAGACTAGAGACCGGTCAAAAAGCCATGAAAAACCCCATAAATGCAGGGCTTTCGTCGATTCAATGGACGCTATCTTTGGTTGAGAGAGTGGTTGGCTGCCCTGGGAGGGATCGAACTCAGACATTACCGATTGAGATTCGGCCTTTGAAATATCAAGAGAATTTCACCTCGAAAGCCCGGTTTTCATGCCCAGAGACTTTTCGGCCATCACACAATCGAAGTGGGAGCCTGGAGACTATTCGTGAAAAACGAATTGGGGCCGGTTTTCGAGCACTGGATGGTACCCCATGCAGTCAGCTGCGTCGCCGCGAGCCGGACAAGGACCGCTCCGGCACGGATTTCCGGCTTCGGTATCTCGACCCGCGGTTGCGCCCATGCTCAGGTCGATATCGTGATATCGCGATATGTCGGTATCGTCACCTCGCGATTTCAGCGCCTTTTGGCCCGTCTATCAGACAGCAGGATTGGCCGTCATATCGACTGAGAGCTAGACTGGCGCCGAAGGTCCGGCTCGCTAATGGATTCTGAACGATCATACCCATCACTTCGTTGCGAGATTCGCCCTTGGAGGTCGTCCAGCTCTTTCCGCTGCTTTGCGAAATATTCGTCCACCAGCTGAGCATTGCGGCGAAGCGCTTCCTCGTCTCGGACCAGCAGCGGCTCGGGCATGTCGAATAGATCGATTTCGACCGATGAACTCCTGCTCTTCGGTTCGAGCGCTTCCGAGCTTGATATCCCAGCATTTTCTTCTGCCAACGTTTTCCTGGCCGCAGTGACTGCGGACAAAGGATCCAATGGTCGAACCTCGTCGTGCAGCAGGCGGCCATACCTCTCATGTACCATCGAGAGCGCGTCGTCGCTGGCGCACCGATTGACTGCGGTCAGGCGAAGCGCAACGCCAGCGACGATGATCCTGTCAGCCGACACCGTGTCGCCCTCGATTACCAAGGCCGGCCACTTCAACTGACAGGCGAGTTGAACGATCAATTCGGCTTGATCCTGCCGAAGTTTTCCCTCGGCCCGAATTGCTTCTCCATCAAAGACGATCACGCCGGCAGACGGTACTGAGGAACAGATTTCGCAGCGATCGGGAAGCGTCAGACGTTGGACCGACGCACCAAGGCGCCGAGCCTGGTCCATAGCGAGATTGATGCGTTCCAGCCTTTGGCTTTCCCCAGTATGGTGGCGGACCGCGCTATTGATGACGATTCCCGAACCTTCAGGTTCGCCTTTTGGAACCGGCACGGCGGCCTTGCTTGAGCTAGCCGTCTTGCGACGCCGCTTCAGGTTTTCGATCACCGCTGGCGCTGTCATCATTCGATCGTGCATGCGCCAGGCTCCGGCGGAGATTCTTTCCTCAGCCGGCTGCAAGCCGCGCTCATCGTTGCGGCGGGGATCCACGCTAGCGGCAATCCCGAGGAGAGCACAGGCCAGCGTTATTCGTCCGGCAATGATTGCCCGGACATCGCGGCCATTGTCGCGCAGAAACTGGGCATTCCAGGCCCGGCATTTGTTGCCAAAGCCGTTGGCGTCGAGACTGCGCTGAGCGAGATAAACATGAACATGCGGATTCAGCTTGCCGTCGGAGGCCGGAGGACATTCGACGTCGATGCGCAGCGCCATGCCCTGTTGCGCAAATCTCGCCACCGCGAACGCAGCAACAGGCAGCAGGTATTCGGTTGGTAATTGCCGCGGAAGCGAGAAATCGATAGTTCGGCCCGCTTGACCGTCGCGACGCTCTTTCCGCAGGCCCGCCGCTAAGACGAAGTTTGCCTGATCGGCAAACTTCGGGGGGGCGTCAGGCGGCAGCAGGATCGCCGTACCTAAATGAAACTCGAGAAAGGAGCTGTAATCAGCATGATTGATACCATCGTTAAATTTGGCGCAAGCTTGGTAGGCCAACCGCCCGAACGCTGACTGCCCCTTCGAATGTTGGATAACACCGAGCCTAATATGACAATGCATCAATGCTCCCGATGTATAAGGGACCTCTCCTTTCGTGTGACTCAACTTGAAATCCCTGCAAGAGGGAAGATTTTATTTGCGACCGCAGAAGAACTCTGTTGCGCGGACAAACTCGCCAGATCGGTTGGAGGTGATGCAGAGCATCGGGCGGACGTGCCGTGTATCGGGGACGGCACACCCGCATCGCGACCTCCATGCGAGGCCCTGGCGGCGTCTCCGGCAGTAGTCCGCGTGCAAGCGACCCGAATATCTCGCGCGAGATCTCGCAGAACTTATGAAAACGAATTCGAGATGAAACACGTGTTGGGAGCCCATGCGACAGGCCCTATATTCTGGCGCATTGGCCTCGCGATTCGATTCGTAGGCGATGGTCCTAGGAGAAAGCTATGAATGTCATAGCAATCGCAAATGGCAAAGGAGGGTCTGTTAAGAGCACGCTAGCGGCCAATATCGCATCCTACGCCAGCGGGGCCGGGGTGCGGGCGCTGTTGATAGACAGCGATTTCGACCAACTAACGCTGAAAAATTGGACCGAGGTACGGCGCCTAGCTCAAGCCAAATATGGTCATGCACGGGTTCCCCATATCCCAGTTGAAGTAGCCCGGATAGAAATGGTCAGCCGGGTACTCGAACGAGCTGCAGAGAGCAAATTCGATCTGGTAATTATCGATACCGCAGCGGGCGAGACGACCAGTCTCGCACGAATTTTTAAACTCGCTCACCTGGTTATTATACCGTCGCAGCCAACGGCCCCGGACATCGAACGCTCTAAGGACACCGCGCGCGTCGCGCGTCGTGTTGAGGCGCCCTTCCGGTTCCTGCTGACGCGGGTAGCAACCAGCCAAGGAACGCGCGCCAGGAGGTGGCACGAACGGTATGAGCAAGAGGGCCTGGCGCTCCACGCCCACCTTAGCAACCGTGTGGCGTTTCAGGACGCGATGACCGTCGGAATGGGCGTCTGTGAATGGGCACCCACTTCGGCCGCGACCCGCGAAATCCAGGAAACCTACGATGCCGTTAGAGCTCTGCTCGAAAGGATCACGCTATGAGCAAGCGGCATCCGCCGATTCCGGATTTCATTCCAGAAAAGCAGAATTCCAACCGTGCTCTGATTGACCACCTCGCTTCGGCCGACGCGCCAAAGGCCGTGCGAACGATGCTGCTTCGCCTACCCGACGAGATTATCGAGGAACTTTCCAAGCTCGCCCGCGACGAGAGAATCTCGAGAAACGCAGTCATCAGCCAGTTTATCGACAACGGCCTGAAAAGCTTTGGCCGGCGCGGAATCGATGATCTCGCGCCGTGGTTTCCAGCGTACTTGAAACGAGACCGAAAAAAATAGTGTACCGACTGCGATTGCTCCAATGTCGTAGCTCTCGATTTCTATGAGATCGCGATATCGCGATATCGCGATATCACCGCGCGTACTTGATCCGGTGTCCGGTATTTCTGTTGATCTGGTTGAAACTAATCTTTTCGGAATCGGAGGTGACCGGATAGAGCACGACGGGACAGGTGACGAGCGAGAGGCTTAGGAAGCCTTTCCAATTGGTGCGTGGGGCCATGGGACGCAGAACTCCGGATATGGGACCAGATTCAAGACGATTGGCAGACCATAGTTCCGACACCGGCCCGGCGCTCTCACGGCAACTACCAGCGCTCGGTATCTAGACCTACCTTCCAAGGCGCGCGCCGCTGCCATCACCTCCTCGTTTCCGGTAACATAAGGACCAGCGGATTTTTGCAAGTCCGCGTGTGTCCTGCGGTTCTTGGGTGAACCAGGCAGGAACCGCGTCGATGAGATTATGTCAGACGGAAGCAAAGGGGTCTTGAACGGAGTGGTTACACTTGGACCTAAGAGTCAAATGCACTTCTCGGCGACACATCCCCGGTATCGATGGTGTGTTCGTGAACAGGGAGTAACAGCTTTCCCCTCGCTAAGCCCCTTATTTCGAAGCGGCGCCATGCTCGCGACACCTAGATCCGGTCGGAAAATCTCTCATATGCGGAAATTTTTTGTACCGTGAGCTCGATATCGCGCTGGTAGATTTGGGAGCGCAAGTACGCAAGCTCTCGTTCCTTGGCATCCTCTCCGACATCGATATACCAGGCTTTCGAGCTAGGACCGCCGTCCCCATTCCAGCGATAACCACGGGCTTTGAGTTCGTCCTTAAGTTCGAAAGGAGAGTTCACGGCCCAGACGCGCCAGGCGGGTCGGCGGGCTGCTTCCAGCAACCGGCTCATTCCGGTCCCTCCGGACTTAGGCAACGGAGCGGCGAGAAGCTCAATGGCGGCAACGCAATCATTCGCTGCCCGATGTCGATCGTAGAAGAAACCTGCACCCATAGCGAGGTAAGCCAGCTTTGTCCCTTCGTAGCCTTCATTCTGCCATTCAATCTGGCTCATGGAACAGGCCCAAGGCTTATGGACAAAGACGTTATCGAACCGTTCGGCGAAGCGGCGATCAAATGCAGCATTGTGTGCGACCACGAGGTCGGCGCTGTCGGCGAACGCCGCGACCTCCGCGGGATCGATAACCTTGCCGGCCACCATCTCGTTGGTAATTCCAGTCAACACCGTTATCGCCGCCGGTATGAGACGGGTGGGTTCGCGCAGCTTCTGGAATGCTTCGTGTATCGAAAAAATTCGCCCATCAACGCTGTAGGTGAAGGGTACCATCGCCAATTCGATAATCTCGTCGCGGCTGGCGTCCAGGCCCGTGGTTTCAACGTCGACGAACAGGCCGAGGCGCGTCTCGGATCCATCGTAGGCGCCGATGACGGAGCGTACCGCCAGGCGACGCAGGACTCGGTAATCGCCGCTTGCGTCGAGGGCCGCGACCATCGCCCGATAGTTAGGCGTTTGGATCTTCTGTTCAGCTTGCGACATGGCGCTGCTTTTTTCCTCTCTTACTCGATTGGGGGCGATTCAGACGTCCGGCCGGAATCGCTGCCGGGGCTCCTTCTTTTGAGTTTTAGCGGACGACGTCCGGACGACGGCATTCCAGCTTCGGCGTATCGGCGATAATCCGTTCGACCTCATGGCCGTCGATCCGACCCAGCGTACGCAGGCGTGCCGCGACTTCTTGCAGGGCGGCGCGGTGCTCGGCAAGTAGGCGTTTTGCCTCGTCAAACGCGGCGGCGAGCTCGTGGTGCGCGGCCGCCCGCAGATAGGCATGGTCCATGATCGCCGCGGTCTGATAGTGGTCTGCGAGAAAGAGCAGCGGGTGCGGCCCCGCATGTCCGAAGGAGCCGACCAGCGCTGCGGCGATACGTGTCGCCTGGGCGAGGTCGGATCCTTCGAGGCCGCCGGCCCCGTTTCCGGCAGCCCCCAGCTCGAGCTCTTCGGCCGCCCGGCCGGCGAGGAGGCACTGCAGCTCGAGGCGATATTCATCCAGCGTACCTGCGCCGGATTGCCGTCTCTTGGAGACCACAAAACCGGCCGACTGCCGCGACCCGGCGACGACGGCGTGGATGTCGGCGGGGCCGCCATGCAGGACCGCCACGACGACGTGGCCGGC
>Ga0265314_10004702_pt1 | contig 12533 bp, 8 predicted proteins | sample 4126metaG_FD_203106 | JGI IMG/M metagenome (GOLD analysis project Ga0265314, IMG submission 203106) | Rhizosphere microbial communities from Carex aquatilis grown in University of Washington, Seatle, WA, United States - 4-1-26 metaG | ecosystem: Host-associated > Plants > Roots > Rhizosphere >... | reverse complement strand
AGTCGTTGTATTGCCACGCGCCGTTAATGTACGACTTGAGCCGGGCATAGAGCGTTACACCGTAGGCCGGTACAGTAATGACCCCGGTGGTGAGAGCATTCGTGGTTGTCCCAGACGCGTTGTACACGTTGCTGGAGCCGGGTCCGGTGTAGCCCAGTTGCAACTCGTATTTGGTGACGCCGCCGCCGGCTGTCCAATTGAAGGTGGCGCTGGTGCCGGAGAGTGTGCTGCCCGGCGTGGGAGATGTAATCGCCGCAGCCAGGTCTACGGTCTCGGTAAACACAGGAGAGGTGCTCTTGAGGTAAGTCGAGTCGCCGGAGTAGACCGCAGTGATGGAGGAGGCACCGGCAACCAGGGATGTGGTTGCAAAGGAAGCGACAGCGCTGCTGTTCAGGGTTCCGTTGCCTAAGAAGGTGGTGCCGGCATAGAAGGCGACGGAGCCGGTAGGAGTTCCGGAGTTGGAAGGCGTTACCTGAGCGGTGAAAGTGACGGAGTGCCCATAGGGCGCTGGATTCAAGGAGGATGTTACCGCCGTGGTTGTCTTCCATTCGTTCACCGTCTGGTTGAAGGGAGGGGAGTTGGTGGCCAGGAAGTTGCCAGCTCCCGGATAAGACGCCTGCAACGTTAGCTGACCCGCGGGCAGAGTTGTAGTTGAGAGGGTTGCCACGCCGCTTGAGAGAGTCCCGGAACCAAGGTTGGTGGCTCCGTTCCAGAAGGTAACTGAGCCGGTGGGCGTGCCGGAGACAGTGGCGGTCACGGTCGCCGTCATCATGACCGACTGGCCGACCAGAGATGGGTTAGGCGTGGCGACCAGCGATGCGGTTGTCGGAGTGACGATAGAGAAGGAGATTGTCTTTGTCGACTCGACATTTCCTGCGCTGTCCACGCTCCAATAGCTAATGGAATGGCTGCCGAGCACCGAGACGGTGAATGCTCCCGAATAAGTGGCTGTCAATCCGGTATCGATCTGGTAGTAGGTGTGCAGGACTCCACTGCCGCCAGTGTCGGAAGCGTTGAGAGTCACCTGCACAGCAGTCTTATAGGTGCTGCCGCTGTTGATAGTGCCGCTCAAGCCAGCCGAGGTTGCGGGAGCGGTCAGATCGATGCTGACCAAGATATTTGGCTCGGTACTGAAGTTCCCCGCATTGTCCTCCGTGAAGTAGTAGATATAGCTCTGCTGCTGGCCGGAGACGGTGAACGGCGCAGTGTAGACCGAGCATGCGCCGGTATTTCCCGGGACGCACGACGCTGAGTTGACGGCGTAGTAGGTTCTGTAAATGCCCGATGCGTTGCCGCCGCCGGAATCGGATGGGGTCAGCGTGACGACGACGGATCTGTTCACCCAGACGGTCCCAGACGTGACGGGATTGGTGGAGATGGAGATGGTGGGCGCCACGGTGTCGTAGCAGATTGGGCCGTAGGTTTCAGTCAAGGGGTCGCCCTGGTTGTCCCAGGCTTCCACGTTGACGGTATGGCAACCCTGGGGAGATGCGGCAGCCGTGCAGCCGTTTAGGCCGTTGAGCGAAAGGCAGCCCGTCGTTGCGAACGGGAACTCAGGGCCGCTGTAGAAGGAGTTGCCGAAGCCGCCGTGGGGCTCGCTGTGGGGGTCGGCGGGAATGGAGTCCCAACCTTGCGTGAAGCCGGCGACGCCTGGGGGGGGAGTTATGCTGCCGCCGCCGCCGCATCCATTCGAGCAGTAGGTATTGATCGTAGTGACTGTCCAGCTGACTTCCTGGTCGGAGTTGTACCACTTGCTTTTGGTCGGGCCGGAGAAGGTAATCACAGGTTCGCCATCTGCCGGAATCAGATTAAAGTTGATACCCCAGGCCAACTGCAGCATATTGGCCGAACCCCAGCCAGTGGCCGCGTCCCAGCCCTTGGTGGCGCAGTAGGATATGAGGCTGTACTCCGCCGTGATGTTGTTGGAATTGCAGCCCATGAGCGTGTCGTAGAAGGGATCGTGAACAGCGCTGCCCCTGCTCCTGCCAAAACTCGGGTAGATGTACGGACTGGGGATGCCTACCGGGGTGCATGCGGAGGTGCCTGAGCCGCAAATGTTGCCGATGTAGTCCAGGTAAGAGTTTTCCCGGGCAAAGAAGGCGGCCAACTCGGGTGCGACGATGCTGGTGCCGCCGACGCCGTACCAACTTCCTTTGTAGTAAAAGTTCTGCAAGGTGCCGCCTGCGTTGAGGGAGATGTCGGGCAACAGGCGTCCCGGGCTTCCGGAGACCACATGATACTCGCTGTCGCCAGGATTGTAATATTCGTAGGTGAGGCCGCTCTGCCAGTATGGCTGGGTGAAGAATGTGCTCACTCCACCTCCGCCTCCACCGCCGTTGCTGGAGCAGGAATCGCTCGAAGTGCCGCCCGTCCAGGCAACTTCACTGACGAAGTTCCCATTCGAGTCGAGGGTCAGCTCGGTGCCTCCGGCGGCAAGAAAGTCTGGATCCTCTGCCGGCCAAAACACCCGCACTGCGTCGGCGCAGTCAGAGGTCGAGCCGTTATCGCCGGATGCGTTAATCAGCGTCCAGCCCTGCCCCACCATCGAGTTGAAGATGCCGTGGAGCCAATTCATTTGGCTTGATGAGCCGAAATCCACATCCGTCGCGTCCCAACTGGTGGTCAGTACCTTTGCATAGTTGTCGCTCAGCATGTAGTTGTAGAGGTCGGAGTAAGTGGAGTAATTGGTGTTGGCGGCTTCGTATAAGTACACATGAGCGGTATCTAGATAGGAGCCGAAGCTGTTGGCATAGGCCGTCGAAAACTCGGTGTCCACCGTGGCCTCTTCGTCGACTGTATCCCCGGTACAGCCGGTCGCGCCGACGCCGCACTCATTCTGAGGACCTGCCTGGCCGTCGATCCATAAGGGGGTGATGTTCGAGGCAAGGCCATAATTCTCGAAAAAGGTGTTTGTGTCGCTATAACTAATACCTGCCCAGGCGGCAATGCCGATCGAGGAGACAGCGGGTGAGCCCCCGGAATTGTTATGCACGTTGCAGCAATGATCCAAGTTGGCAAGCGCAGTGTAGTCATAACCTTCCGAACTATAGAGATCCGACGGGTCGATCCGGCCGCCGGTCATGTTCTGCGCCCCGGATAGATTGAGCGCCTGCGCTAATGGTTGGCTGGACGGTCTCCTGGATGGGTCGCCGTCGCCGTGCGAGGACGGGCCCTCGGCATAGACAGGACCGGGCACATAATCTGGACCCTTGGCGTTGCGAGAGCCTGGCGTCATCCCATGCATTCTGTCGATGTTCTGGAGCCCGAGGACGGCGCTGACGATGCCGGAAAGGCTTGCGGGGATAACCGGATCGCGATCGTTGGCAAAATCCACCTCGTCGCCTAACTGATAGTTATTGATGGTGACGCCAAAGACCTTCTCGATCACTCCGATCGGCGCTTCCACGTCCACCAGAAGCCGGTTGGCGAAGCGATTGGTTACAGTCAGGCCCTGGTTCCGCGCCCAGTCCACTACCTTCTGTTCATCCTCGGCTGCGGGCGCAAAGCGGTCATTCCACTCCTCTGGCGTGAGAAACTTGTGGAAATTGGGCGAACCCTTGGTTGTTAGCTCCTTGAGGAACTCTTCTTCTTCGGCCATTTGCGGCGGCTGGATGACCAGCACCAGGCGCAGTTTTTGCTCAGGGCTGTAATGGCTGACCCGCATGGCTGTTCCATCCAGCACCTGGTGCGGCACGTGGCCGGGAAGGCTAACCGGCGATCCCGACGGCACGGAGCTCTGATTGACCTGGGCTTCGCCGGGGGTTTGGGCTTCGGTTTGCCCCGAGTCGGCGACGAAGACGTTTCCGCTCCTGTCCACCGCCACGCCTAACGGGTTGTTGAATCCGCCGCCCAGGGTGGCGATGGCGCCGCTGAAGTGCGCCGTTTGCGCGTTTGCATTCAGGGCACCTGCCGAAAACAGAGCGAGAATGGCGGTGACGGCGATGAGAATGGAGGCGCGAACTGAGTGGAGGGAACAGGCGATAGCAGAAAGGCAACGCATGGGCGAAAGTCTCCTTACGTCGAACACAGGGGTCCAGGTTTCAGGAGATTGCAGTTCAGAGGGGCCCGAGGGGAAGCGCATAACCGCGCCACGGAGTACTACAAAGACGGAAGAAGAGTCCCTGAATAGACGCGGAGATGATAGCACGGGGGGCGGTTGTCGTGTGAATGAAGCGGGAATCACTTCCTGATAACACGATGCAATACGGCGCGCCGGGCTGGAGTCCGGCGCGCTGCATTTCAGGGTCGGCTACTGCTCCGTGCAGGGGTACTGGAAGTGGATTCGGCGTGTCGCGCACGGGCGAGGCTCTTTGTGTCCGGACGGCAGAAGAGCTCATTTTGACCGTTGTTAACTATTCAGTAACTACCAAATCATCGACATCCGCCGGAGCTGCTTGTGATCGACGTAGAATTGGGCGCGCATCAGCTAGTGTGAGTCCAGCATTTGGCGCTCCTCATCGAGATTTAGCAGTTTCGATAGTTATGTGTGGTTCGCGGACTCGGATGAGGAGCTTGCCAAAGTTCTTTCCTTCAAGCATCCCTGACAATGCCTTGGGAGCATTCTCGAGTCCATCTTTAACGTCCTCGCGGTACTTGATCAGACCGTCCGCGATTCCTTGTGAAACCTCGCGCTGAAACTCGCCGTAGAGCTTGTCCGTATAGTCGAAGTTGAGGAACCCCTGTATGATCGGGGCGCAGCAGAAGCAATCGGATCGATGTTGTCGCCGACAGCGGAAACCATAATGTAGGGGAGTTCTGGACCCCAGTTGGACCAAAGGCCGATCAGTTGACCGGCCTGGAAACTGCTAACTTGTTGATTTGGGTGAGTTTGAATTGGTTGCGGGGGCTGGATTTGAACCAGCGACCTTTGGGTTATGAGCCCAACGAGCTACCGGGCTGCTCCACCCCGCAGCATTAGTCTATCAAGCCCGCACAGGGGGGTCAACCGCCTCACACGCGCTCTTGTGCAATACATCACCCCGCTCCGGTCGGCACGCTTCCAGCCCGTTGTTAAATTGTGTTCTCCGCAAGTTCCGCAGCGGCCTCCTGCGTGCCTGCCTGAACCGCTGCCGCTCTCGCCCACATCTGTTGCTCACCAAAAAAGATGCCCTAAGGTTAACCTTGCACTCCGCTTTCCCCTTTTCACCATCTAAAATGAGCCTGGCTGGCTCACTCGCCGGCTTGCTGACCCCTTGTCTCATGCTCGACCTTGCCAAAGCCGCCTCCTTCCTCTTCGCCATCCTGGTCATCTACCGCGCCGCCATCCATGCCTTCTTTGACCCCGGCGCCCCGCTCCATGACCGCTTGCTCCTTGCCCTGGCCTATCTCTTCTTTGCCGCCTGCGTCAGCGTCTTCTCCGGCTTCATCTTCACCTGGCCCGTCCGCTCCAACCCCGAGTACGGAAATCGCCTCATCTCCACGCTCCCCGTCCGTGTCTTCCTCTGCGCATCGGCCGCGATCGTCACCCTGTTCCTCACCTCCTGGTACCTCGGCGACCTCGCCCGGCAAGCCGCCCCTTTCATCTCCGACCGCACCTTCCCGCAATAGCCCTCGACTGTGAAGAGGTGGCGCTTCGTTCCCTTTTCCCTTTTCCCTGTTCCCTGTTCCCTGGTCCCTGTTCTCTGGTCCCTGTTCTCTGGTCCCTGATCCCTGCTTTCAGGAACTCCCCCCACTCCGCCTTCGTACTCCTTCACAGTCATGGACTCTGTCGTCACCGAGCGCTGGCTGGATACGCAGGTTCACCAGGCCGCCGAGCACTGGCGTGTCTCCGCCGGCCGATGGACCTACCCCTCCCCCAGCTTTACCACCGCCGAGCAGCGCGTCCGCGAGCGCGCATATGACCGCGCCCTCGGCGACGTCCAGCGCCTCGCCCGCGCCTCCGCCCGCAACTCCCCTGCCGAAACCGAGCACCGCCTCATCGCCGCCTTTGCCCGCTTTGCCGCCCACGCCCTCGACCTCGGTCCCGACGCCATCGACCTGCTCACCCACAGCTTTCTTCCCGTCGGCATCCATCTCGCACGCTGGGCCCACCGTTTCGATCCCGCCCTCCCCAACGCCGGCATCGTTCAGGCCTGCCGCAACGCATGGACCGCCTGCGGCCTTCAACCCCTCCTCGGCGCGCCCTTCGCATTAACGCCCGCCATCCTTGCTTACAGCCTGCTTTATCCCTACACCGACAACTTCCTCGACCAGCAATCCATTTCCTCTGACCACAAGCTCCGTTTCAGTCAGCGCTTCCGCCTGCGCCTTCAGGGAAACGCGCTCCCGCCCGCCGGCCATCACGAGTCCTGCGCCTGGCACATGGTCGCCCTCATCGAGCAGCAATTTCCCCGCCCCCATCACCCTGACGTCTACGCCTCGCTGCTCGCCATCCACAACGCGCAGGAGAGCAGCGTTGCCCAGCTCGGCCAGAGCCGCTCTCTCAATGACTCCCGCCTGCTCCGCATCACCTGCGCCAAGGGCGGCGCGTCCGTCCTCGCCGATGCCGCGCTCGTCCACGGCATCCTGGCGCCCGCCCAAGCCGAGTTCGGCTTCCTCTGGGGCGTCCTCCTCCAGCTCGGCGACGACCTCCAGGACGTCCATGAAGACCTGGCCCGCGGCTCTGACACGCTCTTCACCCGCGCCGTCCGCGCCGGCCAGCCGCTTGACGCGCTCGTCTGCCAGCTCCTCAACCTCAGCGACCTCACCGCCGCGCGCATGGACGCGCTCCCCCACGGCAGCCCCACCCACAAGGCTCTCTTGCGCATGAGCTGGCGCTCGCTCATTCTCATGGCCGTGGCGCAGGCGCACGAGTTTTTCAACCCGCCATTTATCGCCGCGCTTGAAGCCCGCTCGCCCTTCCGCTTCGCATTCCTTCGCAGCCGCCGCAAAAAGCTCGACAGCCGCTCCGGCATCTTCCCGCGTCTTTTCGAAGTTCTCTTGTCCAGCAAGAACCAAATCGGATTCGAATCGCTTCCTGCACCCGAAATCGCGCCCCAACTCGAGGAAGAAGACATTTCCATCGCATGCTGATTTCTCTAGCCGCTTACAAAAAAACCCGCCGTCATCCTGAGCGGAGCTTTGCGCGGCTCTTTGCGCAAAGCGCAGTCGAAGGACCTGCATTTCGCACTGCTCGCTCCAACGGAGGGGGTTAACTCCGTGCCCCATCCGTGCGCGCAGTCTCATCGCGCGCATGGGTGGGTTGAGCCATCCGGAGCGTGCTCCATCCTAGACTGGCACTTTGCGTTCAGAGTGGGCGAACGCGAGCCCATACACGCAGATGACAGACCCGCTCAAAACGGTTTCAATAGATTTACAGAAATCCAGCATGAATACTGACGATTCCAATGCGGTCTCCAATCCCGACGTGCAAACATCGCGGCGCCCCGCCATCACCACCGCATTTTCGGGCTACGACCCACCTTCCAACCTCGTCCCGATAATTCGCCGCATGCTCGACTCCGTTCCCGAGAAATACCTCACCGGACTCGTAGAAGTTGTGCTCACTAACGCAGGGAACATGCCCCGCAGCCGCCGCAGAAGCGTAACCAAATCACGCGGCCGCAAAATGCGCGTACGGGAGGTGCGCGGGCTTTACCATCCCGCCTTCCACGGCCGCCAGGCGTGGATCGAAATCTTCGTCGACAATACGCTTCGCTGGTGGAATACAAGGCTCCGGAGGCTCTTCCCTTTCGCTCGTGACATAGAACTCTCCAATGTTCTCTTCCACGAGATCGGCCATCACATCCACTACACCGCACGACCCGAGTTTCGCGAGAAGGAGGATGTCGCCGATATATGGAAGGCTCGGCTCATGAGAAACTACAGCCGGCAGCGCCACCGCTGGTTGGGCTGGATCATTCGAAATCTCCATGTGGGCGGCCTTCTAAGGCGCGCAAGCCAGAAAGCAGACGCTATGCTGTTTTCAAAGGGCTACATCTCGCGCGCTGAATATGAAGAGTCCGTCAGCCTCACGAATTCCCGCGATAGAACCTCTCGATTATGATCACGACCCTCAACTTCCTCCTCGACCACCTCCCCACCCCCATCGGCGACATCTACCTAGTCGCCGATGACGAAGGCAATCTCCGCGCGACATTCTGGACTGATCGCGAATCCGAGCTCCGCCGCTTCCTCGCCCGCCACTACGCTCCGGCCCGCATCGAGTTAACCCCCGCGCGCAATCCTCACAACCTCACCACCCGCCTCGCAGCCTACTTTGCCGGCGACCTCCACGCCATCGACTCCGTCCCCGTCCGCACCGCCGGCACAGCGTTTCAGCAAATCGTCTGGCGCGCCCTCCGCGACATTCCCTGCGGCGCCACCATCTCTTACTCCGAGCTCGCCAGCCGCATCGCGCACCCAGACGCCGTCCGCGCCGTGGGAACCGCCAACGGCGCCAACCCCATCGGCGTCGTCGTTCCCTGTCATCGCGTCATCGGCGCCAACGGCTCGCTCACCGGATACGGCGGCGGCATCGAACGCAAACGATGGCTCCTCGAACACGAAGGAGTCCCCACCCGCGCCCCGCGTTTATTCTGATAAAGGCGGCTCCCCAGTTCTCTAGTCCCCAGTCCCTAGTCTCTAGTCCTTAGTCCCTAGTCCCCAGTCCCCAGTCCCCAGTCCCTGTTCCCCGTCTTCAATTAATCTCGTCCAAATCGGGCGCATCGCTGTACTCTGCGTACTGAGGGAGCTCTCAATGTCCGAATACGTTCGCGTCTGCGCGCAATCCGAATTACCGCAACCCGGCCGCGTTTCCGAATTCTCCGTCGCGGGACGCCCCCTCTGCATCGCCAATGCCGGAGGTGAGATCTGCGTCCTCGATGGCGTCTGCCCCCATGAAGGCGGTCCGCTCGGCGAAGGGACGCTGGAACAGGGAAAGGTCGTCTGCCCATGGCACGCTTACGCGTACGACGTCCACACCGGCCAGACCGCGGACGATCCGGATTTGAAAGCCCAGGTCTTTGCGGCAAAGGTCGAAAACGGCGAGTTCCTCGTGAGTTTATAGAGACGGAGCGCAGTCGAGGGACCCGCTTTCCGCGCGCCAGCCCATCCCCCAAATCTGCCGTCATCCCGAGTAGCAATGGACCCGCGGGTCCAGCGAAGTGCATGAAAATCTCTTAGGACGTGATTTTCGACGGAGCGCAGTCAAGGGACCTGCATTTGCCTTTGCTCTTGCTGTTGCTCTTGCTGTTGCCTTTGCTCTTGCTGTTGCCCTTGCCTTTGCTTTTGCGGTTGCTGTTGCTCTTGCTTTTCTTTCTGTCATTCCCCGCAGAGAATCTGCTTTTTGCCGTACCCCGCGCAACACCACACCATCAGAAGGCAGCCCAGTGTGGAGCGCGCTGCAGGCGCGCGGAAACCCACGGTAGAATCCCTGACCAAGAAGTGTTTGGAAGTCCCGCGCCCCGAATGGGGCGCGCAAACGGACAAGCCGTCCACTCAACAGAATCCCCTCAAGCTGTCTTACACCCGATACTGATGTGTCTTACAGAAGAGTGGCAACGTCTTACCCAAGTCGTCGCTGTCTTACGGCCACCGGGCTCCGTCCCCCAATTCCACCCCGGAATCAGAACCCCACGCTTCACTTCCCCGCCAGCTTCTCCATCAGCGCGTCAAAATCCTCCAGCTTCGAGTACTCGATGATCACCTTCCCGTGACCGTACTTGTCCTTGATCGTTACTTTCAACCCCAGCGCCCGCTGCAACGCATCCTTCACCTCGCGCACATTCGGGTCCAGATGCAGCTCCCGCTTCTCCTCCTTCACCAGCGGTTTCGGATTGATGATGTTCTGGACCATCCCCTCTGTTTGGCGAACAGAAAGCGAAAGGTCGGCCGCTTTCTTCGCCATCCGCTCAAAATCCGGACGTCCCTGCAGGCCCAGCAGTGCCCGTGCGTGCCCGAAACTCAGAGAGCCCTTCTCCACCAGTTGCTGGACACTTTCAGGTAACTTCAACAATCTAATGAAGTTAGTAACAGTCGTGCGCTCCTTGCCCGTGCGCAGCGCAATCTGCTCCTGGGTCATTCCGAATTCGCGGCTCAATCGCTCGAACGCCCGCGCCTGCTCCATCGGGTTCAAGTCCTCGCGCTGCAGATTCTCAACAATGGTGATCTCCATTGCCTGCTCGTCTGAGACCTGCCGCAGCAGCGCCGGAACCGTCTTCTTGCCTGCCTTGATTGAGCCACGCCAGCGCCGCTCGCCCGCTATGAGCTGAAAGCGCCCATTGGCCTGCGGCCGCACCAGGATCGGCTGAACCACTCCATTGGCCACAATCGACGCAGCCAGCTCTCCCAGTTGCTCGTCCTCGATCGCTCCGCGCGTCTGGAAAGGGTTCGGGTCGATCAGGTCGACGGAAATCTCGCGGGCCTTGCCCCCTTCAGCTTCCGCGGCCGGCGCTTGAGCGGCGACGGCGTGAACACGAGGAAGGAGGCTGTCGAGGCCCTTGCCCAGGGCGCGGCGCTTGCTGTCGGCGGTTGCAGTGCTCATCGAAATTCAATCCTTGTCATTGGTTAATTGTCCGTAATTCAGTTTCTTACGGCCAGGGAAACGCCCGCCGGACGCGCAATCCGGCTACGAGTAAGGCCAGAAGCGCACCGTGGCCGGCCCGCTCGAAGGCCGCGCTGGTCCCGCCTTGCGCGCGGCGCTGCGCGGCGTCTCAAGGTGGTTGCGGGCCATGAACTCACCCGCCAGCTCAAAATAAGCCTCGGTGCCGCGCGATCGCGGGTCATAAAGCGCCACCGGCTTGCCGTGGCTTGGCGCTTCCGCCAGCCGGACATTGCGGGGAATCACCGTGTGGTAAAGCCGCTCCTTGAAATACTCGCGCAGCGTGTGGGTGACCTGCTGCGCCAGGTTGGTGCGGTCGTCGTACATGGTCAAAAGCACGCCCTCAATAGTCACCTCGGGATTGAAAGCCGCGCGCACGCGCTCCAGCGTGGAAATGAGCTCCGTGATCCCCTCCAGCGCGAAGTACTCTGCCTGCATGGTCACGATCAGGATCTCGGCGGCCGCCAGCACGTTCAGGGTCAGCACGTCGAGAGCCGGCGGGCAGTCCAGCACGATCAGGTCGTAGCGGTCGCGCAAGGGTTCGAGCGCGCGCCGCAACCGGAGGGCTCGGTCATCGGCCTGCGCCAGCTCAATGTTGGCGCCGGTCAGATTCTTGGAACCGGGCAGGATCGAGAGGTTTTCAATCTCGGTCGGCAGGATGACCAGGTCGGCATCGGACAAGCCCGTGAGGACGTCGTAGATGGAATGGCGGTCGTCGTCTCGGGCGATGCCGAGGCCGGAGGAAGCGTTGGCTTGGGGATCGCAGTCGACCAGGAGGACCCGCAGGCCTTCAATGGCCAGGCAGGCTGAAAGGTTGATTGCGGTTGTGGTCTTGCCCACACCACCCTTCTGGTTCACGATGCCGAGGATCTTCCCCATGGGTAATGAGAGTAAAGGCAGGCGGGATGGTTGGGCCAGCGCCGGAGCCTGTGGACAATGCGCAAAAGCTGTGGAAAGCGTAAAAACAGGCCCGAAGGTCAGATCCGGCAAGTAGCGGACGGATTGGGGGTTGCAGGCCGATCAGGCATGCAGAAATGGAGGGTGCTGAAAAGGCGCCAAAAGTGGAAAAGCGGACCAAAATGGTCGACTGAGTCGCAGCTGGCGGGGAGGGTTCCACGTGGAACATTGGCGAGGAGAGGAGGCGGAATGTTCCACGTGGAACATCGCTGAAACGAGCCGCCGTCCAGTCGCAGAGGCTCTTCAGGCGCGTTTTTGGGCCATGATCAGCACGCGGGCGTCGGCGGAGGGGAGCTGCGCGGGCTGGGTCCACGAGAAGCCGGATCCGGCCATGGCGCTGAGCCCTTCGGCCATCGGCTGGGTGGTAAGCAAGGCGAGCCAGCCTGCGGGCGCCACGAGCGAGGCCGCGGCCGTCACAGCCAGGCCCATTCGGTCGACCGCGCGCAGAATGACGCAATCGAAAGTGCGGCCAATGCTTTCGGCGCGCCCGCCGTAGACTTCAGCCGGGATGCCGACGGTGCGGACTGCCTCGCGCAGGAAGGCGGCCTTCCTGGCCTGGGACTCGGCCAGCACAACCGCGATCCGCGGACAGCAGATTGCGATGGGCAGGCCGGGGAAGCCCGCTCCGGAGCCGAAGTCGAGGAGGGTGGCGATGCCCGCGGGCAGCGAATGGGCCGCCGCGATCGACTCCACAAAGTGGCGGCGCAGGATTTCTTCCTGGTCACGAATGGCGGTGAGGTTGATCTTCTGGTTCCAGCGCTGCAGGATCGCGAAGTAGGCTTCGAACTGCGCGGCGGCGGCGGGATTGAGCGGTGGCAGACCGGAAGCGGCCAGCATGGCTTCCAAAAGCGGCGCGATCTCGGGGTGAGATTCCATCATGGTGCAGCCGATGCGATGGTGGCGGAGCGTTCGCTCCAGGCAGCGGCGGCGTGGACGAAGCTCGAAAAGATGGCGCGGGAAAGGGCGCTGGTGGCGACGGTGCGCTCGGGATGCCACTGGATGCCGAGCACAAAGTGATCCGGCGAGTTGAGTTCGACGGCTTCAATGACGCCGTCGT
>Ga0265314_10004701_pt1 | contig 12536 bp, 7 predicted proteins | sample 4126metaG_FD_203106 | JGI IMG/M metagenome (GOLD analysis project Ga0265314, IMG submission 203106) | Rhizosphere microbial communities from Carex aquatilis grown in University of Washington, Seatle, WA, United States - 4-1-26 metaG | ecosystem: Host-associated > Plants > Roots > Rhizosphere >... | reverse complement strand
TGGGATGACTGGGACGAGGTCGAAAGGCATCTCATCGGCAAGCCCATCACCATGGACATTTCCCTGAGCATCGAGCTGCTCGGCCGCGAGCGGGCGCGGGCCATGCTGCTTGCCCATCCTGCAGATCGCGTTCTGTTTGGCACCGATACGCCTTGGTCCAGCCAATCCGAGACCGTTGACCTCCTTCGTTCGCTCGACCTTGGCCAGGAACGTGAGTCGCTGATCCTTAGCAGGAATGCCGAAGTACTGTTGGGGCAGGCGCGGTCGGCGTGAGGCACGGGGCTACTCGCGGGCGCGAATCTCCCCGAGAAACGTACGGGTAATGTTCCGGGCAACGGCGACGTCGGCAAGCGGACAGGTGATTTCGTACCTCACCGCCCAGCCGCCCTCGTGAAACAGCGAAACCTGCTCGAAGGTGTCTCCCATCTTGTCCGCACCTGGATTCGGCGCGATCAAGGCCATCTGTTTGGTGTCGGCTGGATGTTTCGCCGGCAGAGGAAAAGCATCGGTCGGCTTCGCCCCCGCGTGCTGCCGCTTCATGCGAGCCGCCACGGCGGACCACTCGCTGTCGAGAGAGCCGGGGGCGTGGTAGACAAACACGCTGATGGTTTCGTGTGACTGCGAGCCTTCACCCAGGTCGACCGAGACATAGTCGATGCGAATGTCGCTCCCGTCCGCCGCGTAGATGGAAACCTCTCCGGCCTTGAACGACCCTGACTCGTTTGGCAAGAGCATGAAGGCTTCGCGGTGGTAGCGTGCGGTGCCGCCGGGAACGCGCCAGAGTTCCCACGGCTTGCGCATGAACACGTCGTCGGGATTCGCTCCCTCGCGAGCCTCGGGAGGAGGAACCCGTTCCGTGGTGTCCGGGATGACCGGTCCGGCGCTCGCGCACGCGCCGGGGTCCAGGCAGGTTGCGCCGAGCAGCAGGATCCGAAGTGGACTCAAGGGTCGCGGTGTGGTCATGGGGGCTAGGTTGTTCCTGGCTTGACCTCGTGGCAAGAGCCCTGCGCGCACCGCGCGCACCTGGCACGGAGCAGGCCATGGGACTAAGGGTTGCGAAAATGGGGGCAGTGTTTTCGCCATCAGAGAGCACGGATTAACCAACAATTCACTTATCGGCAACAAAGCTAACCTGTGCCGCCTGTTAGAACTATTGATTGGGTAGGAACAACCAACAGAACGAGGGTCTCATGCTGGGCTATAACAGACGCACATTCGTAGTCGTAGAACTTGCAACCTGCGCAGTAAGCTGGTTGGTCTATGGGTGCTCCCATCATCGGTTGGCACCCGCAGCGCTGTTCTTCCTGGCAATGCAAATCAATACGGCTTTCGGCATGATATTGGCGAATCCTGCGCGTAGGAAACAGCCAGCGTCTACGTCAATCTGGATGAACTAATGTCGGCCTCATCGCCTCGATGTTTCTTCCCGGTAACATGACGGTATACAAATGGTGACTTGTGGCGGTCCGAATATTTCAAAAGCAGTTACTCGCTTTAACAAACGTTTCATTGGTCGGAAATTCGTACGCCATTCTCTTTTGGTAGAACTGCTCTATGAAGTTCGCAATGACGGAATCGAAAACCATCAAAAGGAGCAGGTAAACAATGCCATCCGCAGAAACCCCGAAAGCTGCCTCCCCATCGAGAGCCACTCTGGGCCTCACGGGGCTGACCATGAACGCCATGGCGCTGATCGCACCTGGCGCATTTCTCTGGCTGACGTTCTTCATCCAGTCTGTCTATGGGGCGCCGCTGGCGGCGCAGGGGATGTGGTTCGGTATTCTCGCGGCGCTGCTGCTGTGCTTGGCCACGGCCATCGCCTACGCGGAATTGTCGAAGCTTTATCCGGGTGCCGGTTCGTCCTATTTCTTCGCCGAACAGGCATTCCTATCCAAGAACAATACGATGCGGTATGCGCGCATCGCCAAATTCGTGGTGGGCTGGGCCAGCCACCTCTATTACTGGGTCTATCCTGGTCTGATGGTGGGTACGACTGCATTGATCGTCGGCTACGTGACTGGTCAGGTCTGGCCGAACGTATTCAACGCGGCCGTGCCGAGCCCCATCTTCATGATTCTGTTTTCGGTGGCATTTGCCTTCGGCGTGGCCTACATCGCTTTCCGCGGTGTCACGGGTACGACGGCGGTGAACACGGCCATCAACGTCATTCAGATTGGCGCGCTGTTGGTTTTCTCGGCCATAGCCATTGGCTACCGCATGAACCACCACGAGGGCTCGGTCGGTTACACGCTGGATCCCAACGGCAACGCCATCAATAAGGTTATTGCCAACGACGACAAGGGACAGCCGATCAAGGATCCGGAGGGGAACTTCGTCTACGCCAAGAACCCAGATGGAACCGATCAGATGTTCACCGTGTCCTACGCCAAGGAGGGGTCGTGGAACACCATTCCGGACTCGGCCGATGCCACCAAGCAAGTCTCGGCGTTCCAGTACCACACCTCTGCGGCGTCGGTGCTCTCACCCCACAAGTTCAGTTACGTCATCATTCAGGCCTGCATCGCCATCTTGATTCTGGTCGGATTTGAATCGGTGACGTCGATGGGAGAGGAGGCGAAAAATGCGAAACGCGACATTCCGAAGGCGGTCATCCTATCGCTGCTGATCCAGGGTCTCTTCTGCTACCTCATCGAGTACTTTGCCGCGAACTTCTTCTTACACAACGGCTACCAGATCAGCAACGCCACCGCGTCGGCGGCGCCGGTGGGCGACATGATGATCATTGCCGGAACGTGGCTTTTTGGCAGCCCGGCGGCTGGCAAGGCGTTCATGTTGGTGCAGGCGTTGACCGTGTTCCTGGCTCTGATTGGGACCACTCTGTCCTGCATGAGCACGGGTGCCCGCGTGACTTACGCGATGGGAAGAGACGAGGAAGTCGGTTCGCACTTCGGCCTGTTGCACGGAACGAAGCTGACTCCCCACCGCGCCATCTGGACGCTTGCGACCATCTCCGCCATCATTGGCGTCATCGCGGTGGCCTTCAATTTCTGCGGCCCAGCCGCGCTGACGGACGAGGTTGTCAAGGGACTGCCGCAGAACGCTTGGTACAGCTTCCTAGTCTTTGGCCACGACACCGCGGCCAAGATCCCCCAGAGCCTGCTCGTGGTGACCCTGGTTAGCAACTTCGGCACCTTCCTGCTCTACATGATGACCAACATCATCGCCATTCTGGCTTTCCGCGAACACCACACCTTCAACGGCTTCAAGCACATGGTGCTGCCGGTGTTCGGCTTGCTGGCCAACCTGGTGTGTATGTTGTTCTTCATTGTCGGCCCATCGTTCGTGCCCGGCATGAGCAGCAAGGAACCGATGTTTGCGCTCGGGGTCGTCGCGATCTGGGGCATCTACGGCGGCGTCTACTTCTTCCGCGGTAGCAAGAAGAAGGGAAAGGACATCCTTCTGTCTTCGGCTCCAGTGCCGCAGTAACTAGCCTAGTCGCGTGGGAAGCCGGCGAGCTTTGCTCACGGCCTGATGGCCTGCGGACCATCGCGGGAGGGTTTGGAAACCCGTCCAGGGTTCCCATCAGAAATAGTCGGCGCAGAGGAGTTTGAACCTCTGCGCCGTTTTGCTACATTGAGACGGGAAATTCATGGAAGTCACTTACGGATCGGCGACCTCGGCGGGTTCTGTTCGCGCGAACAACGAAGACAGGATTCAATTTGCACGTCCGGAAGAGGCAGAAGAGAGACTGCAGCGTGGCGTCCTGGCCGTGCTCGCCGACGGCGCTGGTGGACATGGTTTCGGCGAAGTCGCCAGCCAGCTCTCGGTCGACACAGTCGTTCGCATATTCCAAGAATCCACGGCCGAGGGCACCCCCAATCAATTGCTTTGGCGGATGTTCAATGCGGCCAACCTGGCGGTGTACGACCAGGGCATGACCCAGCAGAGCGGCGGCGAACGCCGGATGGCCACGACGTTGACGGCGCTGCTGTTTCGTTACAACGAGGTTTTCGTCGGACACGTGGGCGATTGCCGCGCCTACTTGATTCATCAAGGAAAGATCGAGCGGCTGACCACGGATCACTCCTACGTTGGCATGCAAGTGAAGATGGGACTCTTGTCCGAGCACGACGCCGCCACCAGCGACATGCGCACGATGCTGACGCGTCTGATCGGACAGAATCCGACGATCCAGGTGGACTTCAATAAGGCGATGGTCCACGAAGGCGATTTTGTCGTGCAGTGCTGCGACGGCGTTCACGGCTGCGTGACCGAGAATGAAATCTGCGAGACGGTCCTGCGCCAGTCGCCGGACGAGGCCAGCAAACACTTGCTCGACATGGCCATCAAGCGCGGCTCCGAGGACAACGTCACAGTTCAAATCATCCGTATCGACAAGGTGAATCAGGTCGGCTATTACCGAGGTGCGCCTATCTACTACGAGGAGAACAAGGCCGCGATGACCGGTGAGCCCCAGGTCGGACAAGTTCTCGACGCACGTTTCGAGATCACGGATCTCATCAGCCGTAGCGGCATGGGCTCTATCTTCAAGGCGGTGGATTTAGAAAACGGCGATACCGTTGCGCTCAAGGTGCCTTTCATGCACTTCGAGAGCGACCCGGCGTTCTATTCGCGCTTTCAGCGCGAAGAGGAAATCGGCAAGTCGCTCGATCATCCCGGCATCTTGAAGATCCGCCCCATGTCCGAGAAGCGCAGTCGTCCTTATTTCGCCATGGAGTATCTGCGGGGGCGCACCCTCGACGAAGTGATCCGTGCCGAGGAGAAGTTGCCCGTCGACAAGGCGCTGACCCTGGCCAGCCGAATCTGCGAGGCGCTGGAGTACATGCACAAGCGCGACATCGTTCATCGCGACATGAAGCCGGCAAACATCATGGTGTGCGACGACGGCAGTATTCGGATCATGGATTTTGGCATTGCCAAGGCCCAGGCCATGCGGCGGATCACGTTCGGCGGGTTTTCGCCCACCATGGGAACTCCGGACTACATGGCGCCAGAGCAGGTCAAGGGCAAGCGCGGGGACGGCCGGACCGATCTCTACAGCCTCGGCGCTATTTTGTACGAGATGGTGACCGGCCGTGTGCCTTTCGAGGCTCCCAACGCCTACATGGTCATGAACGCTCGGCTTATCGGCGATCCGCGCGCGCCACGCAGGATCAACCCAGAGATCTCACCCCAAGTCGAAGAAATCATCCTCCACGCGATGGAGCGCGATCCTGTCGATCGCTACCTCAACGCCGCCGAGATGAAGGCAGAATTGGACGCGCCCGAAAAGGTCGTCCTCACCGGTCGACACGAGCGCCTGCGGCCGCCCATGATGTGGAAGTCGCGCTGGAAGAAGGTGCGCCAGGTCGTCATCATTCTCGGGATTATTGGCGTGGTGTTCGCGCTCATGATTCTGATGTTTAAGGGACAGAAATTACCGCACTAAAGTTACCGACTTTTCACTGCCTGGAAACCAAACGGCAACCATTTCTGGACCAATCTCATTGTAGGGAGCCGCACCATGGATTCGCCGACGCTTGATGGTCTTGCCCGACAGACGCTCGATGCACACACCGCCATCACCATGGCTTGGACGATCAGCGCCGGGTTCCTGGTCGTCTTGATCCAGGCGGGATTCGCGTTGGTCGACACCGGGTTGGTCCGGGCCAAGAACGCCGCTCACACCGCGACCATGGGCTTTCTTGCCTATGTTGTGTCGATTTTAGGCTTTTGGGCCTTCGGTTTCGGTCTGCAGATGGGCGGCTCGGGCGGCTTGTTGTCGCACGAATGGACCATCACGCTGGGCGGCCATTCCTTTGGATTGATGGGACTCGGCGGCTTTTTCGTTAGTCCCGGTCTTCTGACCAGCGCGGTGGCAAGCGTCTTCGTTCTGCGCGCGGTGTTCATGAGCATCGCGACGACCATACCGGCCGGTGCCACCGCCGAGCGCTGGAGGCTGTCTGCTTTTGTCCTGTTTTCCTTGGCTATTGCCGCAATCATTTATCCGATTTATGCCAATTGGGTGTGGGGAGGCGGTTGGCTTTCATCGCTGGGCAGAAACCTGGGACTGGGACATGGCCAAGTCGATTTCGCCGGCAGCTCGGTCGTGCACATGACCGGCGGCGTGATTGCGTTGGTTGCGGCCAAGGCCCTTGGTCCGCGGCTGGGGAAATACACCCTTCGGGGCGAGGTTCGCCCGATTCCGGCGCACAACATGCCGATGGTCGTGCTGGGAACCTTCATCCTTTCTTTTGGCTGGTTGGGAGTGACCGCTGGGTCATCCCTCGTCGGGGCCGATGTCCGGGTGGCCTTGGTGGCCATGAATACTCTGCTCGCTTCCGCGGCCGGCGGTTTCGCGGCCTACGTGCATACGCGGGTGCGCTTCGGCAAACCCGACCTTAGCATGATGTGCAATGGCTTGCTGGCGGGAATCGTGGGCATCAGTGCGGCTTGCGCCTTTGTCAGTCCAGGGGCAGCGGTATTGATTGGCGCGATCGCCAGTGTGATTGCTATTGAAGGCGCACTGCTCATCGAGCGCAAGTTGAGGATCGACGATCCGGTGGGCGCCGGCGCCGTCCACGGGCTGGGGGGTGCTTGGGGGCTCTTGGCGGTCGGGGTTTTCGCGAATGGTCGATCGGGCGATGGCTGGAATGGCGTGGCGGGGCCAGTGCGGGGACTGCTTGCCGGCAGCGGGGGCCAATTGGCGGCCTCGTTGATTGGAATTGTCGCCAATCTGCTTTGGGTGATTCCGGCTTCCGCGTTCGCGCTTTGGTGCATTGGCAGAATTGTTGGCAATCGCGCGAGCGCCGACGACGAAATTGCGGGCCTCGATGTGCCGGAACTCGGCATGACGGGCTATGTGAACGAGGCCATCTATGCCAGTGCCGCGCGCAGCGGCGAATCAGGACGTGGCTGGAAATCAGGGGGCCCGGCTTCGGCTACCAAAGCGTAGGTCAAGCTTTCAGCTCACTCAGAAAAACGGCTGGCTCGGTCGTCGGCAGCCGGCATCGCCCGCTGGAACACACATAGGCCGTCGCCTTGCCGGCCTGGGGAATCTTCTGTGCGAGCCAAGGAATGCGGCTTTCCAATCTGCTCCAATGGTTTGAAGATTGAACGCCCGTGACCAGAGCCTTGCGCGGGCAGAACGTTTCGCCCAGGATTTTGCGCAGGGGCAATTCAGCGACGTCATTTCGATTGGGCAGGGCGATGACAATTTCTCGCACCGGCCCGGCCAGGAAATCCACCGCCAGCAGCGCCTCGGTCATGGCCATGGGGCGGTCGCGCATGAGCGGCAGATAGAAGGCAAGGCCGCGTTCGCAGGCGCCCCGCCAGCGCTCATCGTCGGTGAATGCGGCGAGGCGGGCCACGTTCATCAGTGCGACCGAGCTGCCCGCGGGTTCTGCCCCGTCGAAGAGCGGGCGTTCGCGCGCCAGCAAGCGCTCGTGCTCCTGGCCAGCCATGAACCAGCCGCCCTGCGCAGGATCGGCAAAGAGGGATTCGGTCTCCTCGATCAAGCGGCAGGCCTCGTCGAACCACCGCGCATTCCCGGTGCTCTCGAAGAGGTCGAGCAGGCCCGCGGCAACGAAGGCATAGTCGTCCAGGAATCCCGCGGCGCCCAGTCGCCCGCCACAGAAGCTGCGGGCCAGCCGGCCAGTCGTGGCATCGCGCATGCGTACGCAGACAAAATCCGCGGCGCGCCCGGCAGCCTCTATGTACCTGGGCTCGGCCAGCACTCGGCCGGCCACGGACAGTGCACTGATGGCAAGTCCGTTCCAGGCCGCGAGGATTTTCTCGTCGCGCAGTGGAGGCACGCGGCGACGGCGCACGCCGGCCAATTTGATCCGGGCCGGGGCCAACTTTTGCGTGATGTCTTCGTCGGGACTCGGTTGATACAGGATGTTGCCGATGTCGAAGTTTCCGTGTTTGCTGACGCCGTAGTGGCGCAGAAACAGCTCGGTTTCATCGCCCGATCCAAGTACGGCGCGGATCTCGTCCTCGGACCAAACGAAGTACTTGCCTTCTTCGCCCTCGGAATCGGCATCGGTCGCGGAATAGAAACCGCCTTCGGGTGAAGCGAACGTCGCAAGAAGTTCGTCGCAGGTTTCGCGCACCACCCGGGCAAAGGTCGGTCGCTTGGTTACCTGCCAGGCTTCGGCGTAGGCCACCACCAGCAGCGCGTTGTCATAGAGCATCTTCTCGAAATGGGGCACGAGCCAGCCCGGATCGGTGGCATAGCGATGGAAACCACCCGCCACGTGGTCGTAGATACCACCGGCCGCCATGCGTTCAAGGGTATGGACCGCCATGTGCAAGGCCTGCGCATCGCCGGTGCGCTGATGATGGCGCAGCAGCAGGCGAATGGGGACGTGGGATGGAAACTTCTGCGCCAAGCGCAGACCGCCATGTTCGTCGTCAAAAGCGTTGGCACATTGCTCGACGGCGGCGGCGACAAGGGCAACCTCGGGCTCCGCGCGGGAGGCAGGTTGTTGCGTGAGGATCTCGTTCCCAGAGATCTCCATGTCGGCGCGCACGGCGGTGGTGAGAGCCCGCGCAGCTTCGTGCACGCGCTTGGGCTCGCCGTCATAGAGGCGCGCAAGTTCGGTTAGCAGGTCGAGAAAGCCATGTCCCGCGCCGCGCCTGCCCGCATGGGGCGGGAAATAGGTTCCGACGAAGAACGGCTCGCGCTCGGTGGTCAGCCAGGCGGAAAGCGGCCAACCGCCCGAGCCGGTCAGCTGTTGCGCGGCTCGCATGTAGATCGCGTCCACATCCGGGCGCTCCTCGCGGTCGACCTTGATCGCGATGTAGTGCGCGTTGAGAAAGCCCGCGATGGTTTCGTCCTCGAAGGATTCTTCCTCCATGACGTGGCACCAGTGGCAGGTGGAATAGCCGATGGAGAGAAAGACCGGCCTGCCCAATCTTCGCGCCTCGGTGAAGGCTTCGTCGCCCCAGGCGTACCAGTTCACCGGGTTGTGGGCATGCTGAAGCAGGTAGGGGCTGCTTTCCAGGGCCAGGCGATTGGTGTAAAGCGGGCTGCCATCGCTGTCCACGTGGCGCGTGCGCGGCGGCCGGTCACCGCAGCCGGCGCGCGCTGCCGCAAGCCTTGCCTGAAGTTCGGCAGGATGACCTTCGGTTCCCGGCAGGGGTAGCACGATGCCTGACCATGACCCCGTGCGAGCCAGGCTGCAACCTCATCATTCTCCAAAAGAGGATAAAAACCATCCGCTTTAAGCCCGCTCGCGCTGGCGCCGGGTTTTCGGCCTGCTAGGGTTTGCCCAAGAACCTGGAGTCCTATGTCCTTCGCGGAAATCAAAGACAAGGTCCGAGCCGGCGAGCCGCTGGGCCAAGGCGACGGCGTTGCGCTTTTTCAGCATCCGAACCTGCTCGAACTCGGCCTTCTGGCCAACGAGGTGCGCGAGCGCTTGCACGGCCAGCGGACCTACTTCAACCGGAACATGCACATCAACGCCACCAACGTGTGCGTGGCCAGTTGCAGGTTCTGTTCGTTTGCTCGTTTGAAAGGAGGCGACCCGGGCGCCTACACATTGACTCTTGAGGAAGCCTGGGGACGCCTGCGCACTCGCCTCGAGGCCAAGGATCCCATCACCGAGATCCATATCGTCAACGGCCTGCACGACGGCCTGCCCTTTTCGTACTACACCGATCTGTTGTCGGGTTTGAAACGGATTTGTCCCACGGTTCACCTCAAGGCCTTCACTGCGGTGGAGATATTCTTTTTTCACCAGCACTATGGGATGCCGGTCGCCGAGGTGTTGAGGAGACTGCACGCGGCCGGCCTGGATTCTCTGCCGGGTGGCGGGGCCGAGATCTTCGCGCCGCGCGTGCGTCGCAAGTTGTGCGCCGACAAATGCGACGCCGACCAGTGGTTGGATGTGCACCGGATCGCGCATCGAATGGGACTGCGCTCGAACTGCACCATGCTTTACGGTCACATCGAAACCGTCGAGGAGCGCGTGGACCACCTGCTGCGATTGCGCGCCTTGCAGGAGGAGACCGGCGGTTTCCAGACCTTCATCCCGCTGGCGTTTCACCCCGACGGCAATGCCCTGCGGCGTTTGCCGCCTCCCACCGGCGTCGACGATCTGCGCACCTTCGCGGTGTCGCGTCTGCTCTTGCACAACATTGCCCATCTCAAGGCTTACTGGGTGATGTTGGGGCTCAAGACCGCGCAGACCGCCCAGTGGTTCGGCGCCGACGACCTCGACGGTACCGTGCAAGAAGAGCGCATCTATCACATGGCGGGTGCGGAGACACCGCAGAGCCTGGGCGTGCCCGATCTGGTGCGTTTGATCGAGCGCGCCGGCCGCGTGCCCGTCGAACGCGATACTCTCTACAACATCCTGGCAGAGGGAAGCGCGTTGCTCCCGTCGCAACCGTTCCGGCGTCCGAGTTCGCGCGCCTTGGGGGTAAGCGCGTGAGCGACCGCATACGACTGGCCGCGGTTCCGTTTCTGAGCGCTCGCCCGCTCACTTACGGACTCGAACAAGGACTGGCCGCGGATCGTTTCGAGCTGACCTATGCTTCGCCCGCGGATTGCGCGCGTCGCTTGTCGAGTGGAGAGATCGATCTTGCACTCCTGCCCAGCTCGCGCTTGCCGTCCCTCGACCGCGCGGTCGATTGGCGGGTCGTGCCTCGCCTCGCGGTGTCATCAGAGGCGCTACCAGTCGAATTTGCCAACGAGCACACCCTTGGTCCGCTCTCGGGCACCGTGGGCGACTGGCGCTTGCGCACCGGACTGCCGTTTGTTTCCCAGCTTTGGGTCGGCAGAAACGGGGCGGTGGGCGCAGATCAGGCGGACTTGCTCATGCAAAGTTTGGAACAAGGCCTTGTTCATTTGCGTGACCTCGCCATCGCCTTTGCCGAGGCTCATGGGGGCGATCCTGCTCGCTATGAGAACTATCTGATGCACGGCCTGAGCTACCGGCTTGGCTCCGAGGAGCTGTCGGGGCTCGGTGCGTTTCTCGAACACCTTCGACTCGCCGAGACTACGTCGCCACCCGCCAGGGGCCCAACCCGGATCCGGCTTTTTGAGTTCGCCAATCTTCGAGCGAGCCCAAAGCTTGCGGCCCAACCTCTAGCGCGCAAGAAGCCAGTGGTGCCGGGGCTCGATGCCTTGCTTGCCAACGCCGCCACAGGCGGGCGGCTCAGCTCGGCTGAAGGCATTCATCTGTACGAGAAGGCCTCGCTTCTCGACCTTGGCAAGGCGGCCGACGAGCGCCGGAGGTTTCTGCACCCGCGCAACGTCGTCACATACATCATCGATCGCAATGTGAACTACACCAATCTTTGCGTCACCGCTTGCAAGTTCTGCAATTTCTATCGGCCCGCCAAAAGCAAGGACGCCTACACCCTATCGCGCGATGTGCTCGCCCAGAAATTCGCGGAAACCGTCGCCATGGGGGGAATTCAGATTCTTCTCCAGGGGGGCGTGAACCCCCAGCTGCGCCTCGACTACTACGAGGATCTGTTTCGCTGGACCAAGGCGAACTTCCCCCTGGCCTTGCACGCACTTTCGCCCGAAGAGGTCAGCTTCATCGCCAAGCAAGAGCAACTGTCGATCCGCGAAGTCTTGGCGCGCTTGGTGGCGGCAGGGCTCGACAGTCTGCCCGGCGGCGGGGCAGAGATCCTTGACGATGAGATTCGGCATCGTGTTTCGCCGCTCAAATGCTCGGCCGACACCTGGATCGAGGTCATGCGCGAGGCGCACGCGCTGGGCCTGCGCACGACAGCAACCATGGTCTTTGGCTTCGGCGAAACTTCCGAACACATCCTGAAGCACCTGGAGCGGTTGCGAGCCCTGCAAGAGCAGACCGCCGGATTCACCGCTTTCATTTGTTGGCCCTTCCAGGCCGAAGGTACCCGCCTCAGGCTCAGCGACGACACCACGGCCCAGCGCTATCTGCGCGTGTTCAGCCTGGCGCGCCTGTATCTCGACAACTTTCCGAACCTGCAGGTGTCCTGGCCGACCATGGGACCGGCCATTGGGCAGGTGGCGCTGCGCTTCGGCGGCAACGACTTCGGCTCCGCGATGATCGAGGAGAACGTCGTGTCCCAGGCCGGCGCGGTATTCAAGTTGACGGCCGAGGACATCGAGCAACGCGTGCGGGCGACCGGGTTCGTCCCACGTCAACGAAACATGCGCTACGAGCTGCTGCCGGTTCGTCGCGAAGCGATCCTGCTGGCTTCTGCTACGGGCGGCGTGGCCAAGTCACTCCAGGCTGGCGCGTAGCGTCTCCTGACGAGGTCGGCGCGGCTCTTCCCACTGGAGCCCGCTGGAGTGTTTCATTAGACGGAGCGGGCTCACTGCCGAATTCTGGGGTGTGCCCGCGCGCATGTCGGCCGGGTTCTTGCAGTATTTTCTTGTCATCAAGACGAGGCGCTCCGCTATACTCACTTTCAGCGATCGGGCACGGGACTCGTCCACTTCCACGCGAGGTATGTTCAAATGCGAACCACTTTTCCACGTAACTGCGGCAGCCTATTGGCGCTTTCTGCCCGCCTGTCGACGCTTTTGGTTGGACTGTTTTTGGTCTTGGGTGGGACGGGATGCCAGG
>Ga0265314_10004700_pt1 | contig 12538 bp, 6 predicted proteins | sample 4126metaG_FD_203106 | JGI IMG/M metagenome (GOLD analysis project Ga0265314, IMG submission 203106) | Rhizosphere microbial communities from Carex aquatilis grown in University of Washington, Seatle, WA, United States - 4-1-26 metaG | ecosystem: Host-associated > Plants > Roots > Rhizosphere >... | reverse complement strand
GAACGTAAACGTGTCGGTAAATGCGGTGGTGCTGGCCTGCGGAGTGTAGATAAGATTCGCTCCGCTCCCTGACAACGTGCCAAACAGCGGGTTCGATACCACGCTATAGGTAAGCGTGTTGTTATCGGCATCGGTCGCCTTCAGGGTTATTGGAGTTGCAACGCTAACAAGAGTGGAGGTTGCAACATTTGTCGCAACAGGAGCAGTATTTGCAGCTACTATTACCGTGCGCGTCGTGCTTGCAGTATTTGCTGAGGAGTCAGTAGCCGTATATTTGATGGTATAGGTGCCAGAGAAGAAGGTGTTGACCGAAGTTGTCGCCACACCGCCGATCGATACTGCGCTCGTGAACGGATCGGTCACATCCTTGTTATCGGTTACTCGCAGTACGCCCGGGTCAACGAATGTGCTGCCCGCCGGTACGGTCATGCTGAGTGCTCCATTGAGTACGATGACCGGAGCGATAGTATCGGCCCATCCATTGAGTACCTCGTGCATGGTCTTGACGGTGCCGGTAGGCACGTTCGTCGTATTTGCGAGATATGCTGCCACATCTGAGAGCACTTTCGAGGTTGTACAATCAGGATCAGCAGGAAGGGGATTCGGAGCTGTAGTAAGCGGATTGCCGCTAGCGTCTAGGTATGAGTTGCCAGAGTTATCAGCGATCTCGACACACTGGGAGTTGAGCGAACCCTGAGTCTCAGTACCCGAGCGTACATCGTGGAACATAAGGATGAGCCAGGTCTTGTCGGCAATCGCTTGCTGGACCCAGCCCTCAATCTGCGCGGCAGTAGTGGTGTTGGTCACGTGCTGCATCTTGAGCGCGTAGCGGTCCGTGCTCTCCAAGTTGTAGCCCTGATCAACACTGCGTGCACCAAGGAACCCGGCGCCGTGAACGAGCTGCTCAACCTGGGTGTTGTAGGAGCCATATGGGTAAGCGAAGGAGTCGACGGGAGTAAACCCGGCACTCGTGAGGTCACTCTTGGAATTGTTTATTTCGCCTGTCCACAATGCGTTTGCATCAGCATATCCGTAGAGCGAGAGCATCGTGGAGCTTGCCGCATCCTTGACGAGGTCGAGGTGGTTGCGTGTGTGTGCGTCGATATCAAACCCGGCGGTCTGAAGCGCTTGTATTTCGGCCGTGTTCATGTAGCAGCCCAGATGGTAATCGGTGGCTGCGAGCGTAGTGCAGTTCGGGTCTGCGGTCATCGTCTGAGTGATGATGTAGTTGGTCGCTTTGACACCATTTGCAAGGAGCGACGAGCTCGCATTATCCCAGAATGACTGCCAGCCGTCGTCGAAGGTAAGCGTTACCATGCCGCTGTTAAAGATCGGTGCAGTAGCGGATTGTACGAGCGAGTAGTCGTCGGTCGTAAGTGTGCCAGGTCCGGCGAGCGTGTGGGCAATAGTGATGGTGCCGGTAACGGGCGCTAAGAATCCGTACGATAGGTAATTCCAGTCAGCGGATGCCTGGCCGTCGATCATCCAGCAGCCCTGCGACGCGTTGGAGACGCCGTCACTGCAGGTGCCGGTGTAGTAGATGAATACGGAGGTGGTGGTCGAAGACTTGTACCAGTCGCTAAAAGTGTAGTAGGTGCCTTTGGTAACCGATACCGCGGTAAAGACCCACTTCGCATCGCCGCCGGTATAGCTGTTGCCAATCATGACCTGCGCGGCGCTGTTTCCGGTGTGACCGGGCGTCGAGGTTGAGAAGGTCGCATTGGTAGCGGCACCGGAGGACGCGTTCGTGGTCCAACCAGTCGGGGCGCCAGCGGAGCCGAGCTCGAATGACGGGTTATCGATGCAGTTCACGCCAACTGTGCAGGTTGCTGCAAGTACCACGCTTGTCGGCACGAGCGAGACGAATCCGCTCAGGACCAGCGAGAGGGAAGTGATAAAAGCGACCGGCGCGCGAAGACGCGCGAGAAACACAGGGTTTTTCATACGGACTGGGTTATTGCTAAATAAATAAAAGCAAGGTGCAACGCACATTCATCCAGCAGTTTCCCAGTCCTGCTTGTATGGATTGAAATACAATCTACTACGCGTGCTTAAAAATACAACCGAACGCACATTCGGATACAGAATTTATTTGCTGACAATCTATACAACGGCCATGGGTTGAGTAGTATGCGCCGCGAAGCTCTTCAGTTTTCTTGTTTGAGCTTCTTTTTGTTTCTAGTCAGACCCTTGCAACATACGAGGTCAAGGTGGGCCCAAAAGCTCCAGCTTCGGCTGGTTTCCCAGGGTTTTGGGCCCGCCTTGACCTTGTTCGTTTTCATACTAGTACTCTTTTACATCTGCAACACGCTTTGACACGGCGTGTTTTTCATTCTCGAGGCACTTTTTTCTTATCCACAGGCCAAAAAGATGTACATCCCGGATAGGGGACTGTATACTGCATATGCACTACCGGTTGTCGGTGATGTGCATAACTGAATGAAGGGAAACCAGCCGTGGCGAAATTCGCCATTTTGGCTGTATGCCCATCTTTTTCGACACTTCAAAGAAAAGAAAGTTCTACTTCCGAGGCGGTACGGCCTTATTTTTCCTTTCTCTACTCGCGGCCGTATTGCTTTTTCTTTTTGGATTATCTTTTGCAACCTCGCGCCACGCGCCGATTCTCTATAGTTCGGCTGCGGAGCGCTATCACTACTACTACAGCGCCGCAAACGACAAGAAGGTTGCGCTCACGATAGACAACGGTCCGATTGATCCCGCGACGGACGAGTTTATTGCTGCGCTCAAACAGTATGACGCGCCCGCTACATTTTTTTATGTAGGTGAGAGCGCGTTGACCCGACCCGACCTGGTCAAAAAAACATCCGACGCCGGATTCGATGTCGAGAGCCACTCCTTTACCGCCTCGCAGGACGCGCACGGCTCGTACCGCCGGATGGCCTTCGAGCTCGATACAACGGGCTATTTGCTTGGCCAGATAACCGGCACAAGCCCCATGCTCTACCGCCCGCCCTATCAGCTGGGCATCGGTACCGATCCGACCATCAACCCTTATATCCCGCCGGCCGAGGACCTGTTGTGGTCGCTCAAGCTTGGGTACTTGCCGATAGGTGCCGACATCAACCCGCGCGACTGGCTGGCCACGACCACTCAAGACGTCGTCGCTAGCCTCGCCACTGCCCTTAGCGATACGCCCAACGGTCATATCATCGGGCTTCAGGAAAGCGCCACTACCGCAAAAGCGCTCCCAAGCATCATCGCGTACCTGCGCGGGCATGGCTACGATATTGTGCCGCTCTCGCAGCTGATCACCCCGCCCACCGCCGTGGCGCTCACCGCAACGCTCAAGCCCGCCGACACCGACGGCACAACGGGCGGTGATGTCTCGAGACTCCAGTGGTTCTTATATAAAGAAAAATACCTCGACCCGTATTCGCTTACCGGCGTCATGGATACCGACACCGTCGCTGCGGTCATAAACTTTCAGATGCGCAGCGGTATCCTCGACCGGCAGAATCCGGACCCGAGCGTTAGCGGTATTGTAGGTTCCACCACGCGGGCGGCTATTGCTGCCGTTGCCCTAAACGGCCCAGCAGACGGCTCTGCGGTCATGGCTAGTGCCGATCAAGCACCCTTACAGCTTGCAGGGGCCGCAGGTATCGCATTTTTGCGCGGCAGCTATATCCACGTGTTCCCCATAGTCGTGAAGGTGCTCATGAGCCTGACAATATTCTCGCTCGTGCTCGTGCTCGTGCGCTCGCTGGGGCTCCTCAGCCTCGTGGTCTGGGGCAACCTGCGCAAGAGGCAGCCCATGTCGCCCGCGTTCGAACTCGGCATAGTCGAGCCTCAGGCAGTTTCAGTACTCATCCCCGCGTACAACGAGGAGGAGAACATTGCCGCAACGGTCGAGAGCATCATCAGGAGCTCGTATCCCAAGCGCGAAATCATCGTGCTCGACGACGGCTCGACCGACGACACCTCGGGCGAGGTGCAGGCGGTCATCGACGCTTATCCGGCCGACGACGTCCGCATGCTCCGGCTCCAAAACGGCGGCAAGGCGCGCGCACTTAACGCGGGCATCGCCCAGGCCAAGCACGACATCATAGTGGTGCTCGACGCCGACGCGGTGCTCGAGAAGGACGCGCTCGGGCATTTCGTGAAGCACTTCGCCGACCCCAAGGTCGGCGCGGTCGCGGGCAAAGTGCGCACGACGGGCAGCTCCCGCGCGCTCGACATCTTCCAGACGCTCGAATACTCAATCGGCCAGAACATCGACAAGCGCGCATTCTCGCAGATCGGCGCGGTCGGCATCGTGCCCGGGCCCGCAGGCGCGTGGCGGCGCTCCACGATACTTGCGCTTGGCGGCTTTTCGACCGACACGCTCGTTGAGGACCAGGACCTGACTCTCACGGTATTGCGCTCGGGCAAGCGGGTGGTGTACGAGCCGGAAGCTATCGCTTATACCGAGACGCCGCACACGGTCCAGAACTTCCTTAAGCAGCGCTTCCGCTGGGTGTACGGCACCATGCAGTGCTTTTGGAAGCACAAAGGCGTAATGGTGGAGCGTCCCGGCAGCGTCATTACTCTCGTCGTGCTTCCCAATGTCCTCGTCTACAACATCTTACTGCCGCTTGCGTACCCGTTCACCGATGCGGCACTTTTGTTCGGCCTTATATTCGGCGAGCTCCATACGCTCGTTATTCCGTTCCTCCTGTTTACCCTCTTTGATATGTCCTACGCGCTATGGGGCGTATGGAAAGAGCCCGGCGCGTGGCGGCTCTTGGTTGCCGTGCCGCTCCAGCGCGTGGTGTATCGCCAGCTGCTGTACCTAAGCGTCATGCGCGGCGTCGTGCGGGCGTTTGAAGGCACGGGTTCCTCCTGGAACAAGTTCCGCAAAGTGGGGGAGACAAAGCGCTTCTATGTGTTTGATATGCTCGTGCCGGTGCCGTCGCTCACCTCCGCCGAGGTGTCGCATGCTGCAGCACCCGCGCTCAACCCCGCCGCACCAGGCGAGGCCATCATGTCACTGTCGAGTAAAAATATAGTATGATTGCAGACCGATTTTGGAGAATATTTTGGATATTGTTTGCCGCCGTCGCTCTCGGCGGCGTCACTATCGCGATATCGCTGTTTTTGATGTACACGCAGCCGGGAGACCTGCTGGCCGCTGTTGGCGCATCCTTCGAAGCGGGGCATGATCCCTTCCAGAGCGGCACGCTCGGCAGCGTCGCAGAAGCTTTTTCTCTCAACGCAGGCTACTTATATCAGAACGGACTCCCAGTGCGGTTTAAAAGCTGGTCATGGTCGACCGCCGCCGACTGGCACTCCAGCGAGCAAAAGTACGCCGGCCCGTATGCTCTTAAGGCACAATTTTTACTCCCCGGCGGCAGCGTCGGTCTCAATGGCCCGGCAGTGGACATAAGCGACTACAAGTCGATCACGCTTGCTGTGCGGCCAGATGCGGCAGTCGATGATCTCTATCTCGACCTCTATGGCCCCGATGGCAATTCAATAGGCCGGCAATCGTTGGGCTGGTATGCCTCGACTTCGGCGCTTATACCAAACACATGGCAGACCGTAACGGTCCCGCTCACTAACTTTGTCGACGGCCCGGAGCATCCGCCCAAATCAATCTCGGGCTTTAGCGTCAGCAGCAAAAGCCCCGGCACCGCATACATAGACGAGGTCAGGCTTACCAAAGACGCGAGCCTAGGCGCCTTGTGGGTCCAGCCTCCCGAAGTTGTACCGCAGCCATTTAACCCGTTTGCCACTTCGTCGCCCGCATCGCTGCCGTACACGTTCTCGCCTTCTCCGGATTCGCTCTCGAAGTGGTTTACATACTTCGGCGTTTTCGCGCCGGGATCAAGCGGCGAGATGCAGATGGGCCCCGACGCCGCGCAAAAAACCACCGGCTCGATGACCATTTTCCGCGGCGGTCTCAACTGGAGCGACTATCGCGTTCAGACCGATATCGATTGGGGACAGGTAAGTGTGTTTTCGGTCCTGGTGCGTTTTCAAGACGATGGCAACTTTGCCTCCTGCGCCTACTCCCATTACGGCGACAGCGCGCAGATATATTTTGTCCATAGCGGCGAGTCGGACGCGGTTGCGCAGTCGCCCGGACTGCCTACCAAAGCCTATGAGCCTTGGCGGGACGTAAAGGTTGGCGCGGAGGTGCTGGGCAACAAAGTTTCTTGCCTTATTGATGGCCAGCCCGTACTATCGGCTGAGCTTCCGAGTCTGTCACCCACCGGCACGGCCGGATTTGAGACCTGGGACCCGAACCCTCTTGCCGCACCTCACACGCTGCACATGTTTGAGGTTTCTGCGGTGAGCAGGGAATAGGAAGTGCACAATTATCAAGGTATCAATTATTAAAAAATATATACGGTATGACAAAATATACTACAGCAGGGATAATGGGCGCGGTGCTTATGGCAAGCTTATTTTTTGTGGCCCATCCGGCCACGGCCGCGACTAACCTCGTCCAGAATGGCACTCTGGAAACCGCGATGGTGGGCAACGCGGGCCGCCCGCAAGGCTGGACCTCAAGCTACTGGGGAACTATCACGGGCAAGTTTACTTATCCGGTCGCTGGCAAAAGCGGCGGTAAGGCGGCGCAAACCCAGGTTACGAAATATACATCGGGCGATGCCAAGTGGTATTTTGATTACGTTCCGGTCACTGCTGGAGCCTCCTACCAATACAGCCAGGACTATAGTGCAACCGTCGCAACTAATGTGACCGCCGCCTACCTGATGAAGGACGGCACCTATACCTACATTTGGCTGGGCAATCCGGCCGCGACCAAGAGCGGCGCGTGGGCGACCTTTACGGCAAGCACCACGGCGCCCGTAAATGCTGTCTCTGTGAGCATCATGGATGCGCTTCAGTCCGTCGGCACGCTTACCGTCGACAATGTCTTAGTGGCCGCCAACGCGTCTACTCCGATACCGCCTCCTCCTCCGGCTCCCGTTGCAAAGCCCGTCATCTCCTCGTTTGTAGCGACTCCCGCGAGCATTCTTACAGGCTCGAGCACGATACTTAGCTGGAGCGTTTCCCAGGCCTCGAGCACCAGCATCAACCAAAACATCGGTGCAGTAACGGGCATGTCCAAATCGGTGAGTCCGACCTCGACCACCGAATATGTGCTAACCGCAACAAACCCCGGCGGTTCCTCCTACGCGACCACGACCGTCACTGTTACGACACCGCCGCCTCCACCACCGACGCCGACTACAACGCCGACCACTAACCTTATTCCAAACGGCAATCTCGAGACTGCGATGGCGGGCAATGCGGGCCGCCCGCAAGGCTGGACCTCCGACTACTGGGGCACGATGACCGGCAAATTTACCTATCCGGTCGCAGGCAAGAATGGCGGCAAGGCGGCGCAGGTGCAAGTCACTAAGTACACCTCGGGCGATGCCAAGTGGTACTTCGACCACGTCAACGTCTCAAGCCACACCATCTATACCTTCAGCGATGACTACAACTCCACGGTCAAAAACAACGTATCGGTGGAATATCTCATGTCCGACGGCACATATGTATACGACTGGGTTGCAGACGCTCCGGCTACCGGCGGCGCCTGGCAGACGCTTACCGCAGAGATCACCGTACCCACGGGCGCTGTCTCGATGACAGTGCTCCACACGATCGCGGCCGTCGGCACGCTTACGATAGATAATGCGTCGCTTGTCGCCAACCCGGCAAGTCCGCTCCAAAGCGGCATGCTGAGCCTCACCTTTGACGACGGCGACCTCTCGCAATACCAGAACGCGCTCCCGATACTGACGGCGGCCGGAATGAAGGCAAGCTTCTACATCATCACCAGCGAGCCCGGCAGCGGCGACAGCGGCTACATGACCTGGGTGCAGATAAAGGACCTCGCGAGCAAGGGCTTTGAGATAGGAGGCCATACCCGAACGCATCCATTCCTGACGACACTCACCTCCGCGCAGGCGCAAACAGAGATATCGGGCTCGTTTAATGACTTGGTGGCGCAAGGCCTCACACCCAAGACCTTCGTCTATCCGTATGGCGACCGCAGTCCTGCAACCGATGCGCTCGTTAAGGCAGCCGGTTATGTCGGCTCGCGCGGAAGCTACTACGGCCTCGATGCGCCGTTCACGCCCCGTTATAACCTCAACGATATCCGCGTCGACTCGACCACGAGTTTAGCCGCGCTTGAAGCCGAGATACAGCAAGCCATCGCCGACAAGCGCCTCCTGGTGCTTGAGATACACGATGTGCTCCAAAGCGGCGGAGACGAATACGCGATCACGCCGGCATTCTTCCAGTCGCTGGTAAACTACATCAAGCAGAGCGGCATTACGGTAGTAACGCTCCAGAGTGCGCTTGGGAATATCCAATAGCGTCGTACGGCCTTATGCAGTCGCAAGATGGAGGCTCTTGAGAATGTCGCGGATAAGCGCCGCCGTCTCATCGGGGCCGAAGACCTCGTGCGTCCGCACGCCCGTCTCTATGACCGTTGCATCGTTGCCGCCCTCTTCGAGCGCGTCGCCAACATAGAGCATCTCGGAGACCGAGACGCCGGTCATCTCCACAAGGCGCCGCACACCGTAGGCTTTGTTGACGCCTTTGGGCGTAATGTCGATCGAAGTCGTGGCATTAAGCGCCACCGAAAAATCGGGTAGCCGCTTGACCAGCGCTTCGTACAAAGGGCGGCGTTTCTCGCGCGTCGGGTCCCATGCGCGTTTTTCCTCCACAGGAGCATGCTGGCCGAGTGCCGAGAAAGTGATCTCGGCGCCGCGGTCCTCTATGCGCTCTCCCCATGCGGCCGGGCGCTCCGGCTCGGGCGCGAATCCCGTCTCCTCCATAGACTCCTTGAGCGCTTGCATGATGCGCCGCTTCTCAAATGCATTAAAAGACTTGTCATACTGCGCCTTCCATGCGCGCTCCTGATAGCTAAAGCACTCTGCCGCATTGGTGGGGAATATATAGAGCCGCTCGAAGCGTGCGGTATCCGCCACGCCCGGTAAAAATTGCGCCTCGAACTGCGCGAAGGATGCTCCCGACATGATAGCGACGGGAATTTTCTCGAGCAGCTCCGCGAGCAGTTCGCCCATTTCGGCCGAGAGCGGCTGCTTGCTTTCGGCAAGCGTGCCGTCGAGGTCGAACGCGACGAGCTTTGGCTTGAAGTTCATATGATCTGGGGGCTATTCAAGGTTCGAAGGCAGAAGGATCTTGAGAAGTTTCTTCATCGAGATTTTTGCAACGCCTAGGACCGTGTCCGCGCCGCCGTAATACACGAAGATAGTATCGCCGCGCACTATCGCTCCGCAGGAAAATACCGCATTGTGCACGATGCCGACCTTTTCGTATTCTTCGAGCGGCTCGAATATCGTATCGACGCTGCGCGAGATGACGATCGACGGGTTTTTGAGGTCGAGCAGGACTGCACCGAGGCGATAGGTCGAAGTCTTCGACACGCCGTGGTAAATAAGGAGCCAGCCTTTTTTGGTCTTGATGGGCGGCCCAGCGATGCCTATCTTGGTGCTATCCCACATGCCCGGGCGCGGCCCCATGATCTCGATGCAGCGGGTGAGCCTGCTCTCGCGGAAGTCGAGGCTGTCGAGAAAGTCCGCGCACAGTTGCGGGTCGATGCGATGCAGGAGCATATATTGGCCTCCGATTTTTTCGGGGAATAGGCAGGTGTCTTTGTCATTGATGCCATCGGGCGTGGTGAGTTGGGGCCTCGACCACTTGTCCCAGTATTTATTGAGAAAATCCTTGACCGAAATTGAGGAAAGGGCCACGCGCGTCGGGTGTATACCGTCGTAGGCGGTATATGCCATATATATGGTGTCTCCTATCTGGGATACCCGCGGATCCTCGCAGCCCGAGTTGCCGGTGGGCGAGGATTTCTTCATCTCAAAGTCCTCGCGGGGCACATACATAGGACGCTCGTCGCGCTCGGTAATCTTGACGCCGTTTTTTGTCGCGGCATAGCCGATCACGGAGGTATTGTCATCGCCCATCGCGCGATAGAGGATATGCACCTTGCCGCCCAAATCTATCGCTGCGGCGTTAAAGACGGCGTCCTTCTCCCACGGATGCTCGGGGATAGGCGAGAGTATCGGATTTTCCTTGGCGCGGATCGCGAGCTCGACGCGCTTCTCCGGCACCATGGCGGACAGAAGATCCGGCAAATTGAGCGAAGCTCGCGCGCACACGGTGTCTGCGCCGCCGTAATAAATATCCACTCGATCGTTATTCTGGAGCAGCGCTCCCGAGGGGAAAACGATATTGGGCACCATGCCATAGCGCTCATATATCTCCTCGGGCACCATGATCGGGCCCTTTGTGCGGCCGACTATCTGTGAGGGGTCGTTCAGATCCAGCAAAAGCGCCTCGATGCCGAAGACACGCTCGCCCCCGCCGAAATAATTTTGAATATAGGAGTAGAACAAGAGCCATCCGTAACTGGTGCGGATGGGCGCCGAGCCGACCTCGACGTGGTCATGGTCGAAGCGAAGCGGATTAATGGTATGCGAATCTATCTCAGCGTGCCACTTTTCCCAAAACTCGAGGCTCCACAGCTCTTCTATCTTGTCACATTGTGCGATAGCGATCTTTGCCGGCGGCTCGTCGGTATGTGCCGTGAGTATGAGCGTTATCTTGCCGTTCACGCGCTCGGGAAAGAGCGCCGCGGCCTTGGCATTAAATGGCGTGACAAGATGCTTAGCCTCGATCGTCTCGAGGTCCTTTGATACTGCACATGCGATCTTGATATTGCCGGGGCCAAACGGCTGTCCACCCAAGGCGGTATAGAAGATGTAGTATTTTCCCTCAAAATATGTCGCGCGCGGGTCCTCGCAGCCGTACTTCTCCCACGGCTCCTCGGGGATGATAAACTGCCGCCTGTTTTGGAAGTGCTTTCCGTCGATCGAAAGCGCTTTGCCGATCGTCGAGATGCCCGCCGGAGTCATAAGCGCGTCGGGCCGGCCAAGTGCGCGATACAAAATATGCGTGATATCGCCTTTTTTGACCGGACTAGGGTTGAATGTCCCGCGCGCCTCCCACTGCTTGTCGCTCATGGGAGCTATAAGCGGATTATGCGTGCTTCTCCTGATTACATACATATTAAGTAGTATACCCTCTATACCTTGACCGGCGTCAGTACCGCGTGCTCCTGGCCCTTCAGTCTGCGCAAGAAGTCACGCAGGTCTATCTTTGCGGCGGCGACATATTTGTCGCCTCCTCCGTAGTAGACGATCAGGTCGCCGCCCATCACCACCGCACCCGAGACATAAATAATGCCCGGCTTCCAGTCGTTTTCGTACCAAGCGTCGGGAGCGAGGAGGGGATTTATGGCTCTATAGAGCACTTTTGTAGGATCATGCAGATCGAGCAAAAGCGCGCCCAATTTATAGCGATTAGGGTCGTTTTTGTCCATCGCGTGGTATAGCAGTAGCCATCCCTCGGAAGTCTTGATGGGGGGCGCCGCAGCGCTGCGTGTGCGGTTATGCCAGGCGACAACATGATCGGGTAGTCGCTGCGGATCAGGAGCTTCTTCCGGGGTGGGAGCCTCCGCCATCGTGAGCTCATTCATGTACTTTATATATACGCGCGACGGGTCGCCCTTGTCGAGATTATGGAAGAGCGCAAACTTCCCATTGATTTTTTCCGGGAAGAGGACCCAGTTTTTTTGCCGGTCGCCGGGGCGGGAGAGATAGTCGAACTGGCTCCACAGGCCGCGCGCATGGAGCAGATTGTACTCATCCATCGAAGTAAACGCGACGCGCATCGAGTCCCACCCGTTGAACATATTGAAGGTCATATACACAACGCCGTCGATGATGACCGCGCGCGGGTCCTCGCTCCCGCCCCAACCGCCGCCCGAGGCATAGGATATCGTGTCGTAGGTCAGCCGCGCGGGAGACGTGAAGGGCCGGTGCGCCCTGGCCTGCGAAATATTTTCAGCGGCATATACGGGCTCAGGCAGGCGCTTGTCAAAGTGGATGCCGTCAGCGCTTGACGCATACCCGATGCGCGAGACGCCGTCATTCCCCAGAGCACGATAAAGCAGATGGACTCGCCCTCCTGCCACCAGGGCGGCGGGGTTGAACACCGCTTGCGACTCCCACCAATGTTGGGGTATCGGACCCAGCACCGGATTTTCACTAAAGCGCCTGAGTTTAAGCGGCCGACGGACTTCCCAGAGCCAGAATCCGAAGAGCGCGAGAAAGCCGAATATTACCGCCGCGAGCGCAAGAAGGACGCCGACGCCGCTTAAGGCTACTCCTGCTATGACGACCGCCGCTCCCAGTGCGTTGTTCATTGGTTATAAAAGTCCGCTCATCGTTCACGTCCTGCCGTATCTGTCCTGCAGGCGCGTGATGTCATTCTCGTCGAAGTCGCCCCGCGCTATTTCAAGAAACTGGAGCCCGTGCGGTCCGCCGGCTACGCGATGCTCAACTCCGCGCTCGACAAAAAAATCTTCTCCCGGCCGCACGGGGATTTTTTTATCTCCGATCACGACAGCACCCGAGCCGCTAAGGATGTGCCACTCTTCGTCGCGATGCGCGTGCTGCTGCAGCGACAATTCCTC
>Ga0265314_10004699_pt1 | contig 12539 bp, 4 predicted proteins | sample 4126metaG_FD_203106 | JGI IMG/M metagenome (GOLD analysis project Ga0265314, IMG submission 203106) | Rhizosphere microbial communities from Carex aquatilis grown in University of Washington, Seatle, WA, United States - 4-1-26 metaG | ecosystem: Host-associated > Plants > Roots > Rhizosphere >... | reverse complement strand
TAGCGGGTACTCCTTGACGACCGGCTTGCTCTTGCTGCGCGTCTTCACTTCCACTCGCACTTTGAGCGGCTTGCCAATGACAAGCGAGTTGCGAATGTATTGGTCCGCATGAACATTCCAGGAGTAGTCTTCGAGCAGATACACTTCTTTTCCAGCTTTGCGCGCCTGATAAGCCCAGCGCTGGACGTGGAGCGGCTCCAGATTGACGATATAACCCATGTACAGCACTTGTAATCCCGGAACGCTGTTGTTGCCCAATTCAGTGCAGGATTGAACGACCACAGTCAGCTTGGAATTGTCCTCCAAGTCGGTGACTTCGATCGTGTCCAGTACCGTGACGGCGTTAGCCATTTTGTATCTCCTGGTCCAGAGTTCCAATTACGTGCAAGCTTAGTTCAAAAACACCGTCAAAAGAGTATCGAAAAATCAATTTGCCTTAAATTGTGCCCTTTAGGGATAAGACCCGAGCCAGTTGTTATTTTTTGGAATGGGCCTAGGGCATCGAGTATAACCCAAGACTGTATTCGGACTATGCCTATGTCATTGCGATAGCCGGGAATGAATCCGGATTTGTTCGTAATCGCTGCATTGTCCCTCAAAAAAAACCAAAGGGGGATGTTCCCATGCGACTTTTTAATGGAACGCTCATCGCCTTGATCCTGCTGTGCAGACTCGCATGGAGCGCAGTTCCTGCGTTGGAGATTATCTCACCGCATGGCGGCGAGGTATTCGTCATCGGGCAGACTCAGCAGGTGCGTGTGCAGACCAAGTTGCGTGGCGTGCTGGCTGTCGAGATCAGCCGCGACGGAGGTGCGACGTTTGCGGGCCTCGGCAGCATCGACACGCTGTCGAAAACCACATCGCGAAACAGTTTGAATTTTATTGTCGCGGCGCCGGCGTCGTCAAATTGCATGGTTCGGGTGCGCTCCAGCGGCGCCAAAGGCGACGTGTCGGCAACGGGAAATGCATTCGCGATTACCTCGCCACAGAATCTGCAGACAACCGGGTCCGTGACGAGTGAATCGCTGGCGGCGTCGGCGGTTGGAACGCCGGCGCTCGCGGATGGATCGGTCACGACGCCCAAGCTGGCTGACGGCGCGGTGATCTCCGCAAAAATCAGCAGCGGAGAGAGCTCAAACGGATTTGTTTTAACGTCCAATGGCGCGGGACTGGCGGACTGGAAGCCGTTGCCAACTATGAATTCGGTCACATCGATCAGCGCGACGCCGCCGCTCGCAGTCGCCAATCCGACGACCACGCCGACTATTTCGATCGCGGTTGGAACCACCGCGGGCACTGTCGCGGCGGGCGACGACGCGCGTTTCAGCGACGCCCGCATCGCCAGCAACAGTTCGCTGAGCCCCGCGGCGAACAAGATTCCGCTGTCGGACAACAACGGCAAAATTGATGACGGATGGTTGAGCTCGAATGTTGCGCTGAATGCCAGCGTTGCGACCAAGGTCAGTAAATCGGGCGACACCATGACTGGAAATTTGAAACTGCCGGTGAGCGGGCCAATCGCAGACGAAGAAGCGGCAACAAAAAAGTATGTCGATACGACGGCGGCTTCGGCGACCCTTCCCGCAACAGCCATTGTGTTGACTGAGACGACCACACCCTTGAGCGGGTTTACGGTGCTTCCGGCGACGGTCAAAAATGAATCAGTCTGGAAGAATAGCACGCCGCTCCCGTCGGCCCGGCAGGTTGCGGCTACAGCCGTTGTAAACGGGAAGATTTATCTCATCGGCGGATTTGACGGTTCCTATTTGACGAACACTGACGAGTTTGATCCCGGTACGCAGACCTGGAACAGCAAAGCCGCGATGCCCACTCCGCGAAATGGGATGGCGATCGCGGTGGTCAACAACATGATTTATGTCATCGGTGGATACAACGGTACAGAGGTAAATGTCACCGAAGTTTACGATCCACAAAACGATTCCTGGACTACCAAAGCTCCGATGCCGACCGCGCGGGAATTGACTGGCTTCGGCGCGGTTGGAAACAAAATTTATGTTATCGGCGGTTCGGCGAATAGCGTTACCCTGTCTGCGAATGAAGAATACGACACCGCATTGGACTCCTGGACGGTAAAAGCGCCGCTCCCCACGCCGCGTTACGGCATTGGCTCTGACGTATATTCGGGGAAGATATTCCTGATCGGGGGCCGAAACGCCGGCGGAGCGCATTTCGGGACGAACGAAGCGTACGACCCATCGAACGACTCCTGGCAGACGTTTGCTTCAATGCCGACACCTCGGCAGAGTTTGTCTGCAACACTGGTCGGCTCGAAGATCTACTGCGTTGGCGGCAAAGACGCATCGACGTACGTGGGTGCGAACGAAGCGTACGATGTCATTGCGGATTCCTGGTCCAGTAGATCGGGTATGCCCACGCCGAGATACCGGCATGCCGCTGCGGTCATAAGCGGAATCCTTCATGTTATGGGCGGATTCGATGGTGCTACGTATAGCCTGCACCAACTTTTTGATCCAAGCCAAACGGACACATTCTATCTGCAGCGTAAGAATTGATCGCCAAGACAGCCGCGCATCGAGTTGATGATCTGAATTCTTTCGCGAAAAACGAGGACGACGGATAAAAATTGCAGATTCTTTATTGACACCACGCATCGTGCCCTGTTTAATACAGAACGTCTGGCCGATTGACACAGAGGAAGCGAAGGGTTTCCCCCTCTGTGCCGCAGGCCTAAACCTCAGGGAAGCCTTCGCAGTACGGATGTTGCGGGAACGGCCATCAGGCTGGGCTTGCTCGATCCGATAACAAGAAAAGAGCTTGGCATTGACCCGTTGGTCGATGATCGCTAAGAGACGGTAGAGCGTTTCGGGAGCAGCAGATATTTGCCCTCATAAGGGGGGAGTCTGCCTGCGTCCCTTTTTGTCGTTTTTCATACCGTTTCGCGATGGCCGAGATGGGGCATAAAAGGATTTCATGGTTTCGATCTTTCCCACAACCGGAATTCAATCGAATCTCTCAATCGTTCGCATTCGTAGAACCAGGAGCTAAACACAATGTCCATTCCTCCGTCACGGTATTTTGGCCGCGCAAAGTTGATGCATGAGATTCCGAATCTCTGCGAAACCCAGCGCAAGTTCTATGCGGAATTTCTGCAGGCGGACGTGTTGCCCAACGAGCGCAAGCGCGACGGGCTGCAGGCCATCTTCCAGGAAGTGTTTCCGATCTTCTCGTACGACGAACAGATTTCGCTCGACTTCATCGAGTACGATCTCGGTGAGCCGCGCCACACGCCGGACGAATGCCGGGCGTTGGGTCTGACCTACGGCGCCCCGCTGAAGATTCGTTGCCGCCTCAAGCGCGAAGAAGTCGTGGAAGAAGAAGTGTATCTCGGATCCGTTCCGCTGATGATCGGCGGCGGTGAATTCATCATCAACGGCGCCGAACGCGTGATCGTGACGCAGGTTCAGCGCTCGCCCGGCGCGGACTTCAGCGAAGACGTTCATCCGTCCGGCAAACGCCTGCACTCCTGCCGCATCATTCCGGAACGCGGCAGCTGGATCCAGGTCGAAGTGAGCTCGAAAGACCTCCTCTATCTGCGCATCGACCGCAGCGGCAAGATCATCGGCACGACGTTCCTGCGCGCTCTGAGCGAAAAGTTTGGCAGCACGCGCGACATTTTGAAGGCCTTCTACCCGGTCGAAGCGATTTCGCTCTCGAGCAAGACCGAGAAGCTGAAGGGCACGATCCTGACGCACGACATCGCCGATCCGAACAGCGGCGAAGTGGTCGTCCCGGCTCTGACGAAGCTGACCGAAGAGATCATCGACACGATCCGCGGCCTGAAGGTGAAGGAAGTCGACGTCGTTACCGAAGTGAAGGACGAATTGATCCTCAATTCGATCCGCGAAGACGACGTGGACAGCCACGAAGAGGCGATGCTGCGCATTTACCAGCGCATGCGCCCGGGCAATCCTCCGCAGAAGGAAAAGGCGATCGAACTGTTCAACGAACTGTTCTTCGACGACAAGCGCTACAACTTCGGCCGCATCGGCCGCTTCCGCCTGAACCGCAAATTCGGCCAGCAGGTTCCGGAAGACATGCTCATTCTGACGGGCGAAGACTATTACAACGTTATCCGCTACATCCTGAACCTGCGCGCGGGCAAGGGACTGCCGGACGACATCGACCATTTGGAAAATCGCCGCGTCCGCACGATCAAGGACCTGGTGATGGACGAATTCCGCAAGGGCATGATCAAGCTGCGCCGTTCGGTCCGCGAACGCATGAGCCTGAAGGACGCGGGAGAAATGACGCCGCGCACGCTGATCAACAGCCAGACGGTGGCGAGCAGCATCGAATACTTCTTCGCCCGCGGCGAATTGTCGCAGGTCGTCGACCAATCGAATCCGCTCAGCCAGCTGACCCACGAACGCCGACTGTCGGCGCTCGGACCGGGCGGTTTGAATCGAAAGCGCGCGGGATTTGAAGTCCGCGACGTGCATCCGTCGCATTACGGCCGCATCTGCCCGATCGAAACGCCTGAAGGCACGAACATCGGACTGATCGTGTCGCTCTCCATTTACGCGAGCATCAACGATTACGGCTTTATCGTGACGCCGTTCGCGCCGGTGAAGAAGGGGCACATCATCGACGAGATCGTGTTCCTCCGCGCCGACGAAGAGCACGAACACACGATCGCCAACGCGGACGTGAAGTACGAACCGAAGACCGGCAAGATTCTGCAGGAACGCCTGATGGCGCGCCGCCGCTCGGAATTCGTGAACGTGCCGCTCGAAGAGGTCACTTTGATGGACGTCTCGCCCAAGCAGCTGGTGGGCGTGGCGGCGGGATTGATTCCGTTCCTCGAACACGACGACGCGAATCGAGCCTTGATGGGATCGAACATGCAACGCCAGGCTGTGCCGCTGATCCGTCCGCAGGTTCCGCTGGTCGGAACGGGCATGGAAAAGTATGTGGCGCAGAATTCGGGAATGATGGTGGTGGCCGAGGAAGACGGCGTGATCGAGTACGCCGACGGCACCCGCATCGCTGTCCGCCACGGCGTTGGCGCGAACTCGCGGCTGGTGGAATCGCCGCTGCGCAAGTATTTCGGCCTGAACGAACGCACCTGCCTCAACCAGACGCCGATCGTCAAGACTGGCGACAAGGTGGTCAAGGGCCAGGTGCTGACCGAAGGCGCAGCGACGCACGGCGGTGAACTGGCGCTGGGCAGCAACACAGTGGTGGCCTTCCTGAGCTGGGAAGGATACAACTTCGAAGACGCCATCCTGGTCAACGAACGCTGCGTGCGCGAAGACAAGTTCACTTCGATTCACATCGAAGAGTTCAGCGTTGAAATCCGCGAAACGAAGCTGGGTCGCGAAGAAATCACGCGCGACATCCCGAACGTTTCGGAAGCGGCGCTGCGCAATCTCGACGAGAGCGGCCTGGTGCGCGTCGGTACGCGCGTCAAGCCCGGCGACATCCTTGTCGGAAAGATCGCGCCGAAATCCAAGAGCGAACTGTCCTCGGAAGAAAAGCTGCTGCACGCGATCTTCGGCCGCGCCGGCGAAGACGTGAAGAACGATTCGCTCGAAGTGAAGCCGGGCTGTGAAGGCTACGTGATCAACGTGGAACGCTTCACGCGCGCTTCCCCCACGGGTGAAGAAGAACGCGGCGAGAACCGCAAGCTGATCAAGAAAATCGAAGGCGACTACCGCCTGCGCATCGCCGAAGTCATCCGCGCGAAGTTCGAAGCGCTGAAGGAAGTCGTCGACGGCAAGCTGGTGAATGCCGAGACCGGCCAGCGCTACGAACTGAGCAAGACGGCGACGGACGACGAAGCGATCGCGCTCGACCAGTCGATGGATCTGAACAAGGTCGAGATGCATCCGGCGACCAAGCGCAAGGCGCGCATGGAAGCCTACAAGCACGACAAGCGCAAGCGCGTGCTCGAAGTCGAACTCGAACGCAAGGTCGGCAAACTCAAGCGCGGCGACGAACTGCAGCCGGGCGTGCTGGAACTGGTGAAGGTGTACGTGTCCGTCAAGCGCCGCCTGTCGGTGGGCGACAAGATGGCCGGACGCCACGGCAATAAGGGCGTCGTTTCTTGCATCCTGCCGGAAGAAGACATGCCGTTCCTGGAAGACGGCACCGCGGTCGACATGATCCTGAATCCGCTGGGTGTGCCTTCGCGCATGAACTTCGGACAGATCCTGGAGACACATCTCGGTTATGCGGCCCGCAAGCTGGGCTTCAAGGCCGTGACGCCGGTGTTCGACGGAGCCAAAGAAGCTGAAATCGTCGAGTGCATGAAGGAAGCGGGGCTGAATCCGGACGGCAAGTCGCAGCTGTATGACGGCCGCACGGGCGAACCTCTCGACCAGAAGTCCTGCGTCGGCGTGATGTACATGCTGAAGCTGCATCATCTCGTCGCCGACAAGATCCACGCGCGCGCGACGGGACCGTACTCGCTGATCACGCAGCAGCCTTTGGGCGGCAAAGCGCGGTCGGGCGGACAGCGTTTCGGCGAAATGGAAGTGTGGGCGCTCCAGGCATACGGCGCGGCCAACATCCTGCAGGAACTGCTGACGGTGAAGTCCGACGACGTCGAAGGCCGCACGAAGATCTACGAATCGATGGTGAAGGGCGAGAACATTCTCGAACCCGGCACCCCGGTGAGCTTCGACGTGCTCTGCAACGAAATCAAGGGCCTCGGATTGAACATCCGGCCTGAGAAGAAAGCGCGCGCGCCGCAGCCTGAAGGTACGGGTCGAGGCGAACGCGGAGAACGTGGCGAGCGCGGCGAACGGGATCGAGACCGCTAAAAACTGCGCCATGTGCGTTTTTGGACAGATTGTAGTAACGACTTTAGTCGTTAAGTGCGGATAGTTACTACAACGTGCGTTTTTGGACGGATCAACGGCTTTAACGACTAAAGTCGTTACTACAATGTGCAAAAGTTTTCAGGCGGGGCTGAGAGTCTTGCCTACAGGAATGAAACTGTGTAACCCCTTGCAGGCGGCCAGCCTGCACTACAGAAGAGGGAACTGAACATGATTGAACAAGCAACAGGCTTTGGCAGCATGCCTCCTCCGGGCGGACCGGATGCCGGCGCACCTCGTGAACCGCGCAGTGAACGCGGTTTGATGACGGCGGCGGCGGAACGGTCGTATGAAAAGATCAACGACTACACGTCGGTGCTGATCACGTTGGCGAGCCCGAACGACATTCGTTCGTGGTCGTACGGCGAAGTCAAGAAGCCGGAAACGATCAACTACCGCAGCTACCGCGCCGAAAAGGACGGTCTGTTCTGCGAACGTATTTTCGGACCGGAACGCGACTGGGAATGCTCCTGCGGAAAATACAAGGGCATCAAGTACAAGGATATCATCTGCGACCGCTGCGGCGTTAAGGTCACGCACAGCAAGGTCCGCCGCAGCCGCTTCGGACACATCAATCTCGCGGCGCCGATCGTGCACATCTGGTTCTTCCGCTCGATGCCGTCCAAGCTCGGCAACTTGCTGGGCATCAAGACGACGGCGTTGCAGCAGGTCATCTACTTCCAGCGCTACATCGTCACCGATCCTGGCGATAGCGGCCTGGGCAAGGGCAAGCTGCTGACCGAAGAAGAATACCGCAAGGCTCGCGAACAGTACGGCAACACCTTCAAGGCCGAGATGGGCGCCGAAGCCGTGCGCGAACTGCTGCGCGGCATCAACCTGAAGGAACTGGCCGACACACTGCGCGTTTCGCTGAAAGAATCGAAGAGCAAGCAGAAGACGGAAACGTACATCAAGCGCCTGCGCATCATCGACGCGCTCGTCCTGTCGGGCAACAACCCCGAGTGGATGGTGATGGACGTGATCCCGGTCATTCCGCCGGATCTTCGCCCGCTCGTTCCGCTGGAAAGCGGCAACTTCGCGACGTCGGACTTGAACGACCTGTACCGCCGCGTGATCAACCGAAATAACCGCCTGCGCAAGCTGCTAGACCTGAACGCGCCGGGCGTGATCATCCGCAACGAAAAGCGCATGCTGCAGCAGGCTGTGGACGCGCTCTTCGACAACGGCCGCTGCAAACGCGCCGTGCTCGGAACCGGCAACCGGCCGCTCAAGTCCTTGACGGACATGATCAAGGGCAAGCAGGGCCGCTTCCGCGAGAATTTGCTCGGAAAGCGCGTCGATTATTCGGCCCGCTCCGTGATCGTGATCGGACCGGACTTGAAGCTGAACCAGTGCGGACTTCCCAAGAAGATCGCGCTGGAACTCTTCCAGCCGTTCATCATCCGCAAGCTGAAGGAACAGGGCTACGCGGACACGATCAAGAGCGCCAAGAAAATCCTCGAGCGCAAGGACGACGAAGTCTGGGACGTGCTCGAAGAAGTGATCAAGGGCCACCCGGTTCTGCTCAACCGCGCGCCGACGCTGCATCGCATGGGTATCCAGGCGTTCTATCCCGTGCTGGTTGAAGGCGACGCGATCAAGCTGCACCCGCTGGTCTGCGCCGGATTCAACGCGGACTTCGACGGCGACCAGATGGCCGTGCATCTTCCGCTCTCGCTCGAAGCGCAGGTCGAAGCGGCGATGTTGATGATCTCGACCAACAACATCTTCTCGCCCGCGCACGGCAACCCGGTCATCACGCCCGACCTGGACATCGTGATGGGCACGTACTTCCTGACCAGCGAAGGCAAGCAGATCAAGGGTCAGGGCATGGTCTTCGGAACGAAGGAAGAAGTCTTCCTCGCTCTGGACGAAGGCCGCGTGGCCAAGCGCGCGAAGGTAAAAGTCCGCATCCCCAAGGGCCGCAAAGTTGTCGGACCCGAAGGCGTGCAGACTTCGCCGAACCATCTGTACGAAACGACGGTCGGCCGCGTGATCTTCAACGACATCCTTCCCGAAGGCATGCCGTACTACAACATGACGCTGGACAAGGGCAAGCTGAAGAAGGTGGTGTCCGACTGCTACCAGATCCTCAGCCGCAGCGAAACGGTGGCGTTGCTGGACCGCTTGAAGAAGCTGGGCTTCCACGAAGCGACGGCGTCCGGAATTTCGTTCGCCGCGTCGGACTTGAAGATCCCCAAGCGCAAGGCCGAGGTCGTGGCGGAAGCCGACAAGAAGGTGGGCGCGATTCAGAAGTCGTACGAACGCGGCATCATCACCGACGGCGAACGCTACCGCCTGACCATCGACGTCTGGACTCACGTCCGCGAAAAGATCTGGAAGGACGTGATGGACGAGCTCAAGTACGACGAGCGTCCGGAAGATCCGCATTACATCAACCCGATCTACTACATCGTTCACTCGGGATCCCGAGGTAACTTGCAGCAGATCGGACAGCTGGCCGGCATCCGCGGATTGATGGCCAAGCCCAGCGGCGTGATCATCGAAACGCCGATTAAGGCGAACTTCCGCGAAGGCTTGAAAGGCCTGGAATACTTCTCGTCGACACACGGCGCCCGAAAAGGACTGGCCGACACGGCGCTCAAGACGGCGAATTCCGGTTACCTCACCCGCAAGCTGGTCGAAGTGGCGCAGGACGTGGTGGTCACCTGCCACGACTGCGGAACTCAGAACGGCCTGACCAAGGGCGCGGTGTACCGCGGCGAACAGATCGAATTGAATCTGGCCGACGCGGTGCGCGGACGAACAGCCTGCGATCGCATCACGCACTTGATCACGGGCGAAACGATCGTAAGCGAAGGCATGCTGATCACACCGGCTGTCGGCGCGAAGATCGAAGACTTCCTCGGCCGCGACGGCAAGATCCGCGTTCGCTCGCCGCTGCTGTGCGAAGCTGAACGCGGCTGCTGCGCGCTCTGCTATGGCATGGACATGTCGACGGGCGGGCTGGTGGAAATCGGCACGTCGGTGGGCGTGATCGCGGCGCAGTCGGTCGGCGAACCGGGCACGCAGCTCACGATGCGTACCTTCCACGTCGGCGGACTGGGAACGAAAGCCGTCGAAGAATCCGAAGTGCGCACGCGCACCGCGGGTATGGTGAAGTTCGCCAACCTGCAGGCCGTGACGAACGAAAAGGGCGAGATCGTCGTCCTGAATCGCAACGCCGAAATCAACGTTGTGGACGAACGCGGCCGCGAACTGGAAAAGTACATCGTCCAGACCGGCTCCGTGCTGCTCGTGAAGGCCGACGAAAAAGTGCCGGCCCGCAAACCGCTGGCGAAGTGGGATCCGCACAATATCCCCATCTTGACCGAAGTCGCCGGATCGGTGGCGTTCGAGGAGTTCATCCCCGACGTGACCTACCGCGAAGAGGTCGACAATACGACGGGCTTTAAGCGCAAGGTCATCGTCGAACACAAGGGCGATCACCATCCGCAGATCGTGGTCAAGAATCCGGACGGCCAGATCCTCGGCGTGTACTCGATCCCTGAAAAGGCGTTCATCGAAGTGGAAGAAGGCCAGGGCGTGGTGACCGGACAGTTGCTCGCCAAGACGCCGCGTGAAATGTCGGGTACTCAGGACATCACCGGTGGTCTGCCGCGCGTAACGGAGTTGTTCGAAGCCCGCCGCCCGAAGGATCCGGCCATCATGGCGGAAATCGACGGCGTGGTGGAATTCGGCGAACGCAAACGCGGCAAGCGCACGCTGATCGTGAAGTCGGACTCGGGCCTGGAAATGGAACACCTGGTGCCGCAGGGCAAGCACATCCTCGTCCGCAAGGGCGACAAAGTGCGAGCCGGCGACCGCCTGGTGGACGGCCCGCTGATTCCGCACGACATCCTGCGCATCAACGGCGAAGACAAACTGCAGCAGTACATTCTCAACGAAGTGCAGGCCGTGTACCGCAGCCAGAGCGTGCGCATCGACGACAAGCACATCGAAATCCTCATCCGCCAGATGATGCGGAAAGTGCAGATCGAAGATCCGGGCGATACCGACTGCCTGCCGACGGACGTGGTCAGCAAGGCCGACTTCCAGAAGCGCAACAAGGACGTTGTGGCGCGCGGCGGACGGCCGGGCACGGCAAGCCCGATGCTGTTAGGTATTGCTCGCGCCAGTCTGCAGGCCGAAAGCTGGATCGCGGCGGCATCCTTCCAGGAAACGACGAAGGTGCTGACCGAGGCGGCGATCGGCGGGCGGCGCGACGAACTGCGCGGCCTGAAAGAGAACGTCATTCTCGGCCACATTATTCCGGCCGGAACGGGCTTCAAAGACTTCATGCTGAGCATGGTGAAGCGCGAAGAACCGCCGGCGCTGGCCGAAGCCGCTCAGGAAGAATTGAAGGAACTCGGCGCCGGAGTCGGCGCGGCGAGTTTCGGCGGGAAGGACTAACGGCCGGAAGGCAGTTGGCTGAAAGCAGAACGCAGATGAGCCGGGCGGAGCGCGAAAGCGATCCGCCCGGTTTTTATTGAGAGCCTATAGAAGGTGATTCCAATATGGCGCGCAAGCCGAAGCGAATAACGCGAACGTTGTTCGAAGAGAACTATTACGAGCGAGTCTTGAAACAAGATGAGTACGCACTGCCATATCCAATGACAGTCAAACGATTCAATAATCATTATGCCAAGTTGTTTGGCGGTTACGAAACATGCATTTTCGATGACATACTTGATCTTGAACCGAACATGTATTATGGCGCTCGTACGATCGCATCCGGTCCGCTGGTGGTTCAAGTATCCGGCAAACGGCCCCGGGACTTGTCTCGCGTCCAGCGGTTTGATTTTCCGGAATGGATTGAAAACGATGCCATAGGTTTTCTTTCCGCAAAGGCGAAAGGGATATTAATTGTTGAGCACTCATCGGTTTTCGGAATCCTTCGCCGATCGAAAGAGTTTCGATCATTGAGCCTGATTTTGATATGTGGGGTTGGAATACCTCGAATTCAAACACGGCGAATACTACATCGACTGAGTACCGAACTGAAACTCCCGGTTTATTTGCTTTCAGACAACACCACTTGGACCTATTTCATGTTTTCCGTTCTGAAGCGTGGATTAATGGCGCCACATGCTGAATCTCCTTATTTGGCGGTGAAGAATCTTCGTTATTTGGGTCTTAGAGCGGGCGAAAACGCGAAATTCGTCAGCGACAAAAAATTGATTCCATGGAAGCCACATTGGACTTTAAGAATTAAAGCGCTGCGAAAATATAAGTGCTTTGCGAAAGCACCTTGGCAAAAGGAATTCGATCGCTTCGTTGCGCAGCAATTCGCAGTATATCTTCTTCCGTTTCGGGCCGCTCGCGGAGTGGAAAACTTTGTTACTGATTGGCTGCGGCCGAAAATTGAAAATAGAGATTGGCTGACATGAGCGACTCCGGCGGCGAAATCATTCTGTATCAGACCGAAGACCAGCTCTCGCGCATTTCGGTGCGGCTGGAGGGCCAGACGGTCTGGTTGAATCAGCGCCAATTGGCAGAGCTGTTTCAGAAATCGGTGCCGACGATTAATGAACACATCGCCAACGTTTATGACGAACGAGAGCTCTCGCGGGAGGCAACTATTCGGAAATTCCGAATAGTTCAAGATGAAGCTGGACGCCAAGTTACGCGAGAAATCGAGTTCTACAACCTCGACGTCATCATCTCTGTCGGCTA
>Ga0265314_10004696_pt1 | contig 12548 bp, 10 predicted proteins | sample 4126metaG_FD_203106 | JGI IMG/M metagenome (GOLD analysis project Ga0265314, IMG submission 203106) | Rhizosphere microbial communities from Carex aquatilis grown in University of Washington, Seatle, WA, United States - 4-1-26 metaG | ecosystem: Host-associated > Plants > Roots > Rhizosphere >... | reverse complement strand
TCAGCTTCGAGCGTAAATTCTTCTATCTCTTCACCTGCGAATACTGTTTCAGCCACTACGTCACCGCATCCTTTTTGATTGTTACCCACTACAAACTTTTGTATCCGGATTGGCGTGGGTATCTGATTCCGACTTTTCACTGGTCTGGGTGGCAAACATCTATATGAGTATCTTTGGCAGGCTTCGACTCGACATGAGGAAGGAACACAACGAAATCACCGACGAGGAATCCATTTTCGCCGGCGACGGAGCCGATTCCGCGTGCAAGAGTGTGCCGCCAACCGCCAATCACTCCGCAGTTGATGGCCATCATGTTGACAGAGCTTATCGGCGCGGCCCCCGCCAGTGCCACCTTTGAGGTCGAATACGAAAGCCCCAGGCAATTCAATCGCGAATACAGCCGTTTCTTCGGCCAGACACCCATGTTGGATTTTCGAACTCTCCGCTCGCCAAGTGCTCTGCCCTTGGAATCGGTCAATATTCGGTAAAGCACCCGGACCGTGACGCACCGAGGAAGAACACCAGATATTTATAGATGATTCTTTGTTCAACGCCCGAACATGTACCCAACGGGCTAGCCGTGGGCATTGACCGAACAAATGGAAGTCCTTTCCGATCTGTGATGTTTCATTGATTCCGGACTTGAATCACGATTGATAACCATTGGGTAATCAAAATGGGCTTGCTCACTTCAAGCAAGCCATTGTGATTTCAGATGATAGTTGGTTGCGGGGGCTTGCAACGCTCCGAACGCGACAGCCCTAATTCTCCCCTACCGATTTGAACTCGTCCCAGACGTGGCGGCTTGATGGAAACATTTCCCGCACAGCCGCAAATACCGGGTCGCATTGAGCCGACGTCTAACGTCCGAGGACGAGTGTGCAGCCGCGCAGGATGCGGCAAGCTCCTCATTGGAAGCGATGGGCGCCCGATATACGACCGCAATTTTTGCGGCCAAGAATGCCGACGAGCAGACAAACGAGAGCGGATGCAAGAGAAACGACGGAAGGCGAGAAGCGGCCGATGCCCACATTGCGGAAGAAAGTTCGACCGCGATTGTTCGACGGATGGCCGGGTGCCGCGTCACAACGCACCGCCTGTCGTCGAAAGTCAGTTGGTTCGGTGTGACGGGCAAGACGAACGGTTTGCTTCGGCAAATCGCCTGTAATGCGAAATCATAAACCCGACGGTGAGCCGGAGGGCAAAGTTCAATGAATGGCTCGTCCAAGCCCGTTAATGCTACCCGCCATAAGCGAGGGCGCAAGCCCGCTTGTGAATCTCGCGCAGCAGAGATTCGAGCAAGACTCATGGAGTGGAAGCACACGCCGGAATCGTTCAGGAGTTCGCTGCGGACACTCGCAGCCGAGATGGGAACCTCACACCAACTTCTGAGTTTCTACCTCCAGCGGCTGGAGGAGTGGCAAGGGACGGAATATGGGCGTCAAGGCAAGAATAATTTGCCACGCTTGATAGTCTGTTTTCCTAAGTCCTTTAGACACGATTGAGGAGGACTGGCAACTCCGCTAACAATTCCCCGGTGCCGTCACGTGAAACATCCCGACAGAACCTCGCGAAAGCCAATGCGAATGGCCGAAAGCCACGACTATGGCGGAGCTTGGCTGAGTCGCAGACGATCCAGCGCCTTGTTTGGCAGTGGTACATCGACCAGGGACCACGATGCTCGCGCCGCGAGCTTGCGCGGCGGATCGGAGTAAGCCACACGTGGGTTCAAAAGCTCGTGCGGGAATTCGCGGCGTACTGGCCCGTGCCATTACTTGAAGGATTTTTCGCGGATGGGCGGCTACAGATGCCTCGGGATCGCTATCCCCTCGCGACTTTTGAACAGCTTAGGGCAGCGCAATGGGAAACACAGAAGTTGAGAGAGCGCGGGTTGCTGCGTGGCCCCCGCCGCTGGAAGCTAGCGGAATTCAAGATTGGTGATAACTTTGTGCGCGCCCTCGTACCAACCAAGGCATACGCCGCTGTGCTCGCAGCCAGCAATTGCGGTCCGACGGCTATCCCCATCAACAAGAGAAGGTATGTCAAAAGTGGCCGCGATTATCCGGTCGGCATCGACCAGCGCGGACGCCTTCGCCTCAGCGATCTGAAAAAGAGCCGGGTCTCCCACATCAGCGACTGACGCACCGCACTACCACGGCGACAGAATCGGCTCATTATGGACTTGCGTGGAAAAGCGTGGAATGCTAGACTTGTTCCATGAATCAGACAGCGCACTTGAAAAGCCGGCTTGCGGCGGTAGTAAAAAAACAACAGGTCGCCCTTGCCGAATTGGGAAAGCTTCTTGCGAGCCCGGGTAGTTCTTCCAACGCGATTGACGAGATTCAAGCAGTTGTTGCCCGTCTGAACTCTCAGCACCAGCGGATTGTGCAAGATTTAAAGCTGTGCGATCTGGAAAAGCCCGAACGCTATGGCGCGTACAACGCGCGCTCCGGACAGCGTCCGATTCGAGAAGTGGTGTTGGACATCCTGGACGAGTTGGGAGTCCCTTCTTCTCCGGGAACGCTCTCCGAATGCGCTGCTGTCTGGTTCGGAATGTTAGTTCCTGCGGGTAGGTTTGCGAGTTTGCGGAGAGACGAGCACAGCGCATATCGAAGGGATTCGCTGGCGAGACCCGCTTGGTTGGTTCCCGCATTGAACGCGCGAGGATTTCGAGCCATCCCCCGGCTAGTGGTAAGTTCAGTTTGGGAGCCGGAAAGAAGGCTAATCGGGCCTCGCACTCTGCGGGTCAACCATTTGAAGACCGTGTTTGCCCTGCTGCGACGCCTCACCGTATTGAATCAAACGAAGGCTTCGGGTAGCAGCGACAGGCTCCTTGAATTACTGCGGCGCTACGCGCGTAGCATTCCCGGTGCAACTTCCACGGCGGACGAAATCGATACGGATCAAATTCGCGAAGCGGCACAATCCGAGCTCGATGCGATCGAATCTCTCGACCTTGGAGAACGCAAAGCCGATGTTCCGGAACTTTTGAAACTTCCTGCGTACGCGCAACTTTGGGGCCGCCCTGCGGTAATTGAAGGCCATACTGGCTCCATCAGGAAGGCAGCCGGACGATGAGCTTGCCAGTTGATCAACGACTTGCGCATTTACGGGGAAGCTTGCCCGCTGAGGAACCCGGCGCGCGAGGAATTGAACGCATCGCCCGGAATCCGGAATGCACGAGGCTGCGCGCGTTAACGATTGCAGGAATCACGCCGAAGACTGCCGCCGAAAGTGTTTATGGAGAACAGACGCAGCGAGGGCAGTCGCCATTTGCTTTAGCAATCGGCAACGCTTTTGAGCAGGGATTGATCAAAGACGGCGCGGCAGCCCTTCTGAAGCTTCTGCGCGACGCGGAGCACCTCACTACCGCTGAGTGCAAAGTTGTCGTGATTCCCGATCTGGTCCCCGGAGTGGGGCCCCGCGTTGTCGCGCAGCGTGCTGCGGAGACGCTCCGCTTTCTTCGCCTCAAAGCATCTGGAGATGCGGCGGCCCCAAATTTGATTATCAAACCACGGTTGACTGTCGCGCTGCTCGGTATTGAACACGGAATCGAGCCGGATGCTATCGTGGCCGCAGACGCGGACAAATTCTACCGCCCGATTGAACTGAAATCGTATTCGGACCGCGCAGGCAAAACAGATCCGGCAGACCTCCGCAGCGCCTGCCGCCAGGCTGCGGTTGCTGTTGTTTCTCTTCGCCAAGTTGCGGAGCGGCTTGGAATTCCCGAAGCGACTACGGCCGTTCCGCCAATCTGCGATCTAGTGTTGCGTATTCCTGCGTCGCGTCAAGGACGGCTAAGCGAAATGACGATTCGCAACGAAGTGGCTTCCCTCGAGCGTGCATTTGGGGAAGCACCCAGAAATCTCGACGAACTCGAAGCATTACTACCCGCAGGCGGGAGGCTCGACCAGGCAAGGGTCCTGGAAGCTGTGCCGAACAGTTATCGCTCGAATTGCCGTGAATACTGCGCTTTAGCGAAGCACTGCAAGCAAGCTGCGATTGCCACTCAGGATCCAATCCTCCTGGGCGAACAGGCGAAAGAACTCTTGATTCCGGCGGGTTCAATTTCGCGTGCTGCAGACCTCCTCCATGGCACGCGACCCAGGACGGAAGCTGAAAGGGCGTTGGCCGAGAAACTTCAAGAGGTGGCAGCGGCGCTGCGGAGGGCAGGCTGAGATGCTCGATATTTTAAATGTCGTGTCGAGGCTACTGGCGTTCCGAGAAGGACGCGCTGTCCGCATTGCATCCAACCAGCGGATCGCAATCCGCCCAGACGCACTCGTGATCTGCCCAATCGCGATGGCTGGAGAAGACACAACGATCCACATCGTGGCGTGCGGGCACCTTGGCCAGCCAGCAGACATTCGATGTGTTCCGGATCCACGTTATCGGGACGACCAATATGATCTCTTTGAATGGCTCGGAGAACGCGTGGAGCGATATTTTGAAGAGTGTCAGCAGGACGGAACGTACCCGCAGATTTGGCTACCATCCTCCGGTGCGGTGGGATTGCTGGACACACTCGGTGACCGTTTGCGGTTCAATCGCGAAAATCTCCGCGTGAAGCGTTTCGGCGAACTGCTTTCTTATGCCACCGAACGCTTTCCGGTTGAAGGGCAGCAAGCTCTAGTGACGGCAACCGGCGCACTCAGGATGCATTTCGCTACGGGTCAGCAGGAAGCGGAAGATGAGCATTTGGGTGCATTGCTTGTCTGGATGCGCCCTCCTGCGGGTCGAAACGTTTTGGCCGCCGTCGCCGCTGCGGAAGATTTACCGATGAGCGTAAAGACCGATCCGGATTTCGATCGCAACGAGCTCGATCCGCTTGTGTCACGATACAACGGGGCCCGAAAGAGAAAGGCTACCAGCGCTGAACTTGCGACGCGGGCCTCGCGAATCGAAGCGGTGTTGCGTCCAGTGGTCCTACGAATCTACGAAGCTACACAAGATGCGATCTCACTTTTGATCCAAGAGCAACTCGATCCAATTGTGCATCTCGACGGTTTGGAAGCCCGAGAGGCGGATGAATTTCGTTCTTTTATGACATCGAGAGAGCTCGGTCATGCGTTGCCACTGCGCGACAGCCCGAAGTCGGCGGCATTCCGTTTGGCTTCCCGCGAGGACGCCGCAGATGGCGCGCGCGCTGCGTTGCTCTATGGCGACAAGGTCCACTTTGAGCGCGAGCGGTTGGCGGGGAGGATTTTGTGCGGAATCGTTGAAAATCCAGTAAGAACACGTTTATCTCCACGTCGGTTTGAGTGCCGGTTCACTGTCGTGACCGAGCAGAGAATGCTGCACGTCCGACGGAGGGATGAGCTATATCTGTTGGCCGATCCTCGAATGAAGGTGGTTATAACGGACGTTCGCCGCAACGGGCAAATCAAGCGGGTTTCCGTCTTAATGCTACAGGGCAAGCGTTCCGTCGGGCTGCCTGTGCCGGACCAGGAGGTGTCGCTAGGCTCCTCTCCTCCTGATTGGAATCGCATTATCCGGCTGCGAAAGCAGATGCGGGACCGCCTTGCTCAACCCGTTTGGACGCACCAGAACGGACAGGTCCCGGACGCTTCACCCACGGGCACCCCGAAGCCCGCTGATTTGCTCGCGGCCGTTGAAGGCCTGCGATGAGCGTAACAACAATTGCGACGGCACCACAGGAATTGGCGGATGCAGCCGTGCGCCGAGTTCTCGAAACGCAGTGGGCGGGCATTCCCGCCGTTCGTCTAGACTCACCTCCAGGTGCAGGAAAAACTGATATTGTGGAGCGTCTCGCTGTGCAATCGCTTGCGCTGCTGCGCGAGCGATGCATGATTGCCACCCAGACGAACGAGCAAGCTTTCGATCTAGCGCGACGACTATCGTGCGGATTCCCACGACATACCTTCTATCTGCTCACGCGGAGGGACCTGACGCTTCCTCCTTCATTGACCCAGATCCAGAATCTTGTGGTGATCGACCAGTTCGATGAACTTCCGGCGGGCCCCTGCGTTGTGATCGCGAACGCTTGGAAGTGGTCGTGGATTCAACACCATGAGCAAACTTTCGATCTGCAGATCGTCGATGAGGCTTTTCAGTTGCCAGATTATCGGTTTCACCTGATCGCCTGCCTCGCGAGACGATTCGTACTTGTTGGCGACCCAGGACAAATCGCCCCCGTCATTGGGTGTGAAATCGAAAGATGGCGGTGTGATCCCGCTGGCCCGCACGTTCCGTGTCCAGTCTCGCTGGTGAAGCGTCTATGCGGAGTTGAGCGCCTTAGCCTGCCCGTTTCTAGAAGACTCGTGCAAGACACAGTTAATTTTGTTCAGCCTGCCTTCTATCCAGATTTGAATTTTGCGGCCCTCTCACCAAGCGGCGCACGTACGCTTGCTGTTGCAACCCCGATCTCGGGGCGGAAGAGAACCGATCAAGCGTTGGACGCGGCCGAAGGCGGCGCGAGCCTTTCCTTCATCGGGCTTCCTGCAAGAATAGTTGGTGAAGTGGACGAGGAATTGGCTACGGTACTCGTGGAAATGACCGTTCGCGTGCTCGAAAGGTCCGCGCGAATCAGAGAAGGAGATGCCTCACGGCAGGTTACGCCCGCGATGATTGGCATTGTTTGCGCACACGTTTCACAGGTAAATGCCGTGCGTGAACGTCTTCCCAGCGATCTATCGGATGTGCTGGTCGAGACGGCTGACCGATTCCAGGGCCTCGAGCGGGAAATTACGCTTGTCCACCATCCGCTCTCCGGGCGCGCCGATGCATCCGAGTTTCATTTGGACGCCGGCCGTCTTTGCGTGATGCTATCGCGTCACCGAACCGTATGTTGGATTCTGGGGCGATCGGGCATCCGTGAACAGTTGTTGCGATATGCTCCAAGCGGCGATCGGCTGCTGCGAGTCGAAGCGGATCCGGAGGGCGACGGTTGGCGCGCTCACATGCAATTGATGAGCTCACTCGAATCACAGGGTAGAACCATTTCGCTTGGTTAAGCGCTGCTGCGCTTTAAAAATCCGTTCCCAATCTGGAAGATTTTCCGGACAAAGCAGTGCGAGTCAGCACGTGTTACTCTGGTGGCCGATAGCTTGGGAAATAGAGGGATGATGCTTGGGACAAAGACAAAGCGAGAGGCCGCAAAGTCCGATGGGCCGGAACGGGACTTGTCCGTTTACGTCCCGAAGCGATTCGTAGAGCTAGACAATCCACAGACGGCAATCCCGCGGCTTGCCAAGGATCCGAAAGCCGTTCTCGAAATCGAGCGGGCGGTTCGGAGCGTTCCAACCCGTCACCGGCTCAACCGCGGAGATGGCAGAGTTCTAGATGCGGTTCCGGCTGAGAGCGTTCACTTGGTGCTCACCTCTCCTCCTTATTGGACGCTCAAAGAATATAGGGATTCCGACGGTCAGCTCGGTCACATCGAGGATTACGATGAGTTCCTCGGCGAGCTCGACAAGGTTTGGGCCCACTGCTTCAGGGTCCTGGTTCCAGGCGGGCGTTTGATCGTTGTCGTTGGCGACGTGTGCCTGTCGCGTCGTGAAAACGGAGGAAGGCACACCGTTGTGCCTTTACACGCTTCGATTCAGGAACACTGCCGAAAGCTCGGTTATGACAACTTGGCACCCATCATCTGGTACAAAATTTCAAATGCCGCACACGAGGTCGAAAACGGCTCAAGCTTTCTGGGAAAGCCTTACGAACCCAACGGAGTAATCAAGAATGACATTGAGTTTATCTTGATGGAGAGGAAACCCGGAGGTTACAGGGCCCCCGACATTTCGAAGAAAGTGCTGAGCCTTCTCTCGGCAGAGAACCACAAAAAGTGGTTCCAGCAAATTTGGTCTGGAGTCACGGGTGCTTCGACGCGGCAACATCCGGCCCCGTACCCTTCGGAACTGGCCGAGCGCCTGATTAGGATGTTCAGTTTCGTAGGCGACACTATTCTCGATCCGTTCATGGGAACGGCAACAACGGCAGTGGCGGCTGCGAAATGGGGACGGAACAGCATCGGTTTTGAAATTGACCGCCACTATTATGAGTTGGCGTTGAATCGACTCGAATGCGAAACATCTTCACTGTTCAGTTTGGCGGAAATCCACTCGAGTCCGGGCGAATAAAACAATGGCTTTACACTCGAAGATTGAGGAACGCCTTCGCGGGGCCGTGCAGCATTTTTGGAAGACACGCGAGTCTCAATCCGAAAAACAAGGTACGAAGACGGGATCACGCGATGCGGGTTCCCGAACAGCCGTAACCGGCGGTCGACAGATGGATGGATTCGTTTCGATGGTCCGCGACCACCTGTGCGAAAACGGCTTGCCAAGAGCACATGTGTATTGCGAAAAGCGGATCGAACTTCCGGGGTGGTACCGACCGGAGAAGAGGTGGGATTTGCTCGTGGTCGCTGATGGCAAGTTGCTGGCCGGAATTGAATTCAAATCCCAAGTTGGATCCTTCGGAAACAACTACAACAATCGCACAGAAGAAGCGATCGGGAGCGCCACCGACATCTGGGCGGCGTATCGAGAAGGCGCGTTCAAGCCATCGGCCCGTCCATGGCTAGGGTACATGATGCTTCTAGAAGAGGCACCTGGATCGATGCGGTCTGTACGAGCCAAGGAGCCACACTTCAAAGTGTTCGCCGAGTTCAAGGCCTCGTCTTATGCGAAGCGTTACGAAATTTTGCTGACCAAACTCGTGCGCGAACGCCTTTACGATTCGGCCTGTTTTCTTCTTTCGGACGCCAGACGAGGGGTGACAGGGTATTACAGAGAACCGTCGCCAGAGCTGAGCTTCGAGACTTTTTTTTCATCGCTCCTAGCGCATGCCATGGCAGTTGCAAGGGTGAAAGATCGCGAGCGCTGACCGCTGCCGTACGGCATCTGGCTTTTCTCGGTCAAGGTTCGAAAAACTTTTAATAGACTCAAATATGAGTCCTGCTCCGTCGGGCGATCCCGATGCGCCCTGCAGCTCGGCACCAACACTTCAAAATCAAGTGTTTCCGGAACACCTTAACCGCCGATTTCCTACCGTATAGATTCAAAGGCTTACGGGTAACCGCTCGGAGGGGTTTTCGGAACACTGGCAAAAGGCCACCTACCTAGGACTTCAGGGGGATTTCGTTGAACTGCGATGTAGTGTTTCACGGGTGATCCAGGAATTTCCCGAGAAATGTTTTCTGTTTCCAATCTGTTCCTCGTTCTGAGATGCCACTCGCTATCGTTGTGATCCAATTTGCGTGGGCAAGAACTCGACCGGTCCACTTGGCCGCTCATCCTATCCCAAATTGCATTAGAATCTTCGTTCAGTTACTGGGTGATACTCCGATGGCAGGCTCAGACGCACAGGCGGGATTTTACTACCAGAATGTTGTCGCAGCGGGCTACGTTCTTGAGTTGCTTGAGATCGGCACCTCCGTGAAGTCGGTGTCACTGGAAAGTGCCGAACGTGCCAAGTTCGTTGACGACATCATTGTGGAGCGCGACGGTGGGACGGTCTTCGTCCAAGTCAAGTGGGCGAACGACGATTCAGCAACATTGACCCTTCACAATCTTGTTACGGCGGATGAGTCCTCCGAGGTGGCGCTCATAGCCAAGCTTGCTTCAGGATTCAGCAGGGTAAGCGGCGAACCCGGATCAAAAGAGATAGTTCTTCTTTCGACGCGGAAGGCCGGCTCGAACCGACAACCCGCGAAAGGCTTTCCCCGAAGTCTCGAAGAATTTATTTCGGACGTACAAGAGCCCTTGACGAAAGGTCTGCCTTCTGCAGATATTCGCGAGAACCCTCGATTCCCCGAGTACAAAGAGATTGTGAATCAGCTGTTGCAAGCATCCGGTCTCGCAACTTTCGAGGAATTCAACACATTCCTGCGCCACCTACGCTTCCGCCTAGGCCAACCGGACCTCATCTCGCGAGAAAACAGCGTTCGAGCCAAGCTTACCCGTCTGGGTATTGCACAGGTCCAATACGGGACGTTACTCAACCAGGTCGTCAAGTGGTCGATCGACAGTGCCAACGTGAAGGTCAGCAATGTCCTCGACGCCTTGGGGCTCGCCACCCATTTCATAGATCCAGTCGACCACATTTTTCCGGTAGTTCAAGAGCAATGGGTTCCTACACCCATAGTGTTTCAAGCCCTCGATGAATCTCTGAGCAAGCTCAATAGTGGATTTATCCTGCTCGAAGGGGAGCCTGGCATTGGGAAATCGACCTTGCTCGCGGAGTACGCAATGCAAAGGCCGGACGACGTGACATTTGCCTATCGCTGCCATGTACCCAGTGACCCCTCACTTGGCAACTATCGTCTCGAGCAGGCCGCCTTCGTGAGATCGATGTGCATTGGCTTGTCGAAAGCGTTCCCCGATCTCGAATTTCCGCAGCCGTATGGGGAGTTTTCGCTCGAGCTCCTCAATAGTTGGCTCCGTTACGTTTCGGAGCGGGACGAGCGTGTCGTTTTCCTAATTGACGGCTTGGACCATGTGCATGCCAAGTACGCCCAACACATGATCAGGGAGCCTTTGACTTCGGTGCTCGATCATTTGCCGCCTGACAACGTGTTGATGGTTCTGAGTTCTCAATACCTAGCAGCGCTGCCGCGTTCGGTCCGGGACCATATTGCGAGCGATCAGCTGCGACACATCAAGGTTCCTCGCTTTGTGCAGGCCCAAGTCAAGGAATTCCTCGCTCGCCGTGGAGTGGATCTCGAGCCCGAGCTTCTTGTGTTGGCGCAGGAAGTTTCTGGAGGAGTGCCCATTTACCTGGAGTATCTCGGAATGAGGCTGGCTGCGCTGAGCGATTATGAACGGGAAGAATTGTTGAAACATCAGCCATCCCTCAGCAGCGAAACGATTGACGCATATCATCGTCATCTCTGGAGAAGTCTTGAGGACGACCAAACAGCGATATACGCACTTGCCATTTTGGCGATTCGTCATGAATTCACGACGCCGGCGGATATGGCAGAGTTACTGGAGCGGCTCCATGTGCCCGCGAATCTGCTCTCCGTTGAGCAAGCCCTACGTACGACTGCTCACGTATTGCGGAACTCCGAGGGCCGCGGTGTCGCCATTCGCCACAACAGCTTTCGCGAGTTTGTGCTGGAACAGACCCAAGCTCTCACTACAGCGATCAACGAAACTCTAGTCGATTGGTACGCGGCGCACCCCGACAGGGATGAGGCGTGGCGCCACCGTTTCAGGCACCTTTTTCAGCTCGGCAAGTATGAGGAGCTGAAGCAGCAACTGACCTACGATTGGTTCGTCAGCAGTTGGACGGCCCACCGTCCTGTCTCCGAAATCCATCAAAACATCGATTTAGCTTGGCAAGCTGCTTCGATAACCCAAGATCTCGCTTCTTTTTTGCGACTGGCGCTGATCAAGCAGCGCCTCGCACTGGTTGAGCACCATCTTGATCTGAAACCCGAACAAATCGCGCGGTTTCTTGTCGATACTGGTCTCGACGCTGAGGCGATCAGGACTGTCTGGGACGGTGAAAGAGCTCACTGCGGGCCCGTAGCCTTTGCAGAATTTTGCCTCCACTACCGCGAGCGGTTCGGTAGCCCCCCGCCACTGTCGATCATCAAAACGGTCCTTACCGACCGGCCCGTTGAGGCGTCCTCGATAGATCTTGCCAGCTACTATCGTGCCTCGACCTATGTTCAGTCCGCGGTCGAAATACTCGAGGAAATCTCAAAGCTCTCGTGGACCATTCGGCCTGAACACAAGTTCACTAGGAAACAGGTTTCCGATCCCGATCGACAGGCAACGAACCTCGCATTGCAATTCGCCGTAATTCGGGAGCTCTGTAACAGCAAGAATCTCCCCGAGCTAGATCGGATCGTGGCCGGTGGCGGCACTCCATCAAACGAAGTGGCTCAATTTGCTCGCGTCGCGCGCGCGCTGCTTTTGGTCCGCGTTGGTGAGATGGCGGAAGCCCGAACCGCAGCTAGTTCAGTGAATTTCGCGAGCATACCCGAATCTGAACGCCGAACGATGTTGCTAGATCTGGCTGACTCTGGCATGTGGGACACAGTTTGGTATACCGACGCCACAGCACCTGTTCTCCCAAAAGGATTCCTTAGGGATCAGCTTTACAACCAACTCGAACCAGAACTTTTCACCATATACGACCGTTTTCGTTTCTATTTTCTCTCCAACAAGGAAGCGAAAGCTTGGTTCGAATCGGTCGTAACCGGCTTACCCGAGCCAATCCATCCCGTGATCAGTGCACTTGGGGAGTTGGCGCTTGTTTGGACCGATTGGGTGCGCGGGGGATGGAAACCGCTTAACGCGCTCCCGCGGCTCGAAGGCATTCTTTCAGAGCTTGACCTTCGTTCGCATGCCTTTGATGGGTTGGGCCATTCGAATTTTCTTGCAAGGAGTCTCTATCGGCAGGAGTCGCCACGTCTTTTCGCCATTGTGTGGAATGTAGCAGCAAGGATCCTCAAGGAAGATGATCTCCAAGCTCTCGGTGAGTGGTGGGCAGAGTCGAACGAAGGACGCCGAGCCGTCAACAACTCAGGAGCAACGAAAGACTTTGCCGCTTGTCTAGCTATGCGTCTCAAAGCCGCC
>Ga0265314_10004695_pt1 | contig 12548 bp, 12 predicted proteins | sample 4126metaG_FD_203106 | JGI IMG/M metagenome (GOLD analysis project Ga0265314, IMG submission 203106) | Rhizosphere microbial communities from Carex aquatilis grown in University of Washington, Seatle, WA, United States - 4-1-26 metaG | ecosystem: Host-associated > Plants > Roots > Rhizosphere >... | reverse complement strand
TCTTCAACGGGCCGTCATGGCCGCCATCACCACGCCCGGCACGTCCACGCTGCCCACGACGACCGAGTAGTCGAGGAACCGGCGACGAACGTCATGCCGGCACCCTGGGGGCAGGGCGAGATCATACGCTGAAATAGCCGATTGCGGGAGTCGAGCGGAGCCGTAGGCGGAGCTCGCATTCCCGCAAACGCGAGATGGATGAAACGCTTGTGCGGCAGGTTGGCGGCTGGCTCGCCTATGGGAGCGTTGTCCGGCACTCTGGCCGGCGGCCGTAGACGTAGGCACCGGCGTAGAACGGGTTGTGCAGCACCTCGCTGACCGACGCATGCGTCGGCGGTTGGAAGACGACCTTGAATTTCCCGCCCCGCGCCTTGTTGGTCGGGACCTCCACATCGTTGTCGAGAAACCACCGTAGCGTCTGTCGCATGCTCCAGGTCTCGCGAAACTTGGTGTACACTAGACTGATCGCTTCGCGCACGCGCAGGTCAGGATCCTTGACCGGCTGCTTCGCGCCGTCCAGCACGTAGCCCGGCGGAAGTAGTCGATAGAGCTCACCCCGCCCTGCCTTGTGGTACGCCCCCTCGAGCAAGCGCATGCGCAGCACCTTGAGCTCCACCACGGACAGCGTCCCCTTGATGCCCAGCACCAGCTGGTCGTCCATGGTGTTGACGTCGTAGAGGGTGCGGTCGTCGCCGACCAGGGTGTCGAACACTTGGCACAGCTCGAGCAGGCGACAGAAGTCCTTGTCCGTGCGTATCAGGCGCGACAGCTCGCGGCTCAGCACCAGCCCCACCTCCTTGAGCGCCACCTTGGCCAACAGGCGCTCGAAGTCTTCGCGCACACGTGCTCCCACCGCCGCGCTCGCGCCCAGATCACCGTCGATCACCTCGACGTCGTGGAATCCCAGCGCGTGCGCGCGCGACACCATCGCGTACTGCAAAGCTTGGCTCTCCTTGTTGTGCAGGACCTGCCCCGGCGACGAGATGGAACGAAGGCGATAGCCAAACCTGGACGGGAAGGGCGACCCACGACGACTAAGCCCCTGCCTTCTCCGCCCGCGACACCCCCCTAAGATCGGTTACGCACACCCACCAATAGCGCAACCAAGGCCCGGCGGGTTGATCTACGCGGGACAGCAGCGAGGCCGGCCAAATCTTCCTCTTGATCTCAGATGAGGCTAGACTGCTCTCGCATGGGTGCAAGACGTCAGCCGCGAAGTCCCCGAATTCTTGTGGTTGATGACGATCCCGATATGCGCGCTGTTATGAGCGAACTCATCCGGGAGCTGGGGTACTCTGTGGCTAACGCTGCTGACGGGGAGGCTGCTCTGCGACGCCTCATTCACCCATTTGACCTCGTCATCACAGACCTGAGGATGCCACGAATGGGCGGGATGGAACTTCTCAAAGAGATTGCAACACGGAGGATTGATGTTCCGGTTATCGTGGTCACCGCCTTTGGCAGCGCCGAGACTGCAATTAAGGCTGGTGCGAGAGACTTTCTGGCCAAGCCGTTCCGTCCGACTGAGTTACAGGACACCGTTAAGCAAGCCCTGAAACGCGGCACCGCCGCGCCTCGACCAAGTGGCTTTGCTGCCGAGACGGCAGTGGGAACATCTGCTCCGGTACAGAATGCGCCAACCGGTACGAGTATCTTCCCTTTCGTGGTGGGCGGTCTAGCGCATGATTGCTTGAACACCCTGTCCGTGTTGAACTATCGTGCATCCACTCTACTGGAACCTGAGTCAAGACTGGTCGCTCCGATCTTGGGCGGTCTTCGCCACCTAGACCGCGTGCTTGATGCCATCCAGCAGCTGTCTCGTGCCCACTATATGGCCGGCCCAGATATTGCGAGTAACCCACAACGTCACCTCAATGAGTTGCTCGATACCTTTCGTACAGAGAACCCGGCCACGGAATACCAACTCGCCGTCGAGGGGAACATCTCAGAGTTCGACTGGGGTACTTTGGTGTTTTTGGCAATGGAATTGCTGCGGAACTCGACCCGCGCCTGCGCGTCTCAGACGGGCGCAGTCATCACGCTTCGGCTTCATGCCGAAGGTGACTCCCTCTCGTTTGAGTGTTGCGACACCGGACCGGGTTTCCCATCGGAGGTCCTGGCTAGGTTGCGAGAGAATCGCGTGCGCCCCGACAAGACACGTTCGACAGGCGGGTATGGTCTATATTTGATTGCAGAGATTACGCAGCGGCTCACGGGGGTAATGTTGGTCTCGAACCGGCAACGAGGGGCGCGAGTAGAGCTGCTGCTGCCATTGAAAGGGAAGGCACTGTGAAGCAAATGGGAGCCACGCGGCGCCATGAGCAGTTGAGTATCCTGGTCGTTGATGACCAGGAGGAATTGCTGGACGTCTTTCGAGAGGAACTCGGTGAGCGCCTGGGCCACCGCATACGTTGCGCGTACATGCCCGCCGAGGCAATGCGCTATGCCAACGAAGTGCTCTGGGACATCGTAGTCATCGACGCCAAGATCATGTACAAGGGTGCTCCTCTCGGTGGTCTCATACTGGCCGATGAAATTACGACCGTGCTTGGGATGAACACGGTTCTTCTGGTGTCCCAGTACGACGTTCGCGAAGAGGTGCGACATTCCAATCCGAGCCTCGCTTTCCTGCCGAAGCCGCGAATCGGCACCCCTCTCCGCGACTGGATGATTGGGCCACTCCTAACGCGTGTTCGCGAACTGCTGCGCGAACAATACGGATTTGTCGCAATGCCATTCCGTGATTCCAGCATACGGTTCTATCGTGAGATGCTAGTCCCGTGGCTCGCGGAGGCGGGCTTTGTCGTCCGGAACATGGACGACATCGCCACCGTCAAACCCATTAACCACGAGCTGCTCAACAGGATTCGCGACTCTCACTTCGTCATAGTGTACGGAGCCGAAGAGAATGCCAACGTCTATTTGGAGGCGGGCATTGGGTACGCGCACGGCAAGTTCGTTGTTCTGCTTTGGCCCACGGAGCGTGAACCTCCGTTCAACATTCGCTCGAACCGCATATTGCGGATAGGCAATGAAGACTCGCATACGAAGGCTGCCCTGCTGGAATTCTTGTCGCGACTCCGAGCAGGAGAACTCTGAGAGTCGCGTGGGGTGCTCTGCCCGAGGGGGGGAGCCGGTGTTGCCGTCGAGTGTGCCGACTTTGGTATTGAGTAGCCAGGTCGAATGACGTGGCAGGCCAAGCACCCCGCGGCAGGTTAGTCTGGTTTCTAGTCGCACCCGCAACGCTGCTGAAACGGACACCCGCTGCACCGGCAAGTCCGGACTGGATAGAAGGAGCCGGCATCCACCGCGCGCAGTACACCGACTACGATGGTCAGGAAGTCCCGGATGTCGTCTGCCCTGCGCTCGGCATCGATGAGGATCATCTTGGGTTCTTTGGTCTTGACCAGCTCCTGCAGTCGCAGCCCCACGTCCCCCAACCCGAGCCTCGCGGCGGCAAGCTTGTAGGCCGACAGCTGCGGGTCGGGCGGTAGGAAGCACAAGCGCCAGTTCTCAGCGTCCTCATCGTGCCGACGAGCGTCCCGATCGTACGAATCGGCAAGCATGTCGAGCGCCTTGGCAGTGCACGGGTGGTCGCACGAAATTGCCTTTGCCCACGTCTTGAACCTCGCCGCTTCGTCTCGTTCGAGCTTGCCGCCATCACCAAGCCCGCGGGTTGTGACCCCGCGGCGGTTGTATCGACTTGTTGCCGAAGACGTCGATTGCCTCGCGCACAGGCTCGGCCGGCCAGTTACCGTCGGCGCCACGACCGACGCCATGCCGTATGGGCTTGTTCGTCGAAAGTGGAGCGAGCGCGACTCGAAGCGAGCCTTGGGGATCAGGCACATCTGCGTCGAGGCGGGCGTCGTCGTCATGAGGGCCGCACTCAGCAAGCTGGCGTGCCCGCAACTGTTGTCTGAAGGAACCGCGCCCAACGACGCCTTGCTCACCTTCCCCGCGCGCCTATGATAATGCGGAGCCGCACTGCCGCACGTTCCCGACCTCCCCCGTCGGGGTCCGTGGTTGTTGCCACCACGCAGCTCCACATAATCCGGCACTCGACATAAGAAGTAGCCGATTGCGGGAGTCGAGCGGAGCCGAAGGCGGAGCTCGCATTCCCGCAATCGGCTATTTCATCTGTCCACTACGTCGCACCGCGCCCCTATGCCCCCAAGTCAACGAGCAGCAAGCCCTCCCCAGCGCCGCCTCGACTCTCCTTGGGACGCCCCTCGCGCTGCCATCGCCCGATCTACCCTCGGCCTGGGTCAAGAATCAGCGGTCCGAAGAACCCGGGCAGGTCAGCTCCACGCTCGCGGGTACCACTCCCCTCCATTAAGCCTAATACCTTCGATGTACCAACCATCATCGAATCTAACAAGATCCAGTTCTGCCGTTCCCTCGGCATGGGCCTCCTCTGCCCGGTAGCGATAGCCGTAGTGATCATCTCCTTCGCAAAAGTGCTCCGTTCCAACCGCGGACACGTCAATCTTGGCGTGAACGTGTGTTTCATCAACAGGGCTCGCGTGGAATGCGGTGAGACTGAATGCATACTTATGCCATGGATGACCTGTAATGTCGGTGACGCAGGGCAAGTAGATCGGGTGCAAACTCCTAGGCCGATGATCTTGGAAGCGCGAATACCACTGGCACGCCGAAAACAGAAGATTCTGAACGTCGTCACTGTGGTAGTCATGACGGTTCGGGCATGACCCACAGAGACTAACCGCAGCAACAAAGGACCGAACGACGGCTTCTGGCGAGCAGTTCTCTCTCCGATGACCCGCGGGGCATCGCCCATAGCCCTTGCCGCCGCACACTCTGCATCTCCTCGAGATGAGCCCAAGGAACCCACGAAGTCGGCCCTCCCCGTTACAATGACGACATCTAGCCTCGCCCGTTCCACGACATTTGGGACAGGATTCAATATCTGTCATGGGCTTTCTCTTGATTGGGGAATCTGAAACGCAACCTGCGGCCGCCGGGGCCCCATGAGCGTAGGTATTTCAAACGCCATTTTCGAATCGCTCCGCCACGACCGTAGTTCTTTTGAGCGCCATTTTCGACCAGCCCATCGTAGCGCGGGCTCAGAAGAGGGGACATTTCTATTTGGGCGCTACACGCTGGGCAAGGGGGGCGGCTGGCGGGCGGCTGGCGGCGCGGATCGGCTCGAGACCGGCAGATGCGATGGCGGGTCCGATGAGGTCCCGGTACACCGAATCGAAGTCGATCAGCGCACCGGTAGAGTCCGGTTTTGATCCGAACGGCATCAGCACGAAGCACAGGGGGCGCACGGTACTCATCTTTCTCCTCCCAGGACCCGAGATTGGCCAAGCCTACCGCTGCTCGCTTCCTTGCTACAAGCCCAGATCTGAACATTGACAGGAACTGGCACCCCGGACCGGAGGACTTCGCCTTCGGATGCCCAAGTTCCGACGGAGCCTAGGCGCGAGCGCGTGATGAGCATCTGCCTTGGCCCCTCTCGATGCCGAATACCCGGCGCAACAGGTGCGACCACCTAAGGTACTTGGGCCTGCCCATGGGCTTGCCGGCGGCATCGATCGCGAGGGTATCCGCCGCGCCTTGCAGGCCTCGGGGCAGCCTGCCGACGGCGGCGCGCTCGACGACGAGGCCCTGGTGAACGCCGTCTTCGAGGCCGGGTTCTCCACGCGCGCCCAGTCGGATGCCCTGTCTGGCCACCTGGAGGGAGGTGCCATGGCCCCTGCGCGTGCCCCGCCCTTCTACCGTCGCTCCGTCACTCGCCTGGCACCCTCTCGCCAGACAAAACTCTTCCCCGACGCATGACCGAGCCGCCGCCCGATGGCCACCGGGCGCAGCCTGCCCGGCCTACGCCCAAGGCATTCCGGCGCACGAAGATTCATCCCAAATCCGCCCTGCCACCTTCCAAGGGCTACGGCAAGCCGCCCCGCCACAACCCCCGCCACCCACCACCTGACCGTTCTTGGTGCTGTGTACGATGGTTCAAATCGGACCGAATCCATTCGACCGGTAGCTCGGCCCTTCGATTTGGCAAAGTCGATTACACCGTCGGCAACCAAGATCATCGTGGCTTCCAACCTCGGATGGGCCAGCCGCCTGTGGCTGCGCCGAAGATGGCTTGGCCGCCCCGACGGGCAAGCGTAGGCTCTCGCCATGCGCATGACCCGGCTCAAGCCTGCCATCTTCGCCCTTGCGTTTCTCTCGCCGTTCGGCCTTGCAGGTGCACCCTGGCTCACCGTCGGCAGCGCGCTCGCCGCCAAGTCTGCGGCGGGAGTGCTGACCTGGCCGCTTTGGACCATGCGCGCCCCGCGCGGCGGCCTCACCGCGCAGCTCGGTGCCGATGAGGCGATTACCGCGATGGATATCGAACCGCGCGGAGCCCATCTCGTCTTTGCGGTGCGAACGCCCACGAACACGGCAACTCCGCTCAGGCTTTGGAGCTTCGGCAAGGCCCCGGCTGTGCTCACGTGCCCTGAGCTCGACCAGCGTGCCGTCGAGTCTCTGGCGTTCAGCGCGTTTGATGCCAGCCTCTTCGTCCTGAGCGCAGGAGCCGCCGAGTGGCGCATCGAACGCTACGCGGTCGACGCACATGCGCACAAGCTCGTGCTGAAAGGTCGCCTGGTGACCAGCACTGTCCCGCTCGCCGGGCTGGTCACTGCCCTGGTCAAGTACGAGGGCGCGGAACGAATCTTCTACGGTCGCCAAGATGAGTCTTCCGCGACCCACTATCAGATCCTGGGCGCACGCGCCGACGGAACGGGTATCTACGAAGTGACTTCCCGGGATGGGAAGCCCGGCAAGCTCACCGATCCGGCATTGGCCAGGCGGAAGGATCCCGACAATGATCCGCCACCGACGCAGCCGCCGGCCACGAGCAAGGCGATTTTGGCGCGACCGCTGTCACTCGGCCCACTCGGCACATTGATTTGGCGCAACCAGAACGGGATGCTGTTCTCACAGGAGTACCGAGACAATTGGCAGGCACCCGTGGCGGTTCCCGAGAGTGGGCCCGATGTCGACGAAGTGGAAACGGCCAACGGCTACTTCCGCCTGCGCTGGATCCGCGATCGGCCCGGGGTCGAGTTGGTGGCGCGGGCGCATGGCCGGCAAGAAGTGCTGGCGTCCGACGTCACCTTCACGTCACGCCCGGTGCTGACTGCGAACGGTCGCGCGCTGATCGGTGAGATCCGAGTGGCAGGACGAGCCGTGCTACGCACGTTCGCGGTCCGCGCCCCGCTCGCCGCGGTCCGCCTGTTGTCGTCGGTTCACCTATCGAAGGAAGAGGCGGCTCGCTTGGCCCGGGAAGGCGTGCTGTTCACCCCCACGGACGCCGACCAAATCTATCGTCCGTATGAGAGGCTGGCATACGAGGATCTGGGCTGCGGCGAGCGCGGCCCTATGCTCCAGCCGGTGTTCGCATCGCTCGACGGCTTCTTCGAGGTGCTCAACGCCGGCTTAGAGGCCGTGTTCATCGTTGCCGAGCAGCAAGTCAGCCGTCCCGCGCTCAAGAAGGTGCTGGCCGAGATGAAGCGGACGGCCGACAGCGGCGGGCATGGGCGCGTGGCAACCATCGCCGACATTGCGAGCAAGGTGCTGGCCGGCGACCTCAACCATCCCGAGGGCAAGCTGATCAAGGCCGAGGGCAAGGCCCGAAGCACCCTGCCCATTGGCCTTTCTGGCAGGGAGGTGGACTACGCCGATTTTCATCCCCGCGGTCCCTACGTCGCCACAAAGGAGCTGGAGGCCTATTTCCGGGCTTTCAAGCTCATGAACCTCCTCGAGCTCGCGCCGGCGGAAAAGACCGCCCTGGCCGGCGACCCGAGGTTCGTTTCGGCCTTGCAGGCCTGGGTGGACGTGCAAGCCCCGTTTCTGGCGGGCACTCGCCGTAGCCTGCTGTTCGACATCGGAGCCAAACGCGCAGCCGTGCCTGCCACCTGCATTCCTGACCGGGTGAAGGCACTGCCGCCAGTGCTCTTTCCCATAGCCTGGTCGCTGGATAGCGAAATGCTGGAGGCTGGCGTGATCCGCGGGGGAGTCGCCCCCGAATGCGGCAGCGTCGCGGGCCGCATGCTGCCCACGGGACTCGATCTTCTCGCCGGGCTCGGCAGTGCCAAGGCACGCGAGCTCAGCCAGCGGGAATACACGCGCTTCCCCGAGCTCAGGCGCGTGCACGAGCGCGCATCCAACAACGCAGCGGCGCTCGCACGCGCATCGACGTTCGTGGACTCGTTCTTGCGTCTGGTCCAGATCCTGTCGACCGCGAAGTATGTTCCCGAGGCGGTCTCGAGCGATCTGTGGCAGAGGCGGCTGCTCCAGTCCTCGCTGGGCGCGTGGGTCGGCCTGCGCCACACCCTGGTTCTGGTCAGCGAGGAGGGCAGTGCGGAATGCGATTTCAGGATCGATCGCTTCGAGAAGCTGGACCTGGAGCCAGCGCGTGGCGCCGTGGATCCGGTGCCGGCCGCCTGGCGGCAGGTCGCGGCTCTCCTCAATGCCTTGCGCGCGCATGCCATGCGCCATGCGGCTACCAAGGGGCTGGCCAAGGTCATGGGCGAAGTGGCGGATGAGGCGCGACAGTTTGCCAAGATGGCGGAACGGCAGATCAAGGCCGAGCCCCTGAGCGCCGACCAGTACGCCATCATCGAACAATTTGGTGGCCTGATCGAGCATCCCTACTTGCTCCTCAAGAGCGCGCTCAAGCACGCCAGCGAGGCCGACGGTGTTGTGACTGTCCCGGAGCCCATGATGAAGATCGTCGATATCCAACGCGCGGAGGAGGCCATCTGGCACGTGGCGACCGGGCGTCCCCTGGCGGCGCTGATTTTGCTCGGTGACCGCGGGGTGTTGCTGCCGTCGAGTGGCGCCGTGTACTCGTACTACGAGGTCACTTCCGACAGCATCATCGACGATGCTGCCTGGCGAGGCAGGGTGGATGCAGCCACACCCCCGGACTGGCTTGCACCTCTCGTGCGAGGACGGCCCAAGCCGAAGCCGCCAGCGAGGCAAGAGGAGTGACGAAACGAACAGCAGCCTGCATTTTACTCGGGCTCGCCGTTGTTCCGAGCTCGGTAGGGCTCGCTGCAAAAGCCGACGACGCTTCAAGCTGCGTGACCTTCGTGGGCGACGTGTCGCTGGCGCGCGGAGTGGCGCGTGAGCTGCACGCCCGCAACCAGTCACCGTGGCAGGCCATGGGCGAGGGCGCCATGACTGTCCTTGCCGGCGCCTGGATTGGCAATCTCGAGGGTGCCGTCAGCCCACCGTCGTCCCCACGCTGCCCACGTGCCGATGGGCTCTGCCTGGGCATTGCCGCGCCGGATCTCAAGTGGTTGACGACAGCCCCCTTCCGGGCGCTTTCACTGGCCAACAATCACAGCAACGACTTCGGGCCCAAGGCCCGGGCGCAGACCGCGGCCGGGCTGGCGGAGCTTGGTATCGAGGCCGTGACCGCGGAGCGAAGCCCCGTGTTGCTCACACCAATGCTCGCCACACGAGGGAAAGAAGCAGCCCCGACTTGGGCCCTGGTTGCGCTCAACCTGGCGGGGCTCTCGGCCGATGAAACCCGTTTGGCCGTCGAGAAAGCCCGGCTGCAGGTTGGTCTCGCCCGAGCCCACACCCCCCTGGTGGCGGTGCTTCCGCACTGGGGACGCGAGGGCAGCCCGCTGCCGACACCGCAACAGGAATCGGTCGCGGACATCCTTGCAGCCTGGGGAGCGACGGTGGTGGCCGGCAATCACGCCCACGTGGTGCAGACGACAGCCTGCAATTCCACGGCTGCAATCTACTTCGGCCTGGGCAATCACCTGTTCGATCAAGCCGTCGGGGCCGCCTTGCTGGGCCAGGCCGTGACTTGTTGCCCATCGCCGTGGGGTGCCACCCTCACCTGCACCGCCCACTCCACGGCACGCACCGAGGCCTCGACGGCACCGAGGTTGCTGCCCTCGGATGACCCTCCGAACGTTTGCTCGGTCTCTACGGTCACTCCCGATCGGCGCTGGCTCCTCCACCCTGGACGTGACTCGTTCCTCTTCGTGCAAAGCTTCCCCTCGGCCGGAAATGGCGCGTTCTTGGTTTTGCGGCGCCACTACTCCCCCTTCGATCGAGAGGATGCGTTACGGCCCTATGTCTTCCGAGTGCAACAGGGTCCGGAGGGTACGCGCACCGTGGACGTCTGGCGCGGCACTGCCCTCGCCCGCCCCCTGGTAGCCGCGCGACTCATCCGTGTCGGTGGCCGCGAGCGCCTGTGTGCGATCCATCGCGGCGATTCGTTCCTGCACCCAGATCCCCAAACCTCAGCGCGCGTGCGCTTGGTCTATCGCTGGACAGGGTTCGGCTTCGTCGCCGCCGATGACGAGGAAGCGCTCGCCATTTGCCAGGGACTTTGAGTTTCGATCAGGAGCACCGAGGCGACGGCCGGGCCGAGATGGCGAAGCTGCTAGAGGATCACCAGTCCTTCAAGATGTACGGCTGCAGGAGCACACCCTTCGGTTCCGGGGGTGCTTCGCTCGCTCGCACCGGAGTGGACTGAGCGTTTGAAACGCCGACATAGGAGAGTCCGTCAAGTACCTCGCGCCGCGCCCTTACGCCCATTTCTCCTGAGCACGGTGAGGGGCGCTTGAATGAGAATCCAGCTCTCCATCCTAAGGAAGGACGAGAAGTCCTCGATGGCCGCTCCGTAGGCAAAATCGTAGAGAGCCTTGATGCGCATGTCGTCCGCCAAGGCGCCTTCCGCGCCCTCCAGCTTGAAGGGATTTGTAAGCGAATCTACGAATGACTCTGTCCCGCTGCCGGGTAGTGGTCGTCCCGTGTAGCCGAGTGACACCTGAGCCAGGCCGGTGAGGCCCGGCTTCACACCTCTCATCCTCTCTTCGAAAAAGGGAATGGCAAGCGCCAGATTCGTGATGAGTTCCGGCCGTTCTGGCCGTGGACCCACCAGGCTCATGTCACCCCGCAATACGTTCCAAAGCTGCGGCAGCTCGTCGAGTCGTGTACGGCGAAGAAAGCGTCCCACCCGAGTGATACGAGAGTCGTTAATCGCTGCTACGACGGCCCCGGTCCTCGCTTCTGCGTTGGGCCTCATGGTACGAAACTTCAGAATCTGGAAATCTTGAAAGCGAAACCGGCGACTGTCGTCTGGCTCATGGCCCAAGAGACGCCCCGCGCGCCGCTGACGAAACAGGACTTCCCCGGGAGATTCAAGGTAGATTGCTGCCGCGATTACCGGGCATAGTGGCGCCACCAGCACTAGACCGAGGCTTGCGCCAAGGATGTCCATCGCCCGTTTGACGATGCGAACCGATGTTCTCATTGCGATGAAGACTCGTTGTGAAAGGAACCCGAACGTCTGGCTGAAATGATTGAGTTCACGCGTTCAGACGGTCGCAATGTTGTCTCTCTAAGTGTGCCTGGAATCATCGAGTGCAGGGACATCATGCTGCGGACGGTGTCGGCTGCCTACAAGCTGGTGGTACTGAAGAACCGATCGCAAGGCATAGCTTACTCGGAGTTCGTGTCGCATTTGTCTCTGGGGTGGGCGAAGCATACAACGACATCGTGTTGCATGGGTACGCAGGATGGTCTCGGCCTCGTCGATGACGATGACCAACCCCTTGTAGCCAGAGGTACCCAAGACACGCAACGTCCACCTGCTCCTCGACGGCGAACCGATCGGCCTCGACCGATTCGCCGATGTGGTTGCAGCCAAGGTGATCGAGCGTCTCGGTCATCGTGGTATCTTTGACCTCTCTGGCATTCGGTCGCACCGCCGAAAGGAGGGCACCCAATGGTGCGACAAGACGAAACCCGGGGACGAGTCCATGGACCGTACCCCAATCGGCGACAGTGGCGAATCGTCGTGGTCCATGAAGATGGCAAACGAGATCATCGCTACTTCCCGACGGAAGAGGACGCAAAGCAGGTAGCTCGATCACTGCGGCGGCTGTTCAAAAGGGCGGCCGCCAAACCGCTCACGAAAGCATTGGAGGAGTACGAGTTGTTCATGCGCGAGGACCTCGGCAACAAGCAGACGTCGACGAAAACGACGTCGGTACGGTTGACCCAGTTCTTTCTAGGCTACGACCGTAGCCTGGACGAGTTGGACGAGGCCGAGTGTGCCCGACGGTACGAGACGCTCCGAAACCACACGACGGTTCAGGGCAATCGTATCGCGGACACCACGCATCTGAACACCTTGGCGCAAGTGAAGACATTCCTCGCCTGGTGTGTGAAGAAGGGCTGGCTCAAGGCCAACCCGGCGGCGAACGTCGAAGGCAAGGGGAGATACAGGCACGGGAAACCACAGCTTCGCATTGATGAAGCGAAGCGGTGGCTTGCGGCTGCGCTAAAGATCGCGCGCGAGGCGGAATCGGAGGGCGAGAAGGAAGGTGCGCTGAAGGCGATCCTGACGTTGGTGCTGGGCCTGCGAGAGTCGGAGTGGAGTTGATCCGATTCACCGGACACTTGACGAAGGCACTACACTCAAGGAGTCCGGAACATGGCAAAGCGAAAACAGTACACCGACGAATTCAAGCGAGATGCAGTACGGCTGATGCGCAACC
>Ga0265314_10004694_pt1 | contig 12549 bp, 11 predicted proteins | sample 4126metaG_FD_203106 | JGI IMG/M metagenome (GOLD analysis project Ga0265314, IMG submission 203106) | Rhizosphere microbial communities from Carex aquatilis grown in University of Washington, Seatle, WA, United States - 4-1-26 metaG | ecosystem: Host-associated > Plants > Roots > Rhizosphere >... | reverse complement strand
CAACACGGCGCATCTGACTCGAGCTTTCCGGGCGGGTCGACTGATGTGATGAATCACCGTCCCGACTAGCGCACGTGTTCGTCGAGGAAGACGTGGATCGCGCCGCTGATCTCGGCGAGGTGAAGCGGAAACGTCATGTGACCACTCTCGAGCCAGTGCAGGTTCGGGTGGTGCCAGTCTTCCCATTGCCGAAGCACGAGCGCCGGGTCGATGTGCCCGTCGCTCTTCGCCTCGATCCAGAGTTGCTTGTCGGGTGGCAATAGCGGGCGCGCGCTCGCGAACGGCAGGCGAGAGAAAATGTCCTTGCGCCTTTTTTCGTCGACCCCCCATTTTTCGAGATCGCTCTTCATCCGCCAGAGGATTTCCGCGTTCTCGATCGCTTCGCCGAGCCGCAGGTGGCAGAGGATCGGCGCGATGAAGTCGGGGGGATCCGGCAAGCACGCGAGGAGCATCACCAGCGAACCGCCGAGGCTGATTCCGGAAGTGCCGATGCGCGAGTATCCCTGCCGGCGGAGCCATCCGGTGATCGAGCGCGCGTCGTGGATGGCCTGACGAATGCCCTCCAAGGAGCGAACGAGATCTGCGGTCCAGAAGAACTCGCCCGAAAATAGCGAGTTCCATGGTTTTCTCCGGCCATGGAAGGGCAACGACACGTGCACGATGTCGACGTCGAGCTCGCGGAGCCATCGCGGGAACACGAGCGCTTCTTCCACCCACGCTCCCGGTTCGAGCCAGCCGTGGACGTAGACGATGCACTCTCGCCGAGGGGTTCGGTCGGGCGTGAGCCACCGCGCCCACGCCGTGTGATTGGCTCGGTACTCGTGCTCGTGACGCTTTCGGTAACGCGGGCTCAGCACTTCGTGCGAGCTCCTCCATGAGAGCGTCGTGGCTCGCGTTACTTTGGACGCCAAGGTATCGTGCCGCTGCACGCTCGTGAGCGTGGGCGGCATGGGAAACAGTTCGTCCACCGCGAGATCGAGGTACGGCCCGAGATCGCTCGTCGTGTCGAACTTCGGGCCACGGAGTCCATGAAGAATGTGAGAAAGGCGACCCGCGATTCGGTCGGCGCCGCGTCCAACGTCCATGCTAAGGGGATTCCAGATCTGAATGATGAAAAAAGGGCCAGAAAACCTGTCGGTTGGCGATGTCGTACACGGCTCGAGCGCGCGCGGCGAGCCTCGAAATCTTTCGGTGTTAGGATCGGCGTAACGCGCTCATCATGAATTCAACGTGGATTGATAAGTGTCTCGCGCTTCGCAAAAAAGCGGGGGAAACCCTGGCCGATGTTCTCGACGTAGGTCTCGCCCTCTCTCCGGACAAGCCCGCGATCTTCTTCGAGGGCCGCACGATCACCTACCGAATCGCATCGCGCAAGCGCTCCTCGCCGGGGGGATCAAACCCGGCGATCGGGTCGCCACGCACCTCGATAATCGTCCCGAGTTCATCGAGGTGTACCAAGGTGTCACACGGGTCGGCGCGACCTTGGTTCCGACGAACGTGATGTACACGGCCGAGGAGATGCGCCACATCCTCGCCGACAGCGGCGCGTCCGCGATTTTCGTCCGCGCGGATCTCGCGCCGAAAATCGTCGCCCTTCGCGCGGAGCTCCCCGACCTTCGCCACGTCGTCGCCATCGCAGAAACCCCGGAAGACCCCGCGGACCAGCTCGCGGCGTTCAAGGCGAGCGGTCGCGACGAACGACCGACGATCGCGATCGATCCGAACTCCACGGCGTTCATTCAGTACACGTCGGGAACGACGGGCAAACCCAAGGGCGCCATGGTGTCGCACGCCAACGTGCTCGCCGTGGTCGACAACACGACGAATCTCGTCGGTTCCGTCGAGTCGAACGAGGACGACGTCCTTCTGCTCGTGCTCCCGCTATTTCATGCCTACGCGCTGAACCTGGCGATGAATCGCGCGTTCCTCGGCGTGACGCCGTTCGTGCTCGTGAACCGCTTCGACCCGGAGCTCGTGTTCTCGCTCATCGAGAAGCACCGCGTGACGATGTTCTACGGTGCACCGCCCATGTACTTCGCGTTCGTGAACACCGAAGGGCTCGAGCGCTACGACGTCTCGTCGCTCAGGGCCGCATTCTCCGGTGCTGCGCCGCTCCCGGTCGTCATTCTCGAGCGGTTCAAGGAGCGCACCGGCGTCGAGATCTGTGAGGGCTACGGCCTCAGCGAGACGGCGCCGACCTTGTGCTCGAACGCCGCCGGTCCGAAGAACAAGCCCGGCACGGTCGGCCCGCCCATTCCCGGCGTCGAGCTTCGCATCGTCGACGAAGAGGGGAACGACGTCGCGAAGGGCGCGGTCGGCGAGATCTGCGCGCGGGGCCCGAACGTGTTCAAAGGCTATTGGAATCGCGAAGCCGAAACCGCGGAAGCCTTCCGCGGCGGATGGTTCCACACCGGCGACCTCGGCTGGGTCGACGAAGACGGCTACGTCACCATCGTCGATCGGAAGAAGGACATGGTGATCGTCAGCGGATACAACGTGTATCCCATCGAGGTGGAGAACGTCCTTCTGCGGCACCCGAAGATCCTGGACGCCGCGGTGATCGGGGTGCCCGATCCGTATCAAGGCGAGTCGGTGAAGGCCGTGCTCGTGCTGCGCCCCGGCGACACGATGGAGCCGAAGGAAGTGACGACCTACTGCCGGCAGCTCCTCGCGGCGTTCAAGGTGCCGCGGCACATCGAGTTCCGCGACGAGCTTCCGAAGACGGCGACCGGAAAAATTCTGAAGCGCGAGCTCCGCTGAGCGGCTCGCTCACCGCGCGCTCTTCGAGGCCGCCAAACGCCGGGTGCCGGCCGTCTTCCCCGGCGGCGCGAGCGCCGTCACGAGTTCGCTCCAGACAGCGCGATCCCCGCTCACCACGAGCGCGCCGCGACGTTCGTACGCCGCGGGCGACCCGCCGCGCATGAACACGTCGAACAACACCCGCGGATCGTCCGCGCGGATCGTCACGGCGGCGAGCGGCGCGGGTCGCTCTTCGACGCCGAGTCGCTCGGCGCCGAGCGACACCTCGAACCGGCGAGCTCCGGCGATCACTTCGGCCACCCGGCCCGAGCCGCGGCCCGCGTAACGCCGCTTCAACGCGAGGAGCGCCCACCCGAAGTCGCGCCGATCCGTCCGGCGCGGGCGATCGAGCAGCGGCATTCCCCAGCGACCGAGCTCCATCACGGCCGGCTCGAGCGCGCGCCCGCGTTCGGTGAGCGCGTAGACCTCGCCCGAGTAAGGCGGCGCGAGCGGACGCTTTTCGACGAGCCCGGCAAGCGCCAGCTCGCGCAGGCGTTTCGCCAGTAAATTCGTAGTGATACCGTCGAGACTCGCGAGCAAGTCGCCGTACCGGCGCGGCCCGAGCAAGAGGTCGCGGACGACGAGCAGCGTCCACCGTTCGCCGATGACGTCGAGCGCGCGGGCGAGCCCGCAGTGTTGGTCGTAGGAACGCCGTCGAGCAGCCACTTTACTTTCGCATAGTACAGACTAATAAAAACTAAATGCAAGCCGTCGAAGACGCTTCGCCGCTGGTCCGCTTCGGCATTCCGCTCCTCGCCGTCTCCGTCGGCGCGCTCGTCGTCGCCGCCGTTCGAGCGACGTCAGAGGGCTCGGGTCGCGCACGGACGGCCGGCCGCGCCTCGTTCGTGCTCGTGGTCGTCTTTGCGTTCACCGCGGTGCTTGCAGAGACCGGCGTCCTCGCGAGCATTCGTCGCCCGCCGCTCTTCATGCCGCTCATGCTCGCTTGCCTGGTGCTCGCGGCGTCGACCGCGCTCTCTTCAATCGGCGCGCGCCTGGTCGCTTCCGTGCCGCTCTGGCTCCTGGTCGGCGCCGAAGGGTTTCGTCTCCCGCTCGAGCTCGTCATGCATCGCGCGGCGAGGGACGGCGTCATGCCCGTCGAGATGAGCTACTCGGGCTACAATTTCGACATCGTCACCGGTGCGACGGCCCTCGTCCTCGCGCTACTGATTTATTGGGGGCACGCGCCGCGGGCGCTCGTCGCCTTGTGGAACGTCATGGGCGTCGTCCTCCTCGCGATCGTCGTGGGCGTCGCGGGCGCGGGACTTCCGTGGGTCGCGGCGTTCGGCCCCGACCACGTGAACGAGTGGGTGCTCCATTTTCCGTACGTCTGGTTGCCGACGGTGCTCGTGCCGGCGGCCTTGTTCGGACACGTGCTCGTGTTCCGGCGGTTGCTCGCCGAAAAGGCGTCGCGAAACGGCGGTCCGGATCACGCGCTCGGTTTTTTTCGGAGCTGAACGACGCCGCGTTCTTCCGGCGTGCCCGGCGGACGACGGTTCCAGAAAAAGTTGAAGCCCTGCCCGGCGTCGATGTTCGACTTGAAGGTGCCCTGCGGCGCGCCCGAACCAAGGTAGTTCCGCCACTCTTCCCACCACAGCGTCCATTCGCACGAGTGGCACACGAGCTTCTTCTGTTCGTCCGGAACGTCGCGTGAGTTGAAGAGAGAGCGCGACATTTTCTGGCGCTCGCCGTTCCACACCTCGAAGAACGTCTTCGAACCGCCGTCGCCCGCCGTCTCTTCGAGACGGCCCACGTCGTCTTCCTTGTAAAAGGTGCCGCAGCAGGGCGCCACGCCGCCGTCGTTGTTGATGACGGCCTGGTGCCAGAGGAACGAGCAGCGAGTCGGAAACGACGGCGGCTTGATCGAGAACTCGAACCGCTTCTCCGGATCCCAGTCGGGCCCGACGACCCAGCCCTTGTCCACGGCGATCTGCATGCCGAGATCGGCGGCCATGCTCTTCGCGAGCTCGATGTCGCCGACGTTGTGCGAAAAGACGTGGAACTCCCAAACCAGGATCGGCGACTCCGAACCGAGCCTCTTCTTCGCGGCGGCGACGCGCCGGCAATTGTCGAGCACTCGAGCGATGTCGCCGCGCACGCGATACTGCTCGTAGGTTTCCTGGCGCGCGCCGTCGAGCGACACGCCGAGCACCGTGAGCCCGCTCCGAACGAGCCGCTCGGCCGCGGCGTCGTCGAAAGGGAAGCTGAAGTTCGTGCTGATGGTGGTGGACGCGCCGGCGCGGTGCGCCTCCTCGACCATCTCGAAGATGTGTTTGCCGAGGAGCGGCTCGCCCCAGTTGTAGAACTCGACCTCGAACAGATACGGCCCGAGCTCTTCCATCACCCTTCGATACAAATCGAGGGAGAGGTGTCCGCGCCGTCGTCCGATCTGCTCGGATCCGGTGAAGCAGGCCGGACATCGCAAGTTGCAGATGTTCGTCGCCTCGATGGTCAGCTTGATCGGATAGCTCGCGAGCTCGGTCTTCCCGTTCCGTTCGTCGAGGTTCGACTGCGTCAGGTTCTGCACCCGGCGGTGCGTCATGCGCGCGCCCCGACAAGCCACCGGCGGCGGAACCTGGAAGATCCGCTGCAAGTTGTACTGTTCGCCGAAGCTCGGGCGGAGGCTCGTCGAGCGAGGCGTGGTCCCACGACCGGGCGAATCGGACGCGACGTCGTTTGCCACTCGAACCACCGTCAGAATAGCCCCCTCGTCGCCGAGCGCAAGCGAGACCCGGGCGTCCGTTTTTGGGCGCCCGCGTGCTCCTCGAACGCCGCAAATCGTGTCACGCTCGCGCCGGTGTCCGAGAAGAGCCGCGTCGACGAGCTCGCCGCGCTCGGCGGCTCGCCGGCATTCGCGCCCGAGCTCCACGTCGGCAGACCGTCGATTCGAGGTCGAGAGGCGCTCCTCCGTCGATTGAACGACGTGTTCGAGAGCCAGTGGCTCACGAACCACGGCCCGTGCGAGATCGATCTCGAGCGCCGCCTCGGCGCCGTCTTCGGCGTCGAGCATTGCGTCGCGACGTGCAACGGAACCCTCGCGCTTCAACTCTTGCTACGAGCGCTGGGGCTCCGAGGGACGGTGCTCGTCCCCTCCTTCACGTTCATCGCGACGGCGCACGCCGTGTCGTGGGAAGGGCTCACCCCGATTTTTTGCGACGTGCTCGCGGCCGATCACACCGTGTCGCCCGAGGCCGTGGAAGCGGCGATGACCGCCGAGACGAGTGCGATTCTCGGCGTGCATTTGTGGGGGAACCCCTGCGCCGTCGACGCGCTTCGGGCGATCGCCGAGCGCCACCGCGTGCCGCTCCTCTTCGACGCGGCCCACGCGTTCGCGTGCGCGCGCCGTGGAAAGGCCGTCGGGAGCCTCGGCGACGCGGAGGTGTTCAGCTTTCACGCGACCAAGATTTTTCAGACCCTCGAAGGCGGTGCGATCGCCACTTCCGACGACGCGCTCGCGCGCGAGCTCCGGCTCCTCCGCGACTTCGGCATCGCCGGACCCGATCGCTCGATCCGCGTCGGAACCAACGCCAAGATGAACGAGGTATCCGCCGCGATGGGGCTCGCGGCGCTCGAGCACCTGCCGGACGTCATCGACGACAATCGAAGACGCCACGAGCTCTACGTCGCGCTGCTCTCCGGAATTCCCGGCGTGAAGGTGCTTTGCCCGAGCGACGAGAACACGTCGAACTACCAATACGTCGTGCTCGAAATCGACGAGCGACAGGCCGAGCTCGACCGCGACTCACTCGGCAAAGTTCTGCACGCCGAGGGAGTGCTCGCACGTCGTTACTTCTCACCGGGTTGTCATCGCGCCGAGCCGTATGCGAAGCGGCCGGGCGGCGGCGAATGGACGCTCCCCGTGACCGACGCGCTCAGCGCGCGCGTGCTCGTTCTCCCGACGGGGCCCGCGCTCTCCCTGGACGACGTGCGCGGCGTCGCGAGCATCGTGCGGCTCGCGATCGAACACGCGCCGCGCGTCCGCGAAGCGGCGCGGCGTCTCCCTCCGGGTCCGTTCTGGTACGCCCCCGAGCCGGTCTAAAAAAGATCTAAAGACGATCCCGATACGCGGGGAAAAACCGCGAAGGGCCGGTAGCTCGCGCATTCACGAGGGCGTGGTAGCGAGGCGGGTCGAACACTCTGCCGCAGAGCCACGTCGTGCGCGTTTCGGGCGACCACCCTCGCTTGAACGCCTCGAGCCCCGACGCGCCTTCCGTCGCGCGATCCGGAACGCCGCCGATGTCGCAATAGCGCACGCGTTCTCGAAAATGATCGAATGCCGCCGAATAGAGCGCGTATCCGGCGCCCCGGCGGTAGCCGTCCGGGTTCAACGCGAGCACGTGTCCGTACGCGACGCGTGCGTGAACGAGCCAGAGCTGGGCGCCGACGGTGACGTCGCCCGACCGCGCGCGGATCACGACGACCCCCGGAAGGCGGAGCTGTCGTTCGAACGCCGTTCGCGAGAACGCTGGTATCCCGGTGATCCCGTGACGAGCGACGAGGTGCTCGTGAAGCGCGATCCAGTCGTCGAGGAAACTGTCGGGGACACTGCCGTCCGCGTCAGAATGGAACACGTCCACGTCGATGTGGCGCAAGGCCTGCGCGGCGCACTTTCGGTGATGGCGGCTGATCGCGAGCGGGCGCTCGAAATCGACGACCGCGTGCTCCTTGTAGGGTCGCGTGAGATCGGGGAACAGACGCGGCAGGTCGCCCACGGCGAACGCGCCGAAGGGATCGGGAACGACGCACAAAGAGACGAGGCGGCTTCCGAGCTCGTCGAGATCGGCGGCGAGGGCGCCCCAATCCGAGCAGACGAAGAGCGGATAGGCGCCGATCGCGTCCTTCAAATCCGAGCCAAAAATACCTCGTTCCAGCATCCACCCACCCGAACGCGGGAGGCGACGCGGCACGCCGAACTCGGCGAGGGACGCGGCGTAGTCGGGATGCGCGTAGCCGGTCGGAAACATCGGCGAATCGACGGCTCCCATCCTCCAGTTTTCGTATGGGCCGTCCTCCGGGGTGTCAAGGCACGCCGTTGACGACCCTCTCGGCGCGGCTCACCATAGTTCGCACGCGATGCGCGTTCGGTACGCACCCGCTCACGACCTCTTCGCCTTGCTGGCGCGGCAGGGCTACTCGAAGACGGCCGAAGCGCATGGGTGGGCCGCGGTCTGGGACTGGGTTCGCGAGCAGACGACGCGGCTCCCCAGCCGACGCTTTTCGCTCCTCGATCTCGGATGCGCCGACGGGGCGATCGGCGCGATCATGGTCGAGGAAGGGTGTTCCGGGACGTTCGTTGGCGTCGATTTCTCTTCGACGATGCTCGAGCGGTGCCGGGCGAAAAACCTCTACGCGATGCTGATCGAACAGGACCTGAACGACGGGCTCGGCGTCGATCGCTCGCTTCGATTCGACCTGGTGACGGCGATCGGCGTCCTCGAGTTCGTCGAGGATCTTGCTCCGCTGCTGGTCGAGATCCGCGAAGTGCTGAGGCCCGGCGGGCAGCTGTGGGTCACGTTCGAGCCTCCGGAGGCGACGACTTCGCCGTGGAAATTCGGGCGGACGGTCGCCGAGGGAGTTGGCTTGCTCGAAGAAGCGGGCTACCGAGCGGTCGCCGTCGCGCGACGCGTCGGTTACCGAGCGGTAAACTTGGACGCGGACAACACGCTGCGGAGTCTCGGCACCGACGTCGAGCTCGCCTTCGTTCGAGCCGAGCCGAGGTAGCCCCGAGCGTCACCTCTCGCGTCATCGAGCTCGGCGGCGCGTCGTCAGAGCGTTTTCAGGAAATCGAGGACGGCGACGTTCACGGCCTCGGGGCGCTCCTGCTGGATCCAGTGTCCGGCGCCCTCGATGACGACCTTGCCGCGGAGATCGTCGTAGTGACGATCCATCAGGTCGAGAATGTTGACCTTGGGGACGAAGCGCAGCACCGGATCGCGCGAGCCGGCGACGAAGAGCGCCGGCTGCGTGATCTTTTCCTCGGCGAGCTGGGGGAGCGCTTCGAAGTCGATGCCTTGTGCGCGATATCGATTGAGCGGACCGCGGAACCCGCTGCGCTCGAACTCGGCCGTGAAATAGTCGAGATCGGCCTCGGTGAGCCATGCCGGAAACGGTTTCGGATCGGTGAGCCCCTGGAGCAACGCCGAGGTCGGCGGTTTCCGCGCCATGGCGCCCTGTTCTTCTTTCGACGCGTCGCCGGATGCGGCGAAATAGACTTTGCGGAGCGCGGTGCGCACGTCGGCTTCCAGCTCGCGCTCCGCCACGCCGGGTTCCTGAAAATAAATCTGATAGAAAAATCGGTCCTTGTGGACCTGCTTCCACAGATCGATGGGCGGCATGGGCGGCCTGCCGAGGAACGGCACGCTCAGGCCGACGACGGCCTTCACGCGCGCTCGATGCAGAATGGACGTCACCCAGACGATCGGCGCGCCCCAGTCATGCCCGATGAGGATCGCCTGATCGGCGCCCATGGCGTCGATCACGCCTGCGACGTCGCTCGTGAGCTCCTTCATGGCGTACGCTTCGATGGCTGCCGGCTTGTCGCTGCCGCCGTAGCCGCGGACATCGATCGCGCAGATTCGGTACCCGGCGTCCACGAGCGGACCGATCTGATGGCGCCACGAATACCAGGACTCCGGCCACCCGTGGACCAGCACGCAGAGCGGACCTGTGCCCTCGACGACGGCTCGGATGCGAGTGCCGTTGGCCGTCAACGTTTCGTACTTGTAGTCCATGCCGGCAGCGTCGCCGGGAAGCGCGGACGGCGCAACGGGGGAAACGCGGGCGCAAAAACCCGAGGATGGTCAACTCGAGCGGGAGACGCTCTAGCGGGGTACGATGCTCGGATGGTCCTCGACAGATTGCGGCAAGCGCTGGGCGACAAAGTGTCTACGGATGCCGCTCTGCTCGCGGCGCGTCGCCACGATTCGTGGGTGTTGTCGCTCCTCGAGGACGTCGAGAAGCGCGCAACGCCGCTTCCGCAATGCGTCGTTCGACCCGCAGACGCTGGCGACGTCGTGACGGTCGTGAATGCGTGCCGCGAAACGGCGACGCCGCTCGTGCCGTTCGGCCTCGGCAGCGGCGTGTGCGGCGGCGTGCGTTCGCCGGAAGGCGCCGTCGTGCTCGACATGGGCGCGATGAATCGGATCCGTTCCATCGATGCCGACAATCTGCTCGCGAGCTTCGACGCGGGCGTTCGCGGAAGCGACGCGGAGGACGCGCTCGCCGAACGGAAGCTGACGCTCGGGCACTATCCCCAGTCGATCGGGATCAGCAGCGTCGGCGGCTGGGTCGCGACGCGCGCGGCCGGCCAATTTTCGACCGGCTACGGCAACGTCGAAGACGTCATTTTTTCGCTCGAAGCGGTGCTGCCGAACGGCGAGCGCGTCGAGACCCGCGGGACGCCGCGAGCGTCGGCCGGGCCCGATCTCCGTCATTTTTTTCTGGGCTCCGAGGGCACGCTCGGCGTCGTGACGGGCGTCACGTATTCGATTCGTCGCGCGCCGGAGGTGCGCACCCCGAGCGCCTATCACGTCGCCACGATGCACGACGGGTTCGAGCTGCAGCGCGAGCTCGTGCAGAGCGGCTTTCAACCCGTAGTGCTCCGCTTGTACGACGCCGACGAGTCGAGCCGCATGTTCTCCAAGTTCGCCCGCGACGGAAGCGCGCTCCTCCTCGTGATTTCGGAAGGGCCCGAGGGGCGCGTCGCCGCCGAGACCGCCGCGCTCCAGGCAATCGCCGAGCGGCGCGGGGCGGGGGCGGCGTCACCGGAGGCTGCCGAGCGCTGGCTTCGCGATCGCAATCACGTGCCGACGCTCACGTCGTTTCTCGAAGGCGGCATGGTCGTCGATACGATCGAAATTGCCGCGACGTGGAGTCGCATCGACGACATTTACCGGCGCGCCGTCGCGGCACTTCGCGAGGTGCCCGGCATGATGGCCGCGTCCGCTCACAGCTCGCACGTGTATCGCTCGGGCATCAATCTGTACTTCACGTTCGCCGCTCGCCCCGAGCGTCGCGAGGATCTCGCCGCGACGTACCTCGCGAGCTGGCGGGCGGTGATGGATGCGACGCTCGCCGGCGGCGGCGGCATCGCGCACCACCACGGCATCGGCCGCATGCGCAAAGCCCTCCTCGGCAAAGAGGTCGGCGAAGGCGGCCTCTCCGCGCTCCGCGCCTTGAAGCGCGCCCTCGATCCGGTCGGATTCATGAACCCGGGAGCGCTCTTCCCGGACGAGTGACGGCGCGAGCGGTGCTACGCTCCGCGGCCTCTCGCCCCTCACTGGAGTCCAAACCGGCATGAGCGATCGCCTGGTCACGCGTTCCCCCGTTGATGGTCGCGTCTACGTCGAGCGACCCCTTCCGACCGAGGCCGACATCGCGCGCACGCTCGAGCGCGCGGTTCGCGCCAAAGAACGATGGAGACGAACGCCGCTCTCCGAGCGGCTCGCGCTCGTCGGCAAGGCCGTCGACGCGTTCGTCGCGCGCCGAGATGCGCTCGCGGAAGAAATTTCGTGGCAGATGGGTCGCCCGGTGTCGCAAAGCCCTGGCGAAATCCGCGGCTTCGAAGAGCGGGCTCGCTACATGATGAGTATCGCCGAGGACGTGCTCGGCGACGTGCGGCCGACGCCGAAACCCGGGTTCGATCGATTCATCCGGCGGGAACCGCTCGGCGTCGTGCTGGCGATCGCGCCGTGGAATTACCCGTACCTGACGGCGGTCAATTCGGTGGTCCCCGCACTCGTCGCCGGCAACACGGTGATTCTTCGGCATTCGCCGCAAACACCGCTCTGCGCCGAACGCCTCGGCGAAGCCTTCGCCGCCGCGGGGCTGCCAGACGGCGTTTTTCAATTCCTCCACACGACGGACGAGGACACCGATCGCCTCATTTCGACGCCGGGAATCGACTTCGTCGCGTTCACCGGGTCGGTTCGCGTCGGGCACGTCGTGCAGCGCTTCGCCTCCGAGCGATTCATCGGCATCGGTCTCGAGCTCGGGGGCAAAGATCCGGCGTACGTGCGGTCGGACGCGCACTTCGACCACGCCGTCGAGAACCTCGTCGACGGCGCCTTCTTCAACAGCGGGCAGAGTTGCTGCGGCATCGAGCGCGTCTACGTGCACGAGGCCGTCTACGACCGGTTCGTCGAAGGCTTCGTTGCCCTCACGAAACAGTACAAGCTGGGTAACCCCCTGGAGTCAGGGACGAACCTCGGTCCGCTCGTTCGCGCCGGGGCCGCCGATTTCGTGCGTGGACAGATCGACGAGGCGGTTCGTGGTGGCGCCCGCGCCCTCGTCGATTCGAAGGCATTCGCCGCCGACGCGCCCGGAACGCCGTATCTCGCGCCCCAGGTCCTGATCGGCGTCGATCACTCGATGCGGGTCATGAAGGAGGAGAGCTTCGGCCCCGTCGTCGGCATCATGAAGGTGTCGAGTGACGACCAGGCGGTCGAGCTCATGAACGACAGCCCCTTCGGGCTCACGGCCTCGGTGTGGACCGCGGACGAGGCGGACGCCCTCGCCATCGGCGAGCGGGTGGAGACCGGCACGGTGTTCATGAACCGCTGCGATTACCTCGATCCGGCGCTCGCCTGGACGGGAGTAAAAGACTCGGGGCGCGGCGTGACGCTGTCGCGCATTGGTTACGAAACCATGACGCGACCAAAGAGCTTTCACCTCCGCACCAGCGTCTGAATCCCGCTTCATTCGCTCAGCATTTTTCGCTTCCGGACGCGCCAGAAATACCGTCGATCCGAGTCG
>Ga0265314_10004692_pt1 | contig 12550 bp, 8 predicted proteins | sample 4126metaG_FD_203106 | JGI IMG/M metagenome (GOLD analysis project Ga0265314, IMG submission 203106) | Rhizosphere microbial communities from Carex aquatilis grown in University of Washington, Seatle, WA, United States - 4-1-26 metaG | ecosystem: Host-associated > Plants > Roots > Rhizosphere >... | reverse complement strand
CCGGGGCCACTATCTCCGGCGGGTACAGCCACACGATCAGCCGCCACGCAAAAAGAATCGTAAGGAGGGCGCAAGGCAGAAACGCGAACAGCCAAAGGCTCCAGTACACGGGCACGCCGGTCGCTTTTTCGATCATTCCGCGGCCGAGAATAGAAGTGGGGCCAGCAACGACCATCTTGTCGAAAATACCAGCCGTGTAGGTCAAAGTAATGAAGATTCCCCGTCCGAAGTTACTGCCGCGCTGAATCCCCAGGACTTCAGTGAGTCCGAGCGCGACCGAAGCCATAATGACAACGCAGGCGAGTCCCGAAGGCACCAGAAAGGTCAAAAGGAAAGACGTCAGAATCAGCCCTAGCAGGATGCGCGAATAGCTGCTGCCGGTGCGCCGGATCGCCCAATAAGCCAAGCGGCGCGCCATACCGGATTTAGTCGCCATCGTCCCCAGGAGGCTCGCACCGAACAGAAACCAGGGAGTCTGATCCGCAAAGCCGCCAAAGGCGCTAGAAAACGGGACCACTCCGAGCACCCAGAATAAGTAGCAACCCAGCAGGCCGGAGAGCGCGTGGGGCATGATCTCGGTGACCCAGGCCAGGATCATGAATGCGGCGACCGCCAGCGCGTGCCGCACGATGGGCCCGGCGCCGATGGGAGCGAACCAGATTGCCGCCGGAACCGTAATGCATAGCCCGGCGCTGATACCGATTCGCAACGCGCTTGCAGACTGGGTCTGGTCTGCCATCAGCTCTTTTCGAGATCCGTTAGACCCGGCACCGTGTCGGTCGGCAGAACGCGATTCCGAAAGCGCTCGGCCAGAAGGGACCGCTGCGGTTTTCCCGTCGACGTGCGCGGAATGCTGTCGAGGAACTGAATCCTTCGGGGAACTTTGAAGGGAGCGAGCCGTGCCGCTGCGAACCGGCGCAGCTCCAGCACGGTTGCGGTGGCGTCCTGGCGCAGCACAACGGCGGCAGCTATATCTTCTCCCAGCGTGGGATGCGCGACGGCGAATACCGCCGCATCGGCCACCGCTGGATGTGCGGCCAACACGTCCTCCACTCCTTGCGGAAGAATTTTTTCGCCTCCGCGGTCGATCATCTCTTTCAAGCGGCCGGTAATGAAAAGAAATTTCTCCTCGTCGAGGCGGCCGACGTCTCCCGTGCGAAACCATCCGTTGTAGAAGGCGGCTCGATTGGCTTCCGGGTCGTCGAGATATCCGGAAGTCACCGACGCCCCGCGAACCACGATTTCTCCCTCCTGGCCCCCTGCGATGAAATTCCCGAGCGCGTCCATGATCGCGACTTCCAGGCCGCTCGTCCGCCCCGCCGATCCGTCCTTATGAGCATCCGTCGTATTGCGCGTCACGCCTCCGGTTTCCGTCAGCCCGTAGCCATTCAATATGGGAACACCCAAAAATTCCTCGAGCGATGTGACTACCTCTGGTTGGGGTGCCGCACCGGTGGTGCGGATGAAGCGCAAAGGCACGCGCCTGAAAACTTCCGGATGCTGGCGCGCCAGCCCGAGAATGGAGCGGTTCAACGGAGGGTTGGATGTAAACCAGGTTGGTTGAAAGTCATCGAGCCAAGACATGAACGTCGCGGGGTTGAAACCCGCAGCGCAGATAACGGTGCCTCCACAGAGTAACTGCGTAAACACAGACGCTAGACCGTGCAAGTGGAACAGCGGCAGCATGCTCAAGAAACGGTCCGCCGCGCTCAGTTGCAGCGCCTTGATTTCGCGAGTTGCCATTGCGCGCAGGCTCACTCCGGTCAGCGGAACCAGCTTCGGGTTGCCGGTCGTTGCCGAAGTAAACAGCAACAGCGCCGCATCGGTTGTGCGAACGAGAGTCGTTGCCTCGCGGTTGCCTGCTTCTTGAATAAAGACCTCAGGCGAGCGCATCCTTAGGACAGGAATGCGCCGGCTCGCGGCGGCGGCGACCGCGGCTGAAGCTCCGCCCTCCGCAACAATCACCATCCGCGCACCCAAACGATTCAGAAAATAGCGAAACTCACTCTCCGTATACAACGGATTGAGAGGCGCAGCAGCTCCGCTAGCGGCAACCGCCAGCAGCGCAACGATCAGATCCGGTCCATTCGGCAGAACGATAGCGGCGACCTCGCCGGGGCCGAGCCCCGCATCGGCCACTTCACGCTGCATAGCCCGCAGGCGTCGCTCGAGGTCCAGGTACGTAACCGCACCTTGTTCCGGCGAACAGAGCGCGATGGCCGCCGGCATCTCCGCGGCGCGTTGTTCGAGATCGAGGAAATCAGTCACCCGCTATTCCTTCGGCTTCACTAGCTGAACCGGCCTCGATCCTCTGTTCGATATACGCGGCTAGCACCGACAGGTCTCTCAGAAAGTCAAAGTCGAGGTTTCCCGGCTCCATCTTGATTCCGAACTCCTTTTCAACGGCGGCCACGAATTCGAGTATCGCGATAGAATCGAGGGTCGCGACTTCCTCCAGCATCTGTTCGTAAGGCATTTCTGCGTCGCCGACATCCAACTGTAGTGACTCGACGAGTACTTTCCTGATCCGAACCATCGTGCCTCGATGGCCGGTTAGATGCTGATCCATTGCTCCCACTCCTCCGGGTGATTCACAATCTGTTGTTCGATGGTTTCAACGAACGCCGGAAGGTTGGCTTCTATAAACTCATCACGTCCGGGCTTGCGCACGATGTCGAGCATGGGGCCGAAATGAATCCGCAGCCCCGAGCTACGCCCCAGACAGACCATGGGCACAACCGCACAGCCCGACAGCCGCACGATGTCAAAAATCCCCGTCGAAAATTTCCGTCGAGTGCCTAGAAACGGCCACGGCACAGTCTTGGCCCCAGCCTTCCCATCGAAGTGGATGTTGACCAAGCCGCCCGCGCGGAGGCGGCCTACGATCTTCAGAACGCACCCGCGATCCTGAACGTACACACACTCCCCTATGATGGCGTTCAAAAATTTTATGCGGCGCGGAGCTAACATGCGGCGCCCCAACCGTCCCCACCAGTCTCCCACTCTAAGCTCATCGCGGACGGTCAGGATCGGATATCCCACGGAAGAAAGATACTGCTTGGCGATCCGGGTGGCGCAAAAGTGGACGGTGAGAAGGATCACTCCGTTACCAGCTGACCTTGCTTGCTCCAAATGTTCGAGACCACGGATTTCGCTGCAACGTAATCTTCGTAAGGAAGACGGCCAGCTGACGACCAGATCATCCAGCATACGGATCGCGGAGTTCGCAAGAAACGCAGCCGCGATCCGGGATATCTGGTCCTTGGGGATGCCGGTGCATTCGGCGTTAAGCACCCGGCGTGCCACTACCTCCGAGCGCTTTCGCGCGCGCAACCGCGACAGCCGGCTAATCGGATACAGAAGCCTTCGCGGAGCAATCGCTGCCAGAACCCGCAGCGGATAAAGGTACAGGAACCACAGGAAATCATCGACTGTGACAATTGGCGGGTGTGATCCCAACTCCGACTCCGACGCGGCCATGCCCGGCAGTGTAGCACGCTGCCGATAAAACAGATCGCCCGGTCGTTTGTGATAACCTCTCTGTGTAGAGCTCCTCGTAGATGCTCCCTCCTCCCGTCCAGGCGTAAGTTCGGCCTTTCGGTACCTCTCCGTTGCAGGGGAGTACAACAGCCGCTCCCAAGAGTAGCGACTTTCAGTAGGCCTTTCCATTCGACTTCCGTCTATGAAACCGCTCTCTCTCACGTCCGCAGTGTTGTTGTTTCTCTCGGGCAGCGCTTTCGGGCAACTCCCTATTTCCGAACAAGCGTCCTTGACCGATCGCTATTGTGCGGGCTGCCACAACGACAAGTTGAAATCCGGCGGATTCTCCTGGAAGTCTATAAATCTCGCCCATCTGGAGCAATCGGCGGAGCAAGTCGAGAAGGTGATCCGCAAAGTGCGCGCCTCGATGATGCCGCCTGCTGGAATGCCGCGGCCTGCCGCTGCGACCCTGGCAGCCTTCACGGATTCTCTCGGCGAAGCGCTAGACCGCGCTGCCGCCGAGCATCCCTATCCCGGGCGTCCGCCACTGCATCGCCTGAATCGCACTGAATACGCCAACGCGATTCGCGATCTACTCGCGCTGGATGTCGATGTCACCACCCTGCTGCCCGCCGATGCGATGAGCCGTGGCTTCGATAATATGGCCGACGTCCTGACGACCTCACCGGCTCTAATGGACGCTTACTTGCGAGCAGCCTCGAAAATCAGCCGTCTGGCGCTGGGCGATCCGGAACTGACCGCCGCGGTGGCGACGTATCAGCTTCCCAAAGAGCTCTCGCAACTGCATCACGTGGACGGAGCGCCGCTGGGCACTCGCGGCGGCATTTCGGTGGTTCACAATTTCCCGGCCGATGGCGAGTACGTTTTCAAACTCGACTTCTATCACGTGCTGGACGGCCCGCTGTTTGGCAAGATTCTTGGGCCCGGTCAGCAGATTGAAGTGTCGCTCGACGGCGCTCGCGTTTCGCTTTTTGACCTGGACTACAAAATGACCAAGTGGGATGAAATCCGCACTCCCGCGTTCAAGGTCTCCGCAGGCCCACATCGCGTGACAGCGGCATTCGTCGAGAAGGCTGAAGGCCCCATCGAAGACCCGGTCATGCAGGTAGAGGAAACGCTCGTCGACTTAAACGAAGCCGACATCGCGGGCCTGACCTCCGTGCCGCACCTGAACAACCTCTTCATAACCGGGCCGCTGAACCCCTCCGGTGTGAAGGACACGCCCAGCCGCCGAAAAGTGTTTGTGTGCCGTCCGCCTGCGGAGCATGACGAAGTCGCGTGCGCGAAGAAGATCCTGGCTGCGCTATCCCGCAAGGCTTTCCGCAAGCCCGTCAACGACACGGATCTGGAACGGCTGATGACGCTCTATCAGTCCGGACGCAACGCCGGCGATTTCGATTCTGGTATTCGCCTGGCTCTGCAGGCCGTTCTAGCCAGCCCGCAATTCGTATTTCGTTTTGAGCGCCCGCCCGCCGGCGCGCCAGACGGGACTCCGTACCGCATCAGTGATCTCGAACTCGCATCGCGCCTGTCGTTCTTTCTTTGGAGCAGCATTCCCGACGAAGAGCTGATCGCCGTTGCCGCCCAAGGCAAATTGCGGACGCCCGCGGTTCTTGAAAAACAGGTTCGCCGCATGCTGGCCGATCCCCGAGCCGAAGTGTTATCTACAAATTTCGCCAGCCAATGGCTGCATCTGCAAAATTTGAAAAACATTCAGCCCGACGCCTATCAGTTCCCGAATTACAGCAAGAATCTTTCGCAATCCATGCTACGCGAGACCGAGCTGTTCTTCGCCAACCTGGTGAAACACGATGAAAGCGTGCTCGATCTTCTGACAGCGGATTACACCTTCGTCGATGAATTACTGGCGCGTCACTATGGATTCCCCAACGTCGCCGGAGAATATTTCCGGCGCGTGCAGATTCCGGATGCCAACCGCCGGGGGCTCTTAGGACAAGCCAGCGTTCTCACGTTGACCTCCGTATCCACGCGCACATCGCCGGTGGGACGCGGCAAATACGTGATGGAGGTTTTGCTCGGAACGCCGCCGCCGGCCCCTCCGCCCGACGTACCGTCTCTCAAGGAAAGCGCCGGCAGCGGCGATGCGCCCAGCGCTTCACTGCGCCAGCAGATGGAACAGCACCGCCGCCAGGAACCCTGCGCATCGTGCCATAAAATGATGGATCCAATTGGTTTCGCTCTCGAAAATTTCGACGCCGTGGGAGCCTGGCGTGCGCGCGATGGCAACGTCCGCATCGATGCGGCTGGCAAGCTCTTCGACGGTACCGAGCTGAACGGCCCAGCGAGTTTACGGCAAGCTATCGTCGCTCACTCGGATGCGTTTCTGGCGGGCTTCGCCGAGAACCTGCTCGGTTATGGCGTCGGCCGGGTTTTAGACTATCGCGATATGCCCGCAGTGCGCTCGGTCACCGCCCGCGCGGCGCAAGACAATAATCGTTTTTCGTCATTTGTTCTGGGTGTGGTCGAGAGCGTGCCGTTTCAGATGGGCATTGTCGACGGCGCTACGCAGGTTGCACGGAGGTAATGAAAAATGTTCCTGACAAGAAAACACATATCCCGCCGAATGTTGTTGCGCGGCGTGGGCGTGTCGATGGCGCTCCCGCTGCTCGACTCCATGATTCCCGCACAAACGCCTTTGCGCAACACGGCCGCCGTCAGTCCCGCGCGCTTGGCTTGTATCGAAATCGTCCACGGCGCAGCCGGCAGCACCATGGAGGGCACGCAGAAAAACTATTGGTCGCCCATTGAGGCCGGTTCGCAGTTTCAGTTCACGGAGTCTCTGCAGCCTCTCGAACATTTACGGGATTATTTGTCGATCGTGAGCCGCACCGACTTGAAGCCCGCGAACGCGTTCACGCCGCCTGAAGTGGGCGGCGATCATTTCCGCTCGAGCGCCGCGTATTTGACCGCCTGCCGTCCCAAGATGACCGAGGGTTCCGACATCTACTGCGGAACGTCCATCGATCAAATGTACGCGCGCGAGTACGGGCAAGACACGCCGGTACCATCCCTTCAGCTTTGCATTGAAGGGGTAGATTCCTCCGGCGCGTGCGATTGGGGTTATTCGTGCGTGTATTCGGGAACCATTTCCTGGTCGTCTCCGACCACCCCGCTGCCCATGGAGCGTGACCCGCGCCAGGTTTTCGAAAGCTTGTTCGGCGAAGGCGGCACAGCGGGGCAGCGTGCCGCCCGCTTGCGGGAGAAGGGCAGCATTTTGGATTTCGTCGTGGGCGATGCGACGCGTTTGCAGGCGGGCCTTCCGGCCGGCGATCGCCATCGCCTCAGCGCCTATCTCGATGACATTCGCGAAATCGAACGGCGTATTCAGAAGATCGAAAAATACAACCTAAGCAGCGCAGCCCGCGAGCTACCGGCCGCTCCCGTCGGCGTGCCGGATTCCTTTGAGGAGCACATCAACCTGCTGTTCGATCTTCAGGTGCTTGCCTTCCAGGCCGGCATCACGCGCGTGTCTTCGTTCAAGCTGAGCCGCGACGTGTGCCAGCGTCTGTATCCCGAAAGCGGCGTGAAGACCACCTTCCACGTCACCTCCCATCATGGTGAAACCGGCGAGTTGCTGGCTCAGTTCGCCAAACTGAACCGTTATCACGTCAGTAAGCTCGCGTATTTCCTTGACAAACTGAAGGCGACGCCCGACGGCGACGGAAATCTTTTGGATCATTCGCTGGTGCTCTACGGCAGCCCCATGGGCGATTCAAATATTCATAACCATAAACGCGTGCCGATGTTGATCGCCGGCCACGCCAACGGACGGATCAAGGGCAATACGCACGTGATCGCGGCTGAAGAAACACCCATGGCGAATGTCCTTTTCACGGCGCTGCGGCGCTTGGGGATGAACGTCGATAGTGTCGGTGACAGCACGGCCGAGGTGGCGATTTAGCCATGTCCGGCAAATTGTCAGCACTGATCTTCTGCGCGCTGCTCTCGCGCGCCTACGCACAAGCGCCTCTTGCGGATGCCGCTCAGCAAGGCGACCAAGCCATCGTTCGCCAACTGCTCCAGCACAAAGCCAATTTGAACGCAGCTCAGCCCGACGGCATGACCGCTCTGCACTGGGCAGCGACCAGAGACGATGTTCCTCTGGCGAAAATGCTGCTTGCCGCCGGCGCCCAAACTTCGCCGAAAACGCGCTTGGGCGAGTTCACCCCCTTGTTGATTGCGTCCAAACGAGGCAGTGCGCCGATGATCGAAGCTTTACTGAAGGCAGGCGCCAATGCCAACGCCACCGACTCCACCGGCGCCACACCGCTGATGCTGGCATCGGCCGCCGGTTCCGCCGAAGCTGTGGAAATGTTGCTGGCTCACCAAGCCGATGTCAACGCCAAAGAATCCGCGCATCAGCAAACGGCGTTGATGTTCGCGGCCGCCGCCGATCGCGGTGCCGTGATTCGTACGCTCATCAAACATGGCGCGGACCCGGAAATCGCGACCATCACATCTGAACCCAGGTGCGGCTCGCTTTTCGCCAATTCCTTCTGCCGCGAAGCAGCCCCAGGCAAAGATAAACCGGCCCCTGAAACCGTAGCTCCAGAAAACGACGGCGAAAGTCAGGAAGCCCCGCACACGAAAACCGGAGCAACCACCCCTGCACGGCGCCGCAAAGGCCCCGCCATCATAGGCGGCATGACGGCGCTCCTTTATGCGGCGCGCGATGGACGCACCGAAGCCGCTCGCGCTCTCATCGAAGCAGGCGCCAAGATCGACAACCCCGGGACCGGCGAAAAGATGACGCCCCTGGTGATGTCCATCGTCAATGGTCATTACGATCTCGCGCTGTACCTGCTCAATAGCGGAGCAAACCCCAATCTCGCCGGCGACCAGGGCCTGACACCGCTCTACGCCACGCTCGACGAGGAATGGGCGCCCTACGCGTACCGTCCTCAACCCATCGCCGGCCGCGCCGAAGTTTCCTATTTAGATCTGATGAGTGCGCTGTTGGCCGACGGCGCAAATCCCAACGCAACGCTCACGCTGAAGCCCTGGTTCCGCTCACTGCCGGAGGACCGCTCCTGGGTGGATCCCACGGGAGCCACCGCCTTCTGGCGCGCCGCACAATCGCTAGACCTCGAAGCCATGCGGCTCCTCATCAAAGCGGGCGCGGACCCCAAGCTTACGAGCGCCGAAGGAGTGACGCCATTGATGGTCGCCTCCGGACTCGGCTGGGCGCCGAACTTCAGTAGGAACGCACCGAACGCCTGGATGGCGGCGGCGAAATATTGCCTGGATCTGGACATCAGTCCGGCGGCGAAGAGCAGCAAAGGATACACCGCTCTCCACGGAGCCGCGTTCTTAGGGAACAATGAACTCGTCGAAGAACTGATCGCCCACGGTGCCGACGTGCGCGCCGTCGCCAATGACAAAAACACGATAGCGGACATGGCCAACGGTCCCTTTCCCCACTCCATTCTGCATCCCGATACGGTGGCGCTGGTCGAGAAATTGGGATCGGTAAATTCCAAGACCTGCCGCGCGGACTCATGCGTTGTGCCAGCCGCGCCCGCACGCAAGAAGCCGGATCAACCGAAGCTTTAGGGTCGCGCCTGTCTCTTCCGCGCCACCCGGTTCCACCACATCATCGCTCCCGTCACGAACATTGCCGCGGGCGCGAGTCCGACTACGGCCCAGATCAACTTCGTCGTCGCGTCGCAGAGTCCGGGACCGCTACAAGGAAGCCCGATCCCATTTATGCGACCCACATGCAAATAGGCGAGCCAATAAATAACCTGGTCGACCGTGCGCGTCCGGGCGTTGGCGGCAGTAAGGGGCTCGATTCGGTCAGCAAGGTCTTGAACCCATTCCGGGTTGCCGAGATAGGCTCCACTGATCGCGAACACCAGGATGGATGCAAAGCTCCAGAAACCGATCACGCTGTGCATATTCCAGACTGTGCTTTGCCAGCCTGCGTTCCTGTGAAAGATCAAGCTTCGTCGCCACGTCTTGATTCCTGGCCACCAAACCACAATTCCCGTGAAGGCGAGGACCACAATCAGGATCGCGCCCGCGCCATTAACCGAGCGACCCGTTGGCCCGGCGAGCAGATCATCGTGTAGCTCAAGTAGCTTCGAAACCAACCAGATCCCGAGCGGCACCGAATCGCCTAAATCTGCTCCCGTATACGGATTGAAGAGGCGATTTTTGCGGCCGCTGCGGCCTTCGAGAGAAATGCTGACGGCTTGAGCGGGATTCTTTGCCCGGCTTATGATAACGATCGAATACCCAGGGTAAGCGCGCTTTACTGTTCCCTTTAATTGCTCATCGGTTAACGGCGCGCCTCTCTCGGTCACGATAATCGGATCGCGTGTCGCTGCCCTATAGAGCTCATTGCGGTAAACGAGAACGCTGCCAGTTACACTGATCAGCAACACGTAGAGGCCAATGCCGATCCCGCTCCACAAGTGAAGCTGGAAGGTCGCCTTGCGCAGCCAAACAGTCTGCGGCCGCAAAATCCATCGCTGCAAATACGTCACGTGTTTCCTCGGCTAGCCGATTCTAACTCACTCAACTTTGCTGCTAAACGCCTCGCGAATGGACTACGCCATCGAGCAAAAAGGAGTATTCTGAAAAAGTCCAAGGCAGGGTGCTCATGTCGCTGAACAAGCCCAAAGTAGTCGTCGTGATGCCGGCCTACAACGCCGCGCAAACCCTGCGTATGACGTACGCCGAACTGCCGCGGGACACCGTGGACCTGGTGATCGTTGTCGACGATGGAAGCTCCGACCAGACCACCGCGATCGCCCGCGAACTCGGTCTAGAGTTGTTTGTTCACAACCGCAACTACGGCTACGGCGCGAACCAGAAGACGTGTTACCGCGAAGCGCTGCGCGCAGGCGCCGACATCGTAGTCATGGTGCACCCCGATTATCAGTACGATCCCGTGCTGTTGCCCGATATCATCCGCCCGATTCAGGAAGGCAACGCCGACGTGGTTCTCGGCTCGCGTTTGTTAGGCGGACACCCCATGGCCCAGGGCATGCCCTGGTGGAAATATGCCGCCAACCGCTTCCTGACGCAACTCGAAAACACAGTTTTTGGCTTGCATCTGGCCGAGTATCACACCGGTTACCGCGCCTTCCGGCGGGAAGCCTTGGACCACGTCAACCTGGAAATGAATTCCGATAATTTCATCTTTGACCAGGAAATCATCGCGCAATTAGTGAGTCTGAACATGCGCATCGCCGAAGTGCCGGTGCCCACCCGTTATTTCCCCGAAGCATCCTCGGCTTCTTTCGTGCAGAGTTCCGTCTACGGTTTGTCGATCCTGTGGCTCCTGCTGAAATATGAGCTGCATCGCCTGGGCCTGGTCCGGCAGCGGTCCTTCCAAAGCCTGCGGCGGCGTTATGCAGCCAGCCCCAACGCCGCGGACGCGATCCCTGACGGCAAGGAATAAGATCGCCGCTATTGCTTCGCGTGCTCTTCCGCCGGATTCTTTAATCGAAGCACCATGTAGTACTCGGGTAAAGGCGGCCCGAAAGAGTACGGCAATGGTCCCAATGCATCGGAATAGAAACCGGAGCCCCAGGATTGGCTCATGGTTGTCATTCCGGTCTTTACCGGGAGCGTGAGGACGCCGCGCGATGCCACTACGCTCGACGGTATCGATTGCGGCGCAGCGTAGCTGCTGTTCTGCGGGATCACCACTAGATCGCCGTTTCCAACATGTAGATTTCGGTAGTCGATGGGCTGGTATTGGTAGGCTTGCATGTAGTACTGAAAACCCCAGTGGCCTTCGAAATTCACGTTAACTCCAGGTTTGCTCAAATGATCCCGCACGTACTGGGCTGCCTTGCGCCCGGAATTCGCCAAGCCCGCGTCCGCCCACGTCACCCACAAGGCGACCGCTACAGATACCACCAAGGGCACAACCACCTTCGCCATCCGCAGCTTTCCTGCAAATGTGCCGGACGCTTCCAGCCGCCGTGCCAACAGAATGGCTACCGCCGGAATCATCGGCAGCACGGATCGGGCATTCACCGTCCAGTTCACGAAAGAAGCGAACACCCAAGTTCCGAAAACCCATAGCACCAACAGTACGGAGTTCGCGTCGCGGCTGCGGCGCCAGTCCGCAAACGCCAGCGCGAGCGCACCGATGCCGCCGGCAACGAACAAGGCCATCTGTAAACCCAAAACATTGCGGTGGTCATTTGCAATGACGGACGGCATGTTCAATTTGCCCATGCCCACCAACAGCCCCGCTATTGCCGCGGCGGCGCCCCCCAGCAGAAGGCCACGGCGGGACCAGACTACCGGAGCAAATGTTAATGCAGGCAGGGCGCACCCTCCGGCAAAGCTCAAGCCCACTAAAGCCTTATAGAATCCCACCGAGTTATTGGATTGCGCATAGTCAGCCGCGCCCCCCACCAAGCCCCGGCCATAGAGCGCCTTCGTCCAATATTCATAGCCCGTCAAAGCTGCAAGCGGAAGAAACAGGTAGACGATCCAGCTGCCGACACGCCGTTCACGCGCGACGGAATAAATCAGCAGCAAAGGGATCAACGCCATCCCGAAATACTTGGTCAGCGCGCATAGAGCGATCAGCAGGCCGGAAATGGCAAGCAGCGCCGGCCGCCTCCGCTCCATCCCTTCCAGCCAGCAAAGAGTGGCCAGGATCCATAGCGCCAGCATCATCACGTCGCACATCACTGTGGTACTCGATGCCAAAAATCCGGGAGCCGCCAGCGTCGCCGCGCCAGCCAATAAGGGCCAACGTGTGAATCTCCGTGCCAGGAAATAAGTTCCCAGAATCACCGCGAGCGCCGGCAGAAGAAACGCACTGTGCAAAGCGCTTTCAGACCAGCCCAAAATCCCGCCGGCGGCAGCGATGTAGTACGAGGCGAGAGGCGGATTTTGCGTCACCTCCGACATCTGCTCCGGCTCCGTGTACCAGGTGACGGTGAATCCATAAGGATTCCCCGGATGCTGCGAGATCTGCTTTCCCGCCCACACGAATAAGGGATCGTCGATATGAAAAGCTTTCCCTAGGAACGGCGTGAGGCAAATCAGAACTAAC
>Ga0265314_10004688_pt1 | contig 12553 bp, 9 predicted proteins | sample 4126metaG_FD_203106 | JGI IMG/M metagenome (GOLD analysis project Ga0265314, IMG submission 203106) | Rhizosphere microbial communities from Carex aquatilis grown in University of Washington, Seatle, WA, United States - 4-1-26 metaG | ecosystem: Host-associated > Plants > Roots > Rhizosphere >... | reverse complement strand
TAGGCCGATCCCAACACGACGATCACGACTACGCCGGCAAGAATCAACAATCCCATTGCGACGTCTAGGTACACCGACATATCCATGCGCCCCGTGCTCCAAACTCAGACCGGAGTCTGCCTCAAGCGGGAGGCCGCACCCGTTCGCGAGATCGCGCAAGTATATGACAATTGCTGTTAAGAAGGCGTTAACCAGAGGTCAAGGATGCGAGGCCGCGGCGGCCAAATCAGTATCGCAGAAGTCGAAAGAGATTGGCATTTCGCAGAAGCGATGAGCACCTCAAAGTTGCACATTCCGCGTCGCGGGTTTTGACGGAGCGAACTGCGCGAGGTGCAGCCATCCAGCGGCGATATTTGCGGGTCAAGCGCGGACTTCTGTCGGCCAAATTGAACGCCCGCTCCGTCATCGCCGTCCCCAATGACGCCGGGCATCACAACAACTCAGCGCGCTATTCGCCATCTAAGATCTCAAAACCGAATATCGGCGTGGCAGATAAACGCTGGGGACGATTCGAACTCCTACCCCCAAGCCGATGCTGATGGTGGCAGAGAGGCCGTAGAAATTTTTGTTGGCCGCATCGCGGGCATCTATGCCGATGTCGGTCGCATTGAATAAGAAATCGCCGCGATAGCCAAGACTGATCCAGTTTCAGAATACTCCGGTGCATATTTCCCCCTGTTTAAATCTAAAAATGTGCTCGACCGGGTTTCGCCTTATCGAGACATCAATACGTCATGTCCTTGCTTTTCCACGCGAAGCTTAAAGGCGAACCTTGCCATGTTGGTGAATGTGTCAACGCTGCCGCATCGAAGACTCCACTGACCGTGAGATCGGCAATGGCCGGTGCGACGACGAGTTTGGTCTGGTTGTAGCGATTGAACTCAACCGTAGCCTCGGCAAGCGTCGTATGATTGAAGACGAGTTGGCCCTGACGCCATGCAAGAGTATTGGCGAGAGATGGTATCGGCTGCTTGGTGACCGCGATTGTGCTTGGAGTGGCGACTGCCACCTCGCCAGGAACAAGATCGGTTGCGTGATGCTGAACCAGAGGACTGGCAGTTTCGAGCCGGGCACGGCCCTCCACGAGAGTCACTTCCAAGCGGTCGTTGGACGTGCGTACTGCGAATTTGGTGCCCAGATCGGTGATACGGTGACCCGCCGCGAGGACCGAGAAGGGCCGAGCCGCGTCGTGTTGAACATCAAAGAACGCCTCCCCTCTCTTTAGAGAGACTGTTCGCTTCCAGATGCCAAAGTTGACCGAGATCGCTGAGTTTGTGTTGAGCTGAATGCGCGAACCATCCGCAAGCAAGATTTTTGCACGCTGTCCTATCGTAGTCGCATATTCGACTTCGCGGGTTGACCAACCGTACCAGCCACCGAGCGCCACCGCGATCACAACGCTGGCGGCTGCTACAAACCGCAGACCCGGCCAAGACATTTTGCGAGACGCAGTTTGGACGCGTTGCATCCGTCCCGGCTTCAGGGCCGCCAGGCGTTCGGTCCGGCCCCAGCCAGCTTCGAGCCGCCAATAAGCCGCCAGATGCTGAGGAGATTCATTGAGCCAAGCCTCTAACGCAGCTTGGTCCCTCTCCAGCCATTCTGGCGTCTCTCGCCGCAAAAGCCACTCCGCGGCCTGATCTCCTATCGAGCCCGCCGCGTTCGTCTCGTTTTCACCGACCCGCGTCATTCCGGCGCCTCCGAAAGAGGCACGGAGCCGTAGAGGACGTCGACGAGTAGCTGCATACCCTTCTTGAGGTGATACGAGACCGTGGCATCCGTGAGATTCAGCCGCGTCGCGATTTCGCGTCCGGGTAACCCTTCAATCCGTGCCATCACGACGATTTCGCGGCACCGCGGTGGAAGTTGTTCGATTGCCGCGCGCAGATGGCGCAGTTCGTCGCGCGCGATGACGATACGATCTGGCGGCGGGGACTCGCTTGCCAGCCCCAATTTCTCTACGTCCGCAATGGTGTCCATTGGGACGACACGCTCGCGGCGCACGCGATCGACCATGATGTGGTGAGCGATGGCGAAGACAAACGGCTTGGCAGTGTTCGGAATCTGTTCTTGGGCCGAGGCAATAACCTCTGCGTAGATGTCCTGGCGCAGATCGGCTGCTTCTCCGGCATTGCGGTACGAGCTGCGCAGATATCGCATCAGTGCCGCCTCCAGGGGCAATACCTCACGCACGAACCAAAGTTTCACCGCGGGCGCGGGCACCATCTGTGCAGCGTCCTGTGGTTGACCGCCTGAGCGGCTTGTGTCCTGCGTTTCCGCCAAATCCCCAGCCTCTGGGGTTCGTGTCGTTCCGTCAGAGTGTAAGTCGAATTGGACCAGGGAAATTTAGATGGGTGTTCAACTTTATTTCTCAGTTCGCGGAAGCAAGCTAGCAATAAAGTTACACGCCCTTGGTCGGGCCGCGGTATTCATGTGTCGCACATTTGAATATTGTCGCGGCATCACGCGCACTTCTGACACCGAACTTTTCTTTGGCACTGTCGACATAATCTTCGACCGTCCGTGGGGCGATCCCGAGGATAATCGCAACATCGGGAAACGATTTGCCCTCGGCAATTAACGAGAGGCATTGCCGTTCGCGGCAGGTCAGGTGGACGCCTGTGAGGACGTGCAATGGCTCCAGCCTTTCGCGTACCCGCCAGTGGAACTGATAGGCGACGATCCGCAGCGCGAGCGCGTGACTCGGGGTGGTGTGCAGGAAAGTTGCGTATTGTTGATCGGTGGCGAAGGTAAGCGCGGCGAACCGGCCATGCCAATGTTGGATGGGGATGGTGTAGCCATGACGGATTCCGAAAGCCGAAGCTTCCTCGAAGAATCTACGGGTAAAGGATCATCATCTCCGAAATCCGATCCCCACCCGAAGGGATGCGGCTGGCGGATGCCATGCAGCACGATGGGGTCACAGGTCTCGTAACGCTGATCGACATAGTGCGTGCACCAGCCGTCGGCGTAGTTGGTGATGAGACGTAGCTGCCGGCCGGTTGTCGATGGGATGGCGATATAGGCGAAGTTCGGAAGGTCCATACCGCCGGTAATGCGAGCGAGTGCCTGGCAGAGCTGCTTTGCGCTGCCGGCGGTCTCCAATTCATCGAGATAATTCTGCAATAGGCGATGTATGATCGGCCACCGCTCGTATTTGGATTTCCTGCTTCCGTTCAATCGTCATAGTTGTGTTGCTGGGCAGACAAGAGGCGACGGATTGCTCCGCCGCCTTTTTTGCCCGCCCCCGATGAACACTAGCCTCCCAATCCGATGCTGATTGTAGCGTAGGGGCCGTAGAAGCCCCGCGTAGTGGATTTGCGTGCATCGACACCGCCGTCCATTGCGCCGAAGAAGAAGTCCGCGCGATAGCCGAGACTCACTTTGGCATTGGGATAGCGGGCAGATATGCCTGCGAAGCCTCCGACATTTGGCACGATCACCGAGCGCGAGCGGCTCACCAGCGCCGGATGCACATAATGAGAGGTCGGGGCTCCTGGAATCGCGATAGGACTTCCATGAAAATATCTCGCGCTTGTCTGATAGTGACCTTGCGTCTTCTGACGCCCGAACAGGGCCGCCACGTTTGCACTCCAATCGAATGTAACTTCACCGGCGTCTCCATGGCCGATCAGGGGTGTGAAGTTGTGCCATGCGATGGACGGCCCGATGCCGCTAAAGTCGCGCTTCAATTCAGATGTCGCGAAATAGGAATGGTGATGTGCCAACGGATCGTTGGGTTTGAACTTGGTGGAGTAATGAGGATCTGGGAAGGATTTGAATGACGTATCCGAACGGTTCTGAAACTGCGCAAAACGGACGCCAAACGAGAAGCTGCTTTCACCATGGAACAGGCCGAGGCCAACATCCCGCCCCGCCGCGAAATCGACGACCATATGATTTTCGTTCTGCTCCACCGTTGCGTCGTCGAAGCGCACGATGTTCAGATGCCTGAATATCGGATTGGTTGCCTTGTATTTTGACGTCTTCTGACGAAATTCGGTGGACGTCTGCTGATGCAAATGGCTGTTGCGGTTTGAGCGGCCATAACGAACAGAGGCCGAGAATGTCCAATCCGAATTTTGCGGTTGCAACGTCAATTTACCCTCACCGCCAAATCCGTGCTTGGCGTCGTGAGTGGCTTTAAGCGGAGATACGAAATTGTAAGGCGCATCCAGATGCTTGGTGATGAAAGGCGGCGCGAACGGATCGGAACCGCCGCTGATGGTTTCCAATTGGCCGCCCAATTCGAGCCATATTGTCGGCCGGCTGGCATCCTCGGCTCGCGCCGCCCCGGAAACATAAACCGATCCGCACAACGCCAGAACAGAGACGTTTGCGAGCAAGCACCGCCGATAGTCCGTCCGGCTGGCATTCGAATCGATCAATTCGCTCATCGTTTCCCCCTTACCAATTCTTTGTGATGCGGATGCCGAACAGGCGCGGATCCGTCAGGAAGACGTTTGTCGTCAGATCGGAATCATCGCTGTTCAAAAACGCGCCGGTGATCGCCGCGGTGTTCATCACGTTCTTGATGTAACCCATGACCTGCCAACCCGCCTGATTTGTCAGGATCAATGTGAGATTGAGATTGGTGTAGCCGTGAAGCTTGTCATAGGGGTCGTCGTTGAAGACACGCGCCCAACTGTCGTTCTGCCAATAGAAATCGGCGCGCAAGGTGCTTGCCCAATCCTGCGTGATTGGCATCGAGTATTGCGCGCCCGCAGAGAAGGTGAAGGGCGGCGCATTGGGCAAAGAATGGTGACTTAGATCCTTGTCAAAACCTTCGCCCAAATTGGGCGCCGTCAGAGGATTGAAGCCAATATACCCTGGAAGATTAAGCGCTACTGGGACGGGCGGGAGCCCGCTGCCAGCGCGCACCGATGGATTGGCCACATAAGAAAGCTGCGTTACCGGATCTTGATTTTGCGTATAGGCGTGATTGCAGGCGATCACGGGATTACCGCTGCCTTCATTGCTAGCCGAAAAAAGGTTCTGTTGCAGCAGAGCGGCGACAACGTAGACAGGAAGAATGCAGTTGGATGCTTGCGTGGGAAATGGGCGAACGACAATCCAATCCGGATTACCGGCGGTGCGATCCATCAGGTCGATGGAGGATTGGCCGTTGGCGACACGCGCGTCTTCGTAGCCGCCGCTTGTGTTGAAACGCAGACCAGGGATCGGCTCCCACGTCGCTTCGACTTCGACGCCTTTTACATGAGCATCGAAATTGTTGTTGATCGCGGTGCGATCCACGATCTCGGAAATCTGATAACCCTCATAATTGTAATAGAAAAGACTGCCGTTCAGCGTGAGAGCACCGTCAAGCAACGTATTTTTTGTGCCCAGTTCGAAGGCATCAATAAATTCCGGTTTGAAGGTCAGCGGATGATCCGGGTTCTCATCGCCTATCGCGAACTGCGGCAACACGGGGCCCGGTGGATTGGCGCCACCCGCTTTGTAGCCATGCGCATAAGAACCATAAACCAATGACTGGTCGGTGAAGGTTAAATGTGGTGTCCAATTCACTGCAGCCCGGCCTGTAATGGCATCCCACTGCTGATCGACAGACGGGGACGCAGGACGGCCCGATCCCGCCGGATTGCCGGCGAGATCTACGCTCGGGCCGACAGAACCGGTAGCGGGATAGCCCCATCCGTCGGCGGCGAGTTCGCTGGGAATATTCACGAAGTGCTTTTGGTCCTCCGTCCAGCGCAGTCCGGCCGTCAGCTTCAGGTTCTTGAGCACATCGAAATAGGTTTCCCCAAAGGCCGCATAGGAATTGAGCGTGTAGGGATTCTGGCTGAGGAAATAGTTGTGGCCGTTGTTGTTGAGTTGCCCGATGGGATTGGGATCGATGTAGACGCAGGCATCGACCTCGGGTTCCCCGCCACCCGCTGCCGGGTCGCGATATTTGAACCCACCGTAACGGCCGAGACATTGACTATTATCGGATACGCCCGGTTGCCAGGGCGGCCTTGACATCTGGCCGCTTCCATTCGAACCGCCCTCGGACCACGCAAAAGCGGTCAGCGTGTTGATAAAGACGTAGTAATTTTCTTCTGTCTCGTAATGAAGATAGTTTCCGCCGATACTGAAATTGAAGGGGCCGGAAAAGTGCGAAGCAAGGCGCAATTCCTGGCTGGCCTGCCAAGAATGTTCTTCCGACAGGTCTTCGGCAAGTATCTTATCACTGCACCCTAGCTGGGGATCGCAGAAAACACCATTGGCATCGACGAGACCGCTACCACTGCCTTTAACGAACACACCTGGCGAAGATGCAAAGCGATTATAGTCTTCAGTGGACCAAAGGAAGTCGTGGTTGAACCCACTTTCTAAAGTGAGCATAAGAGACGGCGTGACCTGATAATCGGCGTTCAACTCGACCGTATCATTTTTAGCTTTATAGGACGGAGTGAGCTGTGAATCGATCACCCGCAAATTTGGCGACTGCGATGTGCTGAGATACGGATTGACCGAGGTTACGAGACTGGCGAACTGCGCCACCGTGTAATAGGGAAGCGAATAGCCATCGGGTACGCCAAACGCGCTTGGCGCATAGAGCGACCCCATCTGGCAGCCCTGGCTCAGATAAGAACCGAAACTGGCGAGCAGCGTTCCGGTCGGCGGGACGGCGACGCCTCCGACGGATGCGGGTTGCGGCATGGTTGTGCAGAGCTGCTTGCCGCTTCTAAGCCTATCGTCATCCTCCGAAAAATGTTCCCAGATGAAATTGACATCCACCATCTCCACCGGACGCCATCTGATCGACAGCCGCCCGGACCACAGATCGCGGCCATCGATATCGTCATCTGTCTGTTCGTTGAAGGTATAGCCGTTGCGTTTTGTCCATTCTCCGGCGGCGCGGATATCGAGCCTGTCATCGACCACGGGAATATTGATCATGCCTTCGAAGCGCCTCGAGCTGTAATTGCCGAACTCGCCGGATGCCATGGCCTCGAATTCATCGGACGGTTTGGCGGAAGTAAGATTCACCACACCGGCGGTCGCATTGCGCCCATAAAGTGTGCCTTGTGGACCGCGCAGAACTTCAACCTGCGCCACGTCATAGAATTCCTGTTCGAAGAAATGATTTCGGATGAAAGGTGTGTCATTGAACGCAACAGCCACGGCGGGATCGGTGGTGACCGAAATGGCTTGCGTGCCGATACCGCGAATCTGAATGGAATAGCCGCTAAAATTGGTTTTGGTGAAGGTCATGTTCGGGACCTGCTTGATCAGGTCCGGACCACCGGCGGTTTGCGACGAGGTTAGTTGTTCCTGCGATAGCGCAGTGATCGAAATCGGGATACTTTGCACATCGGCACCACCGAGTTTTGAAGAGGTCACCGTCACGGTTTCGACGGCCGCGCGTGCGGGGGCGACAGCTTGAGCCAGTTGCAGTGACATTACGGGCTCTACACTGCTTGATTGATCGCCTCGGACAATTCCGATTGTGCCCGACGGGTCGCGTCTCTCGACCAATCCCGTGCCTTTCAAGATGCGCGTCAGGGCGGCATCGGTAGAAAGATCGCCGCTGACGCCCCGCGTTTGAACGCCCTGGATCGTCTGGTTTGCGACCACAACCGAGATTCCGGTCTGCGCGCTATAGGCATCGAGCGCGGCTTCGAGCGAGCCCGCCGGGATGTTGAACGTTGCGGCGGATGCGCCTTGCGCCATGAGCACCGCAGTGGAGCAAAACAGCAAATGTTTAAGTGTCACTTTCCTAGGCATTAGCCCCCCCGATTTGCCCTTGCGGGCGCCTTTGAACGGTCTCCGCTCCGGAAATGCCGTTCAGTGTGAAATCACGATTTCTTGTCCCTGATCTTCGACCCGCAAGCCGAGTACCGATTGCGCTATGCGCGCGAACGCATGCACATCATTCGTGGCAAAGGTGCCGTTGATCGTGAGCACGCGTGCCTGCTCATCCGACACGATCACTTTCTGCGAATTGTACCGATTGAATTCAGCCGCGACCTGCGCAAGCGGCGTGTGATGGAACATCAACTTGCCGGAACGCCAGCTCAGCCGGGTTGCCAACTCGGGAACAGAAACCCGCGTGAGCGAGAGTTTGCTCGCCTCCGCGACGGCCACATCTCCGGGCAAAAGCTCCGTGTGAGCGTTGCCATTCTTTCCGTCGAATCTGACGCGACCTTGTACAACGGCGATTCTCAGGCGGTCGCCGTCTGTCCGGACATTGAACTCGGTACCCAGATCGGTGATGCGCTGATCGGCTGCGACCACTTCAAAGGGATGCGCGGCGTCATGTTTGACACGAAAATACGCTTCGCCCTTGTCGAGCCAGACCTTGCGAGTGTTTCCGCTGCGGCCGGCGCGCAGAGCCGTGCTGGTGTTTAGTTCGATCTGCGATCCATCGGCCAGCGTCAGCGTCTTGCGCTCGCCAATGCCGGTCGAATAGGTCACGTCGCGGGGTGCGAGATAGCCCGATGCGGCAAAGCCAAAGGCAACGATTACCGCGGCCACAACCAGTGACTTCGAAACGGTCAGCCGATTCCGAGGGACTGACATTGCCCTCGACCGCAGGGAAGGCGGCGAACGAAGCGCCGCCAAACGCGAAGTCTCGCCCCATGCCCCTTCAAGTCGCCAGAAGGCGATACGATGGGAAGGCGCCTCCGCGAGCCAGCTTTCCAAGGCAGCATCGTCGGCTGTGCTCCAGGTGCTGTGCATTTTGCGCTCGACCCAATCGGCGGCTTGATCTGTGATTTCCTGGGCACCGACAGGCCGGGTCGTATTCGGGACGCTCATAAGCCCCTCCGCAGATCGGACAGATCGCCGTACAAATCTTCGGCAAGGGCTGTGACGCCTTTGGACAGATATTGGGAAACGGCGTCCTGGCTTATGCCCATTCGTTCGGCAATTTCTCCCCGCGACAAGCCATCGATCTGCTTGAGGACGACGGCCTCGCGGCACCGCGGGGGCAGACGATCCAGAGCGGTTTGCAACCGCCGCAGCATATCCTTGGCGATTGCGCTTCGTTCCGGCCCCGGTGCATCCATCGCGACACCCAAAGCATCGAGATCAGCGACGGCGGCGATCGGAACGATCTGCTCCCGGCGGACTCGATCCACCAAAAGGTTATGGGCCGTGCGCAAGAGGAAGGTCTTGGCGTGTTCGGGAATCTGCTTTTGTGCGGCCTCGTAGACCCGCACATAGACTTCCTGGCGCAAATCGGCGATGTCGCCTTGATTTCGCCAATTCTGATGCAGAAATTGCATCAAGACACCCTCATAGGGAAACACCTCGCGCAAGAACCAGGCACGCAAATCGGACTCCGTCACGCACGGGTCCGTATCGCGCAGGCTCGTTCCGTCGCCATGTGGTCCAGCTTTGTCGGCCATCCCCGCCAGCTTCCCTTTCTCGAAAGGGCTGAAGTCCAGGACTGCTCAATAGACGAATGGCCCCCTCAAACTTGAGCGCCCAAATTCAAAAAAAGTTTTAGGGCGGGGTCGATTCTGTCCAGAACGCCAGCGGGCTCGCCTTCAGCCCCTACTAGAAGACCAAACCGTAACATCAAACCGGTCGGCCCAAGTCGTAAGATTGTTTTTCAACTCATCCTTTTTTGACGAGTATATCCTACATGCGTGGCGTGCGCGATTTCGATGTTCTGCCGAGGTCGACGAGGCGACATACATTCTGCTGCGCCAACGGCAACAGCGGCAATATTATTGTCGCGTGCGGTGTCCTTAAAAGCCAAGAATAGCCGATCGCCTCTCCGGCCGTTCGGACACCGAGTTTTGTCTTTGCACTATCGATACTACTTAAAAAAAAAGGACGGCGATGAACCATCGCCGTCCCCCTTATGCCCGCCCCCGATGCTGCTAGCCCCCAAGGCCGATGCTGATGGTCGCAAACGGACCGTAGAAATTGCGGTCGTAGGATTTGCGGGTATCGATACCGCCATCCATCGCGCCGAAGAAAAAGTCGGCGCGATAGCCGAAACTGAGCTTGGCGTTGGAATAGCGGAACGAAGCACCGGCAAAAGCGCCGACATTGGGTACAATGACCGAGTGGGAACGGGTGAGGTCTACGGTGTGCGGAGAGACGACGTGATTGGCAATGCTTACGTTCTTTCCTTTAATGGTATTGATGTAGGAACCTGAAGAATAGTGTGACCCAATAACGTCTTCTTGCCCGCTGACTTTCTGTCGACCGAACAGCGCTGCCAGATTCAAGCCCAAATCCAATGAGATTTGCGCCTCATCGTTTTTGCGGACAATAGGCACGAATCCCTTCCATGAAAGCGACGGACCGATTCCTTGAAAACTTCGCTCCGCACCGACGGAGCCGGTGTAACGATCATGGCTCTGATAAATACCGCCATACTTGATGTCATTGCCGTGATACGAGAAGTCGGGTACTCCCCCGATTGTGCTGGAACTACGCGATACCATTTGTGCAATCCTAACGCCGGCCGAAATCACTGACGATCCGGATTGACCGAACATTCCAAGCCCAACATCCTTGGCGGCCTGGAAATCCAAAATCAAATGCCGCTCGGAATTCGTAGCGCTCGCGTCGATGTGATAAGGCGCAACCTGTCGCTCTGTATAAAAATTATTCCGTTGGGTCAGCAGTTTCGCTTGCCAGGTTATCACCGGCAGGCGCTGATATTGTCCTTTGTGCCCGTTTGATCGGCCATAGCGGACAGATGCTGAGAATATCCAATCCGAACCTTTCGGTTGGAACGAAAGACTTCCTTCCGCGCCATTGGAATAAAGAGGTTGGCGTTGCAGCGGCAATACGGGATCGAAGCCCAGATGATCGAATTGGGGAAGGAACGGCGGGTCGAAAACCTCCTGGCTGTCTCCCATGCGTTCCAGTTGGCCACCCAATTCAATCCAAACGGTTGGACGATCATCTTTTGCATAGGCCATAGTGGCCGGCACCGAGAGCAGCAGGACACCGCCGCATACGCTGGAAAGAAGATTATTACGAAGAACGCTTTCTTTAACGATTGTTGTAAGTTCGCTCATTGGTTCCCCCTTACCAATTCTTCGTGACGCGGACGCCGATCAGTCTGGGATCGGTCAGGAACACGTTGGTTGTCAGTCCGCTATCATCGCTGTTGAGGAACGTGCCGGTGATGTCGGTCGTGTTGAACACGTTCTTGTCGTAGAGCATCACTTGCCAGCCGGATTGGCTGGTCAAAATCAGCGTCAGGTTGATGTTGGTGTAACCGCGCAGACGATCATAGGGGTTGTCGTTGAATATCCGCGCCCAGGAATAGTCTTGCCAATAATAGTCGGCGCGCAACGTGGCCGCCCAATCGTTTGTGACGGGCACGGTGTATTGCGCGCCTGCCGACACCGTGAATGGCGGCGAATTAGGCAACTCGTTGCCGCCCAAATTCTTGTTGAACCCTTCGCCATTGTTGGGGACAGGACCGTAGTCGTGACCACCCGAGATGTTTTGACCTGTATAGGGATCGCCAGGTGTGCCGGCGAGTGGATCAAAGCCTACATAGCCGGGAGGAAGCGGACCGGGAAACGGTATAGAAATGCCGCCTGTTGTATCGTTTCTAATTGTGGTCGGCTTGTATTGGTAAGTGTCGTTGGTGAGCGGATCATATCCGGCGTCAAAAGCTGTCTGACACGCGGAGGTAAGGTTGCCTATGCCCGTTCCACCATTGACACCATGAAAGATGGCGTATTGGTCGCCGGCAGCCACGGCTTCAGACACAACATACGCAGGAATTATGCAGTTCGATGCGCGGGTGATCGTGGGCTTAAGGACCACCCAGTCTGTCCGGCCGGCTGTGCGGTCGATCAGATCGATGGCACCCTGGCCGTCATCGATACGGGTATGCTCCCATCCACCAGCAAAATTGAAACGTAGACCTGGGACGGGTTCATAAGCGGCTTCAACCTCAGCTCCCCGAACTTTTGCATTGATGTTGATATTGACTGACGTGCGATCGATGATCTGGGATATCTGATAGCCCTTATAGTCGTAGTAGAACAAATCGCCGTTTAATGTCAGTGCGCCGTCCAGCAACGTATTCTTGGTGCCGAGCTCGTAGGCATTGATAAATTCCGGATCGAATGTCAGCGGATGAATCGGTTGATAGCTGCCGTAGTCCGATGCGCCGTTTTTCAACAATGTTGCGCCCGGAGGATTGGCACCCCCCGCCTTATAGCCGTGGGCAAATGATCCGTAGACAAGCGTCTGATCTGTGAAGTTCAACTTCGGAGTCCAATTGATGGCCGCCCGCCCCGTAACTTCGCTCCATTCTTGATCGACAACATCCTGAACTTGATAACCCCAACCGCGAACAAGCAGCATGCTGGGAATCATCGGGAAATGTTTCTGATCGTCCGTCCACCGCACGCCACCGATGAATTTGAGATCGTGCGTCAGATTGTAGTAGGCCTCACCGAAGCCGGCGTAGGAGTTCAATACATAAGGATTGTGGCTGCGAAAATAATTGTGACCATTTCCATTCAGGCTCGCGATGGGATTGGGATCGATGTATCCACACTGCAAGGGGCTGAGGTTGCCGTCTGCAGGATCTGCGTAATAATACCCGGCAAGACAT
>Ga0265314_10004686_pt1 | contig 12557 bp, 5 predicted proteins | sample 4126metaG_FD_203106 | JGI IMG/M metagenome (GOLD analysis project Ga0265314, IMG submission 203106) | Rhizosphere microbial communities from Carex aquatilis grown in University of Washington, Seatle, WA, United States - 4-1-26 metaG | ecosystem: Host-associated > Plants > Roots > Rhizosphere >... | reverse complement strand
GTGAGCGAGTTGTAGAAGAGCGTGGGCTGGGCCGCGAACGGTCCGGCCTTTGTGATGGGCACTGGAACGAACAGGTTGCCGTTGGAGAGGTTGATTTGACCTGGCCCCGCCTGGGCGAGTTTCTTGAACGTCGTTCCGAGGGCGGCGGGCACCATGGTGGTTCCACAACCACAGCCACAGCCGCCGCCCGATGCACCGGCGCCGTTCGAGCCACCCTTGGGGGCGGCCATGGCGCTTTTTCCCGTAGGCGAGGGAGAACTGCCTGCCGCGCCGGCACCTCCTGAGCAACCGCAGCCGCCAGAACAACCCCCGCAGCCACAGCCACATCCGCAACCGCCTGCCGCGGTGGGGGAGGCCTTGGTGTCGAGGGCGCCGAGCCAGCATCCTTGACAATCGGTGAGGCCGAGCGGATCGCCGCAGGTGGCTCCCAGGTAGGGAGGCTGCACGCCGCCCACATTAGAGCCGGGCGCGCAGCCGAGAGTCAATGCGGGGAGGCAGGCGGAGGCCGCGACCAAGTCGGTGAGGACGGGACCGATGGGCGTGATGACGATGGTCGAGGGGATGCCATTGCAAGCCGAGCTCGCGCCTCCGCCGGTGAGCGTCATGACCTGCATGGCGTCGAGCAGGTTGGTTTGCAACCATGTGATCGGGCTTCCGCTCCCCTGCAAGGTCAGGAGCGCCTGGAGGTTGCCGTGAACGTCGTCTTGGAACTGCAGTGTCCAGAAAGTGAATCCACAAATGGCGAGGGCATTGGTGGCGTTGCAGCCGAGGGACGTCAACACAATCGTCCCGTTGAGAGACGAACAAGACATGCAGGCGCTATTGGTAACGCCGCTGATAGCCATGTTGTACTGTGAGGCCATGCCATTTGAGGCGAGATTGCATCCGCAATAGGTGGACGACATATTGTTGGTCCTTCGTTAGTGGTCAGTGGTCAGTTGTTGGTTTTCAGTTGTTTGGATTCATCCTTCCCACCTTCGGTGGATCTCGCCCATCAAGATCGTTCATCCCTTCTTCATGGTCTGGACAAACGAGGCACTCCTGGATTGTCGTTTCGACATGTGCCGGATGGTGGCAGGCGAAGACCTTGAGCCGCACGTTCCCCAGACAGCTTGGGCAATCACGCAGGCCGATTTCATCGCCCAGGTGCCGGTACGGCAAGCTGACATCGCGCGCCCCCTATCTACTACAGTGGCATTCCGAGCAAGTTTTTAACCACATTTTTTGAGAATCTTGTCCGACCCAATGAAATTTCGGGAGATCGTGCCTACACAGGCCGCTCGCTGGACCTAATGGACGGCCATGGTGTAAAACCCGTTGTGTGATGCGGATCGACGCACGCCGGCCCCATGCAGTTCCGAGTCGTTCGACTGACCGGCAAGATCAAGTACAGCGAAAGGCGGGAGGCGCCGACGAAAAAGCCTGGCCCAAAGCCACGGAGCGCCAAGCCGGCAGCCTCTGCCGCCGGTCAGACCCATGCCGCCGGCGGTACCAAGGCCGAAGCCATCCGCGCAGTAGCCAAGAGCTTGCCGAAACCTTTCCGGCCACTCGACGTGCGAGCCGAGTTAGCCAAGCAAGGCATCGACGCCTCGACCACTTTCATTGGCAAGGTGCTCAGGGCCGCGGGCATGAAGCGGAAGCGTCGCAGCAAGGCAGCCGCCGGCAGCGCGGCACCGGCGGTCGCAGCCACATCGGCCCCGATCTCGATCGACGACCTGGTGGCCGCCAAGAAGGTGGTCGGCCAGGTCGGGAGCATCGAGAAGGTCAGGGAGGCGCTGGCGGCGTTGGCGAGGTTGGGTTAGGACTCTACGACCATTCGCGCCGAGTCTGCGTCATTGGGCCGCTGCTGCGGTTGGACTTGGTCGGGTAATCTCCGGGTGTCGAAAGAACAATGTCCACCGACTGGAACTTCGCTTACCTGCTCCCGCATGCCAAATTCGAGGAACCATTCGAACACGGACCGCTCGCATTTGTGCATCCGGACGATCAGCGGTTGCTGAGTCTCGCTCAGTCCTCGCCCGCCGTTGTGGCGTTGACTTCGCGGTTCACCGACCAATTTGCCCGCCCGGTCCAACCTTCAGCCATTTTGATAAGGAATGATGCACCGAGCACGGTGGATTTCAACGCGGTCTCAACGCGGTCGTGGGCTTCCGAAACGCCATTGCCATCAGTTCGATCATTGACGGACATTCGTTCCGCCTTTCATGCGGAAGGGCGGGCTATCCACTCTGGTCTGACTACTTCGATTTCTACGCATTCACCGCGACGACGGACGAGGAATTGAAGGCCAGCAGCGTCGCCAGCACGGAGGTCGATTTGCCCGGCGAATTCGTGGGCCAACGATCGCCGCACCTGCCTTCGAGCAATCGAATATCCTTCACGGTGGACCGACCCGTGCTGGACGGCTGTCTAAGAAACTGGATCGCCGCTTCATTCAGGACCGTCGGGAATGGAAGACACGCGTGCTATTCCGCTCATTGGAGATGGGTGTCTATGTTTGGCTTTGAATCCGTCACGGCGTTGCCTTTCAGGGATGGGCCCCTATCGGCGAATCCAGCATGCCGGCAACGCTTGTTTCAAAGAACCGATCGCTTCGTCGTCCGCATCTATTCCCTCGATATTCAGCTCCTTAAGTCCCTTCAACTTCGACAACTTCTGGAGCGCCACACCGGATACTGCGGTTGCGGAGATATCCAGGACTTGAAGCTCCTCAAAGCGTGTCACCTTATCTAGCCCCTCATCGCTAAGGGCCGTGGACGAGAGATTCAATTCACGCAAATCAGGAAACGCGTAAAGGAGATCGACGTCTTCATCCGAAAAGCGATCGTCGGATACGTCAACAGTCGTGATTTGAGCGACGCTGTGTTCTCCCAGAATTGGCAGCAACCATCCAATCAGGCGAGGAGGCTCATCCGAGACCGAATAACCCTTTATTCGTTGGCCCCCCGGATACGCGATAACAACATCGCCGCTCGTTAACTCCAAGCGTGACGTCGGCGTCGGCTGATATTCGTACGCGCCAAACTGACCTTCTACGGATGCGTCGAAGCGAAGGATCGCGGCGATGTGAGCTCGCTGGCTCCGCTCGCGCATTCTAAAAACACCAATAACCGCAATGGCCGACAGCAGGATGCCGACATAGCCGCTTATTACGAGACGTCGGAGGGTACCCGGATTGAGACAAACGTTCACGGCCAGCCCGATTCTGTAAGAAGTTTGCGTAACTAGTGGACAGCTCCGTTTTTTATGTCATATGTCGCATCCAACAACGGCAAACCACGACCCGACGTTAATCGTCTTCTGAAGATCTGCGTCCGCGTCACCGCGGGCCGCAGAAACCGAATACGTCTCTCGGCAAATGCCGGTACAGTTTGGGAAGCACGGCCGACATTCGCAGCATTGGTTTTCAAAATCATATTTTGTATCCATTACAAGAAACGGGCCACGCATGTTTCCAAGCCGCTTTTTTTCGGTGTCTGTCGGACGCCTGGTGCCGCGTTTTAGCGGCGGCCCCTTGCCATCGTCGAACCCGAGCTTTTTATGTACCTTCTCACCAAGCTTACAAACGATGGCGCCGTCAGGTAACCCTTCGATTTCATGTAACCCCAGAAGATCCGTGATCGAACTACCTACCCGAAACGGTTGAACGTCGATTAGAACAGTCTCGATGACCTTGGTACTAAAGCATTGTCCATTCTGGACAAAGAGAATCGGCCCCGCCGTTGAAGTGTTAATTTGCCATGTCTGTGTCGGCCTTTGCCCATTCCATGGACCCGGTTTAACAAAGTTGAAGGCTTGCGTAATCTTCCACGAGTAGTCTGGGCGACAGTTGTTCAGTAGCGCGGGTCCGTCGGCAAATGTGAGCTGCCATTCGTTATCTGCCGGTGGAAACGGCGTCTCAGCTGCCATCCCGCTCGGGTCGATCGCCACGAGCGGCCCGTTCAGGACGTAAAGGTAGAAATTCCCGCCATCCCCGCCCAAACCGAGCGGATCACGGTTTTTCCAGCGGCCAGCGGCAGAATCAAGGTCGCGGACGCTGGCAAGGAAAGAAAGCAAGTCCCTGTTGAAATAGTACCCAAGCGAACCGACGTACCGGAACGGATTAACCGTCGCACCTGCAAGCAGAATCTCGCCGAACGCTTTGTAGATATACGTGTCGGTGATCGCCTGGGCGCCGCTCGTCAGCCGGTCCGTCGATCCGAGCGGGTCGAAAATGTGGTAGTGCGGCACGAGGAGTCGCTTCTGGCTCACGAGGTTGCCGTAGACGCCGGGCGACGATGTGTAGACGTTCTGGGTGGCGTTCGTCTGGTCAGTTTCGAGGAGCACCTTCTGGCCATCGTAAATTTGCTTGAGCGTGCCGGACGAAACTTGAGTTTGCACACGCTGCCCGTCGCCGTTGAATGTGAACGTGTTCAGAATTCCGCTGGGCAACGCCACTTTGACGAGCCTGTTTTCGTAGTCCCACGTGTTCGTGGTCGTCCCCGTCGGCGCGACCCCAAGCCGCTCGTTGCCGTTGGCATCGAAGGAAAACGTCGTGGTGCCGGTGCTATCGACCGATTTGCTCTGTTGGTTCGCGGCATCGTATGTGATCGTGGTGCGGGCACCACCATTGATCTTGAGCTTGCGGTTGCCAGCAGGGTCATACGAATACGTCGTGTCGTAGGCGAAGGTAGTGCCGCTACGGCGCTCGCGCGTGAGCTGATAGCTCGTGTCGTACGTCCACGAAACTCGCGTTCCGTCGGCCTCGACTCGGGAAACCCGATTGTTGCCGTTGTCCCAAGAATCCCTGAACGACGACAGCGTAGTGCCGGTGGAATTCAGATTGGCCAGGCGGACGAGGCGATCGGCCGTATCATAAGCCAGGCTGACACGGACCCCGTTTGCCAAAAGCTGCACGGTCTGCCGGCCTCCTGAATCGAAAGTCCAACTGGTCCGGTCGCCATCGGCGTTTTGCAAGGCGGTGCATTCGTCGCGCTTCGACCAGGAATAAGTCACAATCCCGCCGTCAGGATTAACGAGCGTTCGCCTCCGCCCCGCTCCATCCCACGTGACCGTGACGGTTTTCAAGGCAGGATTGACCACAGCATGAGCCCTGTTCATGGAATCGAACGTCGTCGTGTACGATCCTGTGCTATCAAGCAAAACACGGCGGTTCCCGACGGCGTCAAAAACCTGCGTGACCCTCGAATTGTCAGGATAGTGCAGTCCGACCATTTGTCCAGCATTGTCGAAGACTTGGCTGACCCGGAAGGACCTCGCGTCAATGCGGACCACGGGCTGGGAGGCGGCATCGAACGTGACGGACTGCACCCGCAACAGGGCATCAGTTTGCGTCACCTGCTGGTCGGCCTTCGAATATCCGAATGAGTACCTGTTTCCACGGGCATCGACAATTGCCGTGCGGCGATTGGCGGCATCGAAGAGGTTCGTCACTCGGAAGCCGAGGGCATTGACGTTGGCGACCGCGCGGCCGGTGGCATCGAAGACTGTCGTGACAACATTGTTATTGGCGTCGCGGACGGAGACCGTGTGTCCCGCCGCATCGAACGAGCTGGTTACCCGGTGCAGAAGCGGATCGACCGTTGCCCGCCGCCAGCCGGTGGCCAGGTAGACACTGGTGACGATGTTGCCGAGCGCATTCTGGGCGCTGACGTTTTGGTTCGCCGCATCGTAACCCATGGTCGTCCGCGCCCCAGTGCCATCGACGGTGGCGCGGACGCGATTCGCCGCATCGTAAACCGTCGTGACGACGGCGCCGATCGCATTTGTGATCGTGACCGGCCGCGACGCGGCATCGAATCCGACCGTCGTTCTGAAGTTCAAGGCATCAATGGTTGCCCGGCGCCGCCCTGCCAGATCGAACAAAGTCGTGGTGATGCGGCCGAGGGCATCCTGCACCGAAGTATTTTGCGATGCGGCGTCGTAGCCAAGGCTCGTCCGAAATCCGAGGCCGTTAATCGTGGCCTTGGTCCGTCCCGCGGCGTCGAACAGGGTCGTGTTCCGCCGACCCAACGGATCGATCGTCGCCACGGGCTGCGAGGCGGCATCAAAAAGCGTCGTGTAGCGGAAGCCAAGTGGATTGATGACGGACTTTCCCCGGCCATCGGCATCAAACACTGTCGTGGTTACGAAACCCAGGCCGTTCGTGGAAGTGATGGGCCGCGATGCGGCGTCAAAGCCGATCGAAACGCGGTGAGCGAGCGGATCGACCGTTGCTCGTGGGCGCGAGAGGCAATCGAAAAGCGTCGTCCAAGTGAAACCCAATGGGTTCTGGCGCGTGACGTTCCGCCCAGCCGCGTCGTAACCCAGCGTGGTACGATGGGCAAGCTGGTCGAGGGTTGCCTTCGGCCTGCCGGCGGCATCGAATACGGTCGTGGAAACGAACCCCAGCGGGTTCGTGACCGTCACGCGCCGCCCGGCCGCGTCGTAACCCATTGAAGTACGGAACGCCAATGGATTAACTTGGGCCTTCACACGCCCGGCGGCGTCGAAAACGGTGGTGTTGATGAAGCCAAGCGGATTCTGCACGCTGATTTGCCTTCCCGCACTGTCGTAGGACAGACTGGTTCTGTTGGCCAATGGGTCCAGAACTGCCCGCGGACGATTGAGCGCATCGAAGAGCGTGGTCGTCACCGCGGATAGTGGGTTTTTCACCGTCACGTTGTTGCCCACAGCATCATACGTGAGTGAGGTACGACTTAAGATCGGGTTGATTGTCGCGCGAACACGACCCGCGGAATCGAAGAGCGTGGTCCAGATGAAACCGAGCGGGTTTTGCTGGCGGACGACGCGGCTGGCCGAATCGTAGCCAGTCGTGGAACGGTTGTTTAGAGGATCGACCGTCGCTACGAGCCGGTTGGTGCTGTCGTACAAGCTGGTGACGACCTGGTTGAGCTGGTTCGCGACCGTGACGAGGTTGTCGCGCGAGTCATAGCCCATCGTCACCCGGCCACCGATGGCATCAATGACGACGTGCAGCCGCCCCTCGGCGTCATACAGGTTCGTGGTGATGCAGCCGACCGGGCTGGTGGTCATCCGCAGCCGGCCGTCGCTGTCATAGGTCATCGAAGACCGATTCAGGAGAGGATCGACAATGGCCCGGACGCGGTTCATCGAATCGTGGAGCGTGGTCGTGATCTGGCCGAGTGCGTTTTGAACGCGGACGACCTGGGAGTTGGAATCGTAGCCACAACTGGTCCGCTGGCCGAGCTGGTTGATGACCGCCGACTGCCTTCCGGAACTGTCATAGAGATTCGTCACGACATTGGACAGGGGGTCCTTTTGGGTTTTCACCGTTCCCTGCGTCGTGTACGTGGTACTCCACCGATTGCCCAGGGCATCGACGAGTGCCGTGCGCTGGTTCGAGGTGTTCCACACGAGCGAGGTGCGGTTGCCGTTGCTGTCGATCGTGCCCTTTACGCGGTCGCTACTATCGTACAATTGCGTGACGATATGGCCCAAGGCATCGGCGATCGTGCGCAGTTGCGATACGCCACTGGCGGCGGTGCGGTAATTGAGCGTGGTGATCGCGCCAGTTGCGTCTTGGATGATGCGGATGGCATTGGCCGCCCAGGTGAGTGAGGTTCGCAGCCCAAGCGGGTCAATCAGCGCGCGGAGATTGCGGCCCGCCGTGTAGAGTAGCGTGTAGATGTTTCCCGTCGGGTCGGTAATTTTGGTGGCGGCCGAACGGAGCCAGGAGTAGGTCGTGACGTGGCCGAGGGGCGACTTGACGGTATGGATGAAGTTGTTGCTGTCGTAGGTGAACGAGGTGCGCTGCGCATCGGCGTCGATATGCGCACGCATGCGGCTCGACCCGTCGTACAGGAACGTAAAGATCGTCAGGTCGGGCATGGTCTGGCGGCGCAGATTGCCGCTGCCATCGACCGTGAAGCTCGTGATTCGGCCCGCCGCGTCGATGATCCGCTTGAGCTTGTTCGAGCCGTCGTAAGCCAGAGAAGTGGTGCCAGCGACCGGATCAAGAATCTTGGTGACCCGGCCCCCACCGTCGTGCGACAGGGTCCAGGTGGCGCCGGCGGCATTTTGCAGCTTGACGAGCGTGCCGGAGCTGTTGTAGTGCAGGGCGGTGGCGTTGGGCTGGGTCTCGGTGAAGCTGCCGTCCATGTTCTTGGTCAGGGCGTTTTGCACGCCTCCGGGTGGCGTGCCGGTCGAACCCGAAATGGGGTAGCGCAGCACACTGCCGCTCCCCTTGGTGATGGTGACGGCCGACGCGCCCATTGCAGTGGCGACGGACTGCTTGAAGAGATTACTCCAGCCGGCGCCAAACTCGGAGGCGGCGGGCGTGCGCGAGTTGTAGAAGAGCGAGGGCTGGGCCGCGAACGGTCCGGCCTTTGCAATGGACACTGGCACCAATAGGTTTCCATTGGAGAAGTTGATTTGACCGGGGCCAGCCTGGGCGAGCTTCTTCAGCGTCGTTCCGAGGGCGGAGGGCACCATGGTCGTGCCGCAACCGCACCCACAGCCGCCGCCGTTTCCCGAGGCACCGCCGTTCGAGCCACCTTTGGGGGCGGCCATGGCACTTTTTCCCATGGGTGAGGTTGAACTGCCTACCGCGCCGGCACCTCCTGAGCAACCGCAGCCGCCAGAACAACCGCCGCAGCCACAGCCACACCCGCAACCGCCTGCAGCGGAGGGGGAGGCCTTGGTGTCGAGGGCGCCGAGCCAACATCCTTGACAATCGGTGAGGCCGAGCGGATCGCCGCAGGTGGCTCCCAGGTAGGGAGGCTGCACGCCGCCCACATTAGAGCCGGGCGCGCAGCCGAGAGTCAATGCGGGGAGGCAGGCGGAGGCCGCGACCAGGTCGGTGAGAGCGGGCCCGATCGGCGTGACGACAATGGTCCCGGGCCAGGTGCAGGTGGGATCACTCCCGTTGATGCTGAGTGTCATGACCTGCATGCAGTCGAGCAGCCCGGTCTTTGTCCAAGAAACGCCCGGCGCTGCCGTGAGGCCCAGCCTCGCCTGGAGGTTGGTGCCGATGCTGAAAACGAGCCCCCAGCCGATCAGGTTACACGCACTCACGCCCGCCACCGCCGAGCACCCGGGCTGAGTCGTCAACACGGTGGTCCCGTTTAGCTGACCACAGAAAAGGCACCCGGCGTTGGTGACACCGCTGACGGCGATGCTGTACTGCGCGGCCATGCCGTTGGGGCAGTCGAGACAAGCACAATTGCTGGAAGACATGGTGAATGCTCCTTGGTTATTGGTCAGTTGCTATTGGTCACTTGTCATTGGTCACTTGTCATTGGTCAGTGGGCGTTGGGCACTTGTCATTGGTCAGTGTCGCGTCACCGGGGGGCTTACGCCCCCCGCTCGCCCCTCTCCCCCTCCCTCTCCTCATGGTCCGGGCAAACAAGGCACTCCTGGATCGTGGTCTCGACGTGTGCCGGATGGTGGCAGGCGAATATCTTGAGACGCACGTTTCCCAGACAGCTTGGGCAGTCGCGCAGTCCAATCTCGCCGCCCAAGTACCGGCACTGCCCGCGCGGAGGGGGTGGAGGGAAGGGCCGAAACGTCTCGGGAGGCGGCCCAAGCCGAAGCGTGCAAATCTCGCAGACTTCCACGTTCACCCGCTGGTCCCGGATGTTCATCCGCGGATGCGCGCAGTAGGCGACGTGGGCTTTGCCTTCGAGATCGCGTCGGGAATAGCAGGGAGGAAAGGGCATGGGTCGAACTTGGCTTTTAGATTTTGGATTTTGGATTGGAATCTGTCATTGGTCCTTGGTCAGTTGTCATTGGCCAGGACGAAGAAGAATCTCACGCAAAGGCGCCAAGTATGTCTTGCTGATTTGCGCCTTGGCGCCTTTGCGCGACACTCCTTCCATCCGTGTTGATCCGTGTTCATCCGTGGCTCGCTCCTGCGCTTCGTCTCATCCGCGTTTTTTCGTGTTTTTCGTGGTCCCGATTGGTCTCGCGACGCGTCGCTTGTCTGGGTGGCGTACGACCGAGTACGGGCTCCTCTTCTCTGGACCCATCTTTTTTCGCGCCGTCGTCGCCATCGGACATTCGTTTGATTCGTGCCATTCGTGGATCTTCCGCCGTTTCTCCGCGTTGCGCCCTCCGAGCTTCGCGCTACGAAACTGGACACTGCGAGAAGACCGCGGAGTGACGCATGCTCGCTTCGTTGCGTGCGGTCCGGGGCCAGGTCACCTGCCGCGAGCCGAAAAGCGCACGCCAGCGGGAGCAGAGCGATTGTTGGCGGTCGGTTGCCAGCCGGCGAGGTGCTGCGAGCGGTATACCGTGGGCAGTCATTTCGTGTGTCACGTTTTGCATTGGGTGATCCTCCTTCCGGCCGCGAATTGCGGTTGGTTATTGGTCGTTGGTTGGACGAGCTGTTGGGTGTTGGGCATCGACGCCGATAGTCCATGTGTTTCTGGTATGCACTCCGAATGCCGCGTTCTGTTTTAGCCCACTCTTTCCTTTCTACTTCGTCGCTCGTTACCCACCGATATTTCCGCCTCCTACGCGGCCTGTTGCTCTCGCGCTAACGCCGCTTCGGCACAGGCGAGGAGCTGAGCCGTCGGCGGTGAGTTCGGCCGCAACTGTAATGAGCTGCGAAACATCAGCGTCGCTTCAACAGGCCGGCCCTGCCGCAGGTAGACCACAGCCAAGTTGTGCTGGGCCGCGGCATCATCCGGCCTCTCCCGCACCAAGCGGGTCAGTGCGGCTTCGGCCTCGTCCGGCGCTCCGTGGAAGAACAGTACCCGGCAAAGCTCATCCAGCGGCCGCTCGTCCCCCTGACTCTGTTCGACCGCCTCGACGAGCAACTGCCGCGCGAGAGATAAATTACCGCGGCGCTCGGCCAATTGGCCGGCGAGCACCAGCCCGGTGCCACGCAGGAACGGGATGCCGAATAACTGGTCGGCCAACGCATCGGCCGCTTCAAGCCGGCCTTGTTCGAGCAGGTTGTCGGCAAGGCACTGCCAACCGTAGCGATAGCTCGGCACTTCTTCGACGATTTTGCGGAATTGGTGCTCAGCCTTGTGCAAGGCGCCCATCTCGGCGTAGACGACAGCCAGGTTCTGGCGTGTCTTGTAGCCCGTGATTCCCCGGTCGAGGCTGGCGAAGTGAGTTTCGTCGTCATTGGCCAGCGCCGCAAGGTAGTCTTGTTCCGCCTGGCGCAGCCGCTTGGCGTCGTGGTACAACAGTCCGGACCGGAAGTGCAACTCGGGGTCCTTCGGGAAAAGAGCCAGCCCTTGCTGGCAGCAGCGCCTGGCCTCCTCCGCGCGACCCAGCTCTTTCAAGCTGCTGACCAGCAGGGCGTAAATCTTGCGGACGTGCGATTCGCCCGGGTGCGAGGCAACGAGGCTACGCTCCAGCGCTCGGACCGCCTTGCGGTATTTCTTGGAATCCGCGAACGTCATACCAAGGTTGAAGAGCGTGAAGGTGTGGCCGGGCTGCTCCTTGAGTTCCAAGCGCAGGAGCTTGAAATCTCGGGCGAGCTTGCGCCTACGACCGGCCGGCGTGTGGTCGGCGCCAGCGTGGACCACGAAGAGCGATGTGTGGAGCACTTCTCCCCCGGCGCGACTGATCGACCCCAGGACCTGTTCGTGGATTCGCCCTTCGAAGCGAATGTCGGGTCGATTGCGGAACACCTTGCAGTGGTCCACCACTACAGCGTCATGGTCGCTTTCGGGATGGGCAGGCGGGCAATGCACCTGCATCGTGAAGCCGAAGATGTTGTCTGGAATCGGCGCGCTGAGCAATTCCCGGAGCTTACGACCGTTTTCGGCATCCAACTCGTCATCGGTGTCAAACCAGACGATCCACTCGCCAGTCGCCTGCTTGAGCGACTCGTTGCGGGCAACCGAAAAACTGTCAGGCCAGGGGAACTGGTAGACCTTGCAACCGAGCTGTCGGCAAATTTCAGGCGTGCGATCCTTCGAGCCGGTATCGACTACGATCAGCTCATCGACCCAGGGCAGAATACTCTTGACGGCGGTGGCGATCGTGCGCTCGTTGTCGCGGGCGATCATGCAGCAGGAGAGGCGGCAGGGGCCAGGAAGCAGGGATGAAGAGATCTGGGGATCAGGCGATGAGGGGAGCAGGCAGGTGCGTCCGTTGCCAACGACCAAAGTTCCACCTTCGGGGGAACCAGTTACAGCCCCGCGCCACTTTTCGTTGTAGAGCCGCTGGTTGCGCTCAAGCAGTGCCCGTAAATCGACTCCTGCCCCTGCAAAACTGCGGTGGCCGAAATGGTGGATATAGGCGTCGCGGGCAATCACCGCTCGCCAGCCGGCTGCGATCGCACGGTGGCAAAGATCATCATCCTCAAAATTCCCGATTCCAAATCGCTCGTCGAAGAGCCCAATTGTGTCGAGCACTTCACGGCGCACCAACAAGCAGAAGCCCACCAGCCGATCGACCTCCTCGCAATGGCCGTTTTTTTGTTTGCCATGCTCCCACGCCCACCCATCGAGGCAAGCCAGATCGTGATAAGCCGGCTCAACTTGCTGAGGACCACTCACATAGTTCGAACAGGGACCGACCAGGCCGACCCTCGGATCGCTGTGCAGGGCGGATAGCAGCCGCTTGAGCCAACC
>Ga0265314_10004682_pt1 | contig 12564 bp, 10 predicted proteins | sample 4126metaG_FD_203106 | JGI IMG/M metagenome (GOLD analysis project Ga0265314, IMG submission 203106) | Rhizosphere microbial communities from Carex aquatilis grown in University of Washington, Seatle, WA, United States - 4-1-26 metaG | ecosystem: Host-associated > Plants > Roots > Rhizosphere >... | reverse complement strand
GAGCGCGACCTGTGCCAGCTGGATGTGCCTAAGCTGCCGGCGCCCGCAATGACGATCGGGGGCGTGCAGACGGTGCGGTTAGGGCAGCCGGTACATGCCTTGACAATGCCGCAAACCGGCAAGCCATTCCTTGTCGACAGCCGTGTTTTGGCGCTGCGAGAGTTTAAGAGCGTACCTATCGTCGAAATCTCGACCGACTTGCCACAGCGCACGGGCGCAGCAGCGATAGTGGACGATAACGGCCGACTGATCGGCATAACGGCATTAATGGTGAAAGATACGCCAGACACAACCATCGCGATATTAGCCGATGCGCTAAAAGAGATTCCTCGACGCGCGCAGCAGGCGCTGGAACGGCAACGCACAGCCGCTCCAGCGAAGACTCCGTCGGGCGTGACCACGTCTTACGCTGCGGAATGGGCGTCGCGAATTGCGCTGCTGGAAAAATCTCAGGGCGAACTGACGCTATCGAAGGCGCTTGCAATTCTGCTCGACGTCACCAACGAGGGAAATATGAGTTCATTGCGAGAGTACGAAAACGCTGTCATACGGAAGGACTGGCACAATGGCTACGCAATGGGCGTCGATCAAAAAGGTAATCTGATTTGGGGTGGCGGGTACCGGTTGCGAAACGCGGCTGACGCACTGCAAACGGCGATCGAGCAATGCTCCCCCGATTCCCGGAATGCGTGCGCCGGCATACTGGTCGACGGGGATTTCCGGGAAAGTGATTTTTTGGACATGGCAAAACGACTGGGGGCCCGCGATGTTGCTGGATCGCGGCAGTCCTTCCTCGACAGCCTGACAAAACGCCCTGCGGAAACGAGAGTTGGCCTCGCCACCTCCGCAGGCGGTGGCACAGAGGATTCTCACTATTCGTACGGCTATTCATCTATCCGCGACTAATCCACCGACCGGTGAACTTGGGATTAGGTCTTGCAATCATGCAACCACTTGCTGAAGGGAGCAACGTGAAGATCATCAAATTGTTTTGTTCCGTAGTGCTCCTGGCTTTTTTGTCTGCGTGCGCAACGGGCCCGTCGTTGAAGGAAAGCGCCAAATCCATACCCCCGCCCGGAGCGGGCATGGGGCGCGTCTTTTTCTATCGCACCATAGTAATCGGTGCCGCGTATACGCCGGACGTGCTGCTCAATGGGGAGAAAGTCGGAAACGCCGTGCCCCGCGGCGTGTTTTACAAAGATGTTCCGCCGGGCAAATATGCCGCTACGACAACGATGACTTCAGAGATCGTGAACTTTGACATCGGTGCCGGGGAAAAGAAATACATCAAATTGCATTACGGGTTCGGGTTTCGGATATATCCCGAACTTGTAGACGCAACGACCGGAGAGGCGGAAGCCTCGGAGCTCAGCCTCATGGGTCCGGGCAAGAGTTGAAATTGCGGGCTAATCCATTAGCCAGTCCGGACGCAAAACCCGTGCCGCCCGATCCCGCATGATGAAGCTCTACATCACCCCCGGATCTCCCTACGCACGCATGGCGCGTATCGTGGCCATTGAAAAAAGTCTCGAAAGCAGGGTCGAGATTATCGTCGCGAAGACACGTGCGGCACGCAGTCCGTACTACGAGATCAATCCGTCGGGGCGGGTCCCCTATCTTGTTTGCGACGACAGCCGCGGACTGGAAGAATCGGCCCTCATCTGCGCTTATCTCGATCATCTGGATGGCAAGCCGGCGTTCGATCTGCCGGGCGGCGAGCCGGCGTGGGAGGCGCGCCGTCTCGAAGCTTTGGCGAGAAGCATGATGGACGGCCTGTCAGTTTGGGGGCGCGAACTGGCGCGCCCCGAGAACGAGCGTTCGCCGGGGATCATTCGGCACGAAACGGAGCGCGCCCGCCGCATGGCGGACCTCTGGGAAAAAGAAATTGACGCTCCGCTCATGCATGGCGCATTCAACATGGTCCAGATCACGCTCGCTTGCGCGCTTGGCCTGGAAGCGCGCAATCCCGATTTTAGTTGGCGCCCAGGGCATCCGAAACTTTGTCTATGGCTCGATCGAGTCGCCGCGCGGCCATCGTTTGCGGCGACCGCGCCGCAGTAGGGCAAACGATCGGAGTTACTTTGGACCGAATCGCTTTGGACAAACCATGGTTCCCGATAAGCCAGTATCTCGCGGCGCTCGCCGAATCCATTTTCAACCTGTCCCGGTCACCTTTTGGGCGCACAGTGATGGCTACGCTCAGCCGCGACCGCTAAAAGGCAAAGCGGCAACGGGGGCGTCAGCTGGAACGCCATGTCGGGGATTAAAGTGCTACCCCTTTCTCTTTAAATCGATCGCGTACGCGGCGCTCGATTTCCGGCGCCAATGACTGACCCCATTGTGCCCCCGCCCCCATGCTTTCCTGCATCAGGGTAGGCATTTCCAGAATGATCTTCCTGCCCAGATCGCTTGAATAAAACGCGATCATCTGCTTCATCTCGTCATGACTGAAATGCTTGTGGTAAATCAACACAGCCGCCTGCTTGAACGTTGAGATGTTCTCCTCGATCACGGAATTCACGATCGCCGGCAGCGTGTCGAGTACCTCTTTCGGTATACCCGGGTTTGCTTTCCTGACCGCATTTGTGAACTGCCCAACCATCGTCGAAGACAGCTGCCGGCCAAGGGCCAAAGCCCCGGTCATGTCGAGCAATCGCTCGATGTCGGCCTTTTTTTCCGGTGTTAGCGTTTCATCTGCGGAAGCCCGGTAAGCGTTCAGCGACAGCAATACGATCGCGATAAGCAGCAGTAGTTTTCTCACGTGGATATCCCTGTTTGATATGAGCCCCGACGTTTGCGGCGAAATGCGCGGGCGAGCAACGCTCGCACAGCGTCCTGGGTTAGAACGCATTTGTTGCCGCCCACTTGACAACCGCCAAGACGCCGACAGTTGCCAAGATAGACAGAATGGCAAGGATCCAGAAATGAATCCCGCGCTTCGGCATATTCGTCGAGGGCTTTCGCGAAACTGTTTCGACGTGGAATGATACGGTGTATGGCATTCCATCTGCGCGTCCCGGAAGAATGAGCTCGCCGACTTTACGGGGCCACTCCCGGGATTCAATGTCAGGTCCCCCGGGCAATTCACGATCAATTTGAGACGCCAACTTCCGGAGTGCGGACGCGGGGGCAATGATCATGAGTCCGTTCTCTCGACCGGCGTAATGATGACCTCGAAATTGGTGGTCCCCGGATTCCATTTTGTGTTCTAACTTGTAATTAGACTGCACGCCTGATAACAGTGCCGTGCCGGACAAGATGGTTTTGTCATCGTTTTTGTCACGTTAACGGCGATTCTCTACCCGTTTTCGGCAAATTTCTAGCCCAGGTTCGAATGTCCGCACGTGGCCGATGGCCGACATCCACCAATGATCGCCCCGACCCGAACCGGTCAGTCGCTTTTCCTGAATGTGTGCATTCGCCGTCTTACTCGATCGTCATATTGGCGCTCAATTGACAAAACCGGATCCTCGAGACTAGCCTGACCATCTCTTGAGCGGCGGAGTTCAAACTTGAGCGGGGGCGCGGAAAACAGGTCAAGATCTGCCATGTCGGGCACGCGCCGCCGCTGGCTTATGCAGGCGGGGGCGCTAACCGGATCTGTGGCGCTGCCACTCTGGGTACCCGCCGCCACGGAGTCGCCATCGACGTTGAGCGCGCTTCCGCGCGCTGCGTTGGTGATGGGAAACACCGATTACACGGAAGCACCGCTTCGCAACCCCGCCAATGACGCAAAAGCAATCAGCATCGAATTGCAGAAGTTCGGATTCAAGGTCAATCTGCAACTCAATGCCGGTCGCGCGCAAATGGCCGGCGCCATCAAAACGTTCGGGAGCGATCTGGCAAACAGTAAAGGTGTCGGACTTTTCTACTATGCCGGCCACGCCGCGCAACTTGCCTGGCGCAACTATCTGATACCGGTTGATGCGGCTATAGACAAACTCGAAGACATGCGCGACAAGACAATCGAACTCAATACCTTGTTGCAAGGACTGATCGGCGCGCGCAACCCTATGAACATGATCATTCTTGACGCCTGCCGCGACAATCCTTTCGGCAACAAGGTGCTCATCGAACAGAGGGGGCTTTCGCAGTTTGACGCGCCTCCAGGCTCACTGCTTGCCTATGCAACCTCACCCGGCAATACCGCGGCCGACGGCGAGGGCGACAATGGCCTCTACACGGAGAACCTGCTGCGCGAGTTGACCGTGCCCGAAGCCAAGATTGAGGACGTATTCAAGCGCGTGCGGTTGGCGGTGCGGCGCACATCGGCGGGACGGCAGATTCCCTGGGAAAGCACTTCGCTTGAGGAAGATTTTTACTTTCAACCGCCCAAGCAGGTCAAGAAACCGTCGAAAGAGGAACTGGATCGGCAATTCGAGGAAGAACTTGCCATCTGGGAGACGATCAAGAACGCCAAAGAGCCCGCCCCGCTGGAAGATTACCTTCGCCGCTATCCGAGCGGAAAGTTTTCCGAGGTCGCGCAATTCCGCCTTGAGCGTGTGCTCGCACAGATCGAACAGCGCGCGCAACTTGCGTCCGCTTCGGCGGCGCAGGCAGCAGCCGACCGCAAGCGCCGGGAACAGCTCGCACGCGCCGAGGCCGAACTAAAAAAACAGCAGGAGCTGGCGCAGGCGGAAGCTTCGCGCAAGCAGAAGGAAGAAATCGCCCGCGCCGAAATGGAACGCAAGCGGCAGGAAGCATTGTCCAAGGCCGAGGCGGAACGCGCGCGGCTCGAAGAACTGGCGCGTGCGGAAGCCGAACGCAGAAAAAAAGAAGACCTCGCTAAAGCAGAATCGGAACGCAAACAGCAGGAAGAACTCGCGCGTGCCGAAGCGGAATTGAAAAAGCAGCAGGAACTGGCGAAAGTCGAAGCCGCAAAGTTTACGCCCGGCGCTGCCATCGTCATCGCGTCGATAGCGCCGAATCCGTTCAGCAAAGGCACCGCGGTCGCCGACACCAACTACAAAGTGGGAGATAGTTACACGTTTCGCACGATTGACCTCTTCACCAAAATCGAAAAACTGGGGCGCACCCGTACCATTACTCAGATTACCGATACCGAAGTAATCTTCGATACGGGCCATATTACTGATTTACTCGGAAACGTTCTACGCAACGGAGAGGGCCGGCGCTCGACCGGCAGTCAGATCTGGGGACTATCTTATTCGATTGGCAAGCGCTGGACGTCCCGTCATAAATCAACCAGCCAAAATGGCATTCCCACCGAAGTCGAATTCGACGTGCGCGTAGTTGCGCGCGAAAACATCGCCGTACCGGCAGGCACGTTTGACGCATTCGTTCTGGAAACTCATGGCTGGGCCAGAGGACACGAAGGCGGCTCGCTGGTCAACACGGAAATTGCGGACAAGATTTGGATCGCGCCTGGTCAGGTGCGCGCCTTGATCGCAAGAGAAACTCTGCGGCGTTGGGGCGGGAAGACACAAAGCTGGGAGCGCCAGGAACTCGTCGCGTATCGGCAGTCCTGAACGGGCGACGCAATAACTGCGGCGGTTTTTCTTAATTCAAACGTAACCGTGACTGTCCGGCTCCGGTCGATAGCGGGCTGATTAACGTAAGCGGCTCCATTTCGGACATGCGGTCAAAAACGATAACGGCCTATCCGAAGCTGAACCGTCGTAATTTTTAAACGTCCGGGCTTGCATTAATCGGCGGCCACTTTGTTATGAGCCCGAACTGGCAACCTCGTTAGTTGCAACTTGCAATATCAACTCATCGCAAGACAAACGAGCGCTCCAACCGCCGCCGCGAGTCCTGCGAGCTTGCGCGCGCTGGTGCGTTCGCCCAGCATCAGTATCCCGGCCGCAGCGGTAATCACAAAACCCATCTGCGCCACGGGCACCAGCACGCTCGCTTCGCCGCGTATCAGGCTCGTCGCCATCAGCATGAACGCAATCGCGAGCAGGATCGCCGCGCACGCGGCGTAAGGCCAGGTTGCAGCGGGCGGATTGAATTTGCGTTCGGCGAGATAACCGAACGCCGTTGCGAGCGGGAAAAACACCGCCGCCTGTGAGACCACCATCGTCGCCGGTGTCGCGCCGTGCATCACGCCGAGCTTGTAGCAGAAATTGGTGATGCCCAGCGCAAACGTCGCGAGCAGGACGCGCCACAGCGAAGCGCGCGAAACGGCGGCGCTTCCGCCCGCGCCTCCGCCGAGCAGCAGCCACACCGCGAGGAGCGCGAGCGCCAGGCCCGCCATCTTGAACGCGCCCAGGGGTTCGCCGAGCACGCAGATCGCCAGCGCGACCGTGATCGTAAAGTTCAGGCGGAAGATCGGCGCGATCACGCTTACCGCGCCTTCGCGCAGGCTGCGCGTGAAGTTGTACAGCGCGATGAATATGCAAAGCCCCGCCGCCGCGCCCCAGCCCGCTGCCGGAACCATATGGAGCGTGCCGGTGGCCAGCGAGTAGGCAATCATCGTCGGCGCGAAGATCCACGCCTGCACCATCAGGAAGTGATGCGGCTTGACGCCGGCGGTCGCGGCGCGCTTGTAGACGAGGTCGGCGAGGCCGTAGCAGACCATCGCGCCGAGCGCATATTCAAGGCCGGGATTTATCGCCATGCGAGCTCCGTTGCTATTCGAACAACGTGGGCGTTTTCACCGCCGGCATTTCGCCCGGCCGGCTCAATGCGCCGACGCGCACGCCGAGCAAGCGTATCCGGCGGTCGAGCGGAACGCGCTTCAGGCATTCGCCCGCCGCGCGGCGGATCAGCGCGGCGTCCTGGGTCGGCGTTTCTATCGTGCTGTCGCGCGTGACGGTTTTGAAGTTGTCGAAGCGCAGCTTCAAGCCTATCGTTTTGCCGACGTAGCCTTTGCGCTGCAGGTCGCCCGCGAGTTTCACGCACAGGTCGGTGAAGATGCCGGAGAGCTGTGCGCGGTCGCGCACTGCATGCAGGTCGTTTTCGAAAGTCGTTTCGCGGCTGATCGACTTGGGTTCGCTGTAAGTCACGACGGCGCGCTCGTCGCGTCCGTGCGCGGCTTCGAACATCCACGCGCCGAAACTCGTGCCGAAATTTTCCACCAGCAGCGCAGGGTCCGTTTTGGCAAGGTCGCCTATCGTGTGGATGCCGAGCGTTTCGAGTTGCGCGGTCGCCTTGGGGCCGATGCCGTTGATCTTGCGCACTGCAAGCGGCCAGATGCGCGCGGTGACGTCGGATTCGCGCAATATCGTGATGCCCGCGGGCTTGTCGAGTTCGGACGCGATTTTCGACAGGAGCTTGTTCGGCGTGACGCCGATCGAGCACGACAGGCCGGTCGCATCAACCACCGCCTGCTGGAGGTTCGCGGCGACATCGCGTGCGCGCACCCACGGGTCGAGCGGCTTGCCGGCGGTGTCGGACATCACGAGGTCGGTCAAGTCGATGTAAATCTCGTCGATGCCGCGATCCTCGATCTGCGGCGCCACCGCGCGCACCGCTTCCTTGAACATGCGCGAGTAGCGGCGGTACTCGTCGAAGTCGGCGGGCAACAGCAAGGCGTCAGGTGCCAGCTTGGCGGCTTTCATCAAGCCCATGCCGGAGTTCACGCCGAATGCGCGCGCTTCGTAGGTGGCGGTCGTGATCACGCCGCGTCCGGTGTAATCGCGCAAGGTCGGGAATACGTTGTCGGCTGATCCGTCCTGTACAGTGCGGCGGCGCCCGCCGATCACGAGCGGCCGGCCGCGCAGCTCCGGATAGCGCAGCAATTCGACCGACGCGTAAAACGCGTCCATGTCGAGGTGGGCGATGTAACGTTGCGGCATGTGATTCACCAGCACTTGAATTCCCTCCCCTGTAATACGGGGGAGGGCTAGGGTGGGGGCACGTTTTCGATCGCTTTTTGCCCCCATCCTGGCCTTCCCCCGCAAGCGGAGGAAGGAACGATATTTTGCTCCATCGGCGAAAATCGCGCGCGCGAGGCTGGAATGCGTAACGGCAAAGTGCGGTCGATCTCTTTCACGCTCTCGCGCTCTCACGCCCTCACGGTTTTGCCGCCATCAGCAACTCGCGCTTCATCTGCGCGAGCGACGTGATCCCGAGCAGCGCCATGTCGCGGTCCACTTCGTCTTTCAGGAGCTTGATCGCATGGCCCACGCCGGCGTCGCCGCCGATCGCCGCCGCAAAAAGAAACGGGCGGCCGACGAACACGAACTGCGCGCCGAGCGCGAGCGCTTTCAGGATGTCGGTGCCGCGGCGGATGCCGCTGTCCATCATCACGGTCATTTTGCCCGATGCATCGACGATGCCGGGCAAAACGCGCAGCGGGGCGGTCGCGCCGTCGAGCTGGCGCCCGCCGTGGTTGGAGACGATGATGCCGTCGACGCCGCTTTCGCGCGCGGTGCGCGCGTCGTCCTTGTTGAGCACGCCTTTCAGCACGAGCTTGCCTTTCCACAGCTTGCGCATCAACTCGACGTGCGGCCACGAGAGCTGGTCGCGGTGGCCGCGGTCGCGCTCGCCCGTGCTCGTGATGAGCGGCGTGCGCGGGCCCATGTTCTCGAAGTGCGGCATGCCTTCGGTCAGCAGCGTGCGCAGGAACATGCCGACGAACCAGCGCGGGTGCAGGAAGCTGTCCCACGCGAGGCGCAGGGTGGGGCGCAGCGGGCGGTTGAAGCCGCTCCTCACGTTGTTTTCGCGGTTGGCGCCGACCGGCACGTCGACCGTCAGTACGAGCGTGTCGAATCCCCCTTTTGCGACGCGGTTCACGAGCTCGGTGATGGGGCCGGTTTCGCCGGGCAGATAAGCCTGGAACCACGCGGTATTGCCGGCGGCGCGCACGTCCTCCAAGCGCGACAGCGAAGCGCCGCTCATGATCATCGGGATATTCGCTTTCGCGGCCGAGCGCGCGAGCACGATGTCGCCGTGATATGCGGCCATCGAGCTGCCGCCCATCGGCGCGAATCCGAACGGCGCGTCGTATTCGCGGCCGAACAGCGTAGTCTTCGTCGAGCGCCCCGACACGTCCACCAGCGCGCGCGGCACGAACGCGTAATCGTCGAACGCCGCGCGATTGGCGCGCAGCGACGCGTTCGTCTCGGCGCCGCCCGACACGTAGCCGTACATAGGCCGCGGCAAATAGCGGCGCGCCGGCGCCTCGAAATCCTCGAGCGCCAGCATCATGCGCAGGTTGCGCGGCAGCGATTTGTCCGGCTCGGGGCGCGCGCCGGAGTGACGGTACGCATCAGGCGTAAGTGGCTTGGGCAATTGCTGATTGGTATCGGGCATGATGGAATTCCAGGATAAGTTATTCGTGATCGATCTGCAGCGCTTCGAGGAAGCGCGACACCAGATTGTAAGCGGCGACCGTCGCCGTGAGCTCGGTGATCGTGCGCGCATCGAAATGTTTCTTGACCGCGGCGAACACGGCGTCGGGCACGCGCACTTCGCGCGTCATCGCGTCGGTGTAGGCAAGCACCGCGCGCGTCGCCTCGTCGAACAGGGTGGAGTTCCGCCAGTTGCCGATCGCCGCGATCTGCGCTTCGCCCAGGCCTTCCTTGCGCGCAATCGGCACGTGGATATCGCGTTCGTAGTCGGCGCCGTTGATGACCGCGATGCGGATGATGACGAGCTCGCGATAACGCCCGGCGAGCGTCGATTTATGCCGGACTGCGGTCAGGAGGTTCAGCCAGCCCTGCGCGATCGGCGGGCTGTTGAGCAGCATGCGGTAGATGTTCGGGATCTTGCCGTCGCGCTCGGCGCGAATCTGTGTTGCGAGTGCGGCGATGTCTTTGTCCGCGGTTTCATCGGCATAGGTGATGCGGGCCATACTGGGTTCCTTCAGGTTTTACGTGCGGCCGTTAGGAGTATTTTGTCATCCCCGCGCAGGCGGGAATCCAGGAGAAGTCAGGAACACCCATTGCTGGATCCCCGCCTGCGCGGGGATGACGGCATTAATTATGCCTCTCATCATACCGCATGACGCGGTGCTCTTAAGCGCGGGGCACCTTACAGCAACGGGTTGTCGTGCCCGGTTGCGGTGCCCGCGTCCGCGACTTGCGACACCCGGGTGCCGACGGGCAGGTCGATGCCGAGCTCGCGCGCGAGTTCGAGCGCGGTGTGCAGGTCTTTGCGCATATTGGGAAGGTCGGCGCCGGGCGCGCCGCCCTGGAGCATGCTCTTCCAGCGCGGGCCCATGTCCTGCCACATGGCAAGCACGTTGCTGTCGGCGATGCCGTCGCGGATGATCTGTTTCAGCACTTCCGGCCGCACGCCGCCGGCCACACCCAGCGACAGCCCTTCGAGCAGGCCCAGTATGTTCACGCTCATGATGAGCTGGTGCGCGAGCTTCGCGGCCTGGCCGGCGCCGATGCCGCCCGCGCGCGTGATGATGTGCGCGAAGGTGTTGAACACGGGCAGTGCGCGCGCGAGCGTTGCGTCGTCCGCGCCGACCATCAATGCCAGCTTGCCTGCGGACGCCGCGAGATAGCCGCCGGTGATCGGCATGTCGATCGTCGCGCAATATTTGGCCGCGAGCGCTTCGGCGATTTGCAAAACCGGCGCGGGCCCGAGCGTGCTGCCGGTCGCGAATATTGCGCCGCGCTTGATTGAGTGGATGATGCCGTTGGCGCCGAACACCACGTCGTCGGTCTGCGCGCCGTCGAGGACCAGGCTGATGATGACATCGCTGTGCGCGGCAACGTCCGCCGACGATGTGCACGCGGTCGCGCCGGCGTCGCGCAGTGCGGTCACCGGCTCGCTGCGGATGTCGTATACGCAGAGCGGGTACCCCGCCTTCAGTACGCGCAATGCGATCGGCTTGCCGATGACGCCAAGGCCGATGACGCCGACTTTGAAATTTGTGGGAACGTTCTCTGTTGCCAACGGCGTTACCTCAAGTAATGTAATTGGTTTTGCTTGCTCCCCCCTTGCGCAAGGCACGGGGGAGGGCTGGGGAGGGAGCGAGTTCGCTTGCCCCCATCCTGGCGGCCCCCTCGCATTCTAACCACGCTCTCCCCCTCGCAAGCGGAGGAGGGAACCGGAATCGCCGGTTCCTAATCCGCTTTAATACCCGCGTCGCGCGCGACGCGTTTCCATTTGTCGACTTCGGATGTCAGCAGGCGGGTGAAGGCGGCAGAGGGCAACGGCGACGGCTCGGCACCTTCCGCGGCCAGGCGTTGCGCGGATTCGGGTTGTTCCAATATACCGGCAATCTCGGCGTAGAGTTTGTCGACGATGGCGGCCGGCGTGCCGGCGGGCGCGAGCACGCCCCACCAGGTGTTCATTGCATAGCCGGGTGCGCCGGATTCCGCGATGGTCGGCACATCGGGCAGCAGCGCCGAGCGTTTTGCCGTGCTGACGCCGAGCGCTTTCAGGCGACCCGCGCGCACCTGCGAGAGCGTGATCGCCGCGGTGCCGAACATCACCTGCACCTGGCCGCCGATCAAATCGGTCAGCGCCTGCGGGCCGCCCTTGTAAGGCACGTTGATCAACTGCGTGCCCGTAATGCGCGAAAACAACGCGCCGGCAAAATGATTGACGCCGCCCGTGCCGGAGACCGCGTAGGTGATCGTGTTCGGTTTCGCGGTTGCCAGTTCGATCAGGCCTTTGGCATTGCTCGCGGGAAACGCCGGGTTCGCGACCAGCACGAGCGGGCCGGCGCCCAACTGCATGACCGGCGTAAACGATTTCACCGGTTCGAACGGCAATTTGTATACCGCCGCGTTCATCGTATGCGACGTCGACATGAACAGCAGCGTATAGCCGTCGGGCGGAGCTTTGGTCGTGAGCTCGGCGGCGATGATGCCGTTGGCACCCGGCCGGTTGTCGACGACGACCTGCTGACCCGCGCGGTCGGTGAATTTGCCGCCGATGAAACGCGCGAGCATGTCGGTGCCGCTGCCGGCGGGAAAGCCGACTGCTATGCGGACCGGTTTGACCGGATACGCGGGTGCGGTCCCGCCGTGCGCGGGCGCGGTCAACGCGGCCAGTGCCGCGGCAGCGAGCCGTCCGCGATACGCGTTTTGCATTTTCGTAAATTCCGTGATGAACGTTACGATTTTCGCACGATAGCCGCGAAGCCGCCGCGCGCAGGCTACGCCGCCCGCGCTGCAGACGTTCCCGCGCGCGCAAACGACGCGGTGTCCGCATCGAACAATTCCTTCAACTGCGCGGCGGCTTCCTGCGAAGTCTGGATAAGCTTGGCTTCGTCGTGCTGCATTGCGTGCTGCACTTTGAGTTGCGCTTCGTCGTGCTGCTTGAACATCGCGACCGCGCGCTGGGCCTCCGAAATGCCGAGGCCCAGGCGCAGCAACGCGGTGTGCGCGACTTCGAGGCTCGACGGAAAGGTCTCGCGATAGATCGAGTCGATGCCCAGGTCGCGCAGGCGGAAGTGGTGCACGCGATTGCGCGCGCGCGCGAGGATCGGCAGGTCCGGAAAGTGCCGCCGCACGAGGGCCGCGCATTTCACCGACGCCTCCACGTCGTCGATCGCGAGCACGAAAAGCTTTGCCTCGCGGGCCTTCGCCGCCTGCAGGAGATCGAGCCGGGTTGCATCGCCGAAATAAATCTTGCTGCCGAAGCGGCGCACGAAATCGACCTGCTGGTAATTGACTTCGAGCGCCGTGAACG
>Ga0265314_10004681_pt1 | contig 12566 bp, 8 predicted proteins | sample 4126metaG_FD_203106 | JGI IMG/M metagenome (GOLD analysis project Ga0265314, IMG submission 203106) | Rhizosphere microbial communities from Carex aquatilis grown in University of Washington, Seatle, WA, United States - 4-1-26 metaG | ecosystem: Host-associated > Plants > Roots > Rhizosphere >... | reverse complement strand
GCCGTCGGTGCTGCGCGAAGACGTGGCCGAGTGGTTCGAACTGGACGGCGATTCGCCCTACATGCTGCTGGTCGCCCCGGTGGTGGAAAAGCATCGCCGTGCCATGACCGCCGATGAAGAGAAGCTGTTCGGCATCGACAAGCTGAACGTGCCGCGTTCGGCCATTCCGGCGGTGACCCACGTGGATTACTCCGCCCGCGTCCAGACCGTCCATGCCGACACCAATCCGCGCTATCACGCCCTGATCTCGGCGTTCAAGGCCCGCACCGGCTGCCCCGTGGTGGTCAACACCAGCTTCAACGTCCGGGGCGAACCCATCGTCTGTACCCCCGAGGACGCCTTCCGCTGTTTTATGGGCAGCGAGATCGAAGTGCTGGTGGTCGGCAATTGCTTCCTCAGGAAAGAGGAGCAGGACCCGGCGCTGAAACTGGATTATAAGAACGCCTTCGAACTGGATTAGCCGCCGAATTTCCCGACGCGGCGTCCATGATCTGATCGGGCTTTGATCCACCATGCCGGCTTCGCTCGTCCGCAAGGCACGTCAATTGGCCGCCGATCCGGTGCTGCGCCGCTGGATCGTGCTCCGTGCCCTGCGCCTCACCCCCGGCGAGCCGGCCTATCGCGCTCATTGCCCGCCCTATCTGGGGGCCGAATGGTCGGGCCTTCCCCCGGAACCGCCCCGGGCCTCCTTTGCGCCGCCGCCGGCGGGAACACCCTCGGGGTCGCTGACGCTGCGGCTGGCCGGAGGGAGTGTGTCCCTCGGACCGGGGGGCGAAGCGGATCTGGTCGCCCGTACCTTCGACGACATCGAGACCCAGCTCAGCCTGCATCGTTTCGCCTGGGTACCCCTGATGGGGCGGGACGACGACCCTCGCTGGGTGCAGACCATGTGGCGGGCCTGGGCGGCGCGCTTCGGGACGCCCGACCGGTCGTGGGCCTGGCATCCCTATACGGCGGCGGAGCGGGCCATCAATCTTTTGGCCTTCGCCCGCCGTCACTTCCTGCCGGAGCCGGCCCTGGACTGCCTTGCCGCCCATGCGCCGGCCATGGCCGGCGGTCTGGAATATTTCGGCGACCACCACAGTTCCAACCATCTGGCCAATAACGGCAGGGGCCTGTACCTGCTGGGCCTGGCGTTGGGTTTGTCCCAGGCGGCGGAGGCGGGCACCCGCATCCTGCTGGAGGAGGGGCGGCGGATTTTCCGTCCTTCCGGCGTATTGCGCGAGGGATCGAGCCATTACCATCTGCTGCTGACCCGCTCGTGGGCGGAAATCTGGCTGGCCGCGCGTGCCGCCGGGCGGCCCGAGGCCGAGGAATTCGGCCGGGTTCTCGATGCCGCCCTGGCGGTGCTGCCCCATTTCGCCCTGTCCGGCCGTTTTCCCCTGATGGGCGATGTGTCGCCCGATTGCCCGCCCGCCGATCTGCTCGGTCTTCTGCCGGGCGGAGACCGGGATGCTGGCTGGATGGGCCGGCTGGCGGCCGGTGAGCGTGATCTCCTGGTGGCTCGCATGGGCGAGTCCGTCGATGACGAGGCCCTGGCGGCCGACGGCTGGCGGCGCTTCGACCTGGGGGAGTGGAGCGGGCTGTGGCACGCCGATCCCGACGGGTTCAGCCATATGCCGGGCCACGGACACCAGGATTGCGGCTCGTTCGAGCTGCATTACCGCTCGCGGCCGCTGTTCGTCGATCCGGGGCGCGGTTCCTACCGCATCGCCGGCGAGGCGGAGGAATACGTCTCGGCCCGCGCCCATAACGGACTTTCCATCGATGGCGCCGATCCCTACGCCGCCAACAAACCCTATTACGCTTCCGCCTACCGCCGCCGCATGGCCGGGCCGCCGCCCCGGCTGGAGCGCCGCGACGGTGGGCTGGTGCTGGAATGCCACGGCTTCACCCGCCTGGGTGGGCTGGGGGTGTGGCGGCGGTGCTGGAATTTCGCCGAGAGGCGTCTGGTTATTGCCGACGAGATCGAGGGGCGCGGCCGCCATCGGGTGGTACGGCGCCTGCAAACCACCATGGGAGTTGAGCATGCCGGCGACAGGCTGGTGTTGCGCGGCGCTGATGGATCGGCGGTTTCGGTGACGGCGTCCGGTGCCGAGCTGGCGGTGGTTCCCGCCCTGTCCTGGCAGGCCTATGGCGAGGGCGAGCCGGCCTCGCGCCTGGAAATCGCCGTGGACGCCACCTTGCCCTGGCGGGGCGAGATCGTGGTGGAGGGGCTCTGATATGACCGGATTCGCCGACGTCTCGGTGGTGATGCCCGCCTTCAACAATGCCGACACGGTGGGTCGCGCCCTGGCCTCCATCGCCGCCCAGACGCTGCCGCCGGCCGAGGTCATCGTGGTGGACGACGGTTCCACCGACGGTACCGCCGAGGCGGTGCGCGCCATGGCCGCCGCCATGAACGGGGTGCGGCTGCGGCTGTTCCGCCAGACCAACCAGGGGGCGGGGGCGGCCCGCAACCGGGCGGTGGCGGCGGCGCGCGGGACCTGGCTGGCCTTTCTCGACGCCGACGATCAGTGGCTGCCCGCCAAGATCGAGCGCTCCATGGCGGTGCTGGAAGCGGGCGGGCTGATCATGTGCTCGCACAATCTGTTCAATGTCGGGCCGGATGGCGAGACCTTGAACGACAGCCGGGCCCGCTGGCTGCGCGATCCCGCCGATCCCTACCGCACCCTGTTCCTCAGGGGCTTCATCTCGTCCTCCACCGTGGTGGTGCGCAAGGACGCGGTGCTGGCGGTGGGGGGCTTCGATGCCGGTCTGCGATCGGCCCAGGATTACGAGCTGTGGCTGGCGGTGCTGGCCCGGGCCGGTGGACGCTTCGAGACCTTCGCCGACCCGTTGCTGCGCTATACCCTGGCGCCCGAGGGCATCACCAGCCGCATCGACCGCAAGGTGGCCTGCTCCCTGGCCATCCTGCGCCGCCATATGGGCATTCTGCGGCGCCTGCCCGGTCCTGTCGTCTCTCTGGTCGCTCTGCGCACGGTGATCATCCACTATGAGGCCGTCATGGGGCATCGGGCGCGTGGCGACTGGGGCGGGGCGTTGGTACAACTGGCACTGCTGCCGCTGCGGCTGGGGGAAATGCTGCTTCGCCTGCCGTTCAGCGGCGGGGAGAGGCCGGATTTCATCGCCCGGCTGAGCCCGGCGGTGGAGGAGAGTCCGTGATGGCCCGCCCGCCCAGGTCCAACGGCAAGGTCCGGGTGATCATCAACGCCCTGCACGCCAAGAGCGGCGGCGGCGTCACCTATCTGCGCAACATCCTGGCGCCGCTGGCCCGGGCCGAGGGTCTGGAGCTCCATCTCGTCCTGCATGTGGACCAGTACGAACTGTTCGGCGAGCCGCCCGAGGGCGTCCGTCTGCATCTGCTGGATTTCCGCACCGGCTTCCTGCGCCTGCTGGCCTGGGAGCAGATATCGCTGCCTGTCCTGGCCCGCGAGCTCGGGGCCGACGTTACCTTCTCGCCCGCCAATTACGGTCCGTTGCTGGCGCCCAATCCGGTGATCGTGCTGCGCAATTCCCTGGCGGTGATATGGCGAGAGCGCCGCATGGCCAAGCGGCTGTACTGGATCGGTCTGGCGGTGGCGACCATGGTGTCGCTGCTGGGCTGCCGCCGGGCGGTGGCGGTGTCGGATTATGCCCGCAAGGCCCTTGGCTTCGGCCTGCCCGATTGGATCGGCCGCAAGATCGCGGTGATCCATCACGGCGTCGATGCCCGCTTCACCCCCGATCCCTCGGTCCGGCGGGTTCCGGGCGAGCTTTTGACGGTGTCCGACGTCTACGTGCAGAAGAATCTTCACACCCTGATCGCCGCCCTGCCGGCCATTCGCGCCGCCCATCCCGAGGCGCGGCTGGTGGTGGCCGGGCGGCTGGTGGATGCCGAGTATCACGGGGAACTGGTGGCGGCCATCGCCGGCCACGGCCTGGGCGACGCGGTGGAATTCCTGGGCGGAGTGTCGCCGCAACGGCTGCTCGAACTGTACCGGCGGTGCGGCCTGTTCGTCTTCCCCTCGACAGTGGAAACCTTCGGTAATCCGCTGGTCGAGGCCATGGCCTGCGGTGCTCCGGTGGTTTGCTCCAACGTCTCGGCCATGCCCGAGGTGGCGGGAGACGGTGCCCAGTACTTCGACCCCCTGGATGCCGACGCCATGGCCCGCAAGGTGATCGACCTGTTGGGCGACGAGGCGGCGCGGGCCGAACTGGCGCGGCGCGGCCTGGAGCGGGCCGGGAATTTCTCCTGGGAGATCACCGCGCGGCGGACTGCGGCGGTCCTGGCCGAGGCGGCCGGGTGGCGTGCATGAGGCTGTGGCGGACGCTCCGGCATCTGCGGCCCGCCCAGGTGATCCATCGCCTGTGGTACCGGGCGCGGCTGCCGTGGTTCCGGACCGGGCTGGCCTCCGCCCGCCTGGGCGACGACAGGGCCGCTCCCATCGTCGTCCCGCCTCCGCCCAAATCGGGTGACGGCGGGGCCGGCCTGCGGATTCTGGGCGGCCGTATCCGTCTGGTGGGGCTCGAGGGACCGTCCGACGGCTGGCGCGATACTTCGCTGCCGCTGCTGTGGCGCTTTACCCTGCACTATTTCGAATGGCTGGGCGACCTGCGCGCCCTGGGCGAGGAGGGCAGGGAACCGGCCCGCGCCCTGGTGGCCGATTGGCTGACCCGCTTCGAGCGTTTCGATCCGGTGGCCTGGCATCCCTATCCCCTGTCGCTGCGGCTGGTGTCGTGGCTGGCCCATGCACCGTTCCTGTGCCATGGCGCGGCCCCGGATTTCGTCGCCGCCTTCCATCGCTCCCTGCATCGCCAGGCCCGCCATCTGGAGCGGGTGTGGGAGCGCGACGTGGGTGGCAACCACCTGATCAAGAATCTCAAGGCCGCCATTGCCGCCGCCCTGTGCCTGCCCGGTCACGAGACGGGGTTGCAGCGGGCCCTGGGCGGGCTGGAGCGGCAGGTGCTCCTTCAAATCCTGCCGGATGGCTGCCACTACGAGCGTTCGCCCAGCTACCATATCCAGGTGCTGGGCGATCTCGAGGAACTGTGCATGCTGTTCGCGGCGTCGGGGCGCGAGGTCCCGGCGTTTCTGGCCGGGGCGGCGGAGCGCATGCGCCCGGCCGCCGCCTTCTTCCAGATGGCACCCGGCCGGCTGGCCCAGTTCAACGACGGCACCATCGATGGACCGGAGGAGACGACGGTCGCGGCGCCCGCCGCCTTGCCCGCGGCGGGATACTGGCGGCTGGAGGCGGGGACGGCGCGGCTGATCGTCGATTGCGGCCCCTGCTGTCCCGACGACCTGCCGGCCCATGCCCACGCCGACACCCTGTCGTTCGAGCTTTACGACGATGGCTGTCCGCTGATCGTCAATTGCGGCACCTATGCCTATCAGGACGCGCAATGGCGCAACCGCTTCCGCGGCACCGCCTTTCATTCGACCCTGACGGTCGATGACGGGGACAGCGCCGAGGTCTATGGCGGCTTTCGCCTGGGCCGGCGGCCCAGGCGCTTCGCCGCCTCGGTGGAAGATGGGCGATTCGTCGGCGAGTTCGACGGCTGGCGGCGTTCCGGACTGACTCATCGCCGCTCGCTGGAGCTTGGCGACCAGGGGCTGAGGGGCCGCGACGAAGCCGTGAGCATCCGTTCGGGACCATCGCGCCGGCTGACGTTGCGCTTTCATCTTCATCCGGAGGTGGAGGCGCATGCCGATGGCGGGACGATCCGTCTCGTGCTTCCGGGCGGTGGCGTCTGGCGCTTTTCCGCTCCCGGCTTGGCGGTGAATTTGGGCGAGTCCTGGTATTCGCCCCGTTTTCATGAGATGGCGCCGTCGCGGCACATTTTGGTCGAGGCGGGTTCCGGCGGCCGGACGCCGGTATTGGAATGGTCCGTGATGCGGGGCCGCTGAGCGTCTTGGCCTTGGGGATAGGGGTTGGCCTTGTTGCCGCGTTGGGCTAATGATGAGCGGCCTTGCCGCGAAGGCTTGAAGCTGGGAACGCGATGTTCAGAAATTTTTGGTCACGGGCGCATGTAGTGTTCGTCCACGACATCGTCATGGTGGCGGTGTCGTTCCTGCTTTCACTATATCTGCGCCTCGGCGACGGCATGCAGTCCATGTGGTCGACGGAAGACCTGTGGTTCGGGGTGCTGATGTTCTGCGGAGCTGCGGCTCCGGTTTTCGTCTCGCAGCGTCTTTACCGCAGTATCTGGCGCTATGCCTCGCTCAACGATCTTGTGGCCCTGACCAAGGCGGCGACCCTCAGTATCCTGGTCTTCCTGACGGTATTGTTCCTCACGACGCGGCTGCAGGCGATGCCGCGCTCGGTCCTGTTCATCAACTGGTTCGTGTTGATGGCTCTGTTGGGCGCTCCACGCTTCATCTACCGCATGCTCAAGGATATGCGTCAGGCGCATCGCGGCGCCGCCGACGGGCGCCAGAAGGTGCCGGTGCTGCTGGTTGGGGCTGGCGACGAGGCCGAACTGTTCATTCGGGCCACGCGCAATCCCGAGGCGGAATACAGGGCGGTCGGCCTGATCGCCGCCCATGGCGGCAGGATCGGGCGCCATATTCACGGTATCGATGTTCTGGGGTCGGCGGATAATTTGGCCGAGGTGATCGCGGGACTGCGGGCGCGCGGTGTGGCGCCGCAGCGTCTGGTGATCACCGACCACCGGATGGACGGGACCGAGGTCCGGTTGCTGCTGGACGACGCGGACCGGCTCGGCATGACCTTGGCGCGCATTCCGCGCCTGATGGATCTTCAGGATGGGGTGTCCGACAAGCTGACCATCCGTCCCATTGCCGTGGAGGACCTGCTCGGCCGTCCGCAGGCCGTCCTCGACCGCGAGGGCATCGGCGCCATGATTCGCGGACGGCGGGTCCTGGTCACCGGCGCCGGCGGGTCCATCGGTTCGGAACTGGTCCGGCAGATCGCCGAGCTTGCGCCCGCCCGGCTGGTTCTTTTCGAGGCCTGCGAGTTCAATCTCTACCAGATCGATCTCGAGATCTCGCAGTGCCATCCGGGGCTTGAACTGGTGCCGGTCCTGGGCGACGTGCGCGATGCCGCCCGTATCCGCTCGGCCTTTGACCTCCATGCGCCCGAACTGGTGTTTCACGCCGCCGCCCTCAAGCATGTGCCGATGGTCGAGCACAATCCCAGCGAGGGTCTGCTCACCAACGTGATCGGGACGCGGGTCGTCGCCGATGCCTGCCGCGATTGCGGAGTCGAGCTGATGGTTCAGATCTCGACCGACAAGGCCGTCAACCCGACCAACGTCATGGGCGCATCCAAGCGGATCGCCGAAATGTACACCCAGGCGCTGGACCTGGCGGGAGCCGCCGATATCCGCTACGTGACGGTGCGGTTCGGCAATGTGCTGGGGTCGACCGGCTCGGTGGTTCCGCTGTTTCAGAAGCAGTTGACCGAGGGCGGGCCGCTGACGGTCACCCATCCGGAGATGACCCGTTACTTCATGACCGTGCGCGAAGCGGTCGAACTGGTCCTGCAGGCGGCCGCCTTCGGTCGCGGCGTCGCCGATTATCGGGGGCGCATCTTCGTTCTCGACATGGGCAAGCCGGTGCGCATCATCGACCTTGCCCGCCAGATGATCCGGCTGGCCGGTCTGCGGCCGGAGGTGGACATCGGGATCAGCATCACCGGCCTGCGCCCTGGCGAAAAGCTGTTCGAGGAAATCTTCCACGGAGCCGAGCCGCCCATGCCCACGCCTCGGCCGGGCATCCTGGTGGCGGTGCCGCGATTGGTCGACGGCGAGGAACTGGGTCTGGCGCTCGACGATCTGGCGCTCGCCTGCAAGGCCCAGCAGACCGAGGTCGCCCTCGCGATCCTCCGTCGTCTGGTTCCCGAATACCAGGCGGGAATCGATGGTTAGGCGTCGGGGATCGCTGACCGCTCCGGCCGGGGATTGGCGAGCATGTGCGGTATAGCCGGCGCAACCGGGGCTGATTTCGCCGTTCTGCGCGCCATGAGCGACCGCCTGCGCCATCGCGGACCCGACGGTGATGGCACCTTTTTATGCGAGCGGACCGGAGTGGGCTTGGTTCACACCCGGCTGGCGGTGATCGATACCAGCTCGAACGGTGCGCAACCCATGGTCTCGGCCTGTGGCCGCTGGCTTATGGTCTTCAATGGGGAAATCTACAATTACGCCGAGTTGCGGGCGGAGCTGGAGGCGGGCGGCCACCAGTTCCGCAGCCACAGCGACACCGAGGTTCTGCTGACTCTGCTGGCGGAGAGGGGGGAGGCGGCCCTCGAGCGGCTGGTGGGAATGTTCGCCTTCGCACTCCTGGACCGCGACAGCGGCGAAATCCTGCTGGTCCGCGACCGGCTGGGGATCAAGCCTCTGGTCTGGGCCGTGCTGCCCGGCGGCGGGATGGCATTCGCCTCCGAGATCGAGGCGCTGAAATCGGTTCCCGGCATCAATTTGGACATCGACCGGGAATCCGTATCGGAATTCCTGGCCTGCCTGTATGTCCCGGCGCCGCGCACCATCCATGCGAATATCCGCAAACTCGAACCCGGACACCTGCTGCGCTGGGTGCCGGGGCGGGGCCACCGTATCCGCCGGTGGTGGGCGCCGGCCTTTACCGGCGGCCGCACACCCAGCGTTTCCGAGGCGGTCGAGGAATTGCTGCCGGACCTGCGGCGGGCGGTGCGCTCCTGCATGGTGGCGGACGTGCCGGTCGGCTGCTTCCTGTCGGGAGGGGTCGACAGTTCGGTCATCGCCGCCCTGATGACGGAGGCGCGCCGTGAACAAGGAGCGTCCCCGGTCGCCAGCTTCACCATGACCTTCGCGGAGGCGGCCTACGACGAGAGCGCCGCCGCCCGGACGGTATCGCGCCACCTGGGTACGGTTCATACCGAACTGCCGTCCTCGTCCCGTCTGGTGGATGGTCTCGATCAGATGATTCGGGCGTTCGGCGAGCCGTTCGGCAATCCCACCGCCCTGCTGATCGGTGATCTGTCCTTCAAGGCCCGTCAGCACGTCACCGTGGCTTTGGTGGGCGACGGTGGGGACGAGGTGTTCGCCGGCTATCCCCGCTACCAGGGAGGCCTGCTGGCCGGCCGGTGGCGGCGCATTCCGGCGCCGCTGCGGCGCTGGCTGATCGAGCCGGCCCTCGCCCTGCTTCCGGAAAGCAGCTCCGGCCGCCATGTCTGGCGTCGGATTCGGGAATTCGCCGCCGCCGCCAGCCAGTCCGATGCCGACATGTACGCCGCCTGGGTCGAGTATTTCAGCCCCGCCGAACGTGCGGCGCTGCTGAACGGCCCGGTGCCCGGCCGGTACATCGCCGGCGTCATGCGCGGCACCGGCCGCGCCGCCGTTCTGGACGCCATGCAGGAGACCGATCTTCTGACATTCCTGCCCGGCAATCTTCTGGCCTATGGCGACGCCATGAGCATGTTGCATGCCCTGGAATTGCGCCTTCCGCTGCTCGACCACCGGCTGATCGAGACGGTGCAGACGCTGTCGGCCCAATGCCGCTTCGCCGACGGCAAGAAGACCCTGCTGCGGGCGGCGGCTCGCCATCTGTTGCCGGCCGAAATCGTCGACCGGCCCAAGCTCGGCTTCAATCCCCCCATGGGATTATGGCTCAAGGGAGACCTCGCCCCCATGGTGGCGGAGTGCCTGGTACCGGAGCGCATGGCCGCCATCGGGGTGGAATGGCCGCCGGTGGCGGACCTGCTCGCCAGCTACCGTGCCGGGCGGCGCGACCACTCGCTGGCGATCTGGGCGCTGCTGGTGCTGGAGCGCTGGTGGTCGCTGAGGGGAGCCTGACATGGCGGGGCTGGGCGGCGCGGTGCGGGCCTATGGCCGATTCGGCGGCCATGGTATGAGTGAGCGATGATCACCACCGCTCCCCTGCCTTCCCGCATCCTGATGGCGGGACCCTCCGATCCCGGGCGAGCGGCGGCGGCCTGGACGCGGCCGGGCGACCGCGCCCTGATCACCGGCCGCACCGCCTGGTCCCTGGCCGCCCTGGCGACGGTCCTTGCCCGGCGGCTGGGACGTTCGCCGCACATCCTGCTTCCCGCCTGGATCTGCAACCAGTCGCTCTGGCCCCTGCGACGGACCGGCGCCCGGCTCACCTTCCTGCCCGTATCCCCGGAAGGGGTGGGCCAATGGCATCTGGCCGCCGCCGCCGATCCGGTGGATATGGCGGTGATCGTCCACACCTTCGGGGCGGCGGCCGGGATGGCGGCGGCGCGCGCCTTCGCCACCGCCGCGGGCATTCCCCTGGTGGAGGATTGCGCCCACGCGTTGGGTCCGGCTCCCGGCATCGGCGAGGAGGGCGACATGGCCCTCTACAGTCCCCACAAGCTTTTGCCCCAGCCCGATGGCGCGGTGCTGGTGGTTCGTCCGCGTGCCGCCGCCTGGGCGGCCGAGCTGGAAGCGGAACTGGCCCTGGCGGCGCCGGCGCCGGCCATCGGGCGGTGGCTCTGCCGCCGGCTCGTCCAGGCGGCGTTGCCGGACGGATTGCGCCGGATGCTGCCGGCGTCGGGTCAGCCGGATTCACACTCGGACCCGGAAACCATGCCGATGGCTGGCCCGTTTCGGGCCTCGCCACGGTCGCTTGCCACCATGGCCCGGATCGATTTGGCGGCCGAGGCGTCGGCGCGCCGGGCCAATCACGCGGCGCTGATCGGGGCGGTGGCCGGTCTGGCCGGCTGGCGGCCGCTGTTGGCCGAACCCGGCCCGGCACCCTATCGGCTGGCCATGTTGTGCGATGACGAGGCCGTGGCGGAGCGAGTCTACGGTGTACTGCGCGGGGCGCGGCTGCCGGTGGAGACCTGGCCCGACCTGCCGCCCGAGGTGCGCGCCGACCCTATCCATGCCCAGGGGGCGCTGATGCTGCGCCGGCGGGTGCTGCTGCTGCCGGTACACGGATCGCTTTCGCCCCGGGTTCTGGTCGGCGCCTATGGGAAGGCCTTGTCATGAGCATGTCGGTGGAATGGGACGCCTTGGACCGCACCCGGTGGGAGGAGCTGTTCTCCGCCGCCGGCCGTTCGCCGCTGGTGCAGAGCTGGGCCTGGGGTGCCGCCAAGGAGACCGGGGGCTGGCGGTGCCGGCGTGCCCTGGTGCGCCTGGACGGCGAGCCGGTGGCCCTGGCTCAGGTGCTGGAGCGCCGTCTGGCCGGTCTGGTCCGCCTCGGGCGGCTCAACCGGGGTCCGGTGTGGCTGCGGGACGACTTGCCGCTGGCCGAGCGGCTGGCCGTGCTGGCGGCGGTGCGCGCACCCTGGCGGGTCTGGCGGCTGGGTGCCCTGGCCCTGGCTCCCGAGTTGCCGGCCGAGGCGGCGGATCGGGTGGCGGGGGGCCTGTGCTGGCGCCGGGCCGGCGATTCCTGGCGTTCCGCCTGGATCGATCTTAGCCGCCCGCTCGACCAGTTGCGCCGCGGGCTGGACGGCAAATGGCGCAATATGCTGAACGCCTCCGAGAAGGCCGGGCTGGTGGTGGAAGTCCGCGAGGATGCCGCGGCGCTGGACTGGCTGCTGGATCGTTATGCCGGGCTGCTGTCCGAGAAGGGCTTCTCCGCCACTCCGCCGGATCTGGTACGCGCCCTGGCGGCGCGGTCGTTTCGTCCCGGCGACGTCCTGGTGCTGCGGGCATTGTCCGGAGATGAGGCCGTTGCCGGCATCCTGCTGGCCCGCCACGGGGCGGCGGCCACCTACCTGATCGGTTGGAATGGCGATGCGGGGCGGAAGCTCAAGGCCAACAATCGCCTGTTGTGGGAGGCGGTGGCGGAACTGCGGCGGCGGGGTCTCGCCTGGCTTGACCTCGGCGGCATCGATTCCCGGCTCACCCCCGGCATCGCCGCCTTCAAACGCGGCATGAACGGCGAGGAATATGGTTTGGCGGGTGAATTCGCCGCCCTGTGACGGCCCAGGGGCCGAAGCGGGGCGCCATATCCGGTCCGTTGCCCCGGCCGGCGCTCCGAAGCGATCGGTTTCGACGGGTTTTTCGCTGCCCATCGCTCCCCCGTGTGATATACCCCGGCCCATCCAAGCTTTTGCAGCTGCCATGCCGGAGGTTTTCCCATGCCCGATCTTTGTCCCATCCGCCGCGCCCTGATTTCCGTCTCGGACAAGACCGGACTGATCGAATTCGGCCGTTTCCTGGCCGGCAAGGGCGTCGAGATCCTGTCGACCGGCGGCACCTGCAAGGCGTTGCGCGACGCCGGCATCAAGGTCACCGAGGTCGCCGACCACACCGGCTTCCCCGAGATGCTGGATGGCCGGGTCAAGACCCTGCACCCCAAGGTGCATGGCGGCCTTCTGGGCATTCGCGGCAACGCCGAGCACGAGAAGGCCATGGAAGAGCACGGCATCGCCCCCATCGACCTGCTGGTGGTCAACCTCTATCCCTTCGAGAGCACGGTGGCCAAGGGCGCCGGCTACGACGAATGCGTCGAGAACATCGACATCGGCGGCCCCGCCATGATCCGCGCCGCCTCCAAGAACCACGCCGCCGTCGCCGTGGTGGTCGACGTGGAGGATTACGCCGTGGTCCAGGCCGAGATGGAGGCCAACAACGGCGCCACCTCCCTGGGCCTGCGCAAGCGTCTCGCC
>Ga0265314_10004680_pt1 | contig 12566 bp, 10 predicted proteins | sample 4126metaG_FD_203106 | JGI IMG/M metagenome (GOLD analysis project Ga0265314, IMG submission 203106) | Rhizosphere microbial communities from Carex aquatilis grown in University of Washington, Seatle, WA, United States - 4-1-26 metaG | ecosystem: Host-associated > Plants > Roots > Rhizosphere >... | reverse complement strand
GAGATCAACGCCACTGCATTCGGCAGCGCGTCGACATCCAGACGACCCGCTTCGACATCCTGCACAGCCCGCATCGCGGCAGTGACACGATCCATGTCGACGCCGGCGGGGTCAGCCTCGATTTGGCAGGTCCGTGTTTCGCTGCCTTGCTCGGCCTCGAGGCGCAGTTCACCCCAGCGTGGCGCAAGACTGGCGCGCATTCCAAGCGCGGACCCCAGCCGCGCGCTCGCGGCGATAACCTGGTCCGTGGCCTGGCCGTTGACATAAAGCACCCTGGCCAGCGCGAGAACCAGATTGGAACGCTGTTCGAGGGTCATGCGCGGCTCTTGCGATCGATCGATTTGCGGACTTCGCGGCGCGGGCGAGAGGGTCCGGCGCCGGGCGCCGCTCAGCGCGGGGAAGCCGCATCGTTCGCCACGTAGGGCCTGACCATTTTCGCGGGATCGACGACCCGATCGAACTCCGCTTCGGTGACGAAGTCCAGTTTCAGCGCGGCCTCCTTCAGCGACAGATCGTGGTCCACGGCATAATGGGCGATCGCCGACGCCTTGTCATAGCCGATGACCGGGGCCAACGCCGTCACCAGCATCAGCGAGCGATCGACATACTCGTTGATCTTCTTGAGATTGGGCTTGGTGCCCTCGACGAGGAACTTGCGGAAATTGACGCAGCCATCGCTCATGATGGCGATGGAGTGGGCGATGTTGTAAATCATCAGCGGCTTGTAGACGTTCATCTCCAGATAGCCACCCGCGCCGCCGAAGCCCACGGCAACGTCATTGGCCATGACTTGCGCCGCGATCATGGTCAATGCCTCGCACTGGGTCGGGTTGACCTTGCCGGGCATGATCGACGAGCCCGGTTCATTTTCCGGGATTTCGAGTTCGGCAAAACCGGCACGCGGCCCGCATGACATCAGGCGGATGTCGTTGGCGATCTTGTAAAGAGACACGGCCAGCGTGCGGAATGTGCCGGACAGTTGCACCAACGCATCGTGCGCGCCCTGCACCGCAAATTTGTTCGGCGCGGTGACGAATGGCAGGCCGGTCAGGCGGGCAATCTCGGCGGCGGCGGCTTCGGCAAAGCCCGGCGCCGAGTTGATGCCGGTCCCGACGGCGGTACCGCCCAGCGCCAACCGGTACACGTCCGACAGGGCCCTCTCGACGCGCGCGAGATTGTCGTCCAGCATCGCGGCATAGCCGGACCATTCCTGACCGAGCGTGATCGGCGTTGCATCCTGCATGTGGGTTCGGCCGATCTTGACGATGTCGCGCCAGGCTTCCGCCTTGGCGGCGATCGCCTTGTGGAGGTCCGTTACCGCGGGTATCAGCCGCTGCTTCACGTTGACCGCCGCGGCGATGTACATGGTCGACGGGAAGGTGTCGTTCGACGACTGCGCCATGTTGACATGATCGTTCGGATGCACCGGCGCCTTGCTGCCGACCGGCGTTCCGGCGAGCTGACAGCAGCGGTTGGAGACCACCTCGTTGACGTTCATGTTGAACTGGGTGCCGCTGCCGGTCATCCAGACATGCAACGGAAACATGTCGTGATGCTGACCGGCCAGGATCTCGTCGCACACCTGGACGATCAACTGATAGCGACGATTGTCCAGCCGGCCGTCGGCATGATTGGCGGCCGCCGCCGCCTTCTTCAGGATCGCGTAGCCCGTGATCATTTCGCGCGGGATCAGGTCTTTGCCGATGCTGAAATGCTCCAGGGAGCGTTGGGTTTGGGCACCCCACAATTTGTCGGCGGCGACCTCGACAACGCCAAGACTGTCGCTCTCTTTTCGAACATCCGTCATCTGTTCGCTCCATCGCGAGCAATCGTCCCCGATGGCTTCGAACGGGGATCAGGTTCGTGCCCTGCTCTCCGGCCAGCCGGCACGATTGTTCAGTGCCGCCCGTGCGGGTTCTTGTCGATTTCTGATCACGAACGGGAGTTTCGAGCGAAGACATCCGCGACCCCGGATTTCGCGGAGCCTGTCATCAGTTCGTAGGGTGGGCAAAGCCACCGGGTCGCGCGGACGCGCGCCCGATGACAGGCTCCGCGTGCCCACCATCTTGGCGGTGGGCACGGCGCAAGAGCGCCTTTGCCCACCCTACAGTTTGCCGCCTTAGCCTTACGCCGGCTCGGCCGCCTTGACGCCCATCGGCTGCGGCGCCTCGCCCTTGCCGGGCTTCATGTGAAACTCGTAGGTCATCAGATGCCAGGGCGCTTTGACCGGCTTGCCGTCGGGCGTGGTGGCGTCGGTGCGCTTTTCGACCTTGGCGATCAGTTCGTCCTTGACGCCGAAGACCACGTCGGAATCGAGATATTTGTCGCCGTCGATGAAGACGTGGGTGATCAGCGGCTCGTAGCCCTTGGCGTTGACCAGGAAATGGATGTGCGCCGGCCGCATCGGATGGCGGCGCACCTGCAGGATCATTTCGCCGACCGGGCCATCGGTCGGGATCGGATAGCTGCACGGCAGAATCGTGCGGAAGAACAATCTGCCGTCGGCGTCGGTGACGAAGCGCGCGCGCGACGATGGACCCGTAACGTCATAGTCCGGCCGTTGCGAATCGTAATAGCCGTCGCCGTCGGCATGCCAGACATCGACGGGAACGCCGGCCAGCGGCTTGCCGTTGAGATCGGTGACCCGGCTCTGCACGAACATCCGCTCGCCCGGCAGTTCGGGCGAAATGTCGGAGCCATGCGGCTTCACCTTGTGCTCGCCGACATAGAACGGGCCGAGCACCGTGGTCTCGCTGGCGCCGTCGCGCTCCCTGTGGTTCACCGCGTCGACCAGCATAGAGACGCCGAACACATCCGACAGCAGGATGAACTCCTGCCGGGTCGGGGTGCATTTCTGGCCGACCCGGGTCAGGAATTCGATCGCGTAATTCCACTCGTCGAAGGTCAAACCGGTCTTGCTGACATAGCCGTGCATCGACTTTACCAGCTCTTCCAGCAGGAATTTGACGCGCGGATCCGGCGTCTCCTCAAAACTCTCGATCACGGCGGCGGTCAGTTCGGTTTCGTTGAATTGGGTCATCGGGGTGTCCTGCGGGGTAGGCGATTTGTACGGCAAGCCTACACCAGACGGTCTGTCCGGGTAAGCGTGTTGCAGTTGGAACAAGGCACACTTTTCGGCTATCAAGGCAAGCCTCGACAGTCCCTGGAGACCCTCCGCCATGCTCGCCCCCACCCCCGCCTCGCCCGAATCCGCCGGGATGTCCCAAGCCGGCCTCGACCGCATCGAGGATCATCTCAAGCAGCGCTACATCGATGCCGGCCGCTTTCCCGGCACCCAGCTTTTGGTCTATCGCCGCGGCAAGGTGGTCCACAGCACGGTGCAGGGTTTTGCCGACCTTGAGCGCAAGGCGCCGGTCAGGGACGACACCATTTTCCGCATCTATTCCATGACCAAGCCGATCACCTCGGTGGCTTTCATGATGCTGTTCGAGGAAGGCCGCGTCGCGCTCGACGAGCCGGTCGCCAAATACATTCCGGAATGGAAGAACCTCGGCGTCTTCGTTGCCGGCACCCATCCGGCGTTCCTGACCCGCCCGCCGTCGCGGCCAATGCTGATCGTCGACCTGCTGCGGCACACCGCGGGTCTGACCTACGGTTTTCAGCAGCGCAGCAATGTCGATGCCGCCTATCGCGAGATGAAACTCGGCGGGGTCGAGAAGGACGGCACGCTGCAAAGCATGATCGAGGATCTGGCAAAGATCCCGCTGGAGTTTTCGCCGGGCGAGGCCTGGAATTATTCCGTCGCCACCGACGTGCTCGGCTATCTCGTCGGCAAGATCAGCGGCATGCCGTTAGAGCAATTCCTGAAGCAGCGCATCTTCGAGCCGCTCGGCATGAAAGACACCGATTTCTTCGTGCCGGCCGACAAGGCCCAGCGGTTCGCCGCCTGCTATTCGGCCGATCCGGGCGGCGGCATGACGTTCCACGCCACCGAGCGCAAGAACAGCCTGACCTTGCAGGACGATCCGACCAAGAGCTCGTTTTTGTCACCGCCTTCGTTCATCTCCGGCGGCGGCGGATTGTGCTCGACCGCGGCCGACTACCTGACCTTCTGCCGCGCGCTGCTCAACGGCGGCGAACTCGGCGGCGTCCGGCTGCTGGGACCAAAGACGCTGGCGCTGATGACGTCCAATCATTTGCCGGGCGGGCGCGAACTGCCGGAACTGTCGCGCTCGCTGTTTTCCGAAGCGGCCTATAACGGGGTCGGCTTCGGGCTCGGCTTCTCCGTGACGATGGATCCGGCCAAGACGCTGATCCCCGGCAGCCGCGGCGAATATGCCTGGGGTGGTGCCGCGACGACGTCGTTCTTCATCGATCCCGCCGAGGAACTGATCACGATCTTCATGACCCAAGTGCTGCCGTCGAGCGCCTATCCGCTGCGGCGCGAACTGCGCACCATGGTCTACGCCGCCATCACCGACAGCAATCTGTAACGCCCAATCGCGGGTTCCATCCGGAATGATGGAACCTGCCGACCCGCCATCGGTGCCCGGCGCAAATTCCTTGGCGAAGCAAAGGCCGTTCTCCTATGCTGCCCGCGATCCGGCGCGCTCGCGCCGGATTCACCTCGAGCGGGACCTGAGTGCCAAAACTTTCTCTGCCAGTGCGCCTTGGCCTGTTGATCGCGGGCACCACGCTGCCGCTGATCCTTTTCGCGGCGGTCATCGTTTTCGAAAATTACCAGCAGGATCGAACGGACGCCACCCAGCGCGTGCTCGAAACCACGCGCAGCATCCGCCTGGTGCTCGATGCCGAGGTCCAGCGCATGACCGGCGGCCTGCAGGTGCTGGCGATGACCGAGGCGTTGCGTAACGGAGAGTTCGAGAGCTTTCGCCCGATCGTGGCCGGTTTTCTCGAGCAATACGGCAAGGACAGCGTCGTGCTGGTATCCGACCGCGACGGCCGCCAGCTGTTTTCATCGGTCACGACGGATACCGCCAGCCTGCCGCCGCGCAACAATCGCGACATCGTCAAACAGGTGTTCGAGACCAAACAACCGCAGTACTCCGACCTGTTCGTCGGCGCCGTCAAGCAGCGGATGATCGTGACGGTCGAGGTGCCGGTGTTCCAGAACGGCAACGTGATCTACGACATTTCGTTCAGCCCGCCGCTCGCGATTTTCCAGAACATCCTGGAAAAGCAGCGGCCGAGCGCGGACTGGACGATCTCGATCTTCGACGCCAACCGCGTCAATTTCGCGCGGGTGCCGAATCCGCGGGAGAACACCGGCAAGCACGCCTCGCCGTTGCTGGATGCCGCAATGGCGCGCAAGTCAGAAGGGACGCTGCAAACGGTGTCGCTCGAAGGCGCGCCGCTGATCACGAGTTTCGCGCGATCCTCGCTGACCCAATGGAGCGTCGGCGCCGGCATCGCGGAAAGCTCGCTGGTCGGGCCGCTCTGGCGCAACCTCGCCTTCACCAGCCTGATCGGCGGCATTCTGCTGCTGTTCGGCCTCGCCTTTGCGGTGCGGATGGCAACGACGATCGCGCGCGGCGAGATGCTGCACGGCCTGCTGATCGACGAGCTCAACCACCGCGTCAAGAATACGCTGGCGATCCTGCAGGCGATCGCGGTGCAGACTTTTCGCAGCGCCAGCAAGGCCGAGCGCGAGAAATTCGAGGGCCGGCTCGGCGCGCTGGCGGAAGCGCATAATCTGCTCAGCAAGGAGAAATGGCAGGGCTCCGACCTGCAGGACGTGATCGCCCGCGTGCTGCAGCCCTATCTGCTTAACGCTCCCGAGCGGATGCGGATGTCCGGCCCGCCGGTGCCGTTGTCGCCGCGGCTCGCGGTGGTGCTGTCGATGATCGTGCACGAGATCGCCACCAACGCCGCGAAATATGGCGCGCTGTCGAACGAAACCGGCAGCATTGCGCTGGACTGGGAGGTTTTCGCGGAGAACGGCAAGCCGATGCTGCGGCTGGTCTGGGCCGAGGCCGGCGGCCCGCTGGTCACAGCGCCGGTGCAGCGCGGTTTTGGCTCGCGGCTGATCGAGCGCAGCGCGCGCGACCAGCTCGGCGGCGAAGCCACCGTGGACTTCCTGCCGCGCGGCGTGGTCTATACCATAAGCTGCGCGCTGGAGGATGTGAGTTAGGAATTCGCATATGGAACTGCGGATCAGCCTGGAAGACCCGGCGCAGCCGGACATCATCGCTCTGCTGCAGGACGGCGAACGCCATTCGGCCAATCTCTATCCGGCGGAGAGCATCCATCAACTTCCACTCGAGGCGTTGCGCGCCGTGCACATCCGATTTCTGGTCGCGCGCGATGACGCCGGGCGCGCAATCGCGACCGGCGGCATCGCGCTATTCGGCTCCGGAGCCGAATGCTGGGCGGAACTGAAACGGATGTGGGTCGTGCCGAACGCCCGCGGCACAGGCGTATCCCGCGCTTTGCTGCAACAACTCGAAGCAAGAGCCAGCAACGAAGGCGCGCGCTGTTTGCGACTGGAAACCGGGATCAAAAACCACGCGGCGCTTGTTTTGTATGAACGCGCGGGTTTTACGCGATGCGGCCCGTTCGGCGACTATCGGCCCGACCCGCTCAGCGTGTTCATGCAGAAAGAGCTGGCGTCGCGCTAACCAAAATTCTGCAGCGACGGAAAGGTCTCCAGCAGCCAGATGCTGACATTGGAGATCGCGCCAGTGAGGAACGCGATGCCGGTGATCACCATCAGTACGCCCATGGCGCGTTCGACGTTGTCGAGATGCCGCTTCATCCGGGCAAACAGCGACGAGAATTGCTCGACCATGAAGGCCGCGAGCAGGAATGGAATCCCGAGGCCCAGGGAATAGACCGCGAGCAGGCCGGCGCCTTTTGTCACGGTCGCTTCCGCGGCCGCGACCGACAGGATGGCGGCGAGGATCGGCCCGATGCAGGGCGTCCAGCCGAACGCGAACGCCAGCCCCATCACATAGGCGCCCCACAGGCCGACCGGCTTCGGCGCGGTCAGCCGCCCTTCCCGCATCAACAGCCCGATCCGGGTCAGCCCGAGGAAATGCAGGCCCATGATGATGATGACGATGCCCGCCGCGATCGAAAGCTGCGCAGACCAGGCCCGGATCAGCGCGCCGACCAGCGAAGCGCTGGCGCCGAGCGCCACGAACACGGTGGAAAAGCCGGCGACGAACAGCACGGCCGATATCATCACCGCGCGCTTCGAGGCCGTCGCCGTCTCGTCACTGGCGACATGCTCGATGGTCGCGCCGGTCAGATAGATCAGATAGGGCGGCACCAGCGGCAGCACGCAAGGCGACAGGAAGCTGACCAGGCCGGCGATCAACGCGGCGGGGATGGAAACGTCGTGAATCATGCGATCATGGAACCATGTTTACGCGGCGCCGGGCGAGAATTCGCCGAGTAAGCCTGAAGGTCGGGCCTGAAAGGTCGGGCCTGACGCAAGTCGCCATATCCCACGATAATACCCGCACTTCCGCGCTTCTCTGGCACATTTATTGCTAAGTTTCAGGTTCGATCGAGGGCCCAGGCTGGCACAGGGGAGCGGCGTCATGACAACCATCACAACATCCGTCGTAAGCGAGCGAAAACCGCTTTACCAATCACTTTTCGTACAGGTGCTGGTGGCGCTGCTGCTCGGGATCGTGCTTGGCATGGCGGTGCCGGATTTCGCCGTCGGGCTCAAGATCCTGAGCGACGCCTTCCTGAAGCTGATCTCGATGATCGTCGCCCCCATCGTGTTCTGCGTGGTGGTGCATGGCATCGCCGGCGCCGGCGACCTCAAGAAGGTCGGGCGGGTCGGCGTCAAGGCGCTGATCTATTTCGAGACCATGACCACGGTCGCGTTGTTCGTCGGCCTGCTGCTGGCCTATTTGTTCGGGCCCGGCCACGGCATGAACATCGATACCTCGACGCTCGACCCCAAGGCGCTCTCGACCTATGCCGACAACGCCCACAAGCTGAAGGGCGCCGGTATCGGCAGCTTCCTGATCAACATCATCCCGACCACGTCGTTCGACGCGCTGTCGCGCAACGACGTGCTGCAGGTGCTGTTCTTCGCCATCATCTTCGGCGTCAGCCTGGCCTTGGTCGGCGGCGAGAAGGGCGAGAAGATCAGTTCGCTGATCGACGCGGTATCGACGGTGCTGTTCCGCGCCATGGGGCTGATCGTGCGGCTGGCGCCGCTCGGCGTGCTCGGCGCGGTGGCCTACACCGTCGGCAAATACGGCGTCGGTTCGCTCAAGCAACTGGTGTCGCTGGTGGCGCTGTTCTACGTCTCGGTCGCGATCTTTGTGCTGGGCGTACTCGGCGCGGTGATGGCGCTCGCCGGACTAAACATCTTCAAGTTCCTGGCCTACTTGCGCGAGGAATTCACCATCGTGCTGGCGACCGCGTCGTCGGACGCGGTGTTGCCGCAGATCATGCGCAAGCTGGAACGATTGGGCGTCAAGGACTCGGTGGTCGGGCTCGTCATCCCCACCGGCTATTCGTTCAACCTTGATGCGTTCTCGATCTACCTGACGCTGGCGGTGGTGTTCATCGCGCAGGCGACCAACACGCCGCTGTCGTTCGGCGATTTGATGCTGGTGCTCGGGGTGTCGCTGATCACGTCCAAGGGCGCCCACGGCGTGCCGGGGTCGGCGATCGTGATCCTGGCGGCGACGCTGAACGCGGTGCCGAGCATTCCCGCGATTGGCCTCGTGCTGGTGCTGTCGGTCGACTGGTTCATCGGCATGGCGCGCGCGGTCGGCAATTTGATCGGCAATTGCGTCGCCACCGTCGTGGTCGCCGCCTGGGAAGGCGACCTCGATCACGCCAAGGCGGTCCGCGTGCTCGACGGCGAAGAGCTGGTGGACGTGACGGCGGGGTAGTGATCGTCGATACCCCCGGCTTCACCTCTCCCTTGGGGAGAGGTTGGATCGCATCGACAGATGCGGTCCGGGTGAGGGGTTTTATCCGTCGATAGTCCGTACCCCCTCACCCCAACCCTCTCCCCATGGGAGAGGGAGCGCGCTTCCGCCGCCGCCGCGCTCCAATCTATCCAGAGGTTTCCGGCGAGAAATTCTCGATCAGCCGCAGCAGCACCCGCGCGCCGGCGTCGGCATCGGCGAGTTCGACATGCTCGTCGGGGTGATGGCTGATGCCGCCGCGGCAGCGCACGAACAGCATACCGACATCTGATATATCGATCATCGCCATGCCGTCGTGCCCTGCCCCGCTCGGCAGTTCGAACACCCGAAAACCTTCCGCGGCAACGGCGCGCGACAGCTGGGCCCTCAGCCAGGGCGCGCAGGGCGCGGTGCGGTTTTCGTGGGTGACGTCGATCTGCAGCGCCAGCCTGCGGCGGCTGGCGATACTCTCAATTCGCCGAACGATATCGACCACCGCGAGTTTTCGGTGGGGATCGGTCGGCGCGCGGATATCGATGGTGAACGACACCTGTCCCGGAATCACGTTGGTGGCGCCGGGCGCGGCATGGATGTAGCCGACGGTGCCGACGAGGCCATCGGGATCGGTCCGACAAAATTCCTCGATCTCGACAATGCATTCGGCCGCGCCGGCCAGCGCGTCGCGTCGCAGCGTCATCGGCACGGTTCCGGCGTGGCCGGCCATGCCGGTGAGGCTGACCGCCAGCCGCGTCGCGCCCGCGATCGCGGTCACCACGCCGACCGGAAGATGGAGACCCTCCAGCACCGGCCCCTGCTCGATATGCAGTTCGACATAGGCCAGCAATTCGCGGCGGGCGCGCGCGGCGGCGCCGATATGCTCGGGGTCGAGACCGAACGCCACCAGCGCATCGCGCATCGGGATGCCGGCCTGATCTTTGACGCCGAGCGTGCTCTCGTCAAAAGTGCCGGCCACCGCGCGGCTGCCGAGCAAAGTCGAGGCGTAGCGCACACCCTCCTCGTCGGCAAAACCCGTGACTTCAACGGCGAACGGCAAGCGGATATTGCGCCGGTGCAAATCGGCCACGCAGGAGATCGCGGTGATCAGTCCGAGCGGGCCGTCCCATTTGCCGGCATCGCGCACGGTGTCGTAATGCGATCCCAGCATCAAGCAGGACAGGCCCGGACGCTCGCCCTCGTAACGGCCGCAGACATTGCCGATCGCATCGAGATGCGCGGCCATGCCGGCCTCCCGCATCCATTGCAGCAGGAGATCGGCGGCGGCGCGATGCTCCGGCGTGAGAAAGATTCGCGTCAGTTGATCCGGCGTCTCGGAGATCGCGGCAAGCGCATTGATCCGGCGGACGATTTCCTCGCCGAGCGCCGTGGTGCCGGTGCCGGGTTGCGCCATCTAGGCTTCCTCGAACCTGACCTTCTGCGCGCCCTTCCACAGCACGGTCTTGCCGAGCTCCGGCAAGCGATCGAGGTTTGAGGTCAGCGTGATGAAGTGATTACCGGCGAGCTGGCCCATCTTGCTGGCGAAATGCACCCCGCCATAGGCCAGCAGGATCTCGGTCTCGCTGATCCCGCCGGGATACAGGATGATCTGCCCGGGCGCGGGATAGCTGGTGTGGTTTTCGTAAGTGACGCCGAAGTCGAGGTCGCCGAGCGGTAGCCACACCCCCTCACCGCTCCAGCGCACGTGGACCATCTGGCTTTCGAACGGCATCGCGCGGCGAAACGCGGCGCAGGTTTTCGGCGCCAGTTGCTCCTCGAAGCGGGCGTCGAAGGTGAAATCGCCGGCGTGGACAATGAGTTGGCTCATCCGATGGATTCCTGTCGCTTGGGGGTGGCGATCAGATTGCAGGCGGAGCATAGCGGCGCAAGGGCAAAGCGGCGGCAGCTTGCGCACGCGTGGGTGCGCGCTTCAGGAGCTGAAAACGGCGTCTCGCATGCTCAAGTCCGCTGCATACAATGGCGATAATATGCCTAATTTTTATCCATACGCGCCATTGAGCAAAATTCGGTCAGCACGCCACGGTGTCTAATAATTATTATATTTCAACATCTTATTAGATTATGAAACAAAAATAAGCATTGGCACGAAGCTTGCGAATCCTCTGCGGAGCTTCACCCCGCACCAAGCCGCGATGTGAAATCGGCGGCACAGCCCCAGAGGAGCGCGACCCCATGAACTTTAGCAGGGCGGATTTCCGCAGCATCACACGACGGCATCTTTTGCAAGCCGGCGCCGCGCTGACCCTCGGCTCGGCGCTGGGCGTGCGGACGGCCGCCGCCGCCGACCTGACCATCGGCTTCATCTATGTCGGCTCGCGCGACGACTACGGCTACAACCAGGCCCATGCGCAGGGCGCCGCAGCGGTGAAGAAGATGGCCGGCGTCAGCGTGCTCGAGGAGGAAAAAGTCGCCGAGACCGACGCGGTCGAAAAGACCATGGAGTCGATGATCAACCTCGACGGCGCGTCGCTGCTGTTTCCCACCTCGTTCGGCTATTACAACCCGCATGTGCTGAAGATGGCGGCCAAATATCCCAAGGCGTATTTCGAGCATTGCGGGGGATTGTGGACCGACAAGGATCCGAAGAACGCCGGCAGCTATTTCGGCTATATCGACGAAGCGCAGTATATTTCCGGCATCGTCGCCGGCCATAGCACGAAATCCGGCAAGCTCGGCTTCGTCGCCGCAAAACCGATCCCGCAGGTGCTGCGCAACATCAACGCCTTCGCGCTCGGCGCGCGGCTGGCCAATCCCAAGGCCACCACGCAAGTGATCTTCACCGGCGACTGGTCGATGCCGGTCAAGGAAGCCGAGGCCACCAACAGCCTGATCGATCAGGGCGTCGATGTCCTGACCTGTCACGTCGACGGGCCGAAGACGATGGTCGAGAACGCGGCGCGCCGCGGCGCGATGGTGTGCGGCTATCACTGCGATCAGTCGGCGCTGGCGCCGAAAGCCTACCTCACCGGCGCCGAGTGGAACTGGGAAGTGCTGTATCCCAAATTCGTCAAGATGATCCAGGCCGGCGAAAAAATTCCGAACTTCTATCGCGGCGGCCTCAAGGAAGAGATCGTCAAATGCTCGCCCTATGGCGAGGCGGTCTCGGCGGAAGCACGCAAGCATGCCGACGAGGTCAAGGCAAAACTGATGGGCGGCGACTACACCATCTTCGCCGGCCCGATCGCCGACAACAAGGGCAAGACCGTGATCGCGTCCGGCACCAACCAGAGCCAGAAGGATCCCGCGCTGGAAAAGATGGACTATCTGGTGGAAGGCGTCGTCGGAGCGACTTCATGACCGCAGAAGCTGCGGATGCCGTCGACGCGGTCGCGATCTCTCCGGCGGCCGATCCCGGATTCCTGCAGCGCCACGGCACCACGATCGAATACATCCTGATTCCGGGGGCGGCGCTGATCGCCGCGCTCGCAATGTTCGGATTGTTCGTGTTCCTGTTCGGCAAGAATCCGCTGAACCTGTATTACTACATGTACCAGGGCGCGTTCGGCACCTGGTTCTCCTGGCAGAACAGCCTGACCCGCGCGGCGCCCTTGATCCTGACGGCGCTGTGCACGGCGTTGCCGGCGCAGCTCGGCATGGTCATCATCGGCGGCGAAGGCGCGCTGTTGATCGGCGCGCTGGCCGCGACCGGCGCCGCGCTGGCGCTGCCGTCCGCGCCGCCTCTGGTCG
>Ga0265314_10004679_pt1 | contig 12567 bp, 9 predicted proteins | sample 4126metaG_FD_203106 | JGI IMG/M metagenome (GOLD analysis project Ga0265314, IMG submission 203106) | Rhizosphere microbial communities from Carex aquatilis grown in University of Washington, Seatle, WA, United States - 4-1-26 metaG | ecosystem: Host-associated > Plants > Roots > Rhizosphere >... | reverse complement strand
TCTCCGATCGCGCCGCGCCGCGCGCGGAGCGACGACGCGGCGCCCGACGTCCTCGTCAGCCCGCCACGCCGTCGAGCGTGACCGCCATCGCACGCGCGGTCAGGGCAGCGCCGGTTGACTGCTGAGCTCGGGGGGCAGCGGCTGGCCGGTCAGCGTCCTCAGGAACGCCACCAGCTCGCTCTCTTCGGCGGGCGTCAGGTAGAGCGGCTGGATGCGCGCGTTGGGCGTGCCGTTGGGCATCGGCGTCGCGCCGTTGTTGTAGTGCTCGACGACCGCCTCCAGCGTGGGAAACGAGCCGTCGTGCATGTACGGCGCCGTCAGCGCGACGTCGCGCAAGCTCGGGGTGCGCCAGCTGCCCTTGGGGATGCTGTCGCGATCGACGTTCAGGTACATCGCGCGCGAGTCGTCCTGCGGGTTGTCGCTCCACGTCGACGTGCGCAGGTAGGCGTTGGCGTGCAGCTTCGCGTAGCCGTCCCAGGCGCCGAACGGGATGCAGTTGTTGGGCGTGACGCAATCACAGACGCCACCCTTGGGGCAATCGTCCATGGTGGGCACGCCCTCGCCGACCTGGGGGATGCCCACGTTGTAGAACTCCTCGTCGGTCAGCAATGCGCCGTTGTGGCAATCGCTGCAGCCCGCCTTGCCGACGAACAATCGCGCGCCGTTCTTCGCCTCGGGCGAGATGGCGGTCGATTCCATCGCGTGCCCCGCCTTCATGTCGGTCACGAATTGATCGAAGGAGCTGTTGTTTGTCACGAGCTCCGCCTCGAACGCGGCGATGGCCTTGCTGAAGTTGACCATCACGCGCACGACCAGCGGTTGGTCTTGCGGATCCATGCAATCCCACGCGTCGCCGAACGGCTCGGTGGTATCGCCCGGCTGGCAGCCCATCTTGCTGCCCGGCTTGCCGTCGACGGGGAAGCGCGGAAAGCAGCCGGTCGCACCGGAGGCCCCGTCGGTGACGCTGCGGCAGCCGGCGGGGCAGGGGCCGCCGTTGAGCTTGCACTGACCCGTGAGCGGCGCCGCGGTCTCCAGCGTCGGCGTGACGTCGGTGAGCGCGCCCGTCATCGGCAGCGGGTAGTCGGTGAAGACCGCTTCGTACGCGGCGCGGTAGTAGGTGGCGATGATCCACGCGGCGCGCAGGCGGTTGCTGCCCATCGCGTTCTCGAGCGCGCCCGGGATCTGTGACCACAGCGAGTCGGCGCGGCCCGCCCACAGCACCAGCGGGCGGTAGGCGTCGTTGTACATCGTGCCGGCGTTGACGTTGTCCCAGAAGGCGCCCACCGAGACGTTGCCCGGGATCGTCGACGGATCGGCGCCGCCGCGGTTGAAGTCGTGGCAGCTCTGGCACGACATGTTGATCGGTTGCCCCTTGGCGGCGCGGCCGTACGGCACGGGACGTTTGATCGAATCGAGCCCGTTGAAATTGCCCGAGAACCGCGTGTCCCAGAAGAGCTGCTGGCCCAGCTGCTGGGCCCCGGTGTCACCGAAGTACTTGTTCGACGTGTCGGCCGGCGGCGAATCGGGCAGGCCCGAGAGGTTGGCGATGCGCGACTGAATCTCGCCGGACCAGCCGCAGTTGCCGTTTTCGCAAAGCGCGTCGTCGAGGGCGCCGCACCCGGCGGCCGCCAGCCCCAGCCATGACAGCAGCGCTGCGCGCGTGATGATGCTCTGTCGCCATCGCTGTCGTTTCATGTTGGCCAAGCGTCTCCTCGTCCGGATCAGGCCGCCTCGCGGCGCAGCTCGTCGCCGAACAGCAGCTGCATCAAGCTGGCCGCCTCGGCCTTGACGCCGTTGATGTGCGGCGCCAGGTCTTGCGCGAACTCGGCGGCACTCTGGTAGCGCTGCGCCTGGTCGATCGCCAGCGCGCGCGCGAAGATCTCGGGGCACGGGCGCGGCAGCTGATAGATCGCCTCCCAATCTTTGGCTGTGGGCCCGCTCGCTGCCTTGTAGAGCACGTCGAGATCGTTGTCGCCCTCGTAGAGCAGCCGGCCGGTCAGGCAGTAGTACATGACCAGCGCCAGCGAGAAGAGATCGCTGCGCGCGTCGACGTCCTGTCCGCGCGCCTGCTCGGGCGACATGAAGCTGGTGTTGCCCTTGACCATACCGACCTGGGTCTGCGTCGAACGCCCGCGCGCCTTGACGATGCCGAAGTCGAACAGCTTCACCTCGCCCTCGAGCGAGACCATGATGTTCCCGGCCGAGACGTCGCGGTGAACGATGCCCATCGGCAGGCCGTCGCGATCGCGCTTGGTGTGCGCGTACTCGAGCGCCAGCAGCGTCTCGTGCGCGATGTAGGTCGCGAAGCGCGGCTCCATCGACCGCTTGGTGTACTCGTAGTAACGCTGGACCATCTTCACCAGGTCCCGGCCCACGATGTACTCCTGGGTCATGAAGTACTCGCCGTTGACCACGCCGAAGTCGAAGACCGGCACGATGTTCGAGTGCACCAGCCCGGCCTGCATGCGCGCCTCGTCGATGAACTGGCCGATCGCGTCCTTGTCCTTGGCCAGCTCCGTGCGCAGCCGCTTGAGCACGAAGGTGCGCGTGAAGCCCTCCACGCCCGACGCGACGGCGGTGTAGATGTCGGCCATGCCGCCCTGTCCGAGCAGATCGATGAGCTTGTAGCGGCCGAAGATCTTCGGCGGCGGCTTGGGCGCCACCGCCGGCTGACCGGGGCCCGTGCTGAAGGGCGGCTGTGGTGGCGATGAGACGTTCAGCACCGTGCTCTCGACCTTCCGGCGCGGTTGCGCCGGCGTGCCGAAGCGGAGCGTCGTGTCCTTGAGCACCTCGGCGGTCGGCACGGCACCGCCGTCGCGGCGCCGGCTGAGCAGCAACACCAGCCCGATCGCCAGCAGCACCGGCGCCACCGCCCAGGGAATGAACGATCGTCCCTGCGTGGCCAGGCCTTCGATGACCACGGACTGCAGCGTCCAGACGCGGACGCCCGGGCCCAAAGTCACGGTCGCCGCCACCCAGTGGCCGTGCGGGTCGACGACGAACGGGCTGTTCTCGCGTCCCGCCAGGCCCTGGATCATCAATCGCAGCTCGGCGGGTCCGGCGATCGCCGTCGAGCCGCCGGCGTCGGAGAGCATGATCGCCTGGTTCGTGCGATCGGCGAGCGCGCGCACGATCGCGGCGTCGAGCGGGTTCCCCAGCACCAGCACGGGCGCCGACGGGCCGAGCACGGGCACGTGCACCGCGACCAGGATCAGGGGCGCGCCGCCGCTGACGGCGACGCCCGAAGCCACCTCGTCCTTGCGCGCCGCCGCGACCAGGTCATGGTCGGTCGTGCCGAGATCGAGCCTGCCCTGCGAGGCGATCAACTGTTCGCCCACGATCAGGCGCACCGCCTTGAAGTCGTCGCGGACCGGACGCCACCACTCCTCGGTCTCGAAGAGATCGACCAGGGTGTGTCCGTCGACCTGGTTGTTCAGCGCAGCGTGCAGAGGTGAGATGGTCGCGATCGCGGTCGCCTTGGCTTCCAGCGCCAGGCGCTGCGCCTTCCAGGCGGCCTCGACGTTGCGTCGAGCCGCCTCGGCGGCCAGGCGCGCCTGCGGGCTCTTGTTCGGATCGGCGGCGACGCCGCCGACGACGAACCCCGTGGCGCCGGCGCCGCAGGCCGCCAGGATCAGCAGCGCGCCTGCGATCCGTCTTACCTTGCTCGACATGCTTACCTCCTCATCGGCGGTTCGCTTACTTATATGAGCCGTAGGGAAGACCGAGTTTGTTGGTGTGCGCCTGCGCTTCTTCGTACTCCAGGCTGAACGTGACCTGGCCGCCCGAAGGTGTGACGTCGATCTTCTGCGCGGCCAATTTGGTGTTGGGGCTCCAGGCCACCAGCTTGCGCGCGCCGACCGGCACGTTCTCGATGTGGAACGAACCGTCGGAACGCACCTTGGTGTACAGGTTGTTGGGCACCACCATGACGTTGGCGTTCATCTTCTGGTGCACGTTGCAGAAGATCTCGACCAGCCCCGGCGACGTCATGATGACCGAGCGCGGCTTGTCGCCCGCGCGGTAGCTGCCGAGGTCGAACGAGTTTCGCGGCGAGTTCGAGAACACGTTGTGAAACACGGTGTCGTAGTTCGGGAAGACGACCTGGGTCCCGGCCTGGACCACGGCCAGACGCGGTGAGAATTGCTTGTTCTCCTGCTTGATCTCGATGCTGCGTCCGCGCACGGGCGAGCCGCGCACGTTCTCGACGAAGACGTAGACGTCGCTGAGCTCGCCGCCCGAGATCGAGACCTTGCCGTCGATCGCCGCCACCTTGTGCTGCGGGATCGCCGGCGTCTTCGCGGCCTTTCCGCCGCTACCGCCGCTGTCGCCGCCGTTGCTGGCGGCGGCGCTGGCGGGGTCGGCGGGCGTCTCGCCCGGCGTCGTCATCGGCGGCAGGTTGCCGGTGGCGCTGGCGCTGCTGATCAGCTTGAGCAGCATGTCGTAGCGCTGCTGCTCGCTCTGCATCAACTGGATGATCAGCTGGCGTTGCTCGTTGACCTGCGCCTCCAGGCGCGCGAACTCGGCGCCGGTGGGCGGTGGGCGCGTCGCGCCGGTTGCGGCGTTGCCGTCGGGCGCGGCCCCAGCCAGGCGCGGCGTCACGAGGTTGGCAACGACCAATCCCAGCGCCAATCCTCGGATCAGCAATTTGACTTGAGTCATGTCTCGCTTCTCCCGTTCAGTTGATCAGCAGCAACGACGTGGTGAAGACGTCGTTCTTGATTTGAGGAACGCGGCCGTACTCGCCGTTGTGCAGGTACTCGGCCTTGAAGACCACTCGATCCGAGAACGCCAGTCGAACGCCGCCGACGCCGCGCCACGATTGCGTGATGTAGAGGCGGTTGCTCGCGGCGTCGGTCGTCGTATCGCCCAGCCAGACCAGCGCGTCGCGCAGCTCGGCGCGCCCCTCGAGGCCAAAGACGGGCGTGAGCATCCAGTCGATCTCGGCATAGCCTGCCTTGTGAAGGGCCAGGCCGTAGGCGTCGTCTTGCGGGCGGCCGGGCGCCGCGCCCTTGAGCACTTGCGCCTTGAAATCGACGTTCTTGACGTGCGCGGTGAAATCGATGCCCGCGAACCACATGATGCCCTGACTGTCGCGCGCGATGTCCTGCGAGCCGTAAGCGCCCGACACGCCCAGCTCCATGTCGATCGGCGTCGGCGGGTGCAGCGACAGGCGGCCCGACGCGGTCTTGCCGGCGTTGGTGTCGATCTCGCTGTAGAAGTGAAACTGCTCGGTGGTGTTGGAGCCGTTGGTGAGCGCGGCGGCGACGACGAACAGGTCGTCGGGTCCGAACTTGCTGCGCACCTTGACGCCCAGCGCGGTGCCGGTGGTGTAGCGGGCGAGCAGCGTCGGCGTGATGCCGAACCGCTGGTTGGCCTTGCGCTCGCGGTACTCGATGCCGATCACCGAGTCGGTCTTGCCGAAGAAGATCGACGTGCGGCCGGTCCGTGTCGGCATCCACTCGATCTGCGCGAGGTCGACCTCCAGGAAGTCGCCGATGCTGAAGTTCGATCCGCTGCGCGGCATGAAGTTCACGCTCGCCGTCGCCAGGGCCGTCTGACCGAGCCCGGAGTTCATCGTCAGGTTGATCTCGTTGGCGATGAAGCCGGGCGCGCCGCCCGAATGAACGCTGTCGAAGCGCGGCGGCGCGCCGGTGACGTCGTCGCCGAGGTCCGCGACTTCGCCGCGCGAGTTGACCGCGGTCGACAGGATGTCGCCCATGAACACCCAGCCGTACTTGCCGGCGTACTCGGGGAAGACGGTGTTGCCGTTGTCGCGCACGATGCCGGAGCCATTGCCCTGCGGGACGAAGAAGCCGCCGTCGATGTAGCCGTTGATGGTGACGCGCGGCCTCTGGCCCGCGACCACCGAGCGCGTTTGTTCCAGGCGCAGTTCCAGATCCTTGATGCGCGCGTAGGGATCGATGACCTCGTCGGAGGTGGCCGCGCCGTCGTCCGTCGCATCGAGCTGCAACGCCGCAGGGCCGTTCGCCGGTGCGTTCGCGTCGGCGTCCGCAGGGGTGGTCGGGGCGTCGCCCTCGGCGATCGTGGTCACCGGTTGCGCCGGGGGTAGTGAGCCGGTCTTGCGCGGGGAAGCCGGGGGAGCGCTCGAGGCCGAGCCCCCGGAGAGCAGGATGGCGGCGACCACGCTGGTCGAGAGGGTGGTTCCTGCCCTGGTCATTTGGTCTCCATAAAAACTGTGAGCAGGTTTACATAAACTAGCGAAACCATTGGGTAGGGGTTCCCAGTCCGCTATCGGAATCCGCGGGGATTTACTAAAGGCCACAGGTTCTATGGAGTTGGACGCGTTCCGTGACGCGCGTTCAGCACCGTCCTCGTCGCCGTCGCCGTCCGCGATCCCTCGGCCCGGGCAGACCTCGCGCTCAAGGTCGTGCCTCGAGTACGGCGACGAGCACGAGGACGGGGCGGGCGGTGCTAGGCGGGCCTTGGCTAGGGCCAGAGCCGGCGCAGGGCGCCCAGGTCCATGCGCGACGCCCAGTGCTTCGCGGCTTTGGCCATGATCACGGCCTTGTCGCGGCGCTTGATCGTCGGCCGGTGCGTGAAGACGTCGTAGTCGGCGCTCTCGATCTTGTCGAGGATCGCGACGCCGATGAGCCAGATCAGCGTCAGCTCCAGGCGCAGGTCGTTGCCCAGGCGCTCGAGCAGCGGGCGGCCGCGCTCGTACAGGCTACGCGTGCGCGCCACCTCGAAGCGGATCAGGTCGCGCACCCGTGTCGTCGGCTTCAGCGATTTGATGTCGGCCTCGGTGACGCCGAAGAAGTGCATGTCGTCGGCGGGAATGTAGATGTGGCCGCGCGCAGCGTCGGCGGCGACGTCCTGCCAGAAGTTGGTCAACTGCAGCGCCGTCGACAGCTCGTCGGCGAACCGGAACAGCTCGGGCTGGCGATATCCGAACAGCGAGAGCAGCAGGCGGCCGACTGGATCGGCCGACTTCGCGGTGTAGCCGCGCAGCGCCTGGAACGTCGAGTAGCGCCGCACGTCCAGGTCCATTCGGAACGCGGTCAGCATGTCCTCGAGCGGCGGGATCGGCAGATCGCGGCGCTCGATCGTGTCGGAGAGCGCGACGAACACCGGGTGCGTCGACTCGCCGTGCGTGCACAGGCCGAGCTCTTCTTCCCAGCGATCGAGCGCTTCGGTGCGGCGTCCCTCGTATTGCGGCTCGTCGGCGAAGTCGTCGGCGCTGCGCGCGAACGCGTAGAGCGCGACCAGGTGCGGGCGGATCTCCGCCGGGACCAGGCGCGACGCCACGGGGAAGCTCTCGGTGTGCGCGTGCGCGAACTCCTCGCAGTACTGGTACGCGCGCTCGACCGACCAGGGGCCGGCCGGGGGATCCAGCCACGGGATCGGCAGGCGCGGGCGCAGACTTGGGCCGCTGCGCCGCTCGCTGGGAGCGCTCTCCTCGTCGACGTCTCCCAGCGTGGCTTCACCCTTGCGCTCGCCTTCGCTGGCGCGGCCTCCTCGCAGGATTTGTCGAATCATGACGGCAGAGCTGGTTTTAGCATCGATTCCGGCGATGATCAGCGCGCGCTGCTGGGGGGCACCTGTGGCTTCGATTTTTCGCGGTCGCGCCGCACGACCGCCTGCGAGCGCTTGTGCAGCGCCATGTGCCCGCGCTGGATGCCGTCGGTCGCGAGCGCGCGCAGCGCCGCCAGGTTCGACGCCAGCCCGACGCAGCCGACGATCATGCCCAGCGTGGTCGCCGAGGTCACGCCCAGCAGGCGTTGCGCCAGCCGCGCGCCGGCGTGGGCCAGCAGAGTGCCCCCGACGGTACCGACCGCCATCGGCATCTCCAGGCGGCCCACGAGATCGTCGGGGCGATTGACGTCGCTCCCGCCCTCGCCGTCGGTGCGGACCGGCGGTGCCGCCGACCAGACCGCGAGCGGGCGGTAACGGCCGCTCGCGGCGGCGAACGCGTGCGCGCCCGCCTCGACGCTACGCCAGTCGTTGCCGGTCGCGATCACCACTGCGTCGACACCGTTCATGATCCCCTTGTTGTGGGTCGCGGCGCGATAGGAGTCGTCCTCGGCGAAGCGCGACGCCGCGACGATGCCGTCGCGCACCGCGGTGCCCGCCAGGTCCTGTGTTGCCAGGACGCGCGCCGGCACGCGCGCGGTCACGCGCACGCAACGGCGGTCCGCCAGGTTGGTGAGGATGCGCAGGCCCGAGCGTCCACCCGCGAGGCTCGCCAGGCGATCGGCGAGCGATTCGGCGACGGTGTTCACCATGTTGGCGCCCATGGCGTTGCGGCAGTCGATGTGCACGTGAACGATCACGCGCCCGGGATCGATCCCGGTGCGGACTTCGAGCTCGCGCGGACCTCCGCCGCGCTCGGCCAGCCGCGGCAGCGCGGCGTGCGCGTGGCGCAGCAGCGCCGGTGCCTCGCGCTCGATGCGCGCCTTCGCCGCCTCGGGATCGGAGATGCCGACGATCTCCACCTGCGCGGTCATGATCGGATCGTCGGCCTCGGCGTGGAAGCCGCCGCCCTCGCGCACCATGCGCGCCGCGTTCGACGCGGCGGCGATCACCGACGGTTCCTCGACGGCCATCGGCACCAGGTAGTCGTGTCCGTTGACCCGGAAGTTCAGCCCCACGCCCAGCGGCAGCGTGTACACGCCGACGACGTTCTCGACGACCTGATCGGCGGTGCGCGTGTCGAGGCCGCCGTGGTCCAGCGTGGTCAGGTCCTCGATCGACAGATCGGTGCGCTCGCACAGCTCGTGGCGGCGCGCCTCGACCGTCAGTCGATAAAAGCCGGGGATTCGTGAACCTTGGTCAGACATGGTGCTCCCGTGTCGCGCCGCCGGCGTTGCGGCGGTGCAGGCCGTTCTCTTCAATCTTCAGGTCGAGGATCTGGATTCCGTCGCTGCCGTCCCGCTCGGCGTGGACGCGCGCGGCGAACTGCTGCGCGGCAGCGAGATCGGCGAATAGCGCCACGCCCACGTCGCCGCCGCCCGCGCCCGACGGCTTGGCCGCGCCGCCGAGCTCCGCCGCGATCGCCGCCGCGCGCGCGAACGGCGGCGTCGCGATCGGGACCGCGGCCGCTTCACCCAGCGCGCCCAGCGCCAGGCCGGCGGCGCGCATCGCCGCGATGGTCTCGCGCGCGTTTCGCGACGCCAGCGATTCGACGAAACGCTCCGAGGCCTCGCGCACGGGCGCCAGCAACCCGTCGTAGCGCGCGGGCTCGCGCCCGGCGAAGACGCGCATGCTGTGGATCTGGCTGGTCGTCGAGACCGCGGTGCGCGACGAGAAGACCAGCAGGTGCAGCGCTCCCAGGCCGCCGGAGATCGCGCGCACGACCGGTGTGCCGCCCCCGGGCCGCGTGAACTGCAGCACGCCGCCGTAGACCGCAGCAGCGACGTCGGCGCCCGATCCGGCTCCGCCCTGCCAGGCGCGGTGCGCCGACTCGGCGAGCGAGAACGCGAGATCGCGGTGCGCGGCGACGGGTAGCCCCGCCATCTCGAGCACGGCGCCGACCGCGCACGCCGCGGTCGCGGCGCTCGATCCGAGACCGAGCTTGCGGATGCCACCGGCGGACGTCTCGTCGGCGTCGGCGGCGAACGCGCTCGTGTCGATCGAGACCGAGCCGGGCGGTAGCGCGCTCGCCTTGTCGCCGAGCGCCGCCAGCGTCGTGCGCACCGCCTGGGCGACCAGCGGCGAGCCCGGGTCGAGATCCGGGATGAATTCACCGACGGCGACGCGGTTCATCGCGACCACCACCGCGGTGCCGCCTTCGAGCACGGCGTACTCGCCGACCAGGAACACCTTGCCTGGTGCGGCAACGACTGGACTGCCTGGCAATGTCGTCCTCACGGCGCCCTCCCTGTCATCCGCACGGAACCCTCCGTGCCTGTGCGTCCCCGTCGCGCACGGCCCGATCCCCAACGGCGGTGCCGATCAAATGCGCGTCGACGAGGTGCGCGCCGGGTCCCGGCGACGCCGTGATCGTGCGCAGCACGCCGGACACGCTGCCCAGCGCCGCGGCGACCTCGCCGGCGTCGGCCGAGGCGCACAGCACCTTGACGTGCGGGCCGGCGTCGATCGTGAAGTAGGCGGCGATCCCGCGCGCGCGCAGGCTGCGCGTCGCGTGCATTGCGGCGACGGTCGCGCCGTTCCAGTAGACGATCGCCGGCTCGGCGGCCAACGCCGTCGCGTGCATGCGCAGGGCGCTGCGCTCGGCCACCGCGCCCAGCCGCGGCAGATCACGTGCCGCGATCGCCGTGCGCGCCTCGGCGAGATCGGCGGGCACCGACGCGACCCATGCCGGATAAAACGGCGACGTGCGCGCGGTGCGATCCATGGCGCTGGTCGAGCCCTCGGCCTTCGCGCCCGCGGCGGTGATCGCGACGACCAGGCGCAGATCCCACGCCGGTCCGTCATCACGAAGTCCCAGCGGCGACGCCACGGCGTCGCTTCCGTCGGCGCGCTCGCCGCGCGCCATCTCGACGAACCCACCGAAGATCGAGCGCGCCGCCGATCCCGAGCCGAGACGCGCCAGCTCCGAGAGCTCGCTCGCCGGTAGATCGAGCCCCAGCGCGCGAGAGGCCGCCATCGCCAGCGCCGCGAAACCCGACGCTGACGAAGCCAGTCCCGACGCCGTCGGGACACTGTTCTCGGTCGCGACCTCGGCGCGCGCGGTCGCGCCGGCGCGCGCGCGCACGCGATCCAGGAATGCGGTGACGCGGGCGCAGAAGCGCGGGTCGGCGGGTGCCCCGTCGAGTATGACCCGATCGGCTTCGGCATCGGCGCCGTCGACGAAGCGTACGCTGGTGCGCGTGCCCAGCTCGGCGAGGGTCAGCGACAGGCTTCCCGTCGCCGGCAGATTGAGCGCGGCGTCGCGCTTGCCCCAGTACTTCACCACGGCGATGTTGGTGCCGGCGATGGCGGTGCACACACGGCCGCGCGACGGCGCGCTCACGAAGCGGCTCCGCTGGCGTGTCCGTGTTGGTGAGCGACCGCCGCAAGCGGTGGACCCACGGCGGTGACGAACCCTTCGAAGCCGTCGTGCCGCCAGCGCGCCAGCACGTCGCGCTCGTGCCCGGGCGCGAGCGCGATCACGGCGCCGCCGCCGCCGGCGCCGGTGAGCTTGGCGCCGATCGCGCCGGCGGCGCGCGCGCCGTGCACGAGGGTCTCGATCTCGGGCGATGAGACGCGGAGCCCGCACAGCACGCCGTGCGCGACGTCGAGCAGCCGCCCCAGTCCGTCGACGTCGCCGATCGCCAGCGCGCGCTCGCCCGCATCGACGAGCTCGCCGAACAGCTCCATCATCTTGCCGACGACCGGCGCGCGCTCGCGCAGCCGGCCGACCGCGGCGACCTGCGCGCCGGTGTCGCGCGGGCGTCCGGTGAGGCCGACGCAGATCTGCATGCCTTGCAGCACGGGCACGGGCCGCCAGCCCTCGCCGCGACGGAAACGGCCGACGTTGCCGCCGAACGCCGCGGCCGCGTCGATGCCCGACGGCGTGCCGTGAAAGACCGCCTCGGCGTCATCGACCGCCGCGGCCAGCGCCGGCGCCGCGAGCGCGCCGCCCGACGCCGCGGCCGCCGCGCGCGCGATCGCGACCGCCATCGCCGCGGAGCTGCCGAGGCCCGCGCGCGAGGGGATCGCGGCCTCGAGGTGAAAGTCGAGATCGGAGACGCGCAGCCGTGCGAGGATCGCCGCCAGCGCGCGCCCCGCGGTCGAGCCGTCACCGGCGCGCGCTTCGAGCGACCAGGCCGGTACCCTGAGCCGCCCGCTGCCGGTGACCGCGTCAGCCTGGATACCGGCGCTGAGCCCCGCGGCCAGCGCCGGATGTCCGTGCACGACACCGTGCTCGCCGATCAGGATGATCTTGGCGTGCCCGAACCCCTGCCCGCGGATCATGCCGGCCTCTGCGCCAACCAGGCGCCGAGCTCGCCCCCGATCACGCGCGGTGCGGACGCGAGGTCGCGAACACGCTTCACGCCGGCGAGCAGCGCCGCGGCGCGGATGCCGTCGATGACTTGTCCGAGGTAAGCGAGCGCGCCCTCGCGCCCGCCCTCGCGCACCGCGCGCAGCGCCGGCTGCGCGACGCCGGCCAGGCGGGCACCCAGCGCCAGCGCGCGCGCCGCGTCGAGGCCGTTGCGGATGCCGCCCGACGCGCAGAGCTCGATCCCGCGCGCGGGGAAGCCGGCGGCGGCCAGCCACCCGATGGCGGCGGCGGTGGGAATGCCCCAATCCCAGAGATCGCGCCCGAGCGCGCGCGCCGGACCGGCCGCGCGGTGCGACTCGACGGCGGTCCACGAGGTACCGCCTCCGCCCGAGACGTCGATCGCGGTGACGCCGGCCGCGACGATCCGCGCCGCTACCGACGGCGAAATCCCGCACCCGGTCTCCTTGACCAGCACCGGCCGTTGCAGCTCGCCGGCGACGCGCTTGATGGTCTCGAGCGCGCCGCGGAAGTCACGATCGCCGCCCGGCTGCGCCAGCTCCTGCGCCGGGTTGAGGTGCACGCACAGCGCGTTCGCGTCGACCGCGCGCACGAGCTGACGGACGGCCGCCACCGGCAGCTTCGCGAGCTGCACGCCGCCGAGG
>Ga0265314_10004677_pt1 | contig 12569 bp, 11 predicted proteins | sample 4126metaG_FD_203106 | JGI IMG/M metagenome (GOLD analysis project Ga0265314, IMG submission 203106) | Rhizosphere microbial communities from Carex aquatilis grown in University of Washington, Seatle, WA, United States - 4-1-26 metaG | ecosystem: Host-associated > Plants > Roots > Rhizosphere >... | reverse complement strand
TTGTTACTTGCTGATTTTCCTTCTTCACGGGTTCGAGTTTTGAATCGTCGCGCGCGAAGAACATCACGTGCTGCCAGGGCAGGCCGTCGTATTCTTCAATCAGCTTGAAGCCGAAGGGCAGGATTTCTTTTAGTACCTGCGCTTTGCTCATTTTGTGCTCGGTCTTGATCGGAACGTTCTTGTCTTCCGAGCGGAACTCAACCTGCACTAACCGGCCGTCAGGCTTGAGACTCTTGCGGATCGCCTGCATCATCTCAACCGGATGATCGAACTCGTGGTAGACATCGACCATGAACATCAGGTCGACCGTGCCATCTTTCAGTTTCGGATTGGCTTCATTGCCGAGCACCAATTCGATGTTCTTGATGTCCGCGGCGGCCGCGCGCTTCTGCAGCAGGCTGAGCATCTCCTGCTGAATGTCCACGCCGATGACCTTGCCGGTGTCGCCGGTCATCTTCGCGAGCTGCAGTGAGTAAAAGCCATTGCCGCAGCCCATGTCGCAGATGACGTCGCCAGGTTTGACCTTCAGTGCCTTAAGCAGCTTGGAACATTCCTCTTCGCGTTCGCGCGATTCGCGCGTCAGCCAGGGCGCGCCGGTGTAATGCATTGTCTGCGCGATCTTGCGGCCTTTATATTCCGTGATCCCCGGCGGAATTTTTTCCTCTTCCGCGCGACAGGTAAATGAGAGGGCGAGGCAGGCCAGCAGCAGGAATACCAGATCGCGTTTCATTGAAGGCTCCAGAGAAAATTTAACTCGTCCAACGAGGTAGAGTACACCAGTTCGGCAGATTTTTGTAAGACGAAAACGGAACGGGCTCAGCTCACCCAGTATTCCAGTTCGCCCGGCAGCGGAGCCGCGGCGAATTCCAGATGGATGACTCGCCGGTGCGCGGCGTTCTTAGCCGGAAATGATGAGTGAAGCAAAAGTGGACGCAGGAGCTGCACTCCGCCGCGCGCGACGTGGCATTCGACCGGATTGCCGAACGCCTTGCAGGCGTCGATGGCTTCGCTGTTCAGGTGTCCGAGCGTGTGCGTTCCGGGCAACACGTGGAGCGGCCCGTTGTTCGCGTCGCAATCGTCGAGATGCAGGCGCAGTGAAAGCAGCGTTTCGAGAATCGAAGCGGGCGCTTCGGCGTGTTGAACACCGGATTTCATACTCCAATTTCGAAAGCCGGGCGTTTCGATTTTTTCGCGCACCGGAACAGTGAGATCCTGGTGCCAGAAGACTTTCCAATTGGCTTCCGGCGTTTTGTCGAAAAGAAGTCCGCGAATCGCGAATGCGCCGGTGCCGAGAATCGGTTCGATCAGCGCGCGAATCTGCGGTGAATCGGCCAGCGCGCGGACTTTGGGCGCCAGAGTAAGCAGGTTTCGAATCGCGTAGGTGGCGTTGTCTTTCTGGCGGACGGAGGCGTCGGAGGTGACGCGTTCAAGGGCGGCGATCAGGGCGTCGATGGCGGGCGCGTCGATGACGTTGGGGATGATGGCGAAGCCGTGCTTTTGGATTGAATCGACGTATTGCGGTTGCAAAGTCTACCCCTCACCCCGCGTTCGCTTCGCTCACGTCGGCCCTCTCCCACAAGGGGAGAGGGGATTGCGCGTCGCAGTGCGGGCGCGTGAAACAATTCGAATATTTTAGCGTGACGCCGCCATTTTAGTCTCGGCGAAACTGCGTGGAGGCATATCGATGCGTTAGACAACATCTTTATTACGCCAAACCGAGATTCTTCAGCACGTGTGTCGTCGATTTGGATTTGTTTAGTGTGTAAAAGTGCAGGCCGGGGACGCCGGCTTTGAGCAGCGCTTCGCATTGCTTAGTCGCGTACTCAACGCCGTACGCCGCGGCGGAGTCGTCGTCGGCGCCGAAGGATTCGAGCTTTGTGATCAATTCGGCCGGCAACTTTGATCCGCACATCTGCGTGAAGCGTTTGATCTGAGACCCGGAAAGGATCGGCAGAATTCCGGGGCAGATCGGGACGCTGACTTTTAATTTGCTGGCCAGATGGTCGTAGAACTCGAAGAAATCGTTGTTGTTGTAGAAAAGCTGCGTCAGCACGAAATCGGCGCCGGCGTCGACCTTCGCTTTCAGGCGCTGCCAGTCGACGTAGCGGCCTTCCTTGCAGGCGATGTGGCCTTCTGGGAAACCGGCAACGCCGATGCCGAAATTTCCGCGCGCCTTGATGAAGGCGACGAGTTCGGACGAGAATTCAAAACCGCCCGCGGTCTTGGTGAATTCCCCCGTGCCGCCCGGCGGATCGCCGCGCAGAGCGAGAATGTTTTTGATGCCCAAGGCCTGGGCCTGGTCGAGCACGCCGGAGATCTCGTCCTTCGTCGCGTTGATGCAGGTGAGGTGGCTCATCGCGGTCAGGTTGTGTTGGCGCTGGATGCGGTCGACGATGGTCAGCGTTTTCTCACGCGTGCTGCCGCCGGCGCCGTAGGTGACCGAGCAGTAATCGAGCTTCAACTTGGCCAGGGCGGGAATGGTTTTTTCGAGCAGATTGCGATCGCCCTCGTCGGTCTTCGGCGGGAAGAATTCGATGGAGATGACCGGGCGCTTGGCAGCTTTCGCCGCGGCGTGGATGTCGCGTATCAATTTCATGGACGAAATAATAGGTGCAGATGTTGCAAGTGCCAGTGGCGGGGGAGTTGAACATCGAGCAACCAATCGTTGAGTGAAGTTAATGCGGATTGAGGTTGCGCTTCGCTGCGAGTATAAGTTCAGCCAGCAATTGGATTGGAGTCTCATGGGCGCGTCGCACCCTTCACGAATGGAACGCATGCAGACCGGCAAAGATGGAGCGCCGGCATGGTTTATTCCGCCCGGAGTGAAAACGAAGTACGATTTTCCGCGCGCGAAAGAAGGAAAGCGCGACCGGCTGGAATTTACCGTGGGCGAGCGGCATCCGGGAAAGCCGAGGCGGCTCGATAAATATTTGCAGGAGCGCTTCCCCGGCTATTCCCGATCGTTTTTGCAGAAAATGATCAAGGACGATCGCGTACTTTTGAACGGAAAGCCCACGAAGTCGAGTTGGCACGTATCCACCAGCGAAGTGATCACGATGCTGCTGTATCCGGGCGGCGCGAAGGTCGAAGAAGACATTCCTTTCGGCATTGTGTTTGAAGACGAGCACATCATGGCGGTGGTCAAGCCGTCGGGGGTGCTGGTGCATCCGGCGCGCGGGCACAAGACCGGCACGCTGTATAACGGCCTCCTTTATTATTTCCGAGAAGAGCGCGCGGCCGATCCGAGTTTCCATCTCGGCACGGTGCATCGTCTGGATGAAGAGACCAGCGGGATCATGGTGTACGCGCTCTGCCCGAAAGCACACAAAGACCTGACGATTCAGTTTGAGAACCGGCGCGTTCGCAAGACGTATTTTTGTCTCGCGCATAACGCGCCCACGTTTGAGGAAACCACGTTCGAAGGAGCGCTCGGCACGGATCCAAACAATCGCTACGCGGTCGCGGTCGACGGACTCGCGGCGCGCGCGGCGTCGACGCGTTTTGTGAAAATCGCGGTGTCGCCGTGCGGGAATTTCAGCCTGATGCGCGCACACCCGCTGACCGGACGCACGCACCAGATCCGCATCCACGCGAAAGCGCTCGGGCATCCACTCGTCGGCGATTTGCTGTACGGCGGATTGAAGGAACACGCGGCGTTCGGCGAGATTGTGCCGCGCGTGTGCCTGCACGCGGAGTCACTGTCGATTACGCATCCGGCGACGCAATTGCCGATTACGCTGAATGCGCCGTTGCCGGCGGATTTGCTGCGGTTGATCGCCCAGTTGGGCTTTCAGCCGCTGTGAGCAGGACCGGCAAGTGTCCGCGTTAATTGAAAGCGTTCATTTTTTTGAGCGTATAAGTGATAGGCACTGCTTGATTTATATTGAGCTGAAAAAATTCCCCAAGATTTTTGTCAAAAACGGGCATGCTCAAGCATTTTAGTATGATGAGAGGCGGTGTTAGTGTGTCGCCCAGCGAGTGTTGCCCAAAGTGTGACTGCTCGCTTCGCATCGCAGGAGGGCGGGGCTAAGAGCCCCGCCTACTGCGCGAAGGGGATAAGAGCCCCGCCGACTGCGCGAAGGGGCGCGTACTAGCGATTCAATTTGGCGAGGTAATTGGCGAGGTTCGCGCCGAGTTTTTGAATCGATTCCTGCTGCTTGGCGTCTTTGAGCGTGCCGTCGGCGTTGAAGGCTTCGTGCGCTTTGTTGACGGCGATCTGATCGGGCAGCACCGTTACTTTGATATTGCCGAGGATCGAACGCACCGTCACCAGTCCGCGCAGACCGCCGAGCGCGCCGGGCGATGCGGCCATCAGCGTCGCCACTTTGCCGTCGAAGCAATTGAGCGGGCCTTCGCCGGGAACCGGGCGCGAGGCCCAGTCGATGGCGTTCTTCAGTGCAGCGGTGATGGAGCTGTTGTATTCAGGCGCGGCGATGAGCAGGCCCTGATTGGCGAGCAGAAGATCCTTGAGCTTGCGGCCGTTGGGCGGCAAGTCGTCGGCGGCTTCGAGGTCTTCGTCGAAAACGGGGAGGGGAATGTCTTTCAGGTCGAGATACGTGACTTCGGCGCCGGCGGCTTTCGCTCCGGCCATGGCGATCTTGACGAGCTTTTTATTGAAGGACTCTTTACGCAGGCTGCCGGAAAAAGCGAGGATCTTCGGAACGTAAGCCATCGCACTGCCCTCCGCAAAGAGTTCGATTCGAATGAATACAGGCCGTCAGCAGCACAGATGTACTGCCGCGGCCTGCGAAATCAATCGGACCTTTACTACTCCTTCTTTTCGCCTTCGGCAGCAGGGGCTGCAGCGGCGGGCGCGGCTTCTGCCGGCGGAGCCTTCTTGGGCTTCAGGCGCACGGCTTCATCGGCCAGGCGGCGCTGGGCGCGCTTGACGCGCTTGAGCGCAGCGCGGACCTTGGGGTCAAAGCGATTGACCTTGCCGTCTTTGGTTGCGCCTTCCTTGCGCTTGGCGAGCTTGGACTTCAGGTCCGCAATCTCTTTGCGCAATTCGATCACCGACGGTGCATTCTCCGGCGGCTTGGGCTTCGGTTTCTTTTCTTTGGACTTTGCCATCGACTGACCTTCCTTTTGCTAACAGAGAACCATTTCTACACAGGACGAAACACTCTAAAACGAGAGCTCGAAAAGTAAAACAACAAACTGAGGCATTTGACCTGAAGAAAAGATCGCGCCAGACTTTGCGATTATGGCGAAACGAAAACAGATTTCACTGCTTGGCGTGCCGATGGATCTGGGGACGCACCTGCGCGGCGTGGACATGGGGCCTTCGGCGATTCGCATCGCCGGGCTGAACGAGAAACTGCGCGGGCTGGGCTTGCGCGTGCGCGATCTGGGCAATCTGAGCGTCCCGCACGCTCATGTGGCTCGTGAGAGCGCAGATAAAGGAGCGCGCGCGATGCCGTTCGCGCCGCCGATTGCGCGCGTGTGCCGCGAATTGATGCTGACCGTGGAGCGCGAACTGCAGCGCGGCGAGACGCCACTCGTTTTGGGCGGCGATCATTCCATCGCGATGGGCACGCTCGGCGGGATCGCGCGGTACGCAAAGAAGGCGAAGAAAAAGTTCGGCTTGTTATGGGTCGATGCGCACGGCGACTGCAATACGCCGCAGACTTCGCCCAGCGGAAACATCCATGGCATGCCCATGGCGGCGGCGCTCGGGCATGGGGTGCCGATGTTTACGAACCTGGCCGGCGTTTCACCGATGATCGATCCGACGCGCACGGTGCTGCTTGGCGCGCGCGACCTGGATCTGGGTGAGCGTGAGAACATCAAGAAATTCGGCATCCATGTGTTCACCATGCGCCAGATCGATGAGCGCGGTGTTTCGGTCTGCATGCAGGAAGCGCTGCAGATCGTGAACGATGGCACCGACGGCTTTCATCTCTCATTCGACATCGACAGCCTCGATCCGAGCGTCGCTCCGGGCGTGGGAACGCCGGTCTCGGGCGGGCTGACGATCCGCGAGGCGCACTTGATCATGGAATTGGTTGCGGACACGGGAAAGATGATCAGCTGCGAACTGGTGGAAGTAAATCCGGCTCTGGATCAGAAAAATGTGACGGCCTGGCTTGCGTCGGAACTGCTGTGCTCGGCGTTTGGGGCGAGCATTCTTTAACGGCAAATCCGAAATTCGAATTTCGAAATCCGAAACGAATTCGAATGAAAAAAATCAAAAAAAACGCCGAGTGAACTCGGCGCTTGATCGTTTTGAAATTTGAATTTGCCTTTGGAGTTTGTCTCGAATTTCGTGCTTGGAAATTCGGATTTACTCCGCTGGTTTCTTCGGCGCTTCGTCGGGCAACTTTGCGGCGTCGTCTTTCTTGGGTTCTTCCTTCTTCTCGTCGGCCTTGGGCGCGTCAGCCTTCGGAGCGTCAGCAGGCGGCGCGGGTGGCTTGACGGCTTCGTCCTTCTTTTCTTCCGGCGGCTTGGCTGCGTCGTCCTTCTTTTCGTCAGCCTTGGGCGCATCGGCCTTCGGAGCATCGGCTTTTGGCGCTTCGTCCTTCTTCTTTTCTTCGTCCGTCTTCGCGGCACCGTTTCCGGCGGGCGTGTTCGACTTTTCGTTTTCGTTGCCCTTCATGATCATGACCGCTGCAGCGGCGGCGCCGATAACCACGATTGCTGCGAGAACGTAAACCATCGTCTTGCTCTTTTTCGGAGCTGCGCCGGCGGCATCGTCTTTCTTGCTGGTCGTGCGCTTGCTGGCTGCGCCCATTGATCCGGATTTTCCGCCGACGCGCGACATACCCATGCGGCTCTTGGGCGCGCCTTTGCTGGCGGGTTTGTCAGCCAGTTCGGCGGCGACGGCTTCCTGCAGCTCGGCCGAGACTTCGACGTCGACGGGCGCCTCTTCAACGGGCGCGGGCGCCGGCTCTTCTGCAGGAGGAATTTCTTCGGCAGGCGCTTCAGCGACGGGCTCTTCCGCCACTTCGGCGGCGGCCGCTGCCTTTTTCATCTTCTTAAGCTTAATGCGTTCCTTCTTGGAGAGTTTGCGTTCCTTGCGGTCGTCGGTGGATTCTTCATCGGCCACCGGTTCGGCTTCGGCAACGGGCGCGGCTTCTGGAACCGGTTCGGGTTCTGCGACGGGCTCGGCGAATTCCTGCGCGTCCGCGACCGGAGCCGTTTCCTCCATGGGAGCGGCTTCTTCCAGCGGCGCAGCGGCTTCCATCGGGGCGGGCTCTTCGGCGGCGACGGGTTCTTCGATCGGAATTTCTTCTGCCGCGGCGACCGGTTCTTCTGCGGGAATTTCCTGCGGTTCAGAGACTTCGTGGGCTTCGGCGACGGCTTCTTCAATCGGCTCGGCTTCTTCGATCGCTTCTCCGACCGGTTCGGGCTCGGGCGCGCGCGGCGGCGCCATGACGGGGGCCTGTTTCGCAGCGGGCGCGGAGACGACTTCTTCCATCGCTTCTTCCGGTTCCGCTACGGCCACGGCGGTGACTGCGGGGGCGGCTGGAGCGGACTTGGCGGCGGCGACGAGGTGGGCGCGCAGTTTTCCGGCGAAGTTCATGGCGTTGCGCGGCGCGCGGACGATGCGCCCGCATGCGGGGCATTCGCCGAGTTTTTCGAGATTTGCTTCCTCAGCGCCGAGAACCTGATCGCACTCGCAGCGGAAAACCAGCATGAGTCGCAGCCTCCTAAGGTGCCCAAATTGGGAAGGAGGCATTATAAGCAAAAGTCTTCGCTGCCGGAAGTGCTGAAAATCAAAGCGTGCAACATTTTGCAATGACGCGGATTTTCAGCCCACGGCGGCCGACAGCGGGCGTAGAGCTTCCTCGATTTTTTCCAGCAATACCGCCGAATCGCACGGCTTGGTGAGATACGCGGACGCGCCCACGAATGGCGCATAAAGCCGATAACTCGGTGCGTCGCACCCAGTATGAAAAATGATGGGAATGTTGCGGCCATGAGAGAGCAAACTTTCCGCAATCCACATTCCATCGTGTTCCGGTAGACGTACGTCCAGGATTAATAAATCCGGATGGGCTGTGTCGAATTTGTCCAACATTTCGGTGTGGCTCGCGGCGGTGCTCACTGCATAGCCGGCGTTGCTCAGAAGCTCCGCAAGCGCGTCGAGCGTCTGAGGATCATCGTCGCAAACGACAATTTTTCGCATTTCCATAATCTCGACCTCCTTTCCCCCGGAGGTAGACTGGCAATCGTTGGGCCGCGAAACCGAACTCTAAATTAGGAAAACCAAGGTGCGTTTTGGAGAACCTTTGCACACGTGGTATGATGGTTAAGAGGGGCCGCTCAATGGAGTTCCGCCATGCGCGACCTGTTGATCGTTGATCCATCGCCGGAGTTTCTGGAGGAAGTCACTGGCATCGTTCGCCGAGCAAACTTCGATTTGAACGTTTACGCCGCTGATCCAAAGGCGGCGAATTTACAGGTGCTTGATTCTTCCAAGATCGTATTGATCATTCTGCCGCGATTGTGGAACGCAAACGCACCATGGGCTACGCTTGAGCAAGTGCTCAAGTCCAATCCATCGATTCCGGCGCTCGTTGTGCTCGACCCGCTGCATGAATCGCAGGCGGCAGAGGCGTTCAAACGGGGCGCGAGTGAGATCGTGGTGCGCACAGAGTCCTTCGAGACTCTGCTGACGTTGACGCTTCGCCGTGCCGTAAAAACGGCGGATCTGCGCGGGAAACTGGATGCGCAGGACAGTGATCTGATGCGTTGCCATGAAGCTCAACGCGCGAAACGTGAATTCTTATCGACAATCACACATGAATTGCGAACGCCGCTGGTGGGAATGCGTATTTACACGCAATTTCTAGCGAGCGGGAGATTGGGACCGCTTGCGCCTATTCAAAAAGAAAAGATCGAAGTTATTTATCGCAACACCGAACGACTGACGCATTGCATCGAGAGCATCCAGCGGTACCAGCGCCTGGAAACGCCGCTGGTGGACCTGCTGCCGGTGGATTTCGATTTGCGCTCGGTGCTGGGCGAAGCCATTGCCGCGGTGATGCCGGTCTGCATGGAGAAGGGGATCACGCTCGGGCAGAGCTGGCCGCCGGAACCGGTGAATGTCCACGCGGACCGTGAGCTGATCCTTGAAGTGATCAAGGATCTGCTTGAAAACGCAGTGAAATTCACGGCGGCAAAAGGGAGTATCTCCGTCAACGTCGTCGAGGCGCCCGGCCGGCAGGCGCTGGTCTCGATCATGGACAGCGGTTGCGGCATGTCGAAAGAGACGCAGGCGCATTTGTTCGAGCCGTGCAAATGCAATGGCGATTCGCTCCATACTTCGAAAGGTCTGGGGCTGGGACTGCGTACGGTAAAGCGGATTCTTGACGCGCATCATTCGACGATTCAAGTCGATTCGGTCGTCGATGTCGGCACGCGCGTGCGTTTCATGCTGCCGCCGTCGCAGGCGGTTATCAATCTCATACACACATCGGATTCGACGCGTATTCTGCGCCGGCGCACGGTTCTGATCGTGGACGACGACGAAGACAATCTGTCCTGCACGCGATCGGTGCTCGAATACGCCGGTTACGAAGTGCTCGGCGCGAGCAGCTTCGAGGAGGCCAAGACACAGCTCGACGACGGCCATGTCGACGCGGTGCTGCTGGACGTGGCCATGCGAGATGAGGACGGATTGCAAACCTTGCATTCGATCCGGCGCTGCGCCGCGACGAGCAATCTGCCAGTAGTCATGGTGAGTGCCAAAGCCGACGACGATGTGCGCGTGAAGGCCTCGCGCATGGGCGCTTCGGGATTTGTGGTGAAACCGTATGTGCCGGCGAAATTATTGCGCGAGCTGGATTCGGTGATGGAGGTGGTGTCGGCGTGAATTTTTATTGGTAATGAATGACCTTTATAATCTGTAGGGATTTCTTATCGATTTGGACTGCAGGGCCGCCGCCGAGAACGAAGTAACCTTCACGCTCCGGCAATTTTGTTGTGACTTCCCAATAGTTCGGAAAATCGTGAATAATGAACGGCGGTACAAACTCAGCTCCCCATTCAGGACGAAATGTTTGAATAGCGGACATCGATATTTGTATTAGTCCGTCCTCGGTCATGTGAGTCCTCCGAGAAGACTATTTTCCGAGTCTTGCTTCGGCCGCGCTCAATGCCCGCAATAACGCGCGCGCCTTGTTCATCGTCTCCTCATATTCCTTCTGCGGAACGGAATCGGCGACGACTCCCGCGCCGGCTTGAACGTGGGCGTCGTAAGTGCCGTCGCTGCGTTTGCACATGACGAAGGTGCGGATCGCGATCGCGGTGTTGAGGTTGCCGAGGAAATCGATCACTCCGACGGCGCCGGCATACGGGCCGCGGCGATCGGGTTCGGCTTCGTCGATGATTTCCATCGCGCGAATTTTTGGGGCACCGCTGACGGTTCCGGCGGGAACGCAGGCGCGGAAAACCTCGAAGGCATTCAAATCTTTGCGCATGCGGCCGGAAACGTTCGAGACGATATGCATGACGTGCGAGTAATTCTCGACAATCATGCGCTCGTCGACTTTCACACTGCCGAATTCGGCGACGCGGCCGACATCGTTGCGGCCCAGATCCAATAGCATCACATGTTCAGCGCGTTCTTTCGGATCGGACAGAAGTTCTTCGGCGAGATGGACGTCCTCGGCCGCGTCTTTGCCGCGGCGGCGCGTCCCGGCGATCGGACGAACGGTGATCAGGTCTTCCTCGACGCGAACCATGACTTCGGGCGAGCTGCCGACGATATGCAATCCGCCCAGTCGGAGGTAAAACATGTAAGGCGAAGGATTGATCGCGCGCAGACTGCGGTAGACCTCGAACGGTTCGGCGCGAGTCTGGCAGGTGAGGCGTTGCGAGATCACGACCTGGATGATGTCGCCGGCGGCGATGTATTCTTTGACTTTTTCGACTGCTTTTTGAAAACCGCCTTCGACAAAATTGCTTTTCACCGCGGCTTGTTTGTCGGCATGGAGAGGGACGAGTTCATCGAGCGGCTCGGCCATGGGTTCGCGCAGGCGTTTGACGACGGAGTCGATGGCGACGGTCGCGGCTTCGTACGCGGCTTGTGGTGATTTGGCGTGGCTCGGATCGGCGTGATGCACGATTGCCAGCGTTTTCAACACGTGGTCGAAGGCCAGAATCGTGCGGTATATCGGCACGACCATTTCAGGAACGTCGGCAATTCCGGCCCTGGCAGGCGGGTTTGCATTGAGGCGCGGTTCGATCAGGCGGATGACATCGTAGCCCAGATAGCCGACGGCTCCGCCGGCGAACGGCGGCACACCCGCGGCGGCCGGTGCCGGCAGCGCGCGCGTCTCCTTTAAGAAGGCTTCGAGAGCCGCGAGCGGGTCGCCGTCGTGATGCGTTGTTGTTCCGCCGGGGCGTTCGATCGAATACGACGGTTTCGGAAAAACATGGCCGCGAAAAATGACGTCGGGCGCGCTGCCGACAAAACTGTAGCGGCCGATGCGCTCACCGCGCTCGACCGATTCGAGCAGAAATGCGTAGGGGCTGTCGGGCATGCGGCGGTACGCGGCGACGGGCGTCAATCCATCGGCGAGAAAATGGCGCGTGACGGGAATCAACTGGCCGGGATTTTTTGCAGCGAGGGACAGGAAGGTGTTCAGGTCTGGAACGAAGCTCATGATTGTAAAACTCTCACTTTCTCCGGATGAAACCGGCGCTCACAAAAAAGGATGATCGGTGAACGTGCCGGAACATCACCACGCCAGAGGACGCGGATTGCGGCGGAGAAGAGTGCTGAGTCGCGAGGACATGGAGAAGTAAAGTAGCGGGCAGAGCGGTGAACGCAAGGGGATTCCGAAAGCACGTGCAGACCGCTGATTTTCGGATACACAATTATCCTGATTTTTTCACAAACAAACCGGGCCGGAGTTCGTCTTTAAATTAGGGTCGGATTCGGAGTGTTATGATTGAAATAAAAGTATACAAAAGAACAACTCTCGCGCGCCATGTGCGTTTTTGGACAACTTGACCGACCCGAGTTTCATAGGTAATTCCAAGGCCCAACTTTAAGACGACAGGTTGTGCATTGACGCGCCGGTTGTGACGATACTCAACTTGAGCAGCTCCTGAATGTTCGGATGGACTGGATACGAAAGCGGTGATCTTCACGACATGAGAATTCTGGGCATTGAGTCATCCTGTGACGAGACGGCGGCGGCAGTAGTTGAGGACGGTTGCAAAATCCTTTCCAATGTCGTGGCCAGTCAATTTGACCTGCATCGGCCGTTCGGCGGAGTCGTTCCCGAAGTTGCGGCGCGCGCACATGCAGAGCGGATTACGGCGATTATTGACGAAGCGATGACGCTCGCGAACTGTAAGGCGGCGGACATCGACGCGGTGAGCGTCGTCAACCGACCGGGGCTGGTCGGCGCGCTGCTGGTGGGATTGGCCGCGGCGAAGGGATTGTCGATCGCGTGGGAAAAACCGCTGCTTGGGATCGACCATATTTGGGGACATGTTTACGCGTCGACGCTGGCGGGGTTCAACGTTTTTCCGCACATCTCACTGATCGTTTCGGGCGGGCACACGTGTTTGTATCGCGTCGAGAACCCCCTGCAGATTTCGGTGCTCGGCCA
>Ga0265314_10004676_pt1 | contig 12574 bp, 13 predicted proteins | sample 4126metaG_FD_203106 | JGI IMG/M metagenome (GOLD analysis project Ga0265314, IMG submission 203106) | Rhizosphere microbial communities from Carex aquatilis grown in University of Washington, Seatle, WA, United States - 4-1-26 metaG | ecosystem: Host-associated > Plants > Roots > Rhizosphere >... | reverse complement strand
GCAGATCGTCCTTGATCTCGCGGATCTGCTCATCGACGATGTGATAATTGTCGAGCAGCCATTCTGCAGCCGGCGGCACCGAACGGTGCGCCCGCGTCGCCGTCACGATCGCGCGATAGGCATCGGAGATGATCCGCGCATTTTCCTCCAGCCGTGCGGAAAGCGGCCGGCCGCGTTCGTCCGGCGAAACACGCTGCGCGGTGGCAAGGCTGGTGGCGTGCTGCTCCAGCCGCTCGATGCTGAAGAGTTCGGATCGGATTGGGCCTTCGGTCGGCTCCAGGGCCTGGCGCCAGGACGCGCGGCTGCCGATCTCCGAATAGTTCATGGCGTGTTGCCCTTACCCACGCGCACAGATAGTCGCTGGCAGAGGCCAAACGAACGGTCGAATGCGATGCTGTCCAGGGAACAACGCTTCGGGCGCGCAAGAGTTCCCGGAACATTTGCGACCGGCGACTACATCCCAAACGCGTCAGACCCGGTAATAGTCGCGATACCAGGTGATGAATTTCGGAATGCCGACGGAAATGGGCGTCGTGGGCTCATAGCCCAGATCGCGCCGCGTCGCGCCGATATCGGCGTAGGTTTTCGGCACGTCGCCGGCCTGCATCGGCTCGAGCGTCATATGCGCCTTGCGCCCGATCGCGGTTTCGAGCGTCGCGATGTAGTCGAGCAGCTTCTCGGATTTGTGATTGCCCAGATTGTACACCGCATGCGGCGGCGTGCCCTGCGGCGGACGGTCCAGCGCGCGCAGCACGCCGTCCACGATGTCGTCGATGAAGGTGAAATCGCGCCACATCTCGCCGTGATTGAACACGCGGATCGGCTCGCCCGCGAAGATCGCCTGCGCGAACAGCATCGGCGACATATCGGGCCGCCCCCACGGGCCGTAGACGGTGAAGAAGCGCAGGCCCGTGGCGGGCAGGCGGTAGAGATGCGCATAGGTGTGCGCGATCAGTTCGTCGGCGCGCTTGGTCGCGGCATAGAGCGAGTTCGGCTGGTCGACGCGCTGCTCGACCGAGAACGGCATCTCGGTATTCGCGCCATAGACCGAGGATGAACTGGCATAGACGAAATGGCGAAGCGCTTTCAGCCGCCGCGCCATCTCCAGCATCACGACCTGGCCCATGACGTTGGACTGGATATAGGTGTAGGGATCGACCAGCGAATAGCGCACGCCGGCCTGCGCCGCGAGATGCACGATGCCGTCGATGTCGCCGTGCCGCTCGCCGCAGGCGAGGATCGCGTCGCGGTCCGATATGTCGGCCTTCTCGAAGCGGAACGCCGGATTCGCGGCCAGCCGCGCCAGCCGCGCCTCCTTCAGCGACACGTCGTAGTAGTCGTTGAGGTTGTCGATGCCGACGACGCGCGCACCCCGCGCCAGCAGCGCCGCGGCGACATGATATCCGATGAATCCGGCGGCGCCGGTAACGAGGACGGTCATGCCGCCTTCATACTGCGCTTCGCCGGCCCGGCGCTACTCCGCCGCCATCCGCTCCGGCGCCACGGCCGCTGCCACCGGATGGGCCCTTTCGAACCGCATCGTGCCGTCTTCCACCGTGCCGAAGCGCAGCGTCAGCAGGTCGAGCGCATAGTTCTGGTACAGCCGCCACGGCTTCGTCGCGCCCTGCTTGGGCAGCACGTCGCGGGCCCGCTGCACATAGCCGGACGAGAAATCGAGCCAGGGCAGCTCTTCGACCTTCGGATCGCTCTGCGGGGTGGCGATCTGATAGCCCTTGCGGTCCATGTAATTGATCATGCGGCAGACATATTCGCAGGTCAGGTCGCATTTCAGCGTCCAGGACGCATTGGTGTAGCCGAAGGACGACGCCAGGTTTGGCACGTCGGAGTACATCATGCCCTTGTAGCTCATCGTCTTGGACATGTTCTTCGGCGCGCCGTCGACGCTGACCTGAAGCCCGCTCAATAGCGAGAGTTTCAATCCCGTCGCGGTGACGATGACGTCCGCCTCGATCTCCTGGCCCGATTTCAGGAGGATGCCCTTGGGCGTGAAGCGCTCGATATGATCGGTGACGACGGATGCCTTGCCGCTCTTGATCGCCTGGAACAGGTCGCTGTCCGGCACCAGGCACAGGCGCTGGTCCCACGGATTGTAGCGCGGCGTGAAGTGCGTCGCGACGTCGTAGTCCAGGCCGAGCTCCTTGCGCACCATGTCGATCAGGCCGGCCTTGGTCTTCTCCGGCTTCTTGCGCGCCAGGTTGAAGAAGAACATGCCGAACAGCACGTTGCGCCAGCGCGTGATGCCATAGGCCAGCATCGGCGGCAGCTTGCTGCGCAGCCAGTTGGCCATCTTGTCCTCGGCCGGTCGCGAGACGACATAGGTCGGCGAGCGCTGCAGCATCGTGACATGCGCGGCCGCCTTCGCCATCTCCGGCACCAGGGTGACCGCGGTGGCGCCGCTGCCGATCACCACGACCTTCTTGTTCGTGTAGTCGAGATCCTCCGGCCAGAATTGCGGATGCACGATCTTGCCGGCGAAGCTCTCGCGGCCCGCGAATTGCGGATCGTGGCCGCCGGCATAGTCGTAATAGCCGCCGCACATGAAAAGGAAGTTGCAGGTGAAACGCACGACCTGCTTGGCCGCGCCCATCTCCGCCTCCACCGTCCAGCGCGCATCGGCGCTCGACCAGTCGGCGCGCTTCACCAGCGTGTTGAAGCGGATGTGCTTGTCGATGCCGTTCTCCGACGCCGTCTCGCGCACGTAAGTGCGGATCGAGGGGCCGTCGGCGATCGCCTTGGCCTGCACCCACGGCTTGAAGCGATAGCCCAGCGTATACATGTCGGAATCGGAGCGGATGCCGGGATAGCGGAACAGGTCCCAGGTGCCGCCGATCGCATCGCGGCCTTCCAGGATCGCATAGCTCTTGCCCGGGCAATTGGTCTTGAGGTGATAGCCCGCGCCGATGCCTGACAGCCCCGCGCCCACGATGATGACGTCGAAATGCTCGAGAGCCATGCTTTCCACCCTTCGCTTGGGTGGTCATGGCATATCCGATCAGAAATGACAAGTTGTCAGTTGTCATGATGGCGCGCCGTGCGCCGCCCGCCTAGGGTCGCGCCATCCAAAATTGAAAAAGGGACGTAACGCACATGGCCATCGACTTCGAGATTCCGGCGGAAGCCAAGGCGATCCGCGAAAAGGTTCGCAAATGGGTGCATGACGAGTGCATGCCCGCGCAGGAGAAACTGATCGCCGGCGGCGACTACAAGACGATCCTCGGCGAATTGCGCAAGAAGGCCCGCGCCCAGGGCCTGTGGTGCCCCTTCATTCCCAAGGAATATGGCGGCATGGGCTTAGGGCCGCTCGCCAACGCGCTGGTGCAGATGGAGCTTGGCGAGAGCTATCTCGGCGCGCTGTCGATGAACACGCAAGGTCCGGACGATGCGACCATGCTCACGCTGCTGCAGAACGGCACCGACTATCAGAAGGAGAAATTCCTCAAGCCGCTGCTGAACGGCGAGAAGCGCATCTGCTATTCGATGACCGAGAAGGCCGCCGGCGCCGACGCCACGGGCATGCAGACCCGCGCCGAGAAGAAAGGCAATTCGGCTTATGTGCTGAACGGCGAGAAATGGTTTTCGAGTGCGGCTTCCGTCGCCGACATCGCGCTGGTGATGGCCAAGACCAATCCCGACGCGCCGCGCCACCAGCAATTCTCGACCTTCCTGGTTGAGCTGCCGAACCCCGGCTACAACATCAAGCGCAACATCAAGACCATGGCGGCGGAAGGCCCGCTGTCGCACATCCTTGGCGGCGGCCATGCGGAGATCGAGATCAAGGATCTCGAAGTGCCGGCAGAGAATTTGCTCGGCGGGGAAGGCAATGGTTTCAACATGGGCCAGCATCGCCTGGCCTATGGCCGTCTGCGCCACGGCATGCACAATGTCGCGATGGCGCAGCGCGCGCTCGATCTCGCCGTCGGCCATGTCACCAAGCGTTCGACTTTCGGCAAGCCGCTCGCCGAGCGTCAGGGCGTGCAGTTCATGCTCGCCGAGTGCGCCAGCCAGCTCTACATTGCGCGGCTGATGATCATGCACATCGCCTACAAGGCCGAGAAGGGCCTCGACCTGCGCAACGAGAACGGCATCGCCAAGGTCTATCTCGCCAACATGGTGCACAAGGTGGTGGACACCGCGATCCAGCTCCACGGCGCGCTCGGCTACTCGATGGATACGCCGCTGGCCGCCTGGTACACGCATATCCGCTCGCAACGCCTGGTCGACGGTCCGGACGAGGTCCACAGATGGACGACGGGCCGCAACGTCATCAAAGCCTTCAAGCAACATGGCACGACGGCATCGGCGGCTGGCGGCGACATCCTCTAGCGTTCGAAAAAGCAAGATGAAAAGCGGGCGGCGCGCTATTGTGGTGTGCCGCCTTTCTTTTGGGGGAATGCAGCCGTGATCTATTATCTGGCGACGCGATGCCTGATCGATCCCATCGCGTGGGTCTTCTTCCTGATGGCCGGCGGCTTCGTCGCGGGACATTTCGGCCGCGCTGTCCTGAAGGAGCGCCTGTTCGTCGGCGCGGCGGTCCTGCTCTTCGGTCTGCTGTTCCTGCCGATCGACCAGATGCTGGCGCGGCCTCTCGAGAATGCCTATCCGCGGCCGGCCTTGCCGTCGCATGTCGACGGCATCGTGGTGCTCGACGGTTCGATGAACGGGCGCATCTTCGCCGACCGCGACGCTCTGGGTGAGACCAAGACACCGCTGCGGCTTCTCGCCGGCGCCGATCTCGCCCGGCGCTTTCCGGATGCGAAAATCGTCTTTTCCGGCATCGTCGGCGGCAATCCCCGCCAGCAGGACGCCGAGCACGCGGCCGCGCAAAGCGCCTTTCTCTCGATGGGCCTTGCGCCGGGCCGTGTTCTGTACGAGCGCACCTCGCTCGACACCGGCCAGAATCTCGTCGACTCGATGAAGCTCGTCCGGCCGAAGCCCGGCGAGACCTGGTTGCTGGTCACCTCGGCGGTGCACATGCCGCGCGCCATGGCGATCGCCAGGAAGCTCGGCTGGAAGATGGTGCCGTGGCCGTCGGATTACATCTCGACCCGTGGCCTCAGCCTGCATATCGACTCGCCTGCCGACGGCCTGCCGGAGATCGACAACGCGCTGCACGAATGGGTCGGGCTCGTCGCGTACCGGCTGACGGGGCGGGCCAGCTGACACGCTGCCCAAGCTCCTCGCGGCGACCGACGGCGATTTGCTTTGCGCGCATAGGGCATAGGACACAATCGAGCGGCGTGCTGTTCTACAGTGCGCCGCTTTTTCTTTTTCGGGAGAGCCCCATGGCGTGGCGCGACAGACGCATCCTCGATCTTTTCGGAATCGAAACGCCGATCCTTCAGGCGCCAATGGCGGGCACCCAGGCGAGCGCCATGGCCATCGCGGTGTCGAGCGCCGGCGGATTGGGCGGGCTGCCGACGGCGGTCTTCAGTCCGGCGCAGGTGGAGGCCGAAATCCGCGCCATCCGCGCCGCGACGGACAAGCCGTTCAACCTCAACTTCTTCTGCCACACGCCGCCGCACGCCGATTCAGCGGCGAATGCGCGCTGGATCGCGGCGCTCAAGCCCGCTTATGACGCGCTCGGTATCGCGCCGCCCACCGAGGCGGGCGGCCCCGGTCGGGCGCCGTTCGACGAGGTGCTGTGCCGCATCGTCGAAGCGCACAAGCCGCCGGTCGTCAGCTTCCATTTCGGCTTGCCGGAGGAGGCGCTGCTCCGTCGCGTGCGCGCGACGGGCGCCAAGATCATCTCCTCTGCGACCACGGTCGCAGAGGCGCAATGGCTGGAGGCGCGCGGCGTCGATGCGATCATCGCCCAGGGCGCGGAGGCCGGCGGCCATCGCGGCATCTTCCTGAACGACGACATCGCGGCGCAGCCCGGCACCTTCACGCTCGTGCCGCAGGTGGTGGATGCCGTGCGCGTGCCGGTCATCGCGGCCGGCGGCGTGGCCGATGCCCGCGGTATCGCCGCTGCCCTCGCGCTTGGCGCATCCGCCGTCCAGCCTGGCACGATCTATCTGTTCTGCCCCGAGGCCACGATCTCGCCGCTCTATCGCGAGGCGCTGGCACAGGCGCGCGACGACCAGACGGTGCTGACCAATGTGTTCACCGGCCGGCCGGCCCGGGGGATCGCCAACCGGATCGTGAGGGAGTTCGGGCCGATATCGTCCGCCGCGCCGGCCTTTCCGCTCGCCGCCGCGGCGGTCGCGCCCTTGCGCGCCGCCTCGGAGAAGCGCGGCAGCGCCGACTATATGCAGATGTGGAGCGGACAGGCGGCGCGGCTCGGCCGGGCTTTGCCGGCCGGCGAGCTGACGCGAACCCTGGCGCGGGAAACGCTGGCCCTGCTCGGCTGACATTCTGTTATAAGGCACGCCGATTTCGATTGGTGATTTGCCATGCGCTTGATGACCGTTGCCGCGCTGACCGGCGCCCTCCTGCTCGCCGCCTGCGGCGACAAGGCGGGGGCGCCGCAATACGACCTCACGCCGGAATCCAATGCCAAATTCCTCGCCGATAACGGCGCGCGCAAGGACGTCAAGACGCTGCCCGACGGGCTGCAATACCGCGTCATCAATGCCGGCCATGGAAGGCAGGTGTCGAGCCCGACCGACATCGTCACCGTGACCTATAAGGGCTGGACGATCGACGGCCACGTCTTCGACCGCACCCAGCACGGCCAGACCGCCAGCTTTCCCGCCGGCCAGCTCATTCCCGGCTGGGTCGAGGCGCTGCGCCTGATGCATGTCGGCGACGAATGGCAGATCGTGATCCCCGCCGACCTCGGCTACGGCGCTGAGGGCGCCGGCGCCGATATCGGCCCGAACCAGACGCTGGTCTTCAACATGCAGCTCATCGCCGTGCAGCCCGCGCCGCAGGAGTAGCGACGCCTCACGCCCGCGCCGGCAGCACCCGCGGATTGCGCAGCACCGCGGCCGAGATGAGCGCGATGATCAACCCGACCGGGAAGATCTCCAGGAACGTCATCGGCAGGCGGAACAGGGGATTGTCGTACTGCACCTTCATCGCGTTGAGCTGCGCGATCTCGGCGGCCAGCGCCGCGCCTGACATGCCGTGCGCTTTCCGGGCCGCGATGATCCCGGCAACGTACTGGTCCATGAACTGATAGCCGGTGGCCGCGAGATAGATCTCCCACACCGCGGTGTAGATGACGCCCGCCACCACCGCGATGCTCAAGCCCAGGGCCAAGGCCGGCAGGAATTTGATGACCCCGCCCAGCGCCTCGTCGCGGTACCGCTTGATCCCTAAGAAGATCGTCGACAGCGCCACGATCATAGAGAGATAGCCGAACCATTCCGTCGTTATAAAGTGCTCGCCGCTGAGCACGGTGAGTCCGGCGATGAGGACGAGAATGACGATGAGCCCCGCGATGGAGCCGTATATGAGCGAAATCCTGAGCATGGCGAACCCCCGATGGCGTTGGAACGATGCCCAAGGATTGGCACGACCGCCAGCGCGCCGGTATCGCCTAAAAGGGTGAAACGGCAGAATTCCGCCGTTTTGGTGGGCCTTCAGGGCACCAACCGCAGCTCCCGCGCCTTGCTGATCGCCTGGGTCCGCCGCTGGACCTCCAGCTTCTCGAACAGATGCAGGATGTGCGTCTTCACCGTGTTGGGCGACACGCCCAGGCTGCGCGCGATCTCCTTGTTCGACTGCCCCGCCGCCAGAAGGTCGAGCACCGCGACCTCGCGCTCGGTAACGCCGAGCGACCGGAGCGCCGCGTCGTTGCGCGCGAAGTCTTCCGCCGGCGCCCGCGGCGTCAGCCGGTATCCGGCCCACACGCCCAGCCCTGCGAAGCCCAGTGCGATCAGCCCGATATAGATCTCGGGCGCGAACATCCGCGTCACATATTGATATTGCAACCATTGCAGCGCGAAGGCGCCGCCGGCCAGCAGGCAGGCATAGAGAAGAACGGCTTTCCACATGGGGCCAAGCTTGCCAACAACGCCCCGCCTTCGCTAGACCGCCCGGGCCCTGCTAGGTTCGCGGCATGACGAGCACATTTACCATCGGCGGCGTCGCCATCGGCGGCCGCGTCCTGACCGCGCCGATGACCGGGGTATCGGACCTGCCGTTCCGCCGCGCCGCCTCGCGCCTGGGCGCCGCCTATGTCGCGACCGAGATGGTGGCCTGCGAGCTTTTCGCCGCCGGCCGTCCCGACGTCGTGCGCCGCGCCGCGGTCGGTGACGGTTTGCCGCTGACCGTGATCCAACTCGTCGGCCGCCGCGCCGAATGGATGGCTGAGGGCGCGCGCATGGCGGAAGCCGCCGGCGCCGACATCATCGACATCAATATGGGCTGCCCCGCCAAGGAAGTGACGGGCGGGCTCTCCGGCTCGGCGCTGATGCGCGACCTCGACCTCGCCGAACGCCTGATCGCCGCGACGGTGGACGCGACCGCGCGTCCCGTAACGCTCAAGATGCGACTCGGCTGGGATGACGCGTCGAAGAATGCGCCCGAGCTTGCCGCGCGCGCGGAGGGACTTGGGGTGCGAGCGATCACGGTCCATGGCCGCACGCGGCAGCAATTCTATAGCGGCAAGGCCGATTGGCGCGCTGTCGCCGACGTGAAGGCGGCGGTGCGCATCCCGGTCATCGTCAATGGCGACATCGTCGATGCGGCGAGCGCCCGCGAAGCCCTGGCGCAATCGGGTGCCGACGCGGTGATGATCGGCCGCGGCGCCTATGGCCGCCCCTGGATCGCATCCGCGATCGACCGCGCCTTGCAGGACGGTGGCGACGCGATCGAGCCGGCGCAGGATGCGCGCCTCGCCATCGTCCTCGATCATTTCCGCGACTCGCTGCGCTTCTATGGCGACCGGCTGGGCCTGAAAATCTTCCGCAAGCATCTCGCCTGGTACATCGAGACCTCCGGCCTGCCGGTGTCCGCGCAGGCCCGCCGCGAGACCAAGTCGCGCCTCTGCCGCCTCACCGATCCGCATGCGGTGGAATCCGCGCTCACCGCGCTCTGGCAACCCACCGGCCTCGCGCTCGCGGCCTGAGATGCCCGCCTTCGTCTATGTCCTTCTGAGCCGCTCGCGCCCGAAGCGGACCTATGTCGGCTGGACGCTCGATCTCGACCGCCGGCTGGAGCAACACAATGGCGGCAGCGGCGCGAAGTTCACCCGCGGCGGCAAATGGACCCTGATCTATGCTGAGCGCCACCGCACGCGGAACGGCGCGATGCGGCGGGAAGTCTTCCTGAAGCGCGACCGCGCATTCCGCGCGCTGCTGCGTGAGCGCTAGCCCCGCCCGACGAACGGCATCTTCGTCGCCATCACGGTCAGGCTCAGCACATTGGCATCCAGCGGCAGGCTCGCCATGTAGAGCACCGCCTTCGCCACCGCCTCGACATCCATCGTCGGCTCGGGCTTCAGCGTGCCGTCCGGCTGCGGCACGCCGTTCTTCATCCGCGCCGTCATCGGCGTCTCGGCATTGCCGATGTCGATCTGGCCGCAGGCGATGTCGAACGCCCGCCCGTCCAGCGCCGTCGCCTTGGTCAGGCCGGTGATCGCGTGCTTGGTCGCGGTATAGGGTGCCGAGTAAGGCCGGGGTGCATGCGCCGAGATCGAGCCATTGTTGATGATCCGCCCGCCGCGCGGCGCCTGCGCCTTCATCAGCCGCATCGCCTGCTGCGTGCACAGGAACGGCCCCGTCAGGTTCACATCCACCACCGCCTGCCATTGCGCGAGCGTCAGGTCCTCCATCGCCACCGGGGGCGCGCCGGTGCCCGCATTGTTGAACAGCAGATCGAGCCGGCCGAACCGGTCCTTCACCGCCGCGAACAGCGCCGCCACCTGATCCGCTTTCGCGACATCGGTCGGCACGGGAACCATCATTGCCGCCGGCGCCAGCGCCGCAGTTTCAGCCAATGCCGCCTCGCGCCGGCCCGCCAGCACCACCGCAAAGCCGTCCAAAGCCAGCGCAACCGCCACGGCGCGGCCGATTCCGCTGCCCGCGCCGGTAACCAAAGCGACCTTCTTCATGGAACTCTCCTGTGCCGAACCGGGATTTTGACACAAACTCCGCTACACTGGGGTGTCCGTTGGCGGGAGTTGTGCGTGGGAATGTTGTGGTGGTTGGCGCCGGCGGCCGTGGCCGTGTTCGGCGTGCTCTTCGTGGTCAGCGGCATCGGGAACATTTTCCAGGGCGAGCATGGCCGCGCCGGCCGCCGCGTCGTCGGCGGCACCACGGTCGGCGCCATCGGCCTGGCGCTCAGCCTGGTCGGCCTCAACACCCAGCTCTTCACGCGGCTGACGCATGAAGGCCCCGTCGCCGAAGTCCGCGTCGTGGCGACCGATCCGGCGCAGAGCCTCTACAAAGTCACTGTCCACCGCCTCGACGGACAAATTCCCGACCAGTCCTGCAAGCTCCAGGGCGACGAATGGCTGATCAGCGGCCGCGTGCAGAAATGGAAGGCCTGGGCCAATGTGCTGGGCCTCGACGCGACCTACACGCTCGACCAGCTCTCGAACAAATACTTCACGGCGGCGCGCGGCAATGGCCGGCCGATCACCTCCTGCGACCTCACCGGCAAGCCGGTGGTGAACGCCTATGTGCCGGAGCCATGGACCAATTGGCTGCTGACGCAGTTCTATACGGAAGATCGCAAATTCGGCGACGCGAACTACATGCCGCTGGCGGACGGTGCGGTCTATCGCGTCGTGATCACGCAGTCCGGCTTCAACGCCGAACCCGAAAACGACGCGGCCAAAGCCGCGAACGACGCGCGGCCCTGATCAGTCGGCCGCGTCTTCCGCCGCCAGCACGACCGCATGGGGCCGCGACCCGATCCCCGTCAGCAATGCGGCGTCCTCGAGCAGCGCATCGCGCGCCTCGAGCTCTGCGCGGATTTCGGCATGGCGTTTGGCGTCGAGCTTCCAGCCCCACACGCACACGCCGCCCAGCATGACAAAGAGCAGCGGCCCGGTGATGAAGATCCACTCCAGCGCATGGATCGCGCCTGGCGTGTTGTGCGCGCCCTCCTTGGCGACGTAACCGAAGAATTCCAGCAGCGGAAAGGTCAGCCCGATCGCCACCGCTGCGGTCAGCTTGCCCGCGAAGCTCAGCACGGCATAGAGCAGACTGATGCGCTCCTTGCCCTGGTGCAGGCGGATCTCGTCGCCGACATCGGCCATCATCGAATTGATCGTGAGTCCGAAGCCCGCCGCCATGAAGCCGCACCACGCCATGATCGGCATGCCGGCCCACACATTGCCGACCGGGATCAGCGGAATGGTCAGCAGCGCCGCCGAGAACGCCGCCGTGGTCAGCATCAGCGTGCGGTGCTTGCCGATCCGCCGCGCGATCTGGCCGATAAACACTGCGCCGACCACGCCGATCAGGATGTAGAGCAGCAGAAGGATCGAGGCCTGCGCCTGCGAATAGCCGCGCACGTCGTGGAAATAGAACAGGTACATCGCGCTCATCCAGCCCGGCCCCAACGTCAGCGCGACCTGCGCCAGGAACAGACGGATGACCTCGGGCTTCGACACGATCTCCCAATAGTCCCGCGCCGAGAAATGATGCGTCACCGTCCGGTTCACGCGCTCCGGCGTCGCCCACACCGCGAGGCCGACGCCGAGCGGCGCCAGCACGATCATCGCCCACCCCATCACCTGCACCGATTGCGTGCTCGAAAGCCCCGCCAGCGACGGCCCCAGCACGGGAATGAGAAGTGTCGCGACCGCCGCGGCGATGCCGATCGCCGTCCCCATGCCGAACACGCGGCTGCGCTCGTGATAGCTGGTCGCCAGCGTCGCGCTCCATGCCTGGAGCGACAGCAGCAGGATCGAATTGCCGACATAGAGGACGAACAGCCACAGGAAGACATAGCCCGCGCCGACGCCCTTTGGCGCCAGGAACAGCATGAAGACCGACAGCGCGAACACCGGCACGCCGACGACGATCCATAGCCGGTAGCGGCCGAAGCTGGTCTCGGTGCGGTCCATCGCATGGCCGAACAGCGGATCGAGGAACAGGTCCACGCCGCGCACCGCGAACCAGATGCCGCCGATCACGCCGAGCGAAAGACCCAGATGGGTCGCGAGATAGGGCGGCAGATAGACGAACAGCACCACGCCGACCGGCGCGGTCGAGAAGGTGGCGAGGGAAAACAGGATGACGCGGAAGAGCGAAAGCTTGCTGTCCGGCGCTCCGCTCATGATCCCGTCCGCCTCGTTTCGACCAGCTTGCCCGCGAATTGCGACAGCGTGTCGTCGCGCGCGCCCATCACCACGATGCGGTCGCCCGCCTCGGCCAATTCCAGCAGCTTCGCGCCGCAGGCATCCCGGTCGGCAAACACATAGGCATGGCGCCCGCGCCCTTCAACGCCGCGCACGATGTCGACGGACGACACGCTGCGGTCCACCGTGCCGCCGAAATAGACCGGCTCGGGCATGATCAGCACGTCTTCCGCCTTCAGATTGCGCGCGAAACACTCGATGAACTGGTCCTTCATCAGCTTCAATGGGCCGAAGCCATGCGGCTGGAACATCACCAGCAAGCGCCCCGGGAAGTCGTGCAAAGTAGCCAGCGTG
>Ga0265314_10004672_pt1 | contig 12579 bp, 9 predicted proteins | sample 4126metaG_FD_203106 | JGI IMG/M metagenome (GOLD analysis project Ga0265314, IMG submission 203106) | Rhizosphere microbial communities from Carex aquatilis grown in University of Washington, Seatle, WA, United States - 4-1-26 metaG | ecosystem: Host-associated > Plants > Roots > Rhizosphere >... | reverse complement strand
TCATCCGTGACGAGCCTTTTGGTGAGCACATCGAAGAGTATTTATTGTGAGAACGGAACCCAAAGCCATCTCAAGCGTCAAAAAGCGACATCGCTTTGCCCGATAAGGATATCGCCTCCTGACGCGGCGCGGCCAATCGGTCGTGCAGGGCGCATCGCCCTCGCCGGCATTGCGCGCCCTTTCACAAGGAATCAAACACATGATCCAGGCCGCGAAATTCAGGGTGACAGCCATGATCGGGGTCGGGGTGGCCGCATCGATTATCGCTTTTGCCGCGCCGCTGGCGTGGTCCCAGGTCGCTCCCGCACCCGGCGACGCGCCGGCCACGACGGCCGCAACAGTGCCGACAACGTCGACCAAGCCGGCGGCAGCGGCGCCCGATGCCGAAGCGCCCACCGCCACAGGGCCAGCCCACCACGGTCTTTATTTTGTTGCCGAGAATCCAGATACGCATGAGCTCATGCTGAATGCATTCAAGCGGTTCCCGGATCCAGCGATGGCCAACTTCGACGCGTTGACTCTCTCACCGCCGCTGCCGCTTTACAGTCTTTCCGTGGCCGACATATCGAACGCAGCGCTGCCGAAGGCGCAAGGGGTGACGGTTTATTTGGCCCAGTCTAAAGGAAATGTGGTGGCTGACTTGGTAATAGGCACCGACGCCGAGGGAATGCCGGTAGGGCGAAGCATCGGCGCTGGTGGGAGCCATGGACCGATCATGATGACCATCGAAGCCATGAAAAAGAACCCGACGGTGCAGAAAGGTGCCTACGAAGCCCGCATCCTGACCACTAACTTCCTCGGCGGCTTCAACGGGCCGCAGGATGTGCTGTGGTTGAAAGCGGACCCCGGCGGAACCGACCTCTTCGTGGTCAGTCGTCGTGGGACGAGCCTTGAGCAGGGAAAACTCTACGACACGACCGCATTTTTCAAGATCCTCGTCGACAATCTGGCCAAGCGACAAGCCAATCCCCCAGGCGGTCGCGGGTAGAGCTGTGGCTATCGACATGGTGACTCCAGTAACGAAAATCGTGACCTTTGACCAGAAAATGAGGTCAAACCATTCAAACCCCCAACAAAAAGTTCAACTGGTGTCTTGTTGTCCCGATTTTTCGAAGAAGGCCGCTCGACAATCATCGGGTCGACCTTCTTCTTTTTGGCGCCGAGTTTCGGAGTGGGGACCGGTTGTGATGCCGGCAGTATAGAGGCTCCGCGATTTGACGATTAACAGCTGCCTATCCCCATTTCCGTGCTCCCGAACCACCGTGGCGGCAATCTGCAGGGACACCTTTGGAACAACGTCCGTTACAGGGCGTTGTAACTGTCAAGGAGCCGCCTATGCGCCACCGAATCTGCCCCTCCGCCGTCGCCCTCATCGCCCTGATCGGTGCCGCCCGTGGAGCGTCGCCAGTGGCGGCACCTTCCGTGAACCTTGCCGGCATTCAAAGCAGGCTCAGGAGTGACGATTTCGCCATCCGGCAGGCGGCACAGGCGGATTTGGACGCCATCCCGCCCGATCAGATTACCGCCGTGCGGGAGGCGGCAGCGACGGCCACCGACTCGGAGGTCAAAGCGCGGCTGGCGGCGCGCGTGGATGCTATGGAACTTTATACATGGTTGCATCCTCCGCTGTTATCAATCGATGTAAAGGACGGGACCCCCGCAGATGTTGCCACAGCACTGAGCAGGCAAATGGGCGCTGAGTTGGTCTCTGCGGGAAACAGTCCCATTCCAGGAAATCGGTACACGCTTCAGGCCGCCAACCAGCCACTTTGGGAAATTCTGCGGCAGCTTAACGAGCAGAGTCCGCTGAATTTCGATCAGATAGGCTCCAACCCAAACAATCCCCCGTTGAAATTGGAATATCAGGACAAGTCCCAGCCGAGCAATCTCAAGATCATGGGCGCATTCGCGCTGCGGATAGTCTTCATGGGCACGCCCGGTTCATCGGCCTGGAGAATGCGCATCACCGGATATGCGGATCCGCGACTTAACGTACTTGACGTCAGTGCTTTCCAAGTGGACTCCATGAAGGACCAGGGCGGCAGCAGCCTGCTGCCACTTTTGGTCGCGGTCGATCCCGGTGCCCACCCCACGCTCTCGAGCCCGCATGTTCCCTGGTCGGATCAATTGCGGCTCAATCCCGCCCCCGGCCTGAAGAGTCTTGGCACATTCAAGGTGACGTATGCCGTGACCCTGTTCACCGGCATAAGCAGTAAGAAGGTGGATCTGCAAAAAAGCATGACCAAATCGGTCGACACTCCGCACGGGCGCGTCGTGCTGGAAGAAGCCGCGGACGGCAAGATCACCCTTAAACTGCCCCTCAGCGACGGGAAATCCACGCCCGTTCCCGATCTGCGGCCCATCCCGTATTTCAACACCTTTGCCGGCCCGGCCGTCAGCGGGGTAATGGTGCGCCTTCCTTCGATGCTCAACAGCAACGGGGCGGTGGTGCATCCGCCGATGAGCTTCGGTTTGACGCCGGGGGACGAACGCACGCTGGACCGCGGTCCGGAGGTCCAAAATGCCGAGGTCTACTGGGTGGAAAGGACGCGGCCGATGAACCTGCAGTTCGAGTACAAGAACCTCGATGTGCCAGCGATTGGCCTGCCGATTCTGCGGGGGGCTGCGGGCGGTTGAACGAGCAATGCCGGGCGTACCAGTCGCATGTCTTTGTCAGATCAATCGTTAACAGCCAAAGATCGTTCAATCAATCGAGCGTGGAAAGCCTCAAAATCAGAGTTTCAGCCCGATGGGCTGAAAGATTTAAACTATCTTGATATGATGGTGCAATCACTCGTGGCATTCTCCACCCGGCCGGTTCCGCTGAACAACGTTCGCACGCATGGGCAGGTTCCCGCGCGTATAGACGGCATCGAAGGGACGATGCGAAGGAGACCATCCTATGAGATTTAAGACGATGCTTTACGGCCTTGGCCTTGCGGTCGTCCTGCAAATGGGCGTGCTCGCCGGTTCCGCCCGGGCCGACCTGTTCCTATACACAGGGACGGAGACGAATGTCACGCTGAACCCGGGCACCTACATCATCACTGCCTACGGCGCTCCGGGCGGCGGCATCGTCAACTCCAGGTACGTTGGCGGCCTCGGAGCCGAGATGAGCGGCGAATTCAGCGTCTCAACGTCCACGACCCTCACGCTCCTGGTGGGTGGCGGCGGCATAAGCGGTCCCTATGGCGGTGGTGGCGGCGGTGGCGGCAGCTTTGTAGTCGGCAAGACAGCGCTGATCATCGCCGGCGGCGGTGGGGGCGACGGCGGCGCCGGCGCGTCTGGGCTCAACGGTGTCGTCAGCAGCACGGGTGGCAGCGGCCCCATCACCGGCGCCGGCGGCACCAATGGTGCTGGTGGTGCCGGCGGCGGCTATAGTGGCGGCGGCGGCGGGGGCGGCTTCCTGGGCAGCGGCGGCAGTGAAGTCACCGGCGGTGGCGGTGGCATTCGCTTTGGCCTCGGCTTCAGCTTCGGTGGCGGTGGCGGTGGCGGGGCCAGCGGCGGTGGCTTTGGTGGCGGCGGCGGCGGCGGCGGCGCCGAAGCCGGCGGCGGCGGTGGTGGCGGCTATAGCGGTGGCGGCGGCGGCGGCTCAATCGGGGTGTCCGCCGGCCCCGGTGAATATGGCGATTACGGCTATGGCGGCGGCGGAGGAGGCTCAATCATTGACTCATCTGCCATGGCGATTCTCACCGAGGCTTCCGGCATCGCCAGCCCCGACGACCCGGCCAATGGCGAGATCATTATCACGACCGTCGTCCCCGAACCTGCCTCAGCCGGCGTGCTGGCCATCGGCTCGCTGATGTTGCTCGCACGCGGGCGCAGATGTCATTTCCGTGATTGAAAAACTCTCTGGTGCGGTCGATGAGCCGCTCTCACATTCCATACGTTGTGCGGTGTCTGGAATGCGCTTGGCGCTCACGCCCGTTCCATTCCGCTGGAACCAAGTATTTTGGGGTTTGCTTCGTCGAGCCGCCGCCGCCGCACCGCATCCCGGCCAGAAAAAGTTCAATAGCCGATAGTCGTTATTTCACAGCGGCCCAGACGCGGTGAACGTCGTCGTTTTCTTCCAGGGCCTGCAGGAATTCGCCGACTTCCTGCCGCTGGTCGTCAGTCAGTTCGGGGACCATTTTGGGGATGAAGCCGATCTCACTGGTGATCACCGTCCACCCGTTGGCGGAAAGCCATTTGGTGACCGTCCCCACGTCGTTGTGCCCGCAGATGAATTTCGCGCCGGCCGCATCCTTGGGGATGGCGTCTTCCTGCTCGTGGGTCAGCGGCTGGACGTCGTTGGCGCCGGCTTCGATGGCGGCTGTTTCGAGGTCAATCGTCGCATCCGGGTTATGGGCTTCGACCAGGCCGACGTTCTCGAAGACGAACTTGTTGGCGCCGGACGAGGCCAACTCGCCTTTGCGGAACAGCACGCGAATTTCCGGGGCGGTCCGCTGCACGTTGTCGGTATAAACCTCGACGATCACCGGCACCTTGTGCGGGGCTCGGCCCTCGTAGACCACATGCTCCATCACCACCTTCTCGCCGCCGACGCCGGCGCCCTTGTTGATGGCGCGCTGGATGTTGTCCTTGGGAACGCCCTCTTTCTTGGCCTTTTCGACGGCGGCAAAAAGCCGGGCGTTCATGGCCGGATCGGCACCACCGATCTTCGCGGCGATGGTGATCTCGCGAACCGCTTTGGTGTTGGTCTTGGACTTCTTAAGCCCGGTGACCAGTCGTTTTGCAAGTAGCCATTGGCGTCCCATACCGGAGGAATATAGCAGGAGGAGTCGCGTCTGAAAATCGCACAACGCCTTCATCATCGCAAAAAGGCGCTCGCGGTTGGAACGCCGCGTTGAAATTGGCTAACCTGTTGGCTTCCGGGGAAAGGGAACAACCGTTCAAAGGGGTGATTTATGGCGTTCAACGAAAAGCTGACCGAAACTATCAAGCTTCTTCGCTTTGGCAACCATTGCCTGCACGCCGCTGATGAGAGCGGCGGGAACATCGGCAAGAAATTCCAGCAGCTTGGCGTGGCCGATACGCCCGAAAATCACATCGCATACCGCGGCGCGATGATCACCGCCCCCGGCTACGGCGACGTCATCGGCGGCGTGATCCTCTTTGATGAGACCTTCCGGCAGAGTTACGAAGGCGTGCCGGTGACCGACATTCTTAAGCGCCAGCACGTCGTCATCGGCGTAAAAGTCGATGCCGGCCTTCAGCCCTTCGGCAACTCCAAGGTGGAAGAAGTGGGTAAGAATCAACTCGCCGCGCTGCCCCAGCGCATGGAAGAATACGCCGCCAAAGAAGTGCGCTTCACCAAGTTCCGCGTCGTGGGCAACATCGGCTCGGAGAACGGCAAAAAACTCCCCACCGATGAATGCCTCGCCGCCAACGCCGCCATGCTCGCCGAATATGCGGAGATCAATCACCGCTACGGCGTCGTGCCGATCGTTGAGCCGGAGGTGCCGATGGACGGCGCGCATTCCATCGAGGATTGCCACCAGGCGACGCTGCGCTTCGTGCACGCGACTTTCGCCGCGCTCAAGGCCCGCAACATCTTCCTGCCCGGCGTAATCCTCAAGGTGAACATGGTCCTTGCCGGCGTGAAGGGGCCAAAAGCCTCCGAAGCCGACGCCGTGCGACTCACCGTTTCAACTCTCGCCGAAACCGTCCCCGCGGATACGGGTGCCGTCGTCTTTCTCTCGGGCGGCCAGGCCACCCAGGACGCGATGCGCCGCCTCGAAGAAACGCGCAACGCCGCCCGGGAAAAAAAGCTGCCATATGTCGTCAGTTCCTCGTTCAGCCGCGCCCTTCAGGGGCCGGCCCTCGAAGAATTCGGCGCCGCGGTGCGCGATCACGCCAACCCCCAGGAGATCAAGCGCCGCACCCAGGAAAGTTTCGTCAAAACATTGCAACTCAACGGCCGGGCCCTTGCGGCGTCAGCATATTAGCCGCCAGCAATTTCAGCGGGGTCGGCATCGCTGTCCGGGACCACCGGATGCCCATTGGCCCGCGCATGAACCCGCGTAAATTCCGCCCCGGGGCAAACCATCTTATGGATGTGTAGCGCCATCTCTGCGCCGATCCATTTATGTCAGACGGAGGCACGGATCATCTGTCGTGATTGCGTCGCGGCTGGGGGTGAGGTATGGTGCGATCGAAGGCAGACCCAGGCCTTCTGACACGACAATAACCCTAGGAAAACGCGGTGGGGAAAACGGTGGATAATGGCTCCGGGCGTTCCATTCGGACGGGGCTGTTTTTTTGCATTCATTACTGGAAACACGGTGTCAGGGTGGCATTCAGGAGGCGAACAGATGATTACTTTGCATCACCGGATTTCTATTTCCATATTGCTCGCGGCTACTGCGGGCGCCGCGGCGGCATATGGCGCGGGTGATGCACCGGCGCAGAATACCTCAGCGGCGAGCCGCGGCATCACGCTCGACCTGACTGCGGAGGGAGCGGTCACCGCCACCGGCGGAGGACATTATGATCCTCTGCCGATCATCACCGACGGCGGCACGCGCACCTTCTTGGCGGTCCCCAAGGGCAGCCGGGTTCAGGCGTATATAGATGGCCAGCCCGGATCGTTGGTGAATGCGATACCCGTCAAGCAGGTGCAGCCGATGGGGAAGGCCGCAGGTGCCGGAACCAGCGGTTCGCCACAGTTCAGCGCCGACCAGAAGCGCGTGGCATATGTCGTTGGCCTCGACAGCGGCAAGCAGGCGGTCGTGGTCGATGCCACGCAGAGCCCGGAGTACGCGTCCGACGCCCCCATCCAGCTCTTCTTTGCACCGGTGGGCCACCATTTTGCTTACGTGGTGGGAGCGCAAAACGGATCGAATTCCTTTGTCGTCGATGATGGCAAAGTGGGTCTGATTTATCAGGGCATTGCCTCCGAGGCGTTCAGTCCCGATGGCAAGCATTTTGCCTACGTCGGCACGACGCCCAGCAAAGCGCCGACGCCGCTGGAGGTCCAGGCGGGTAAAAAGCAGCCGCAAAATGAGTGCGTCGTGCTCGATGGCGTTGAACAGCAGCATTTCGCCAAAATTGAGCCGCCCCTTTTCAGCCACGATGGTCAACATATCGCCTACCTCGCCGGCATTGATCAGCTCAATGGCCACACGCGCGCGGTAGTCGATAACCGGGAGGGGCCGGCCTACGCGGGAGTGCGGGATCTGGTGCTCAGTGACGATGGCAGCCGATTCGCCTATGTGGCGACCAAAGTGTTTCCAAAAAAGGAAACCCGCGCCGGAATCACGAGCGACCAGTCGTATCGATACGACGTCGTTGTGGACAATGGCAAGGAAGACCCGGCGGATGACACGGGGCCCAACCAGATCCAGCATCTGTGCATGAGCCGCGATGGCCGGCGTATCGCCTATGTCGCGGTCATCTTCCCGCAACCGGTCGGCGCATCCCACGTCACCATCGTCGACAACGGCAAGCCCAGCCAGCAATACGGGAGCTGCCTGAGTCAGCACATTTCGCCCGATGGCAAGAACCTGGTGTCCATTGTCAGCGGGGCACAGGGGGCGATCGTGCTGGTCAACGGTCAGGAATTCGGTCCGTTTGTGAGTACGCTGAGCGAGCCGGTCTTCAGCGAGGAGGGCGGGCATTGGGCCTGCTGCATCAGCACCGGTGAGCAGAAATTTGCCATCCTCGAGGATGGGAAGACCATCGCGCTCACGGGCATCGCGCCCGGTACGTTGTCGTTTCAGCCGGGCACGGACCAGCTCATGATGAAGACCACCACGGCAAACAACAGCATGCCGGTCACTTTTGAAGTCAAAGGGGATGCGATTGCCGCGGCCGACGTTCCTGCTGCCATCGCCTACAGCCCCAACCACCAGCACATGGCCAGGGTGTTTACGACCGGGTACGGCACCTCTGAGGCGAAGCAGAAAATCGCGATCGACGGCCAGGCCCCGTCGGACGCCAAATATGCCGGCGTGCAAAGCCTCGCCGTCAGCGATGATGGCAAGCATGTGGCCTATATCGGCGCCTATCCCGGCGAAAACGGCAAGTCTTTGACCCATGCGATCTATGATGGCATCGAGGGACCCGGGTACTGGGGCATCAAAGACCTCGCGCTTTCCCCCGATGGAAAGCATGTCGCTTACGTGGCGCAAAAATCCAACGGCCACGGCATCGACACTTACGCGGTCATCGACGGCGTGGAAGGACCGGTTTTTCAGGATGTGCTGATCGACGGCCCCCTGACCGGGCAAGGCATCTCGGCGAACAATGATTTCCGCCAGGTGCGCTTTGCCGCCGATGGATCGCTGCATTTCTTTCCGGTGATGAACGGGCAGTTGTATCGCGCCTGGTATCCCGCGGACTCGTTCAATGGGCTGCCCTCGCTGGCCGCACACGAGGACGCGGCGCCCGGACCACGCGATGTGCACAATTTTGTGCGGCCCGGCATGGCCTCAGACCCCGCGACCGCCATGCACTTCGTACTCGCGCCCGGGGAAATGATCTACGGCGTGAGCGAGGCCGATGGGAAGTTCAAGAAGGGCACGCTGTTCAAGGTGAAAACCGATGGCAGCGGCTTTACCGTACTGCACGATTTCTACGGCGGCGACGATGATGGCGAAAAACCCATGTCCCTGATGCTCGCCCCGGATGGCAGCATCATCGGCACGCTGGAACGGAAGGTGTTTCACTATGACCCAAAAGCCCAGCAGTACGATCTGCTGGCCGTCGATACCAAGGGCAATCCGGGGCCCAGCCTGCTCGAGGGTGTTGCCGCCGATGGAGCAATCATTGGTTTTGGCGGCGTGTACGGCACCGAGACTTCGGCCGTGATCGGCATGGCGCCCGACGGCAGCAGTTTCACGCGGCTGGAAAACGGGCAGTTCGGCAAGCCGCTGCTGCAATACGCGCAAATCGTCGCCGGCAAGGACGGTAATTTCTTCGCCATCAGCACGGCGCAAGGAAAAGCCTCGGTCGTGAAATTCAAGAGTCTCAAGGATACGCCGACTGTCGTGCATAAGTTCGCAGCTTCGCCCACCGATGGAAATCGACCAGATGCCAACCTCGTACTCGATGGCAAGGGCAACCTCTACGGCAGCACCTCCGCCGGCGGCATGTCGCAGAACGGCGTGATCTACAAGATCAGGGCGGATGGCTCCAACTACTCGGTGGTTTATAACCCGGATACCTTTGCCTTCAGCAGGGTCTTTGTCCCTGGCGATGACGGCATGCTCTATGGCATTTCCAAAGACGGCCTGCTGCAGCTCAACCCTGACGGCAGCGGGAAACCACCGGTGACTCTCGTGGCATTTGACGGAACTGCCTACACGGCGTTCCGTGGTGCGACGCCCAACATCCTTTTTCATGGTGGCGCCGTGTACGGACTCCACAACAAGGCGATTTACAAAGTGACGCTGCCCAAGGGTGGCGGAGAAGACTTGGCGGCCCTCACCGTATCGATTCAGACGGTTCCACCGCAGCCACTTTCCACGGAGGCGGTCTCGTTCACTGATCCGAAAGGCGCAGCCACCGCCGGTCCAGCCGCTGGTCCAGATGCGGTTGATCCCGCCGCAGGAATACCCGGCGCCGCGCCGCAAGCCGGGGTACCAGGGGCAACTCCCGGCTATACCGGCCCGCAAGGCAATCCGCAGCAACCCCAACAGCCCCCGCCGCAGGCCCGCGGCCCCAACAATAACAGCAACAACGTTCAGAACCAGATCAACCGCGCCAACAACGCCGCCAACCAGCTCCGCGGCATTTTCGGCCGGTGAACCCCAGACCCCAACAGGTGAACACTTGCATTGTGCGCGCACAAGGAAAATGAATATTTTCAAAATATTACGATTTTAAGATCGAATTATCTTCACAAACATGTTACGCTCGCGGGCTATGAACATTCTTCTCGTCTACCCCCCCTTCCCCAAGAGCTTCTGGAGCTTCACCTACGCCCTGGAAATCTATCATCGCAAAGCGCTGCTCCCGCCGCTGGGTCTCCTCACCGCCGCGGCGCTGCTCCCGGCGCATTGGGGCAAACGCCTCGTCGATCTCAACGTCCGCGAATTGACCGACGACGACCTGCAGTGGGCCGACTGCGTCTTCGTCAGCGGCATGGGTGTGCAGCGCGCCCCGGTCATGGAAATCGCCACCCGCTGTCGCCGCGCCGGCAAACGCCTCGTCGGCGGCGGTCCGCTCTTCACCGCCGGCTACAGCCTGTTCCAGGATTTCGACCACTTCATCCTCAACGAAGCCGAGGCCCTCATCCCGCAGTTCGCCGCGGATCTCGAGAACCACTGCGCCCGCCGCATCTACCGCGCCCGCGGCAACGCCAACCTCAAGCAGTCCCCCACCCCGCTCTGGAACCTGCTCGATATCAACCAGTATGCGGTCATGGGCATCCAGTATTCCCGCGGCTGCCCTTATGATTGCGAATTCTGCAACGTCACCGCCATGCTCGGCCGAAACCCGCGCACCAAAACCCCCGCGCAGATTCTCGCCGAACTCGACAGCCTGCGCGCCGCCGGATGGACCGGCCGCATCTTTTTCGTCGATGACAACCTCATCGGCCACCGCCCCGCACTCAAGAATGAATTGCTCCCCGCCCTCATTGACTGGCAGCAGCGCAACGGCCCGGTCACCTTCTGCACCCAGGCGTCCATCAACCTCGCCGACGACCCCGCCCTCATGGACCAGATGACCCGCGCCGGCTTCGATTGCGTGTTCGTCGGAATCGAGACCACCGACCCCGCCGCCCTCACCGAGTGCGGCAAATCCCAGAACCAGCGCCGCAACATCCTCGACAGCGTCAAAATCCTCCAGCGCGCCGGTATCGAAGTCCAGGCAGGATTCATCGTCGGCTTCGACAACGACACCCAGGCCACCTTCGGCCACCAGGCCGACTTTATCGAAGAAAGCGGCATCGTCACCGCCATGGTCGGCCAGCTTCAGGCGCCCCCGGGTACACGCCTCATCGCGCGCATGTGGCGAGAGGGACGCCTCCGCGGACATTCCACCGGCGACAACACCGACGGCTCCACCAACATCATCCCCACCATGGGCGTCGAGGCCCTGCGCGATGGCTACAAAAGCCTCCTGCAACGCATCTTCGCGCCCGACGCCGTTTACCGCCGCATTCGCACCTTCCTTCGCGAATTCGGCACGCCGCGCATCCGCCGCAAGGTCAGCGCCAGCGACTGGGCCGCCTTTTTCCGTTCACTCTGGATGCTCGGCATCCTGAGCGACGAGCGTTTTGAATATTGGCGCCTCCTTCTATGGACCCTTTGCATGCGCCCACGCCACTTGCCGGCTGCGGTGCGCCTCGCGGTCTGCTCCCACCATTACCGCCGCATCATGCAGCAACAGGTCTCGCGCCCGCCGCCCGAGCCGCTGGTCATCGGCGAACCGATGGATGCCGCGATCGATGTGACGGTCTCCCGCACACCGGTAACGGTCTGAATCTCGGGCGAAAACTCAACTCCGCCCACCCATTGCCCCCCGCAAATCCGCACGTCTACAATCCCCACATGCATCCGCTCCTCGCCTATGCCGATTCCAGCGATCAGTCCCTGAACACCATGGCGCTGATTCTCTCGGCCTGCGTCGCCCTCGGCACCATCGCGGTCACCGCCTTTGTTCCCATCGTCATCGCCCGCCGCCGCCAGGCCCGCCGCTCCGGCACGATTCTCCCCATCGCGATTCTCTGGGCCATCCTCACCGCGGCCGTCGTGGTCCCCTTTATCGCCCGCTACCAGAAATGGTCGCAGGAAGACCATCGGATGCTCCTGTCCGGCTACTACGACCCGCGCGAGCAAGCCGAAAAACATCCCGCGCCCGATCCCCCGCTGATCTTCTGGTCCGCCCTCGCCGCCGCCTACATCGCCCTCATGCTTTGGTCCGGCCTCGACACGCCCACGCGGCCCGCTCCCGATCATCACTCGACCAACGGCGACCCTATCGTTTAAACCCAGTCTGCCACGGCCGGGGCGATCCTCGACGCGGTTTCATGCGCCGCTGAAACCCGTTAGACTCATTGACGCTTAATAATGGAGAACCTCATGAAGGCACTTTGCACCGTCGCACTCCTTCTGACGCTTACCCTCTCCTGCTGCACCTCCCCGCCCATCTCCAGCACCCCCACCGCCGCCACCCCGCGCGGCACCCAACTCGGCGACACCGGCATCCGCGTCAGCGGCACCGTCGACGCCGGCGGCTCCACCGCGATCCGCTGATCTCACCGCTTTAGAAACTCCAGAAAATTCCCTTTGAGCATCCGCTCCACGTCCCGCTTCACGTCCTCCTCCGTCACCGTCCATCCCGTCGCCGCCACGTCCGCATACTTATCCACCAGCACCTTGCCGATGATCTGCCGGCTGTGAGTCCATTTGTACATCAACTGGTCCAGCACCCGGCTATCCGAATGCTGCGGAATCATGCTGGTCCCCAGCAGTTCCAGCCGCATCCGCGTCATCTCTTCGATCAGGCTCGGATTATTCAAAAACCACCAGCAGCCAAACACCATCAGGTTGCCGAACTTCCGCGCTGCGACGCACAACTCATGCTGGTTCTCCCGCGCCAGCATCGTCACGAAAAATTTATTCTCCGGGA
>Ga0265314_10004671_pt1 | contig 12580 bp, 8 predicted proteins | sample 4126metaG_FD_203106 | JGI IMG/M metagenome (GOLD analysis project Ga0265314, IMG submission 203106) | Rhizosphere microbial communities from Carex aquatilis grown in University of Washington, Seatle, WA, United States - 4-1-26 metaG | ecosystem: Host-associated > Plants > Roots > Rhizosphere >... | reverse complement strand
GAGAAGATGTCGTTGGTCAAGAATTCCATCGCGAAGATCCCGATGGCCGCCCTGTTGCTCGTGGGCGGTTTGAGCTTAAGCGCCTGCGCCACGGAGAAGTACGTGGACGAGCACATCGCGGCCGTGAACATGCGTATCGATGGCGTGGACGCGAAGGCCAACGAGGGCATTCAGCGCGCCGACGCCGCCATGGCGGCCGCACAGCAGGCCAATTCGGCGGCGCAAGGCGCTATGTCGGCGGCCCAGGCCGCCAACGCCTCGGCGCAGAACGCGAACTCGCGTATCGACGGGTTGTCGACTCGCGTCGACGCCCTGGAGGCCAAGCACAGGCGTCCTCGGGGTTGACCGGCCACCGCGGAGCGCGCGACGGAAGTCCGACCGACCACCTTCGCGCCTCCGGGTGAGCGGAGACAGACGCTGCGCAGTTTTTGGGAGTCAGTGAAATGCGCGAACCCTTGAGGGCGGCGCTCGCCGCCATCGCCGCCTTGGCGCTCAGCGTCGCGATGATCGGGCCTGCGCCAGCGATGGCGCAGGCCTTGGTCCTCCAACAGTCCCCGGCGTCAGGCTTATCAAGCGACACGCCGATAGACGCGGACGCTCCGGATGCCCTGGCGGAAGCCTTCACCGCTGCGGCGCCGTCCGCCACGGTGGCGCGGATGGGCGCGTGGGCCGTCTCGTCCGGCGACAACCACGGCCTGCCGTACATCATCGTGGACAAGCCCGCCGCGGAGGTCTTCGTCTTCGACTCCGCGGGCGCGCTTCTGGGCGCCGCGCCCGCTCTGCTGGGTGTCGCGCTCGGGGACGACACCGCGCCCGGGATCGGCGACATCGCCCTGTCCAAGATCCCCCTCGACGAGCGCACGACGGCGGCTGGCCGCTTCGTCGCCCGCCTGGGACCGGCCGAGGGCATGAAGAACGTACTCTGGGTCGACTTCGACTCGGCGCTCTCTCTGCATCCTGTGATCACCTCCGATCCCCAGGAGCAGCGTCTGCAACGTCTGCGCTCGCCGTCCCCCGAAGACCGGCGCATCACCCATGGGTGCATCAACGTCCCGGCGGCGTTCTACCAAAACGTGGTCCACAAGACCTTCGCGGGCACGGCGGGTGTGGTCTACATCCTGCCGGACTCACGGCCCCTGGAAGAGGTGTTCCCGGACTTCGGGATTCGGGCCGAAGCCAGCGCCCCGAGGGCGAAACATCACCAGCGCGATCGCGGGACTGACGCTCCCGCGGAGACGCTGGTCACGGGTTCGGATCCGTTCTGAGCGAACGGTCGGCGAGGGCGTCCTTAGCCCGCGCGAGGCTAGGGCGTCCGAGCGCCTGTCGACGGCTCGCCTGAGGCGCGCCTGACGGCGGACGACTGCAACTGTTGTTCGCGCGCGAGGCGGTCAAGCGCGTTCTCGGACATCACCACGATGATGCGGTCGAGGGTCCGCAGTTCGTCGTCCGTCAGGCCGGCGGTCAGGACGCGCTCGCTTTCCACCGCCACTTCCACCAGCGGCGCATAGACCGCTTCCCCCGCGGGTGTCGGGCTGATCGCGACACCCGGTCCGCCTCCGGTGCTCTCTCGGCGCAGAAGACCCAGGCCGACCAGCCGCTTCACCGTGCGGCTGACTTGGCCGACGCTGCGACGCATGACGGCCCCCAGCTCGTTGATCGACAGGCCCGGCATGTCGCTCGCCCGAGCAAGCACACGCCATTCGAACTCGGACAGGCCGCTGACCCGCGAGTAGTGCATGCCGCTGCCCAGCCGGATCAGGCGCACGAGCTGCTGCAGGCCAATGTGCGCGAGCTGGCGGCTGAGCGGACCGCCCTCCTCGCCCCTGCCGAGCTGGGGCCGCGCCGCTCCAGGTCTGTTGCTTTGATCGTCGGGCACGACGGGTCCTTAACGACGGAGACCTTTATCGTAACGGCTAAGCTTCGACGCGGCAAAAATGTGACGGTTCGAAATGGTTCAAGGCCGGACTAGGGCGACATTGTCGCATCAATTTGACAATAGCAAACTGCTCGGCAAAGCTCAGGCTACCTGAGCGTAAAGCTCAGCTTCGAGCCGCCTAAGGCGGCCGATGGGAGCGCCGGCGGCGCATCCCTGGGGAGTGGAAGTCGCATCACAGGAGGGGGCGCAATGCGTCAGCAATTCCGTTCGGGACTCAAGTTCAGTGCCAGGGACATTCGGCTCGCCAGCGCGAGCGCGGCGGCCCTTTCCATCGCCCTCCTAGGCGCGAGCGCGGCCCAGGCCGCGGACGACGCCGGCAAGTCCGGCGCGACGGTGGGAGAGGTGGTGGTCACCGGCTCCCGCATCCAGCGCTCGACGTTCACCTCGCCGAACCCGGTGACGGTGATCAATGAGCAGGAGATCCAGAGGCTCAACCTCACCAACGCCGGCGACATCGTCGCCCAGCTGCCTCAGAACTCGAACTTCTTCGCCGGCAACAACGTGGGTCTCGGCAACTTCAACGTCGGCGCCCAGCTGGTGAACCTGCGCGGCCTGAACCCCTTCTTCGGCACCCGCACCCTGACCCTGATGAACACCCAGCGGGTGGTGCCGACCACCACCGGCGGCGGCGTCGACGTGACCCTGATCCCGTCGCAGCTGATCGGGCGCGTCGACACCGAGACCGGCGGCGCCTCCGCCGTCTACGGCTCTGACGCCATCGCCGGCGTCGTGAACATCATGCTCGACACCAAGCTCGAGGGGCTCAAGGCCCAGGTCGACTACAGCCAGACCAAGTATGGTGACGCACGCGATCCGCACGCCTCGTTCGCCTGGGGACATGGCTTCGCCAACGGCTCCCATCTCATCGTCGGCGCCGAGTTCGAGCACACCGAATCGGTCGGCATCTGCTCGGAGGTGCGCAGCTGGTGCGCCACCAACTATGCGCTGTTCACCAACCCCAACTTCAACACCCCGGGCGCGGCCGGCTTCGGCCAGCCGCACTACATCCTGGGCGCGGGCGGCACGGCGGCGAACCAGACTCCGACGGGCGTCCTGATCCCGTGCGTCCCCGTGCCGGGCGTCTGCATCAATCCGGGCACGCCCCTGATGCAGTTCAACGCTTCGGGTAGCGCGCTCGTGCCGTTCGTGCAGGGGAACTACCCTGCCGGGGCCGGCTTCTTCGGCTTCCAGCAAGGCGGCGACGCCAATGCGGTGGGGGCTTACGAGACCACCACCATGAAGCCGGACGTGCGCAAATACACGGGCTTGGCACACTACGACTTCCCGGTGGGCGACCGCGTCACCGGTTCGTTGGAAGGGTGGTTCGCCCGCAGCGTCGCGGTGAACCCGGTCGCCAACGGCTCCATCGGGCCTTATGCGCTCGAGGTGGGCAATGGCGTCTACGTCGGCAATGAGATCGCCGCCGACAACGCCTATCTGACGCCAGCGGAGTCCGCCTATGTGAGCGCGCTCGGCGGCCGCGCGGCCTTCGGCCGCAACATGCTGGGCACCCAAGAGGCGCGGAACCAGACCAACGACAATACCTGGCGCATCGTCGGCACCCTCAAGGGCGACCTGGGGGGCGGCTGGGGCTGGGACGCCTATGCCGAGTACGGCCGCAACGACAATAGCCAGGCGCTCTTCCACAACGTGGTCGGGCCGTTCCTGCAATATGCGACCGACGCGGTGAAGAACGGCTCTGGTCAGATCGTCTGCGGCGTGACCATCCCCGGGCGGACCAACCCCAACACGGGTCTGCCCTACTCGGCCACCGACGTCTCGCAGGCCGCGCTGAACGGCGGATGCACGCCCATCAACCTCTTCGGCCAAGGCAACGCCACCCAGCAGGCGCTGGACTACGCCTTCCCGACGCTGAAGGAGAACTCGACCTATCTGCAGGAGGTGGTCTCCGGGAACGTCCATGGCGACCTGTTCCAAGGATGGGGCGCTGGCGCGGTGAAGCTGGCCGCCGGCGGCGAGTGGCGGCGTGAGAAGGGCAACGTCACCCACGACCTGCTCAACCAGCCGTTCTACCCGCTCTACACCTTGAGCTACGGCCTGGATTACCGCGGCACGATCGACGTGCTGGAAGGCTATGCCGAGCTCAGCGTGCCGGTTCTGAAGGACGCGCCGCTCTTCAAGTACCTGGAAGTGGACGGAGCCATCCGCGGCACCCGCAACGAGGCCGCCGACCACTCCACCGAGCCGGGCGTGCTGTCCAAGTACACGCCTGCCCAGTCCGGCCTGTCGATCACCCACTACTTCGACGCCTGGAAGGTCAACTTCCTCTGGGACGTCACCGACTGGCTGAAGTTCCGCGGGACCCGCTCGCGCGACGTGCGGGCGCCGCAGTTCCGTGAACTGTTCCAGAGCTACGCGGTCACCGCGGGCGGAGCGTTCGGCACCGTCACCAACCCCTGGTACGTGGCCGCCCACCTTCCTGTGACGACCGATACGCCGAACATCACGTCCGGCGGCAAGCTTACGCTGAATCCGGAAAAGGCCGACACGACCACCGTGGGCGTCGTGATCTCGCCGAAGTCCGGCTGGCTCCAAGGCTTCAACTTCTCAGCCGACTGGTACCAGATCTACATCAACGAGCCGATCGTCGGCCCACCCTTCGGCGTCGGCGCGCAGAACATCGTCAACCTCTGCTACCAGGGGAACGCGTCCTTCTGCTCGCTGATGACTCGGGATCCGGTCACCAACAAGATCACCTACGTCAACAACCAGGCGGTGAACCTCGGCAAGGACACCACGCGGGGCATCGACTTCGAGGCGGACTACACCCTGCCGCTCGACCGCTTCGGCGGCAGCATGCCGGGCACGTTGAATTTCCGGCTGCTGACGTCCTACCTGTACGACCTGATCATCGACGCGGGTCGCGGCGGCCTCGTCTTCAACTATGCCGGCCAATCGGGCCCGACCGCAGCCTTCGGCGGCTTCAACACCTCGCCGAAGTGGCAAGCCAATGGGTTCGTGACCTACACCAACGGACCGTTCAGCGGCACGGTGCAGGTGCGCTACGTCGGCTCCGGGCGGTTCACCACCACCAGCCCCTCCGGTGGCCTGGCCCTCGCACCGGGCGATGCAGGCTATGCCACAACCAACGTGGACAGCATCAGCTCCAACAAGGTGCCGGCGGCGTGGTACGTGAACCTGGCCGGCTCCTACGACGTGACCAAGAACTTCACGGTCTTCGCCAACATCAACAATCTGTTCGACAAGAGCCCGCCGATGGCGCCGGGCGGCAACGGCTACCCGACCAACCCGGTCTACTTCGATACCTATGGCATGACCTGGAAGCTCGGCGTCCGCGCCCGCTTCTAGGCCGGACTTCACGACCCCTTCAGGGGCGCGGCGGGCCCTCCGCCGCGCCCTTTTTCTTGGCCTAACGCGGCGGCCGCGCCCTGACGGCCGCCTCGACCACGTCCGCACCCCACCCGGGTCCGGCGGGTAGCACCAGCTCGCCGTTCTCGATCACCGGCGGATGGGTGACGAACTCGTCCTGCCAGGGGCAGTCGTCGGCCTCGTATTCCATGATGCGCAGGTTCGGGACGATGGCCGAGAAGTGGGCCCCGATCAGGCTGGCGATGTGGCCATAGAAGTTGTGTGGCGCGACGTTCACCTCAAGCGCTTCGGCGGCCTGGGCGATCTTCAGGGACTCCGGCAGGCCGTTCCAGACGATGTCGATGATGGCGACGTCGCAGGCCCCCGCATGGAGGTAGGGCAGATAACCCTTCACCCGGTAGATCGATTCCAATGAGGCGATGGGCGTCCGGATCGCCTTACGCACCCACGCCAGGGCCTCGGGCGCGTGCATGTCCGCCTCCAGCCAGAACAGGCCCAGCGGCTCCAGCCGATAGGCCAGCTGGCGGAGCGCCTCAGGGCTGAAGCCGAAGTTGACGTCGAGCAACAGGCCCACGTCGGGGCCGGCGCCGGCGCGGAAGGCCTCGAGCTGTCGGACGATGGCGTCGAACATTCGGGGATCGCCGTTGCGCCCGAGCTCCAGGCCGGGCCGGAAGCCGGGATTGGTCATCCGCGGCCGCTCGCCGTCGAACAGAATGGGATTGGTCTTCAGCGCCCGGTAGCCGCGCCGCTTCACCTCGACGCCGAGCTCCGAGATGTCGTCCAGGGTCCGCACGGCCTTGCCGCCGATCCTCTGCTCGAATAGCTCGGGCATGGTCGCGCGGAACGAGCCGCAGTGGGACCAGTAGAGCGGGATCCGTTCGCGCACCGGCCCGCCGAACAGCCGGTAGACCGGGACCCCGGCCGCCTTGCCGGCGATGTCCAGGCAGGCGTTCTCGATGGCGGCGATGGCCTGGTCGGCCAGGCCCCCGGCGGCCATGCGGGTCTGGGCCCGGAGGTCGGCACCGATTCGCGCCCAGGCCTGCGGATCCTTGCCGATCAACCCCTCGCCCAGCGCGCGGATGATCCCGGTCAGGCCGGGGTTCCAGCTGGTCTCGTTGAACTCCGACCAGCCGACGAGGCCCTCGTCGGTCTCGAGCTTCAGGAACGAGATGGTCCGCCAGCCGCCGTCGGCGTGCAGGTCCTCGACACCCGTGATGCGCATGCGCTCCCCCTGGCCGACCGTGATAGTGGTGCCGTCGCCGCGGCGCCGGAACGAGTTTCCAGCGCCGGCCGGATCGGCTAGAGCGCGTTCAGGCGGAAGTGTGCGCGGTTCCGCCGCCCGAACGCGCTCCAACGTTTGACTCTAGAGCGTGACGGCCGCCGAAACCGCTTCACACTTTCGGCTGTCACGCTCTAGGCCTTGCGCCGCAACTGCTGAGCCCGTTCCGCCACGTGTCGCAAGAGCCTTCCAAGATCCTGGTCACCGGCGGCGCCGGCTTCATCGGAGGCGCGGTCTGCCGGTATCTGGTCGCCTCGGGCGCCTCGGTGGTCAATTTCGACAAGCTGACCTACGCCGCCTGCATGGCCTCCCTCGCCGAGATCGAGGGCTCAAACCACTACGCCTTCGTGCAGGGCGACGTGGCCGACCGCGACGCCGTCCGCGCGGCCTTCGAGACCCATCGGCCCGACGCGGTGATGCACCTGGCCGCCGAGAGCCACGTCGACCGCTCCATCGAATCCGCCGAACCCTTCATCCAGACCAATGTGGTCGGAACCTATGTGATGCTGGAGGAGGCGGCCCGGTACTGGCGCAGCCTGCCCGCGGACCAGGCCGGGGCCTTCCGCTTCCTGCACATCTCCACCGACGAGGTCTATGGGTCGCTCGGCGAGGAAGGCCTGTTCACCGAGACCACGCCCTACGATCCCCGCTCGCCCTATTCGGCGTCCAAGGCCTCGGCCGACCATCTGGTCTCGGCCTGGGGACACACCTACGGCCTGCCTGTTCTGATCTCCAACTGCTCCAACAACTACGGGCCCTACCACTTCCCCGAGAAGCTGATCCCGCTGGTGATCCTGAACGCGCTGGAGGGCCGGCCCCTGCCCGTCTATGGCGACGGCGGGCACATCCGCGACTGGCTCTACGTAGAGGACCACGCTGAGGCGCTCTGCCTGATGCTGAGCAAGGCCCGGCCCGGCTCCAGCTACAACATCGGCGGCCTCAGCGAGAGGACCAACCTGCAGGTCGTGCAGGCTATCTGCGACCTGGTCGACGCCGCGGCCCCCGCCCTCTCTTCGGGGCCGCGCCAGGACCTGATCACCTTCGTGCCCGACCGGCCGGGCCACGACCGCCGATATGGCGTCGATCCTTCGCGCATCGGGGAGGACCTGGGCTGGACGCCGAAGACGGACTTCGAGACCGGCCTCAAGCGCACCGTCGACTGGTACCTCGCCCGCCGCGACTGGTGGCGGCCGCTCAGGGAGCGGTATGCCGGCCAGAGGCTGGGCCTGAAGGCGGCGGAATAGCCGCCGCGGGCTAGGGCATCAGCTTCTGCTCGACCGAGAGCATGAAATTCTCGACGACCTTCACCGCCTCGGGGGACTCGTCCATCGTGAGGTGGCCGACATCCTTGAAGATTCGCAGGGTGGTGGCCTTGGGCAGGCGCTGGGTCCAGCCCGTCACCCGGCCCACCGGCAACACCTTGTCCTCCTTGCCCCAGAGCAGCAGGCAGGGGACCGTGATCCGGTGCATCCAGTGCTCGAGGTTGGTTTCGGAGGTCATCGCCTTGAAGGCTGCCTGACCCTCCCGCGCGCGCTCTGCGAAGAACAGGTCCGGCGGCACGGTCGGCGGCAGGAAGGGCGCCAGGAAGGCCTGGTTGGCGCTGAGCGCCAGAAACATCTCCTCGGGCGACATGGCGCCCAGGTTGGCCGGCGGATGCTCGGGGATATCGAGGCCGCCGGGCGCCGCCAGGATCAGGCTCTTTAGCCGGTCGTTGTGACTGATGGCGAACTCGGTCGCTAGGCGTCCGCCCATCGAGGCGCCGATCAGATGCACCTTGTCCAGGCCCAGGGTCTCGAAGAAATCGAGGTAGTGCAGCACATAGTGCTGCATCGCCCCGATGCGCGGATCGTCGGCCGACTCTCCGAAGCCCGGATGGTACGGCAGGATCACCCGGAACTTCTCGGTCCAGGGCCTGGCGAACTGGATGCCGTGGAAAGTGCCGCCGCCGTGGAAATAGACTACCGTCGGCCCCTCGCCGGCCTCGTAATAGACGGTCCTCACGCCCTTCACGTCGACCTTCTTGCGGGTGAAGCCCTCGGTGCCGGGGCGGACCTTGGTCGGGGCGGCGGCGTCGGTCATCTGGCGGTCTCCTGAACTCGGGACCGTGATAAGGGGGCGGGAGCCCTACCGCAACGACGCGTTCAACGCCTGCAACGCCGCCGCGCCCGGGACCAGCTCACCGTCGCCGAGCTGGTTCAGCGGCCGGTCCACGGTGCCGAGGTAGTCGTGCATCTCTTCCGCGTCCGGCTCGACATAGAGGAGGCCGGTGACGATCTCGCCCTCGGCGTGACGCTCCTGCAGATAGGCCAGGGCGTGGACCCGGTCGGAGGGATCGTAGTGGGCTTCGACCTTGCGCAGGCGCAGCACCGAGCCGTCGTGCTGGGTGACAAGCTCGACCGTGCCCGGTTCCTGGTCGATGGCGATGGGGACCCTGGGTTCGATAACGTCGAGACGGTTCACCGCCTCGTTGTGCTCGCGCACATAGTCGAAGCTCTTGGTCGAGCCGGGGTGGTTGTTGAAGGCCACGCACGGGCTGATCACGTCGATGAAGGCCGAGCCCTTGTGCAGCAGGGCCGCCTTGATCAGGGGCGTAAGCTGGGTCTTGTCGCCCGAGAAGCTGCGCGCCACGAAGCTGGCCCCCAGTTGCAGGGCCATGGCCACCAGGTCGATCGGGGCGTCATGATTGACTTGGCCCTTCTTGGACCTGGAGCCCCGGTCCGCAGTCGCGGAAAACTGGCCCTTGGTCAGGCCGTAAACGCCGTTGTTCTCGACGATGTAGACCATGTTCACGCCGCGCCGGATGGCGTGGGCGAACTGGCCGAGCCCGATAGAGGCGGAGTCCCCGTCGCCGGAGACGCCAAGGTAGATCAACTCGCGGTTGGCCAGGTTGGCGCCGGTCAGCACCGAGGGCATGCGGCCGTGGACGGTGTTGAAGCCATGGGAGGCGCCCAGGAAATAGGTCGGGGTCTTGGACGAGCAGCCGATGCCCGAGAGCTTGGCGATCCGGTGCGGCTCCAGATCCAGCTCGAAGCAGGCCTGGATGATCGATCCGGAGATGGAGTCGTGCCCGCACCCGGCGCACAGGGTCGAGACCGAGCCCTCGTAGTCGCGGTGGGTGAAACCCAGCCGGTTCTTGGGCAGGTTCGGATGATGGAGCCTCGGCTTGACGATGAAAGTCATTCGGCGGCGTGCCTTTGCGGACGGCGGGCGCGGGTGAGAGCCGAGATCTGGGAGGTGATGAAGCGGCCGGTGATCGGCGTCCCGTCATAGTGCAGCACGGGGACCAGCTTCTGAGGATCGATGCCACCCTCGTTGATCAAAAGCGACCGGAACTGGGCGTCACGGTTCTGCTCGACCACGAACACCCGCTCGTGCGCGCGTACGAAGTCGTAGACCTCCTCGGAGAAGGGGAAGGCGCGGACCCGAAGTGCGTCGAGCGGGGTCTGCTCGGCCGCGAGCGCATCGAGCGCCTCGTCCATGGCCGGCGCGGTCGAGCCGAAATAGATCACGCCGTCGGCGCCGGGTCGGCCGCAATCGCGCCGCACCGGGGGCGGGACCAGCTGGGCGGCCGTCTCGAACTTACGCAGCAGCCGCTGCATGTTGTCGACATAGGCCCCGCCCTCCTCGGTGTAGCGGGCGTAGCGGTCGCGCGAGGTGCCGCGGGTGAAATAGCCGCCCTTGGACGGATGGGTCCCCGGCAGGGTGCGGTAGGGGATGCCGTCGCCGTCGACGTCGAGGTAGCGGCCGAACTCCTTGGCGGCGTCGAGTTCCTTGGCGGTCATCACCTTGCCGCGGTCGAGCTTTTTGTCGTCGTCCCAGGCGAAGGGCCGGCACAGCCAGTCGTTCATGCCGATGTCGAGGTCGAGCATGACGAAAATGGTCGTCTGCAGCCGGTCGGCGAGGTCGAAGGCCAGAGCCCCGAACTCGAAACATTCGCGGGGATCCTCGGGGAACAGCAGCACATGCTTGGTGTCGCCATGCGAAGCGTAGGCGGCGAGCATGACGTCCGACTGCTGGGTGCGGGTCGGCATGCCGGTGGAGGGCCCGCCGCGCTGCACGTCGAAGATCACCGCCGGCACCTCGGCGAAATAGGAAAGGCCGATGAACTCCTGCATCAGCGAGATCCCCGGCCCCGAGGTGCAGGTGAAGGCCCGTGCGCCATTCCAGCCGGCGCCCAGCACGATGCCGATCGAGGCGATCTCGTCCTCGGCCTGGACGATGGCGTAGCGCGCCTTGCCCGAGGCGGGATCGGTCCGATAGCGCTTGCACCAGCGGGCGAAGGCCTCGGCCAGGGAAGTCGAGGGCGTGATCGGATACCAGGCCGCCACCGTCGCGCCGCCGTAGACCGCGCCCAGGGCCGCCGCCGCGTTGCCGTCGATGTAGATGCGGTCCCCCACCTGATCGGCGCGCCGCACCTTCAAACCGATCGGCCGCAGGTTCCGGGCGGCGTAGTCGCGGCCCATGTGCAGGGCCTCGACATTGGGGGCGATCAGCTTGTCCTTGCCCTTGAACAGCTCGGCGAGGAGCGTCTCGATCACCTCCGGCTCGATCTCCAGGAGCGCCGAGAGCACGCCCAGATAGATGATGTTCTTGAACAGCTGCCGCTGGCGCGGGTCGGAATAGTGCTCGTTGCAGATGGCTGTCAGCGGCGCGCCGATGACAGTGATGTCTTCTCGCGCAAGGTGTGGCGGCGTCGGGCGGGTGGAGTCGTAGAGCAGATAGCCGCCGGGCTCGATGGACGCGATGTCCTGGGCCCAGGTCTGGGGGTTCATGGCGACCATCAGGTCGACGCCCCCACGCCGGCCGAGCCGGCCTTCTTCCGACACCCTGACCTCGTACCAGGTCGGCAGGCCCTGGATGTTCGAGGGAAAAATGTTGCGGGCCGCCACCGGCACGCCCATGCGGATGATCGCTTTGGCGAAGAGGCCGTTGGCCGAGGCCGAGCCAGAGCCGTTCACATTGGCGAACTTGACGACGAAGTCGTTGACGGCATGGAGCGGAGCGGGCGTCTCGCCGTCAGGCACGGACCGCCTCCCTGGATGCGCAGCCGCCGGCGTTGGTCATGTCGAGCAGGAAGGCCTGCATGTCCCAGGCGCCGGTGGGACAGCGCTCGGCGCAGAGGCCGCAGTGCAGGCAGACGTCCTCGTCCTTGGCCATGATCCTCCCGGTGGGCAGGCCGCCAGCGACATAGATCGCTTGGGTGCGATTGGGCGCAGGCGCCTTCAGCCGGCCGCGCAGGTCATCCTCGGTCCCGTCGGCGGTGAAGGTGATGCAGTCCATCGGGCAGATGTCGACGCAGGCGTCGCACTCGATGCACAGGGGCGCGGAGAACACCGTCTGGACGTCACAGTTCAGGCAGCGCTCCGCCTCGCGGTAGCCGAGGTCCTTGTCAAAGCCGAGCTCGACCTCGAGCCGGACGTCCTGCAGCGCCACCTTCTTGTCGCGCAGCGGCACCCTGAACCGCTCGTCGTTCGAGATGTCGTTGTCGTAGCTCCATTCGTGGATGCCCATCTTCTGGCTGACGAGCGTCACGTGCGGCGGCGGACGGTCGGCCACGTCCTCGCCCTGACAGAGTTTGTGGATCGAGATCGCGGCCTCGTGGCCGTGGGCGACGGCCCAGATGATGTTCTTGGGTCCGAAAGCCGCGTCGCCCCCGAAGAAGACCTTTGCCAGGCTCGAACCCATGGTGGCCTGGTCGACGACGGGCATGTCCCACTTGTCGAACTCGATCCCAGCGTCGCGTTCGATCCAGGGGAAGGCGTTCTCCTGGCCCACCGCGACCAGGACGTCGTCGCAGGCGAAGTGCTGATCCGGCTCGCCGGCGGGGACCAGCTGGCGGCGGCCCTTGTCGTCCTTCACCGCCTTGACCTTCTCGAACAGGACGCCGGTCAGCCGCCCGCCGTCGTGGGTGAACTCCTTGGGGACCAGCCAGTTGAGGATCGGGATGTCCTCGTGCATGGCGTCCTCCTTCTCCCAGGGAGACGCCTTCATCTCGTCGAAGCCGGAGCGGACGA
>Ga0265314_10004669_pt1 | contig 12586 bp, 14 predicted proteins | sample 4126metaG_FD_203106 | JGI IMG/M metagenome (GOLD analysis project Ga0265314, IMG submission 203106) | Rhizosphere microbial communities from Carex aquatilis grown in University of Washington, Seatle, WA, United States - 4-1-26 metaG | ecosystem: Host-associated > Plants > Roots > Rhizosphere >... | reverse complement strand
CTTCGTGAATTTATCGGTGCCAGACCGCTACCGGTCGCGCCAACTCATGTTGTGGCTACGCCATGAGAGACGAAGCTACCTTTCTTGGTACGGTTCGTCGCGTTACGGGAGCGACGGTTTATGCCACGCTGTCTCCTGACCTCCCCTCTACCAGTCCGATCGTCAACGGGCGCGTCTATAGGGTGGGTCAGATTGGAAGCTTTGTTCGTATCCCTTTGGGCTTTTTAAATGCCTACGGGATCGTTTCAATGGTCGGTGCTATCGCTTTACCGGGAGACGACCAACTGGGCCCCAATATAGCGAGTGCAGAGTGCACACTTGAGATTAAGCTCATCGGAGAGGCTTATCGCGGTTCAGCCTTTCAACGCGGTTTAAGCATTTATCCAACGGTTGACGATGAGATTCACGTTGTCACCGAAGATGACCTTGCAAAGATCTACGCACCTTCTGGATCTTCGCCCGTAAAAATTGGAAGCCATTCTGCATCTGAAAGTTTGGCCGCAACTCTTGATCTCGACAAGCTGGTAACGCGACATGCCGCGATATTGGGATCTACGGGTGCGGGAAAGTCGAACACCGTAGCCGCGATATTGAAAGCAATCACCTCGGGTTCTTTTCCAAAGGCAAGGGTGATCGTTATTGATCCTCACGGGGAATATGGGACCGCATTCAAAGGCATCAGCCGTGTGTTCAGTATAGGTGCCGATGTTCATCCCTTCCTATTGCCCTACTGGTGCCTGTCATTTGATGAACTCGGCTGGTTTTTTGTTGATCGCCGCTCTGCGTCGGAAACCGTTCAGGATGGAAGCTTGCGTGACCAGATTGTGGCGATGCGCCAAGCAAGCTGCGCCAAGGTAAAGGTCGGTGCCAAACAAACCAACCTGACGCCGGATCAGGTGACTGCGGACTCTCCACTACCGTTTGACGCTCGTGAGCTCTGGTACCATTTTGATCGACGCGAGAGGGTCACCTATAGAGAAATGGCTCGTGTCACGGAGGCCCTAAAAAAGGAGGGTAGCGCAGCAACGTTGACGCCTTGTCAATTCGAACCTCCAGGCGCTGGCTCAGCCGCGCCTTTCAAGGCAAACCCGCCACCTTTAATGGCAACTTACACCAACAAAATCCTGCAGCGGCTCAAAGACCGCCGTTATGATTTCCTGCTTTCCCCGGGCGACTACGATGGGATAAAAAAGGACCTCAGCCATTTAGTTGATGAATGGCTCAATCATGACCAGCCAATTACGGTATTTGATCTCGCCGGCGTGCCTCCCGAAGTTATCGATCTAGTGGTCGGCCTTCTCTCTCGCATTCTCTTTGAAGTGATGTTTTGGGGCCGTGATCTCCCCGATATTGGCAAGCAGCGTCCATTGTTGATGGTGTTCGAAGAGGCTCATCGATATCTACCGAGTGGTGAGGGCTTCTTCATTCAAGGATACGCCCGCCGGTCCGTTCAGCGCATATTGAAGGAAGGCAGAAAGTACGGACTTGGGACTATTTTAGTAAGTCAACGACCTTCGGAGCTTGATGAAACGCTCTTATCGCAGTGCGGGACCTTCGTCGCGCTTCGCTTGAGCAACAGTCAGGATCAAGGCCGGGTGATGAGCGCAGTGCCTGATGAGTTGGCAGGATTGGTCAATCTGCTCCCCGCCCTGCGAACTGGCGAAGCAATTGTCTCAGGAGAGGCGACCCAAATTCCCAGCCGGGTTAGGATACAACTCATCGAGCCGCGTCCAAGTAGTGGTGACCCAGAAGTATCGAAGCTTTGGGCTGATCAATCAAAACTTACGCCCGCTTACGTAACGGCGGTCACAAACTGGCGGAGACAGCAGGCAAAATAACGGAGGGGACGATGGAATATGTAAGTGTCAGTTCATCAAACATAGCCGCAGTAGGCTATGACGATGAGACCAATACCTTAGGAGTCAGATTTTTGAATGGTTCCGAGTATCAGTACGCGAATGTTCCGAAAGAGGTCTACGAGGGCTTGTTGTCGGCCGCATCGGTAGGCGGCTATTTTGATCAGCACGTTAAAAAAGCCGGATACGGCTTTTCACGAGTTGGCTAGGCCCTAATTTGTCGTAGCTCTTGGCTTCCATTTCGTCAGAACCCGGTGTTTGCGGACTCAAAAATTCCGCGAACACTACGTTTCCGCCGTGTAGCGGACAATTCCAGTCGGCTGCGAACCGCGTCGGTTGGAGCTCAGCGCCTGACTGTGAAGGACAGGTGCACCCCATTGTGTGAGCGGCGTTACTTCCAGGGGTAATCTGGAGCGCATCTGGTTTTAGTTTTATTCCCTTCATCCCCTTTCAACGTCTGGGGCAAAAGTTGGTTCGGGCCAAGAAACTGTATCCATGTTCCATAATTGATGCCGTGGACGACCGTCGAACCTGGTGCAAGGCTTTTCGAATATGCACCGAATCGAGAGAGGAGCGGACCATGCAAGTCACGACAATCGGCATCGATATCGCAAAGCATGTATTTCAGGTCCACGGCGTGAGCGTCATTGGTGAGGTTTTGATACAGAAGCGCCTACGTCCGGCAGAACTTTTGCCGCTCTTCAAGAAGCTCGAACCATGCCTAGTTGGTATGGAGGCTTGTGGAACGTCGCATTATTGAGCGCGCGAGCTGATTGGGCTGGGCCACGATGTGAAACTGATGCCTCCAACCTACGTCAAACCCAACGTGCGGCGGAACAAAAATGATGCCGCCGATGCTGAAGCGATTTGTGAAGCAGTGACGCGTCCGACGATGCGCTTCGTGCCCGTCAAGAGCATGGAGCAGCAAGGGGTTCTCGTCATGCATCGTGTTCGGTCAGTTTTGGTGCGTCAGCGAACCATGATGGCTAATGCTTTGCGCGGGCACATGGCAGAGTTCGGGATCATTGCGCGGCAAGGGCTCAAGGCTGTCCGAGACCTCGGTCGTATGATTGAGGACCCACGCCATCTTCTTCCCGCCGACGGCTCGCATTGTCCTGCAGGTTCTCGTTGCACAGCTTGCCGGGGTTGAAGAAAGAATCCGGGAGATCGAGGCGCAGCTGATGGCTTGGCATCGAGCAGATGAGACCAGCCGACGTCTGGCCAGCATTCCTGGTGTGGGGCCCATCACGGCCAGCGCAATCGCGGCAACCGTCAGCGACCCCAGCCAATTCAGGTCCGGCTGTGAGTTCGCCGCCTGGCTCGGGCTTGTGCCGCGTCAAAAGGCCAGTGGCACCAAGAATGTAATAAGCGGCATCAGCAAACGCGGAGATGCTTACATCCGGCGTCTTCTGATTTCAGGCACTGTTGCAATCCTACGCTACACTCGCACGAAACCGGCGCCGGAGCGGGCCTGGATGAACGCTCTACTGCAGCGTCGACCGGCCAAAGTTGCCGCCGTGGCTCTAGCAAACAAAAATGCCCGGATTATCTGGGCCCTTATGGCAAAGAAAGAATTCTACCAATATCCCGTCGCTGTCGCGGCGTGATCGGGTTAACAGCAACACGAGAGTTTGCGAGGGTATGAAGACGTTGATGGCAAGGCGGTCGAACCGCTGATTGGAACACCCCGAGTAAGCTTCGGCGCTTATAGCGCGAATAATCGATTGGGATCCGATCTGCGAACTCCATCATGGCCCGCGGTCACATGCACCGCTCTGAGAGGCCGGACATACGACTGCAATTCGTTCGCGATGCCAGAAAAAGTCTTCAAAACACTTGCAAACGAGGGTCGTCCACATAAGAGCTTACGCGTGATTATACACACACGTCCATATCGTGTGATGCACTGAGGCGGGCCCGGCTGTATAAGCTATAGTTCCCGGCAAGCGACCGATTCGCTTCCAGCAGAAAATTAGGCTTGAAACCACGGTTAGCACTCGCTCGGTTTCGAGCGGGCTTTGCATTTTCGTGAACTGTGGAGGTGGCCCATGGCGGGGCCAGCCTTAAATCTTGATGGCTTTCTCGCCGCGCTTCCATTTTTTGGAATCGGTGTGGTGCCTCTACGCCCGATTGCCGATGAGCAACGACAGATACTTACGGCACTAGATAGCTTCGATCCGCTGCGTCTCGCCGCGACCTTGGCAGGGTTGCTGACAGTTCCGGAATTGCAAAGTAATTGCATTCGCCTCGAAATACTAACGCATCTTGCGCTCGCTTTTGGGGGAGGTAAGCGAAAGCCAAACGACAAGATCGTTTCACGTCTCTTTTCTGAGTTCGGGAATGGTATTGCGGGACGCCAGGAGGACCCGGCAGAGGATGTGTTTGTGTCGCTTGTCCGAACACCGCGCGGCAATTTCCGCGTTCTCGAGGGCACTTGGGAGTCGGCCGGATTTTACTTGCAGCGCGTCGTAGACGCACTTGAACTTGTCCCTGCGGGCGGCCGGTACGATCCCATGCGCGCCGCCGTTTACTCACTTTTGCGGCTATCGGACGCCGTTTGCGAACGCGCCAAACTATATCGGTACCAGCTCGGGAACGAGATTCCACAGAAAGCGATCAGCAAAAAACTCCTGGACGCGTCAGGTTCGTTGCGGCGCATTGTGAAATTTACTGAGGCCGAGTTACGGGCGCTCGGCGTGTCCATCGAATATCTGGCTGAATTTGGCTTCAATCCGGCGGCGCGGGCTGGTCTAGTAGAAGAAAAAATAGGGCATTCCACGCTAGAAAGAAACCCCGTTGTTTTTCGCAACGGAGAATTTTTTATACTGCTTCCGACGGCGGTCAGCGTGGCGATCCGGCGCTATGTTGTCGAGCAGATGGAGGCTACCGGCCTCCGTGAAACTTTCGCCAAAACGCTCGCCTTCGAATACGCGCGCCTTTTTTCGAACACGCCACTCCTCGGGCTCGATTCCGGCGCTCCCATCGAATTCAGAAGAACCGAAGCCGCGCTTTTGGCGGGTGCGATGACGCGGGTCGATCGCGGGCTCTATATCAGCTTCGTGTTCTTCGCCGATACGCTGGAGGGATTCGACGAGGATGGCTTGATCGGCGCGTACCCGAAGACAGACAAGGACAAACTGGCTGCGGATGTCGATGCGTGGATCGATCACGCCTATGACGCCGCCCGAAAAATGGCGGACTTTAGGGAATGCCTGACGGTATTGGTCGGCTGCGGCGTTGGCCGAGCAATCGTTGATTTCACTTCGAACAAAAAGCGCTCGAATTGGCGGCTCGAATTTATTGGCGCATCCGATTTGCTTACTTTGAGTTTCCTGCCGGATTTCAAGGCTCTCTCGCTTTGGCGGTTACTTGAGTCGCAGGATCGCCTCGAAAAGCTCGGGGTGACGCTACAAAACGTCAACGGCTTGCTCAACATGGTGGGCTGGGCGCGGTCGCTAGGCGGCCACCTCGTCCCACATGGAGATTTGCCCGACGATTTTGGGACGGATGAAACGCCGACTTTCATAATGATCGAGCAGAACGCGCTTCGTAAGGTGCGGCACGAGGTGGCGATCCATTGGGATATGCACGTTATTCGGGATATCGAGGGCCATTGGGTCAATGTGCACAAGGACGGGCAATCGCTTTTTGAGGAAGATCGCAAGACCCCTTTCTACATGGCCGAGGAACGCCGCATAGCGGAACGGCTGCCGCGCGTCGTTTACGAGTCAGCGACCCGGCCGTGGTGGGTTGAAATCGATATCGCGCTGGGAACGTCGGGATACTGGGCTTTTGAGCGCGCAAAGATGCTTAGGACCTGGCTGTGCCGCATAGCGCCAGTTTTGGAAGAGATGTTGCCGGACCTCCCTCCCGGGCCGCTCCTTTGGCGCTCAAAATTTGCAAGTCTGATTGGCGAACGCGAAGGTAAGGGCGAAAGAGAGTTTATGAGTATGGATCAGGCGCTTTCGGCGATAAGTGCCGAAGCGGTTGCCGGAGGGAATACAGTGACACTCGTCGCCGAACCGGCATTTGAGGATGCAATATTTCACCCGGAGAATATCGCCGAACGCGCGCTGGTGACACGCGCCGTCGAAGGATTTCTGCGGCTCGCCGGTCGAACGTTATCGACGATCGAGCAAGACGCTTTGGTTCAGCGGATCGTGCTGAACGCCAGCGCCCGCCAAACGCACGCCTTCATGGCCAGACGATTCAGAGATTTTGTGCGCGATTCGGTGTGGCGATCCCCAATTACCATAGACACGGATGATGCCGCTTTGATCAAGCTCGGCCTCGGCTGGCGACTGCGTGACCGCAAGTTGGGCGGCGACATTCGCGGCAAGGAAGCATGCACAGCTTACCTTAATTCCGTCGTGCGGTCGCTTGAAGACGAGGTTTGCCAGGATTTGCGGCAACTCGACCGCCGCGCCGTCATTATGTTTTCCTTGCTGAATCATGAAAGCGCAATTTATGACCGTGACAACTGGCGGCGCACGGCGGGTGCAGTTCTCGCTCTCCATACCGACAGGGAAGCGACGCTGCGTACGATTGCCGAACATGAAGGCGAAATGAATGCAGTGTTTCAGGCCTCCCGGCTGCTTATTGAATTTGCGATCTGCGAATGCCCATTGAATGGCGGCCGCAAGCCTGGCCGCCTCGATATGTCGCGGCTAATGGCAAAAGTCCTGCAGATTCCTGGCTTGGGCGGGTGGTCCGACGCCATTCATTGGGACGCAATGGAACCGCGCCTTCGGGTTACGCCGCTCGGAGATATACATGCCAACGTAACCTTCCACGAAGAAGTGTTGGGACCCTACGGCCGGATCGGCAGCGACTTAACCGTCGAAGAAAGTGTCAAAAATTACGCCGAGAATCTCGTTGAGCCCGCAGTCACAAAAACGGATACAAGCACGTTCGCGCCTGAATTCAATGCGGCGCTGGAAGAGCAATTCGGGGCGCCTCTCGACGCGGTAAGAGAATTCGTCGACGCGATCGAAAACATAGGCATGAAACGCAAACACGCGATTTTTGTCACTAAGAAAGGTAAGCTCCGTGACGCAATCGTAGAAGATGGATATAGCGATACTAAAACTGCAGACAGCCTAATTGAATTACTGCTTTTCAAAAGCCGCCAGCGCTGGCGGGACGTGCCCGATGGCTATGACGGCAAAGACCTATTTCCGTGGCGGTTTCGCCGCAGGCTTTCGGTACTGCGAAAGCCGCTGATTCAACTCGACGATGGCGAAGACCCAACGCTGATTGTAGCGCCCGGAATCCTGCGCGATGCGTTGGTCTACATGATAGGCAACTATCACCGGGGGGACTTTCCCCGCTGGCAACTAACGCCGAAAATGAGGCAGTGGGCTGGTGAATCCCGCAACCGCATGGGCCGGAAACTTACGCTAGCCGTTGCGAAACGGCTGGAAGAACTAGGCTGGAAGACGGCTACGGAAGTCCGCGTCACTAAACTGCTGCAAAAAGGTTTTGACCTAGACTATGGCGATGTGGATGTGTTGGCATGGCGCGCTGAGGAAAGGCGGGTCCTTGTGATGGAATGTAAAGATGTGCAGCATCGCAAGGCCGAAGGGGAAATTGCTGAACAGCTTGCCGATTTTCGCGGAGAACTTGGATCCGATGGAAAGCCAGATAACCTATTGCGTCATCTGCGGCGTATGGAGGTTATTTCAGCACATCCGGCAGAGGTTGCTACATTCGTCGGCTTCGATGGGATGCCGCACATTGAGAGCCACCTGATCTTTAAAAACACAGTGCCGATGAAATTTGCGTGGCAGCGAATGGAAACACGCGTCATGCTGCATCTGTTTTCCGAGCTAGATAGAATTTAGAGGCGCTCGCTAACGATGTGCCTCGCTAAACATTTCAACTTGTTCCTCCCATAGGAGTGGAAACGGCCTGGTCAATTTCTTAAGCATTAGATCCTTTGTTTGTTGGCCGTTGAGGATTTCAGTAACGATGGCCGGAGCGAGCAGCGTCAAGCGCAACAATCTGCAGGCGTAGGACTCGTTGGCGCCCTCGGCCTTAGCTAGCTCCGTAATAGACGGATATTCCCCGCTTTCAATCTTGCGCCGCCAGCGATAAGCACGGGCCAGCGCTTTGAGTAGCGCATTGTCTATCCTCGGCTGCGGCGGCGCTCGCACCGCCTCGGAAATTACGGTCTTGCGCCCGCCGCGAATGGTGAACGTCATGGGAACGTGTACTGTGATTGTAGAAGGTTCGCGCGTCGCCGGGGGTTTCACGCTGCGTGCCTCCTCTGCTCCGCAGTGAGGTGAAGCTCCCGCAATATGCTGGCGAGGCCTTTGACCCGCAGCGTTATGTCGGCTCCCTTTTCCGAAATGTCGACGCGCTCGACGAGCAACTGAACAATTCTGGCCTGTTCGGCCGGATATAGTTCTGACCAGAGTTCATCGAATCGGAGCAACTCGTCGCGGACCTGTCGTTCGGTCAGTCCCTTGACGGTTTCTTTGGCGGCCCGCCAGGTTGCGACGATGATTTCAGGGGCTTCAACCATCGCCTTGATCTGCACCAGCACGATGGCCTCGATCTGTGCGGCAGCTACCCGTCGGATTGGGCAGGCGCCGCGGCCGTTCCTGATGACGTCCGTCGAGACGTAGTACTGGTAAAGCCTGCCTTTTTTTCGCGTGTGGGCAGGCGTCATGGCGGCGCCGGTAGGACCAAAGATCAGTCCCTTCAGGATGGCGGGCGTACGGCCGCTCGGCCGCAGAGCCCGCTTGTGCGGACTGGCCGAAATCAGATCGTGGACCTTGTCCCAAAGGCTTCGTTCCACGATCGCGCTATGCTCACCAGGGTGCGAGGTGCCCTTATGCGTCGCCTCGCCCAAATAAACGCGATTGTTCAGGACGCGGTATAGGTAGCCCTTGTCGATGGGCTTGCCCTGCTTGTTAAGCGCACGCTCTTTTGCCAATGCCTCGATCAATTGAATCGGTGGCGTACCGCGGGAAAAGCGGGTGAAGATCGAACGGACGAGTTTAGCCTCTGGCTCATTGACGATCAGTTTGCGGTCTTTGACGTCGTAGCCAAGCGGCGACCAGCCGCCCATCCAGATGCCCTTGCGGCGGGAAGCTGCGAACTTGTCGCGAATTCGCTCGCCAATGACCTCGCGCTCGAATTGGGCAAATGACAGCAGGATGTTTAGCGTCAGCCGGCCCATCGAGGTGGTGGTGTTGAACGATTGGGTTACGCTGACAAAGGTCACGTTATTGCGGTCGAACACCTCGACCAGTTTGGCGAAATCCATCAGCGCACGACTGAGGCGATCGATTTTATAGACGACGATCACATCGACCTTGTTTGCCTCGATATCGGCCAGGAGCCATTTGAGGGCAGGGCGCTCCAGCGTCGCGCCTGAGAAGCCCCCGTCGTCGTAGCGGTCTGACACCAGGAGCCAGCCTTCGGCCTTCTGGCTCGCCACATAGGCCTCGCAGGCTTCGCGCTGGGCATCGAGGCTATTGAATTCCTGCTCCAGGCCTTCCTCGCTGGACTTGCGGGTGTAGACCGCGCAGCGGAGCTTCCGTTTGGTGGCGAGGGCCTCTTTCACCGCTGGCCTCGAGTATTCTTCAGTCCGAAAAACACCAGCCCATTCCACTGCGTACCGGTAATCCGCCGGGCGATAGCCGAGAGCGACTTATAGGGCCGCCCCTGATACTCAAAGTCGTCCTGTCGAACGGTCACGCTGTATTCGACCCCGCGCCATTCCCGGATGAGGCGCGTACCAGCCATCGGGCGGTCTGTAAGCGAGTGCTGACGGTTGGGCTTTTTGCCCTCCAGTTCGTCGGCGAGCGCATCAAGGCGCTCGATGGCCTCCTCGCTAAGGCCGCCATATGCCAGTTCCTGTATGCGATAGGCCAACCGGCTTTCCAGGAACCGGCGGTTATAGGGCGGCGGCTCGCCCTCGAATAAGTCGCGCCATTTCTGCTTGAGCGCGGTTACAGGGGCGCTTTTCAGGGCCGAAAGCTGCGCTAGCACGGTATCAGCCATCCGAGATTCTCCGATTCACATCGGCCGGATGACCGCTCTTGGCGCCCGAGATGTGAAGCGAACTTTCTCCGACGTCGGCCGAATTTCGACTGGACTTCCGCGCCAGAGCACGCATGAGACCGGCGGCGAGGATGTCGGCGAGTTCCGAGAGGTCGCCATTCGATGCTTGTTCAAACGTGGTTGCTGCCATTGCAGCAACCTGAACGAAAACCAAAGAAAGTCTACGGATTCCAATGAGCTAACGAAGTCGGCAGCGGTCCGTCGTCAAGCGTCGCAGACAAAAGAAAATCAGAGTTGTGCAAAAAGAAGAAGTTAGCAAGGCAACGACCCTCCCAGGTGAGAAAATCTAATTAAGTCGTGATTCGATTTCAAAAAGACCGTTGGGTTGATGATTCCGTGGACTATGTAACTTGGTCGAAAGACGGATGCAGCCTTGCCGAAGCGCGAGAACGAACTGCTGACCGCACGATGTCGCTGCAGCAGTCTGACAATTGCGGTTCTTGTGACTTAGATGCTGGCACCAACGATAATCTTTGCGAGCTAGTTGCGAACGGACGGCTAGTTGCATACGGCCTGTCCGGCAGTCGCAGCACAATTCCTCGTCTAATAAATGCAGAAGTTTGGCGGTATCCCATAAAGATAGACTGGGGGAGCTCGTCCATCAAAGACGGCAAGGGAGGCCGTTCGTACACTGGCGTGCGGATATTTCCAGTTCTGTTTGCGCCCTTGCGCGCTGAGGCTGTCTCCGCATCTTCTCTTTCCGAAGTCTTCAATAAACATGTTTTGTCGGATCCCGAAGTAGCAGCGCTTGCGGATGTGGCGATAAAAACCGCTCCCGAGTTTGAGAGAATCTTCAGACAGGGGCATTGCTATATCGAAGGCGTAAGCCAGTGGCCTGTTTGTTTCGAGCGGGGCGTCGTAGGCGTCCTTCACCCAGAGCCCGAAAAGCGATCACGGTTCAATAGCCGTCGGACGCCCGATTCTATTGAGGTTGTCGTCGCCGTTCAGGCGCTGGCGACTCGGTACACCGCGCTTATTGAGGCATTACGCTCCGGCGAGGTGGAAGCGCGAGGTATTCCAAGGATACTGGGTCTACCGCATGAAATTCCACGCGCGATATGGTCGCACAACGATTTTAGTATGAATTCAGCCGGTGATCTATTCGGTCCCAACCCCGAGCCAAAACCTTTTTGTTGGTACATCGAACATTGGGTTGCAGTCATGTTGCACCTGCCGCTGTTTCACGTGAAACCGCTCAAACGCGACGAGGTGCTACCAGATGCTGCGTCGCAACAGGCCGTGTTGTCGGGCTCGAAGCTTACAGCTGGGCAAACGAGCATTCGATCAGCCATAGAATCGCTGTGGCCCGATGGAATTCCGAAGGGGTTGGCGGTGCAGACCAGAGATCAGAAAATCATTCAGTGGCAAAAGGATAACGATCTGGCGGTAGCTAGTTCAAAGAGCATTTATCGTTATTTGAAGGGCGCCGGCCCCTGACAAACTAGTGTCCCATGTTGTCCGCGTATGTCCGGCGTTGTCCGATGCCTTTCAAAGGTTGCGAGATCATAGTGCCTGCATAGTAATTGATGTGAGGCGCTTCAATGGTTTTGCCCAAATCCGCGCAAGTTAGCGACGGTCTTTTCGGAGAAGGTCAAGCCGCAAGATTTCTGAACCTGTCTGTTCGAACGTTGCAGGCTTGGCGCACTCGCGGCGAAGGGCCCGCATATGTTCGCGCGGGTCGTGCGATCCGATACCGGCAGCAAGATATCCTCGCTTGGATCCAGGCCAATACAATTCCTGCGAAGAGTCCACCCTCCATTGCGCCGGCCGCATTGTGACAGACGAATCACTCAGTGATCGCGTCAATCGTGCAAAGGCACGTTGGCTTAGGCGTGTCATGTACGAAACCGCAGCGACCTCCGCGCAGAAATGCTTTGCCTACGCTATTTCCGATTATCTAAATTGCGTCACCCTAGATGCTTGGCCCGCCCAGGAAACTTTGGCCCAGCGCCTAGGCCATAAATCAACGAAGACCATTTTGCGTGCCGCACGAGCGTTGGAAACAATGGGCTTGATCACGATAACGCGAAGTACTGTCGGCAAGTCACGCTGTCGCTACGCGCCGATCTTGCGAGGCGATGACTTGGACATACCAGTTCCGTCGAACGGACAATCCGATCCCAAACCGATGGACGGAAATGTCAGGGAATCCTTCTTACCTATCCATACTATATCCTCCTCAATGAAAGAGGCGGCCGGCGGAAGGAATAGAGCGGCGCCCGCCATAGCAGCATTCAATCCAAGACAGCGGGGTGCGACGGAACCAAAAGTCGCCGCGATGCTCGGACCAAACGGCTGGGATATTCTTAGTCGGCTCTCGGCCCTAGATGACGCCATCGTAGATCGACTGTGTCGCGCGTACGCCGAGGGTTTCTTGGGTGAGCGTGACTTAGCTGCGGCTCGTCTCGCCGCTGAGCAGGCATAGCGGCCATGGCAACACCTATCGAACACGCGGGGGGAGGGGGGATTAAATCTCTGGGACCTTGGGGCCAGGTACCGCATGGGGAAGCACGCACAGATTTTTTTTCCGGCGCCAAGAGTTTTGATTTATTCAAAGAAAATTCAAACAATCAAACGCTTCGCAATCTTGCGGGCTTAGCGCGAGCCCGCCGCTCACGAGCCCACAAAGTTGTCCATTTATTTTTTACTCACCGAAA